>Ga0256380_1000012_pt1 | contig 25046 bp, 36 predicted proteins | sample LS1230viralmetaG_FD_189071 | JGI IMG/M metagenome (GOLD analysis project Ga0256380, IMG submission 189071) | Seawater viral communities from deep brine pools at the bottom of the Mediterranean Sea - LS1 2300m | ecosystem: Environmental > Aquatic > Marine > Bathypelagic | place: Mediterranean Sea... | reverse complement strand
GGAGAAGGGGAGAGGTCGCCCGCCTCGGCCCGCCGACACAGCTTGTAGAACCAGTTCCGGCGACCCTTCACGTTTCCGATTACGCGGATCGGTCCCTGCGTGGCCGTGAGCGTGGTGCGGATCGCGTGCCAGCTAGCCTCGCGAACCCGGCTGGCCTCGTCGATCACGGCAGCGCGAACGTCCTCACCAAATAGCGCGTCGGGTTTCTCGGCGCTCTTGAACCAGATCGTAGCCCCGTTGCCGAGACTGATCCGCATGTCCGAATCGTTCGCCGCCCACAGTTGGCCGTCTACGTATCTTTTGAATCGCTCGAAGGCGATACGGGCCTGCGAATAGATCGGGGCAATCCACCAATACGCGAAGCCGGTGCGTCCCTGCTCGATGGCCTGCTCGGTCAACCAAGCGAGGCAGCCGACGGTCTTACCCGACTTGGTGCTGGCCTCAACGCAGACGATTCGCTGGTCACCGAAGATCGCCGCTTCCTGCGCCGGGTAGAGCGATGGCCGTTCCCACGGCTGCCGGGGCAGCGGCACGGGCGGCGCTGGCGTAGCCCGTACCAGCGCGGTGCGATTCACGCCGTATCATCCCGCAGCTTCATGGTCGCCACCATCTCGACCGGCCCTGATCGAGCCTGTGCGATCTGCACGCGGTCGTGGTACGTGCCGGGATCGAGCGACTTGAGGAGGAAGATCAGCGCCGTGACGTTACCGCTCAAGGCCATCTGCCGCAGCGTAGCTTCCAGTAGCTCGATGCTCTCCTCCTTGGCCTCGTCGAATTCGGCCCGGAATGCGTCGTCCTTGTTCAGGGTCTTATAGACGTGCTGGCGGTTGACACCGGCGGCGAGCGCACTGGCGCGAATGTTGCCGCTATTCGCAAAGGCCGCGAGGAACGGGCGCTTCCAGAGTCCGGCGGTGCGATCCGTAGCTGACCGGCCTCCCCGTTGTTTAGCCATCGGGGGCCAAGTGGAGCGCTGGGGTCGGACTTGCGCCGCCCTCGCCCGTGTGGGACACGGGTGCATCGCTGCCTATGCTTCCAGCGCGTGGTTGCCCACGGTACATCCCAGCACCCCGAGCCGCGATCTCCGAGTATGGGATCTCGGGCACCGTGAGGCGATCACGCCATGAGGGATCGAGGAATTTGATGTAGCGGAGCTGAAAACCCGGCAGAATCCTGCCCCCAGTCGTTAGTAGCACGGACGAACTGGCTCCGCCGCCCGACAGCTCAGCCGTAGATTTCCCACCCAGCACCCGGTGCCGCCGGCTGAGATTGCTACGGAAGGTCATCATGTGGATGACCTCCCCGCTCGGGAATCGAATGAGATCAGTATTTCGCTTGATAGCGGTCAGCACAAACCCGCAGGCCCGATAGATCGTGCCGTCGCCACTCTGCGTTGCGTCGGCGAATGTCAGAATCCATTTCAGAAACGAGTAGCGCGCGGCGAGCAACCGGAGGGCCACCGCCAGGACGCGCGACTCCGAATTGGGCGGGAGCCATTCGGCCAGGGCGAGGCGGTTCAGTTCCAGCATTTGGTTCCAGGCCGTGCCCTTCACCAAGCCCAACACCTTCCGCCGGTCCAGCGGGGCGCCGAATTGCAGCGCCCCGCCACACACGTCGCCGGCGAATACGCCAAGGTGGACCTGACTGTTGCGGACCGTCTTTCCCGAATAGTGCAACCGCCGCACGATTCGATGCGCGTCGGTCGCGGCGATCAGTCGCACCCTTAGGTCCTTAGCCCGCAAGATACGCCTCGGCCATCGCTGCGAGCGCGTTGCCGTTGCTGTTTTGGTTCTGATCCGATTCACTAGCGCCGTTAGCCTTCGCCATACTCAGCGCCCGCTCAACGCTAGGCACTTGGGCGGCGGCAAGTGTGAACGTCATGGTTCTGAACGGTGGGCCATCCTCTGGCGACAACTCGGCCCAGTGCCCCTCACCGACTTTGAACGCACCAGCCTGCTCGCCTATCCCTTCAAGTAACCCCTCTAGGATTTCGTTATTAGCCTCTGTCCGGTCCAGCAAGCGCAGCAGCGCCTCATCATCGCGCACCGCCATCGCGCCGATAGGATCGTAGGTTGCCAGCACCAAGTCGGCCTCGGCTTCGGTCAGGTCGGTGACCAGCACCGGCACCGTGGCTTTACCCACCATCTCGGCTCGGGCGTGGCCGTCGATGATGATGAGATGCCCGTCGTCATCCTCGCGGGCGATCACCGCCCCGGCGAATCCAACCTCGTCCAGTACGGCTGACAGCGCCCGCTGCTGAGCTTGCGGATGCCGACGCCAGTTCTTCGGGTTGGAGGTAAGTTGATCCGCCGGGACGAGCCGCATCTCCTTGACACGATCACGCACATCCATCGAGCGCCCTTTTTAGCTGTCGGCTTCTGTCCCCCTACGCGCCGATTCTACAGCCTTGGCGTATCCCTTGGCCTCGCTGCTCAAAGCGCCCCTATGGGCCGCACAGCGTCCCGAGCGGACTGATAGAGCTTGTCAGTTGCTCGGTGCGTGCCATCCGAAATCGTGCGGGTCGTCACGCAGGGACCATTCGATCCGACCGACGGGTGACACAAGGCGGCGGAACGTGGCTAGAGCCTTGGGCGACTTCATCGCCGCCCGGATGTCCCGCGCCTGCACTCCTCTGGCCCAGTACGGACCCTCAGCCACGATTCGCTCGCGTACCTCGGCTGCGAGCGTTTCCGCATCGGCGGGGTCATCTCGCACGATCTCCATTACATGCCCGATGATCGGCCCCTCTAGGTTCCGGCGACGGTTGCGGCTTTTTCTCATATCCACGGGAGCCAGAAGAGCGTTATCAGCAACGCGCCGACAAGGCACGCGCCGATGCACCCGGCGACGAAGTCGAGTCGTCGCGCGGTCTTACGCCGAGGGTCTTCGATGAAGCCCCAAATCCACGCAGGCGGTCGGTGGTCCCAGCGCCGGTGGACGGGGTCATAATCTCGGTTGACGCGCGGCGCATATATCGGCGGCTCGTGGTCGATGGTCGGCGTTGGCATCAGCCTGACGGCGTTCCGGTCCCGTAGCCCCAGCGCGGACAGTACCGAGGCAGGTCGGTCCTGTATCTCACGAGGACATCCCGACGCCCATAATACGGCCCGTCTCTAGCGTCATAGCGCGACGGTCCAACGCCGCCCCAGCCGAGCCGCAGCAGCACCGGCTCCTGTATATCCCAATCCCACCACACGCCGTATGGACCCCCGTCTGTGACCGGGAGTATCTGACGCGGGCCGAGCGTTCCATCGGGCAGCCGTATCCGCATCTCGATCAACGTACCCAGCAGACGCCGGTCCCGCGACGCGACGCCGTAGCTCTCGTCGGTGAGGAACGCCCATGAGTGATATGGCGACTGCGGGTCCAGATGCTCGGGCAGCGCACAGTTCCAGCCCCAGCTCGTTCGACGGGTCATATATCCGGCCCATCGGTGCTGATCTGATGACCAGTAGCCGCCGTCATAGATCGACTCGCGCCCGTAGGCGCTGGCATGCGACCACCACATCCACGGCTCAGCCGCCGAGACAGCAACGCTGGAGTGCTGCACCAGCAGCACGCTCGCACATATGGCTGCGGCGACGAGTCGGACCCGCGTGCGGTTGCGCGGTTGCGCTGTTTCCCGAGGGATAAGCTACTCCCTGCTGGAAGGCCCGAACAGGTTGGCTAGTCGGTCCTTGGCCTGATCCATTGACTGCTTCGATACGGGCTTCGTTGCGGCCACCTTCTGCTGGGCAGCCTCGTTCTGTTTGATCTGGGACGCCAGATTGCTGGCCTCTCGCTGATCGCCTACCTCGGACGATTTGCCCTCCTTCGCTGATCGCTTCAGCCAGTTGATCGCGAACTTCGCCAGACTTCGCTTGGGTCGTCGGTTCGCTGGTGCGGCGACCAGATAGGCGTGCATGGCCTCAAGCTCTACCGCAATGTCGAGATTCGGGAACAGGGGTCGCCAGCGATCCACGTGAACGGAGGTGACAGGTAGCAGATCGTCGAAGGCCAGCCTACTGGCCGACTCCCTTCGTTTCGTTACGTTTCGTTTCGTTACGTATCGTTTCGTAGCGGCGTTACCGTCGCGTGACGGCGCGTTAGGTAACGGGGCGGAAACCGTTACGTCACCGTTACTACCCCGCTTCCGACGGTGTCGGCGCTGCCGCTCTCGATTGGCGTCCCGCTGGGCGAGTAGCTGGCCCTGATGTATATCCCAGTCATGCAGGACGATTCGCTCGCCCTCACGGTCAATAAACCCTGCCGTGACCAGCGATTCGATCAAGTCAACTTGGATCAACGCGGTATCTTGGGCCACGCCAAGCGCCGCCATGAGGTCGTCACTTGAGATGCGACTGAGATCGCCGCCCTCTGTGTAATCCACACACCATGTCCATAGGTCGATCAGGATTCCCACGGCTTCGTGGCGGCTCACCCCCATCGCCTTCGCGACCCGCGCGACCTTCGGATGACGCATTAGCGTGATGTCTACCCGTATCCACGTCAAGGCTCTCTCCTTACCTTTAGCGGCCTAAGGCCGCACGTGATCCCACGGCGAAGCTTGGCTGATCCGGGTCATATCCACAATGGGGATATGCACCACCGGCTCCACGTCCGCGCTGTCCCGTGGCTGGTTTGTCCGACCGCCCCACCTGATTTCGTAATCGGGCAGCGTATGGTGCGTGACCTCCAGCGTCCAGATGCCATCGGTAAACCCTACGGCGATCTGGAAGATGGCGTGCCGCATCAAGTGGCTTAGATATACCCCGTCCTGCCACTTCCGCAGGGCGAGGATCAGTGTCGAGAACGTGTCGTGAGCGTGCTTCCGGCACTTGATCTCTACGATCCGTGAGGGATGGAAATAATCCGGGCCGTAGGATGCCGGTAACTTCTCCAGCGTAATTCCCGCCTGCTCCATCAAGCGGTCAGCGACGAATTGCTCGCGCTCCAGATCGGTGCCCGTCTCGTACTGAGGGCGTCGTGTTGAGGGAGCCGACGCGGGCGCGGCAGAGCCTTTTGAGTCCTCGAATATGGGGATATCGCCGGTCACCACGCCTCGACCTCTGCAAGCCCATCCTCGGCTACACCGACGAGACGGTCGAACGTCCCCTTCCGCAGGACGACCAGCGCGTCATCGTCCGACTGGTTCGTTAGGCCGATGAATAGGACATCCCGGCCCAGCATCCACTTGGTGATCGTTGCGAACCCGGCAGTAGAGGCCCGCTTCTTGACCTCCGCCCGCAGCGGTGTGCCGTCCGTCAGGGTCAGGGTGAAATCAGGACCGTGCATTCCTCGCGTCCTCTCGGTTCCATAACTGCGAGCCAGCCTGCGTTCGAACGCCTTCCACGTGCTATTCGGCACCGTTTGCTCCTTCGCCTTCGGGATCATCGAACCCCGGCAGATCGTTGATGGTTCCGCCTGCGCTCAGATGGTCGTCAATAACCACCGCCCGCTCGGCCTGCACGTTTCCGCCGATGGGTAATTCCTTCGCGTGTCGGCTCAGAACGGTCTTGCGGACCATACGGGGCCACGAGAGCGGATCGCGCCACGGGCTGTCAGCGGCATTCTTACCGGGTGACATCGCCTGCGCCGTCTCGATTTCGCCCCGGCTCAGCACCTCGAACGTGGTCAGGCCGGTCGGCGTGGTGGCGATGCTGTAGACGTGACGAACCAACTCGTTCATCGCCTGCTCGATGAAAGCGGGCGTTGCCTTATCACCTAGCTGCTCGATCACCGCGAGCCGGATTGAGTCGTCCGGCTGATGGTGGAGCGTCTGCTCACTGCCCTCGACCCAGCGCCACGACTCGCCCTCATAATGGAGCCTCGTCTTGATCGTCAGCCCGCTGCGCCCGAGGAGAGTTACCCACCCCTTGTAGCCGATAACCGGAACGGCATCTATGACCTCGCTCCCAGATTGGGAACTCATTTTGCCGTTCTTGAATGGGAGAACCCATAGCTGACCGGCTGCGCCAATCGGCAGGCCAAGTTCGAGGCTGACCTGCACGCAGCGCCAGAGGGTCAGACGGCGGCACTGCAACACGCGAGGATTCGTGGCCCCCGCCTCAATCAGTAATTGCACCGCTCGTTCTGGTGCCAGCGAATCCTGCGCGATCCGCGACAGTCGCCCCTCACGCTGGTGGAACCACGCCTGCAGGTCATCGACCCGCTCAGCCAAATTCGTAGCCGTACCCATCGCTCTACTCCTTTTCCGATATATACCCTGATTATACCTTTGCGACCAATCGTCGAGTGCCGTCCTTCCCGGCCCGGTATGTGACAGCCACCGTTCCGTCCCGCCGGTTGATCTGGTCGAAATCAGCGCCCATCGCGTCGATGAGGACCGTGTCCAATCGCCGCACATGCTTCAGTTCGACCTTCAGCAGATTCTTGGACGCGGCACGTGCATCGAGTACGGACTCAAGCTCGTCATCGGCGGTCAGGATCAACCCACCTCGGCACGGCGCACCCACAACGATGTCGCTCCGCTGGTCCGGCGGTGGCGGGTTGTCGGCCTCTACGTGGTCCGCGTACCACCGATCCGCTAGCTCAGCGGATTCCAGAAACCAATCCTCATCCGGCTCGACGGTGTACCACCGCCAATCGTTCCCGCCGATCAGCGCCGCAATCACGGCGGGCATCCCGGTATGCAGCGACCCGCCGCGTGCATCCACGCACCCGAGTTGCCAGCGCACCTGCGCCACGTAATGCGCCGGGACATTCCCATCGGCAGGCGACCCCGACGGCCCCCAGCCGGTCGCCCACGCGCTGACGTTCTTGCATTCGAGCAACGCGTATTCCGAGGGGTGACGCTTGTCCACCGACTGATTGGAGTGGATGTAGTAATCCGGGGTGGCGGCGCAATGATCGAACCCCCACGCCGGCCACGGCGTCACGTAGTCATCGGCAAAGCGGCCCACGTGCACATCGTCATCGTCGGATACCTCCGCGTAGCGTTCCGCGATCATCGGTTCGAGCCGGTGGCCCCAGTAGCCGAGGTCGCCCAGCAATTCGTCGTTGTCCTCCACCGGCGTCGTCTTGTCGAGCCAGACGCGGTAAGGACCGCCCCACCCAGCCGGGGCGAGTCCGAGCAACCGCGTGATGTCCGTCGCGCAAATGTACCGGCGGCGCTCTTCAAGCCACGAGGTATGTGACACGGCCTTCGTCATTCCGTTGCCTCCTTCCTCTTTGGTGACATGAGCGCCGGTGCGGGCAGGTCTTGCTCGTGCCAGTAATACCCGCCGCTGGGATGCGCGGTGGGCTTGGGAATCCGGCCTGAGCTGATCCACGAGTAGATCGTCTGGCGCGAGACTCCGTAGCGTCGCGCCAACTGTGTCGGTGACCACCACGGCACGCTCACGACGGCACCCCCATCCATGCCCACGCAGCGAGCGCGATCAGGCCCACGATGACCCATACAGCGACCGCCGCGAGGAGGTCGTACAACCACTCCTGCCACGTGCCACTCGCATCAATTCCCAATCCCCGAACGCGGTACCGACGAGCCGGGAACACGCGCTCCCGTCCGATGTACGTGAATATGCTCATGCGCCGTTCCTCATAGCCACACGCGCCCCGTCGCACAGGTCGATGAGCGCATCCAGCGCCTCCTCGATTGATGTCATCCCACTCGACTCCGATTCGTTGAGGCACAGACCCTCGGTCTGTATCCAGTCGATAGCCTTACCCGCAGGATCGTCACCAAGGAACTCGGTGATGGCATCGCGGATGCCTGCCAACTCGTCCCGGTTTATACCGATCAGGCTGACGCTGTCACCGGCTCCATTCGTGACGCCGACGGTCACGAAATCGCCCTTGCTCGTGTACGTGTTGCGGACTTTCCGCACGGTGGCCTGAAAGTTCTTGGCTCCATCCTCCAACGCCGGATGGTCGTCTCGCAGCGTCGCGGAGAAATCGCGCGCTGGGTGGAGGTTGGTGGTGCTCATTAGGCGTCCTCCACCATGCGCGGAAAACACTCAGCTATCTCGTCGAGGAACTCGTGCCTCTCCAACCACTCGTACGCCTCTCCGGGTGACACCGGGCGCAGATCGCTCCCGCCCCTCATGCCACCCTGACCGTCCGTCGCGGTCGCGTAGGGACTCGATGGGCCACCCTCGCCAACGATGAACCACGCATACGTCGCCGTGCGGTACAGTTCCTCTTCCCAGTACCCGAAATCGGTCGGGTAACCTCCACCGGAGGCACTTCCAACCTTCAGCGCGTTCGCGGTGTCGTACCGCTTGCGCTCAACGATCCTGACCATATCCATCGCTCTCTCCTTCTGTGGCCTGCCTTATCAAGCGGTTGGAGGCCAGTCCAACCACGACGCCCCTCGTGGGACGTTTCGGCTTAGCTCGCCACGCTCGCCACCGCGCCAGCGATCAGGGACCGGATGGCCTCACGATTGCTTGCCCGCCTCGGGTGGAATGTGGTGCTCAACTGACCGACCGGACCGCCCGTCGGGTCCACCAGCAACTCGTCCAGCCGCTCGAAGAGGTCACCGATCTGGGCCGTGATGTACTCGATTGCTGGCACGTACTGCTCCGCCGTTACCTGATCCGCAATCGCGCCAGCGATGCTGCGCCTCAGGCGATCCGTGGCTTTGCCATCGGTCGCTAAATCTAGTGCGGTCTGTAGGTTTCGCATGTCGCTCTCTCCTTTGCTACTTGCCACACCTAGATATTACGGGATAGGCGACAGTGTGTCAAGCGCTATAACCCCCAAAGAACAACCCCCCACGGGAAAGGAGAGAGCCAAAGCCGTGAGGGGCTGTCCAAAAGGCGGGACGTGCTTGGGACTCGCACGGTCCCGCGTGGATTATACCCACAATCTGCTAGGCGAAAAACTAGGGAACTTGTCGGGGGGGGGGGCTTCATCTACCCCAAAGTCATTCGAAGCTTCGAAGGGCGCGGGCGGCGTCCCGTTTGCGTCCCGCTCAACTGTAGACCGGGGTCGGATGTGGGTCCAGACTGATCCAGAAATGTCCATTTGGGCACATTGGATTGGGGGAGACATGAAAAAACGCTTGCTGCTGCGGCCAACCGAGGCTGCGGACCAACTTGGCGTCAGCCGATCGACGATTTACGAGGAAATTCGATCCGGGCGTATTGAGAGTGTGCGAATCGGTGCCTCGCGCCGTGTGCCGTGGGACGCACTTGTCGCCTACATCGACCGTATCCGCAAGGGAGGAGGCGATTCAGATCCTACGCAGCAACCACCTGTCATAGAACACGGGGGTCAGCCACGCGACTAACCGCCAATTGGGCGGACGCGCAAGCATATTTCCTGCGGTCGCGTGGGCCTACAGCCTTGATTTTCCCACCAGTGAGAAGGCGGGGTTACTCGCCCTTGCCGTGCATGCCAGCGATACCGGCGACAACTGTAGACCGGGGTGGCACGATGTACCTCACGCCACAGGCTGCGCCCAGCCGAGCAACATGAGGAGGATCGCGAGGCCCAGCAGGACCGCCAATCCGATCCGCTCAAGACCGCTCAGACCTCGCGCCGCCGTCACGGGGGCCACCTAGATGGCCTGAAAGTACCTCGTACTGAATCCACAACAGGCGGCGGAACTGGCGCACCGACCCGAACCAGCGGATACCGTCAGGCGGTACACGCCTCGTAGATCGGGTGCGTCGGTCGTCGTCGGTATCGGTGTCGCACATAGCCCAGCGCCATCACCAGCACGATGGTCACGGCGGCGATGCTAGCCCTTGCCGTGATCGGCCACCCCTTGACCGATGAGGTACGCGCTGACGATCACCATGAGGTTCCTCCCAATAACGTCTGCTTGCTCGGGGGCAATCCAGACGGCGAGGAGCTGCACCACGACGCCAATGATGGCGACGGCGAGCTTGCGGCTCTTAAGTCGATTCGGGATGGTCATATGGACTTCCTAAATTTTGCCAACCCACTTCTCGTTGAGGTCGCGAACTCTGTCACGGTCGGATTCTTTCACACCGTCGGCTCGGTTCAAAGCGCGAATCGTGAACCCGAGGTCGGCCATCGCGTCCAGCATTTTATCGTAGTCGCTGGGCTGAGACGGTTCGGTCCTGTTGGCCGTCTCACCGACCGTATCCACCAGCAGAGGGATCAGGTTGATCGTGGTCCCGGTCGAAATGCGCCGCGCCTCGACGTGCAAATGTGGCCCCGTCGAATTGCCGGACGTTCCGGACAGCATCAGCGGCGTGCCAGCCTCGACCCACGCGCCGTCCTGTGCGGAGGGGAGCCACTCAGAGCCGTGCCCGTAGCGCGTATAGACGTCCCAATCAGGACAGTGGACCGTAACGGCCAGACCGTACGCGCGGTCCCCGTAGTCGCGCCTAGCCACCTTCCCGGCGTGCATGGCCCGCACCACGGTCCCCAGCCAACACGCCTTGTCTACGCCGCCATGCGGTCCCCACGCTCGCGGCTCCAGATAATCGCCCGTCGTGGCGATGGCGTCCCAGTTTTCGAGCGGCTTCAAGAACTGCATCAGTGATACCGACCGGTGCCGCCGCGTTGTTGAGCGAGGGCTGATTTCTGGTGCGTACGTGCTAGTGCCCGCGTGTATGCGGCATCTGTGCAGGACGGGCACGACCACGCGACCTGACGAGGCCGGTCGATCCACGTATGACGGCACCAGCGCCGACGCAGAGCCACGAGCGTTGTCCGCGCCTGCGCGTCACAGGACTGGCACATGACCGTCACTGTCGCGTCCCCAGAACCCAAATCAGCGAAATCCATCCGCCAAGGTTCAGGACGCCGAGCGAGATCGCCCACCGCATCGCTCGCGTCTCACTGCCAGCTATGCGATCACGCAATCGGGATTCCCGCTGGTCGATCTCGTCGCGGGGCACCACCACACGCGCAACCGAGACGCGCCACTCAGAAATCTGCGCCGTCAACTCGCGGATCGTGTCCCGTTCAGCGCCGTTCAACGGGACATCTATTCAAGCCCGAATAAATTCTTGAGGTCGCGTGCATCGCTCGCGGCCAAGCTGAGCGCGATTGCCAGCCGGTCCACCACGGCGATACGTGGGTCGGGTGGGGTCGGCTGCGTCTTATGCGCCTGCACGAGCGCCTCGATCGCACCTGCGTCCTCGTCGTCGGCCACGAGGACAGTCACCTCCGAGGCTGTCGCCTCTACCCGCAGATGATCCTCGTCAGCCGCACCGTTCGTCACGCGCGCACAGGTCGAGTGCGCCGCCAGAATCGCGTCCATGATCTGCGAGGGATCGGCGTCTTGCTTTTCTACCTTGATCTGCTGCATGTTACATCCTATGAACTTGCTGGAGCGACCCACGCCATGCCGAATTCGGGTATGAAATTTCCAGTGGTGACACTATTCAAGGCTCCCCCACTGGTCTGGTAGACGTTGCAGGTCACGTAATCCGCGGCGCTGAATTCCCACAGGCATTGCGCCATGAAATCCGCTTCCCCCATCGCCGCTGTGGGCGTTTTCTTGACCCGGCAGATGATCGTGGAGCCGTTCACCTTCAGGTCAATCACCCTATAGCCCACGGTGTTCGACGCGAACCCGACATTTGCAAATATGGCGTATACCCCCGCCGTCGTGGCCGTGAGGCGCTCGGTATTTGAGACTGTCGAGTGCATCGAGTCGGTGTCGAATCGTTCGGAGTTGAACGTCAAGTCGGTCGTAGTGGCGGTCGCTATGCTCTGATTGGCGTCATTGTAGACCCGCACCGCTGGACCGGGGCCGGGCTGAAACGTCGGAGCCGCCCCTGCGCCGTTGCTCGTCAGCACATTGGTCGCCGTTCCGGCACCCACCGTTGCCGCTTCACCGCTGGCGTTCCACGTGATTAGCTCGCCATCGGTACCGTCTGCGAGGGCGCTGATCCCAATGCTGTCGGCTTGGATTTGTCCAGAGCCGACCTTGATCAACTGACCGCCGCCGCTCAGGTTGAACTGAACCGTGCCGGTACTCGCGTGGCTGGTCATCACGACGCCCACCCGCTGGCTGATCTGGGCGCTCCCGGTCAACGCCGTGGCCGTCCAGCCGCCCGCTGTGGCGCTCAGATACACCGCGTCCCCTACGGACGAGCCGCTCGTGTCCTGCGACCCGAGTTCATAGCCCCGGAATACATATCCGGTGGCACCGTTTGCTATCGCCGCAACGCCCACCCACTCGGCTGCCACCGAGTCCCCGTCAGCCTTCGCGACGGTGGGCATGGACGAGCCAGCGTTGTACCCGTTGATGTGGAGGAGATCGCCAGCCGCAAGCGCCCCACCGGTCGCGTTGTGGACCGGAATGCCGAGCCGCAAATCCTGAATATGCCCGGTCGAGGTCTGCCCACCGATCCACGCCTCGTTAGAAATGGTTCCATCCCAAATCACCTCGGTCAGCACGTCGCCCGCTGCTCGGTCGAGCGAATCGGGGTCGGTCCATGTTTCTGCAATCGCCATCAGTTTCTCCTGACCTATACCCCGATGTAGTTCCCGATGCCCGTGACGTCTATCACCACGGGGATGCCAGCCGCCGCAGGCACTTCGCTAAGTCCCCATTCGGTGATGTGCCGCTGCACACCAGACGAAGCCTCGGACGTTTGGCTGATCGACTCGACGAAGAAATCCTTATCCGTCCCGCCAAATGGCTCGGTCATTCGCACCCGCCATCCGATCTCGCTCCCCAGCATTGACGGCGTGGTCGTATCCGAGGACACCATCGTGGCGGTGGCCGGATTCTTGGGGTCTTTGTAGCGGAGAACCCGCAGGTTCGCGCGGGCCTGCGCTGCTGCGTCTGTGGATATGTAGGGCGTCGTGAGGCCACCCATGTCTCGCCGTCCGAACGCATTGATCGAGTCAGTATCGGTCGCCGTCTGGGCCGTGGAGCCGGTCATCGTGACCTCAGCCGCGTTGTAAATCGTGGAGATGGAATTGCTGCTCTCGAAGCCCATCAGCGTATCGGATGCCCCGTCAATGTCCGCACTCGTCGCCACGCTCGCATACCGGGCGTTCCGATTGTCAAACGTCGCGACGCCGCTGCCGTCCATGTAGAACAGGCCCATCTCGCTCTGGAGGAGGTCGTTGATTAGGCTAAGGCACGTCTTGGTACCGTCTGCGCTGAAATCTGGGATAGTGTCGCCGGTATCAATCGACCGCAGAGTCGCGGGCCATTCCACCTCGTCCAATATCAGCCCAATTGCAGCACCCGTGGTTGTCGTGGAGGTCGCAGAGATGGTGGGCTTTCTCAGGGTCAACCAGCTAAATAGGTCGGCACATTCCAGTTGCGTAACGGGCGAATCGGGGTCCGCACTGGAGCCGATGCTGGTCAGAAAGCCGTAGAAGAGCCCGTAGGTCGTCCCTGAATATGTCGCCTTGATCCTCACAGGGCGGAACGGCTTGACGTTTGGGTAGAGCGATGACCCCGTATTCGCCGGGTTGTATAAGCCCGACTGGTCCCGCAGCCGGATGGTGGCAGTCCCAGCGAGCATCTGCGTCTTGTCGTTGCTGCGGCCTCGCGATGTCGCGAAGCCCACGGTGTCGCCTGTTACGTCCTCGAACCCCACGTCGTCGGGCCACCCGGCGATTACATCAGTGCCGCCCACCGTGCTGACATTGATGCGGAACAGACCTTCAAGCGACCCGCCCCATGCGACCTCTAACGTGTACGTGATCCCCGTGCCAGCCATCAGGCCACGACCGAGGTAACGTCAAGCACCGAGCCGTTCAGCCGCGTCGCGTCGCGCATCGCACGCACAGCGAGCGCCGATAGTTGCCGCTCGGTGACGATGGACCCCTGCACGATGATCGTCTGCTGGACTGAGGAGCGCCCGCTCCGCATTTGTCCGGGCGTGGATACCGTCACCCGCTCGCCCGGCGTCGCGCGGAAGCCCACCAGTTGCGAATCTGGCCCACCGCTCCCGCCCACCGTGAACGCGCCGCCATGCTGGAATCCGAACGCCCCGGCAATGCCGCCGATGAGCGGGACGTCCTTGACGGCTTCCCTCACCTTCTTGGGGATTTCCTTGATCTTGTTGAAGAACCCAGAAACCTTGCCCATGATCGCGTTGAACATGCCCACGATCCCGTCCCTGAGGCCGGTCACGATACCCAGCACCCGGTCCTTGGCCGTAGTCCATGCACCTACGAACCAGCTTAGGAGGCCCTTCCACTTGTCGGAAATCCAACTGATTAGGGCCGTGAATACCTCGATCATCTTGGTGCGGAGGCCGAAGGCATCTGTCCCGAAGGCTACGATCAAACCGAGCGGACCCGTGAACACCATCGCGATAATCGTGACGATCTCCTGCCAATTCTCGGAGAGCCAGTCGATGATGCCCTGAAACGCCTCAATGAAGAACGTCCCGATCTCCGCCAAACGGTCGGTGAAGAACTCGCCCAGCGCGGTCAAACTCTCGGTCAGGAAGCTGCTGACCACGTCCCATATTTCCATGATCTTCGCGCTTACATCGTCCCAATTCTTCGCGAGGAGCAAGGCAATGGCGATCAGCGCAACGATTGCCACGATGGTGATGGTAATTGGGCTCGTAAGAATAGCCATGACCGTCGCGAACGCACCGGCGGCTACCGTGATCAACGTGAACGCACCCGAGGCCAACGTCAAACCTACTGTCAGGAGCGGAAGGATCACCGTCGTATACGTCATCCAGATCAGGAGTGCGGCTAACGGCACCAGCAGCACGGCAATGATGTCGTCGAGACCCTTCACGACATCCCACGCGGCCTGAAAATCGCCTTTCAGGAGGTTGGTGACTAGGGAGAGCGCGCCAAGCAGCACCCCTCCGAAGATTGCCGCAATCGCCAGCACGACGGGAAGCACGTGTTTTCTGGTCCACTCGATCCACGGCTTGAGGACGTTTTCGAGCAAGAAGGTGAATAGCCCGCTGACGGTGCCAATCGCGTCTGACAGTGCGCCCGCCAGCACCTTGACGATATCGTCGAAGATCGGCAGCAGGTCCTTTTCGAGCGCCTCTGCGATGTCGTTCCAGACGGCGAGCAGCGGTGGCAGGATGTTCTTGGCTAAGGACGTGGAGATCGGCCCTAACTCACCAACGAGAGCTTTGACGACATCAGCCACACTTGTCGCGATTGTCCCAAGCGACTCGCCCAGCCGTTTCAGCAAATCAACGGTTGGCCTCAACGCTGGCCCGACCGTGTCAACAAGCACCGCCCCAAAATCGTCGAGTGCCGGTCCTACGTTGTCGATGATGTCGGTCGCCATACCCGCGACACTCTCGGCAAAATCCTTCGCCGGTACAGCCAGATCGGTCATGACCCCGACCAGATTCTCGATAGCTTTGCCGAGGTTTTCACCCAGCACCCCTGCGAGTTCCTCGGCCGCCCCCATCATCGAGTCGAAGATGTTGGGCGCATTGGGGTCGGCATCTGGTCCACCGAAGAACGAGTTCCACGCGGACGTGAGACTGTCGATGGCTCCCGCCACAATCGGAATGATGGTCTCACCGAATTTCTGAAGAACTGGTATCAGCTTCCCGATCAATTCGAGCATCTTGACCCAGCCGGGAAGCAGCAGATGCACGATCACGGGGATCAACGGCCCCATCTTGTCCATGATCTCCTTGAAGCTGGACCCGAGGGTGTCACCGAGCGTCTTGAAACTCGCGGTGATCGGCTCCAGCGCATCCTTCACGGCGGTGAGTGGACCTTCGAGCGTCTCAAGAATGCCCCGCGCCGTCTCGACCGGGTGGACTATCTTGTCCCATGCCACGATTGCGAGGTCGATTGCCTTGTGACCGGCGTACTGCTTTCCCGTCACGCGGTCGAGGGCGGTGCCCATCGCGCTAAAGGCGTCATTCACCGGCCCTAGTACGCCTTCGAGTTTAGGAACTTCGTCGATCAGGTAGGTGAGTGGCCCCCCTGCATCACTGGCGCTAATTCTTATGGCTTCGAGCGTCCCGCCTGTACCACCCCAAGCGTTGCCTGCCTCTACAACATCCCCAAACAGCCCAGCAAGATCGCGGAAGCTCTGGGCGAAGTCCTTGACCTTGCCGACGGTGGCGTCAATCGCTGCGGGTAACTTGTCGGCTAGAAATTCTGCAATTGGCGTGAGGACGGGCAGGATGAGTAGACCCACCGCGATGAAGCCGGTCTTGAACGCCGCGCCCACGCGCTTCATCTGGAACCCGAAGCTGGCGCTCATGGTGGCGAACGCGGCATCGGCAGCACCAGCGGAGTTATCCATCCCCTCCATGTTGCGAGCAAACGCCTCACCCTGAGCGCCCGTCACGCCTAGCACGCCTTGGACGCCCTCGATGGAACCCAGCAGTTTGGTCATTCCGGCCACGCTGCCGCCCGTCGCCTTGCTGACGATCTCCGAAGCCTTCGCAAATCCCAGTTCCCGGACGGCTAGCTCGCCACTTGCGAACCCGGCTTCCTCGAAGATCGCGGTGAGTTCGGCGCTGGGCTTGGTCAGAGATTGGATCGCTGATCGGATTTGCGTGGTCGCGACAGCGGTCGCCGTACCGCTGGCCGTCATCGTCGCGAGTGCCGCGCTGACCTCGCCAAAGGACACCCCCGTGGCATTCGCCAGCGGAGCGACGTTCGCAATCGAGGCGGAAAGCTGCGCGAAGTCTGTCTTGCCCGCCTTGACGGTGGCGAACATTATGTCCGCAGCCTCCGCCGCCGTAATGTTCTGGCTGGAGAAGGCGTTGGTGACCGTCGAAATACCGTCAACGGCAGTCTCCGCGTCAGTTACGCCAGCGATGGCGGCCTTGCTTGCCGTTTCGAGAAAGGCCAATGCGTTCTCGGGAGGCACACCCGCGCTGATCGCTTGGTAGAGCGCACCCGTAGCCTCGACCGCATCAACCCCCAGACGCCGCGAGAGGGCGAGGACGCCATCCTCAAGCACAGCCATCTGCTCAGTGGGAACGCCGAGAGTGGCGACTTCCTTCATCGCCGTTTCGTAGGATGACGCCATCTTCACGGCGGCGAAGGAAGCCCCGGCAGTCGCGACGCTTGCCGCACCAACACCCACCGCCGCGATCTTGGCGAACTTGCCTATGTTCCCGCCGAGTGTCTTGAACTTGCCCGACGCCTCATCCTTTGCTTTGATGAGGATTTGGAGGTCGGCGGTGGAAACGGCCATTACCGGCGTGGCCTAGCGTCGCGCTTGGCCCAACGCGATTGGGTATCCTCGGCCTTCGCCTTAGCCGATAGCAGCAGCCTCAGCGCCAACCCTGCTCGGGCTGGCATCTGCACCACCTCGTCCCAGCTTAGACCGAGTTCCTGCATCAGAAATACCTCGCTCAACTCGTCCGGCAGAGCCGCGCCGCTCAGGTAGGCTCGCTCAGCGGCGCTGCTCCATTTCCCTGCTCTTCTCTCGTTACCAGCGACCGCCGACCGATTTCGCGGAACGCGAAGACCGAAGTCTCCTCGTCGAGGATTTTGTAGCCCTCGTTGGTAAACGGCAGCTCGTAGGTCCAGCCCTTCAGGCCATACGCGAGGACCGTCGCCTTGTCGAGCGCGTCGAGTGGGTCCGCCGGTTCCGATTGCGCTTGTTGATCGCCCTGTAGCCCCTTGATCGTGTCAGCGGAAAACCACGCGGCCTGCTTCATGACCTGCTCGGCCTTGACCTGCCGCGCTATTTCCAACTGGCTCCAATTCAGCGGCGCGAACTCAAGGCGCTCGCCCGGTTCGTGCGGAATATCGACCCACTGCCGCGCCGTATCTGCGATCAGCCCCATCTCTATCCTCCTCCTTGCCCCTCTAGGGGAAGCTCGCCACGTTGTTCTGGACCAGAATATCTGCGTCGATGCCACCGGTTGGGTCGTACTGCGAGAGTAGGTGCATGGACATGACGCTCGAACCGTCACGATCCGCGCCAATCTCTTCCATCGAGTCGTCGGCGTGGACGAAGCAGCCCCGGAGTTTGATGAACCTATTGAGCGCGGCGTCCGGTGACGAGAAAACCGCCCCGGCAATCCGCAGTTCAAGAAACCGCATCGTCCCGCTGTCCTTCTTCGCCATCTCAGTCTCGACGAAGTTGGAAGCCCCGGTATCGTACGTGCACTCAATGGTGACGTCCGTGGTTCGAGTCATCGGTTCCACACCGCTGAAATCGAGCGTGTCACGGCCATCCAGATAATATTGCGGGGAAACGAGTGCGCTCTGCCCCCACACAAAACCGTACACCTGCCCCGAGATATTGGAGCCGCCGATGGCTGACCACGTGTCGTCCATGTGCGCCGACCACCGCAGGTTGGACGCGAACTCATTCGCCATCCCCGGCAGGCTGATCCCTGACGTGTAGGTGCTGTCGGTGGACTTGCGGGCGTCCATCGAGAACGAAATCTGCGGCAACGCCTCGACGCCACCAGTGATCTCGAAGCTGGACGTGATCCCGAACGCGGCCTCCACCTCCTGCTTCGTAGAACCGTCGTCCACAACGAACTCTAGGGTGTACGAATCGACCGACGGCGCGGTCTGCGACGGCGAGAACGTCCACAAGCGAGCCTCGCCTGATCCGGGACTGGACGGCGTGACGCCGCCCTTCACGCCGCTGAGGAGCGGGAACAACACCTGCTCGAAATCAAGGTCGGTGGCGATCTCCAACTGCGACGCCTCGCGGGTCACCTTGGGCGTCGTGACTGATCGCGACAGCACCCCGCTTAGCTGCCCGTCGAACATCTCCTGCGTCTGCTGCTGACGATAGGTCGCGCTCTTGGTGAGGAGTCGCCGGGTAGCGGCCACCGCCGTGCCCGCCGTGGATTCCTTCCCGATCTGTACCAGCGTCAGGGGCAAAATACCGGCTGCCATCAGTTATCTCCTTCGGGCTTTTTGCCCCGTGCTGAATCCTTCTTGTACAGAGGCGAGCTTTCCACCTGCTCCTGCACACCTAGCTCCTTGACCTCTTTGTCGGTGAGATCACGCGCGGGCACCCCCGGAATGAAGCGCCCTGCTTTATCTACGTACTTCCAGCCCATCACAACCCCCTGAATTAGCTAACGCTCACCGCGTCCATGATCTGCACGTCCATGAATAGATCAAGGCCGATGTAGTCCTGTCCGGCCCAGTTCAGCACGGCAAGCGTTGGATCGCCTCCGCGTAACGACGTGATATTGCACGCGCCGCTCAACTGGATGTCCGCGTTCTGGGCCGTGATAAGCGCGGTCATATACGAACTCGCGATGTCCGCCGCTTGGTCCTGATCGGCGTCCAGAATGGCTAGCTGCATACGGATCGTGTAGGACAGGATGCGGAGGCTGACATCCAACTCTTGGTTCTGTAGGGTCCACGAGTTCATGAAGCAGGGCGTGTCCGGCAAGGCCGAGGCCATCGGCGGCATGTACTTGTAGGCTCGCAGGATCGAGCTACTGATCGGCGCGGTGATGCTCAGGCTCTCCTGCAACGTCACCACGTTCGCCATCACGGTTCGGATGTCGCCCATTACCGCTTCCACCGCTTGCCGATGGCCTTGACCGCTCGGTCCATCATGGATGGGAGTTTCGCGCGAATGGCTTCCTCGGCGGCGCGCATGAAAAACCTACCCTTGATCCCACGGCGTCCAATCGCCCGCGCCACTACAAACGCGGCGCTCGCAGGTATCCCGTGCCGACGCAGCCAGCCATGCAACGCGCTCGGCGGTGGCATCCGCTTGTTCCTGCCTCGACCGTACTCGACCGGGACGGCGTAATTGAGATTGCTGAAGATGCGGGCGCTGAACGGCTTTGCCTGCGAGTGGATGCTGCGCTTCAGCGCACCCGTATCGCGTGGCGCTCGCTGCTTGGCAGTGCGCTCGCCCACGATGGTGATGTCCTCCATCAACGTGGCGACGGCTTGCTCGTACAGGCGAGGCTTGAGCTTGCGGCTCAATTCTTCAAGACCCACGAGTTCAATGGTGATTCTACCGACGCGGGTCGCCACTAGAACAAGCTCCGCTTGCCATACATCTGCATGAGCGCGGTCACGATTTCCTGCGCCTGCGGACTCGTCTCCAGCACCGTCTCGCTCGTGATGTTTACGGACCGCGTCGCCCGTGGCGTCTCCAGCCGCAGGATGCCGGTCAACTGCACGCACGCCTGCGCGATAGGTCCGGGCACCGCCGGCCAGCCGAACGTCGCCGTGACCTCGACGCGGTGGTTGCCCCACAGGTCTTTGCTCGACCACGGCGGGATGTGAATCTGCATATACGGCCCCGGCTCTGGACCGTCGGCCACGTTGTGCGGCAGCAACTCGTAATCGGTAGAGGCCCACGCAGACTCGTCCGCGAAGCTGCCGTCATCATCCTCATCGACCTTGATGCTGGTCAGCGTGACCAGATCGTCGATGAACAGCGACTTCGGCTGATTGCTGAGGAGCGTCGTTTCGTACACCCGCGCCACGGCACTGGCGTCCACCGTGAACCAGCGGCCTAATCGCCGCTCCATATAACGGCTGATGGACGTGAGGTCGGTGAGGATTTCTGCGTCCTCGCCGGTGTCCGACTTGCTGACGAGATCACGGTAGGTACTCGCCGTTGCATAGGCGTCTGTAACTGCCAATTGCTAGCTCCCGCTTAGGCGTTAGAGCCAGCAACCGACGTGCGGAGGAGGATCACCGCACGCCGGTCACTGGTCCGATTTCAATGCCGCCATCAGGCTGCGGCGGTCAGGGCGATATATGTCAGGTCGTCGCCTGCGTTGTCGCAGATTCGGTACACCTCATTGAGGTTCCCGATCACTAACGACACCTCATCCCCTGCATCGAGTTCGATGCCGGTAGTCGCGTCAGTGGTTCCATCCGCGACGGTCACCCCAGCCCCACCGAGGTATACATTGCCAGCGTTCGACGCCAGCGCCTTGAACGTCACCTGCAGGCAGTCGATGTCCGGCAACTGGAGGGCGCTAGCGGACCCCTGCAATTCGCCAGAAATGACCTTGCTGTTGATAACCGCCATCGGACTATGTGAACGCGATCACGTCAGAGACGCTGAGTAGACCCGTCGGTAACAGAATCACCAGATAGATATTCCGCGCCCCGGAATGCGTCATGGTGATCTGGCAACTGCCTGAATCGTTCGTTTGCCATCGCGCGGCTTTGCCCGTGACGATCTGGTAGTGCAGATTGCCGTCGCCACCGTCGGCCCAATCGCCGCTGAGCGCGGTGCCGGTCAGTCCCTCGCCGTCGGCGGCTTCGGATATGTACGCATCGAACACGATGGGCAGCGCGAGCGCAGCGGAGTAACCCAGCACCTCGCACTTGACCGTGATGGCGTTGGCCGACTCAGTGCCGATGGTATAGGTCACGTCATTCCACGGCGGGATCGACGCGCCAGCCGCTTGAGCGGCGGTGATCTGTTGTATGACTGCCATTACCTAGTCCCTCTGCTTTCGTGGTCGGCCCCGACGCCGGGGTGCTGGTTCGAGTTTGGCCGCTGCCTCCAACAGGGCAGCGACGCCCAGAGCCTCGGCATCCGCGACGGTCAAGACCTTGCCAGCAGGTGCTAGCAGCCTCCCCGACTGGTCGCCGTCCTCCCCGACAAGCTCACCCTCGTCCGAGATGACGATCCTCTCGCCTATCTCGTACCGCTTCTGCCCGCCGGTGCCTTTGATCTCGACTCTAAGCATCGCTGCCCTCCCCCGCGCCTAGACGCCTGTAACGGTTGCGAGCGCCGAAGCCCGGAACCAAACCATCGCGACGCGCATCGTGGCGCGGATCGTGACCTCGCCCTCGGTGAACTGGGTGCCAGTCCAACCCGTCTCGATGTCCACCCCACGCCTCACGAACAGCCCCGAGTAACCCTGAAGATCACCGAGGGAGATCGTGTTTTCGGTGGCGGCGGTCGTCTCCACCACCGGCAGGCCGAAGATGGTGATCGGTGCGCTAGCCGAAGGCGGTCCCCAGATGTAGTTGCCGTTCGTGTCCCGCAGGAGCCTGATTGCCTCCCAGTCACTCGGGTGCACGAACACCACTGTCGGGTTCGCGAACCCAACCGCGCGGCACTTGCGAATCGACTTGTAGATAGCGTCCGGCGTCGGGTCGGAGCCCTTGGCCGTGGTGTTGATTCCCGAGACGCTGTTCAGTCCCTCTAGATTCGGGGCACTGCCGTTGCCGGTCAGAATCTGACTATCGAGCCTCGCGCGGATCATGTATGAGAGTCGCTGGTTGATGTAGTCCCGTACGCCACCCACGTCGCTTAGCTGCTCGTCAGTCACCGGCAGGGCGACCGCGATTTTACGAACGGTGCTGGTCGTCTCTGTCAGCGCCAGCGCAGCCTCCCCGAAGGCAGCCCCTTCACTAGCCTCAGCCGCGTTGTTCGTGAAGGTGGACTCCAGCATGTACACCACCGCAGCCTGCTCGGTGGAGAAAAACGGCACGTGGTCCGCGACCGCAATCGGACGCTGTGCGCTCAGCACTGCGTCATCCAATCGCAGATTCTCAGGTGCCCAGCCCGCGCTCGTCGTCATCAAGGTTTTGAGCTGGTGGGCGTTGATGTCCATCGTTGAGGTGTGGGACGTGCCGCTCCGGTACGCCTTGTACGACTCGCTCTCCACGAAGAAATCGCCAAAGCCCTTGAGCCGCTGCGGCCCTTCTGGCTGCGCCGGGGTCCACGTCGGCTCAGTTGCGGCCTTGATGTACCGCTCGGCGTTCTTGTGCTCCTTGGCAGCCTTCTGCTGGTCGGCCACCCACAGGCCGAGGTCTTGAGTCTCGGCGTTCAGCGCCTGCAAGTGCGCCGCAACCTCGGAGTCCGTGACGGGCTTCCCGTTTAGGGACTTGAGCTTGCCGTAGTCATAGGTGCCACCCTCGACCGCGCAGCCACGGAAGATGTCGGCCACTTCCTTGTTCTTCGACTCCAGAAGCTCGGTACCCTCGCGCAGGGTCGCCGGTGCGGAGAACTTATCGGAAATCATTCGGCAATCGCTCCTGCTGGCCCAAACCGGGCCAAATTAGCCATGAACGCCGCATGGTCAGCCAGCGGGTCCAGTGGCGCGTCCTTCTCCGGTGGCTCGGTGGCGCTGAGGAGGTCAGACAGATCGGCAATCACCGACTGCATGGACTCCACCAGCGAACCTAGCCGCTTGCGGTTGGCCGTACTCAACGTCCGGCCCTCTTTGGTACGCAGGTCGGCAAGCTGACCCACGCGGTCCCGGAAGGCGTCAACGGCGGCAAGCACCAGATCGCCTTCATACCTCAGCGACAACCCGCCGGCGCTCTTGGCCCACGGGACTATGATTGATTCGTCGTCGAAGGTTTCTCGCATCTTCGCGTAGTACCGATCAACCACGTCCTTGATGTGGTCCTGATCGGTTTCGCTGATCTCTACCCCGCCCCGTGCGCCCTGCAAGACGCCAGCCACGGCGAAGATTCCGCGCGGCACCGCTTGCAATTTGCCATCGGTAATGTCGGCAAACGGGAGCTTGAAGCCGCCGAAGCTGCTGTCGTCGTCAGGATCAAACCAGAAGAACGCCTTTGCGTATTTGGGCCAGTCCATCCGCTCCTTGTCCCCTGATCCGTCAGAGGAGGCCCACTTGCGGACGCGGCCTAGCGCGGCGCTGCTGCTCCAGCGGTAGTCCCGGTCATACAACGCGAGGTTGCCGAAATCGGTGGCGGTCTTGGCCTTGACGGCGAGCGTGGCGGTGTTCTCGCCGGCTGCACGCATGACCGGGCTGACCTCGAACGGCTTGAGCTTCTTCAGGAAGCGGACCTTCTCCTCGTCCTGCTCGCCTTCCTCGGAATCCTCGACCGTGAACCCGTAGCTCCACTCGGATCGGACCTCGTGGTCCTGCTCAAATTTCAGCGTTTCGTAGAGTTCGCGCCCGCCAGCGGATTCTAGGTTGAGCTTCCCCTCCGCGATGATCGCGTCGCCGTCCTCGTGGATCGTCGCGACGCCAACGGGCAGGTCGTTACGAACGGCGCTGGAGTGGTTGAAGCGGCTGACGCGGACGGTCCCGGCATCGGCAAACGCGCCCTTGAGGGTGACATCGCTGTCTTTATCAATGACACCGAGCGTCGCGATGCGGGCGAGGAAGAGGCCGGGCCCGTCGGCTTTTAGCTCAGTCTGGCCGGTCCACGTCTTCAGCATACGGCGGTGGCCCCTATGGTCTGGTGCCCCGCCTATCTGATCCAGAATAGGACGCTCGGACTGATTGCACAAGAAAACCCCCCGGTGATCGGAGGGCCTTCCGAATGTCTCGGCTAGAGGATCGTCATTCGGCAAGTTCTCCCGGCGGCCTCGACATGCCCAGCGCTTCGCTGGAGGAGGTCGCTAGAAGCCGTTGCAATGTCGGCTGGTGCCCGAAGGCTATTCACCTAGGCGTTAGCATATCATCTCCTGCCGGTGGGCCGTAGATGGCCTCGTCGTCGATCACGACCTCGATGCCCCGCTTGTCTGCCCACCGCATCGCCTCGGGCGAGTCGTCCACGCCGATCCTGATTTCGCCTTCGCAGACCGGGCATGTCATCACACAGCCCAGTGCCAGCAGCTCCACCTCGCCGTCATCGCACAGCGGATTCGGGCACAGGATCGGAGGGTCGATGTAGTCGGGGTCCGCTGGGTGCAGGTAGTACCGCGCCGTGCCGTAGGTCATGATTCCTCCCCTGCGGTATACATCTGGTACGCCCTGATGATCCGCTCCCGCCGCGCCATCGTGATCTCGTTCCGGCAACTGTTCTGATTGACGGCTGGGAGCCAATCGCGGACCGCTGCCAGCAACTCGGCCAGTCGTTCGTCGAATACCCACAAGATTTCGCCCTCGTCATTCGTCACGTCGTCTCTCCTTTTCCAACTACTTCAAAGGCGTTCCGGCTTAGAACAGTGCGACGAATTCACCATCCTCGTCGTATATCTCGATCAGGGAGCATCCGGTCCCTTTGGGGTCATGCTTGACCTTGTACGTCCACCCTTCCAAGTCGCCTGCTTCGAGTTCAGCCGCAACGGCTGCGACCTTGTCGGAAGGAAAGCCGTGGTAGGGGAAGCCATTCTTGTGGCCTATGAAGCTGGCATCCCCGTAGCCTAGGTCCATCGTCGTCTCCCCGTTTCCAACTACACACGTAGTATACGGGATACATAACGGTGTGTAAAGCGCCCCTTACCTAATGGCGGCGGTGGCGAAGGTTTCGGGTACTGGCGGGAGCGTGGGAGCGCGTGGCTTGCTCGGGGCTTGGCT
>Ga0256380_1000010_pt1 | contig 30405 bp, 46 predicted proteins | sample LS1230viralmetaG_FD_189071 | JGI IMG/M metagenome (GOLD analysis project Ga0256380, IMG submission 189071) | Seawater viral communities from deep brine pools at the bottom of the Mediterranean Sea - LS1 2300m | ecosystem: Environmental > Aquatic > Marine > Bathypelagic | place: Mediterranean Sea... | reverse complement strand
TACTCATCTCGTTTCCTCCTGTTTGATTGATTACCTTATGTAATGAATTATATACTTAATTTATTAAATGTCAACCTTTTGTGTAATGGATATTTACAATTGGTTAATCTTGGTGATATTATTAAGGCATGGTAACAACAGAGAAAACAGCGAGGGAACTCTTGCAAGACCTTCGGGGCCGCCGTTGGTCTGATGCAGCTATTGGCCGGGAACTAGGAATAACCGGGGTAAGCGTATGGCGGTGGCGAACCGGGGAATGCGGCATTAAAATGGAACGCATTGTCCGCATGGCCCTTTTGGAACTTCTCTCTCGGCCATGAACGAACTTAGCTTATTCAGTGGCTACGGTGGCTTCAGCATGGGGCTGCGGCTTGCTGGTCTGGACGTTAGAACAGTGGGGTATGTGGAAATTGACGAATACTGCCAACAACTTATCCAAGCCAGAATCCGAGACGGCCTCTTGGACTATGCCCCGATTCTTCGAGACATCCGGGTTGCCGACTTTCGCCCAATGGCCGGACTGGTGGACATCATCACTGCGGGGTTCCCCTGCCAGCCCTACTCCGTCGCCGGACAGCGCCGAGGCGAAGCTGACGAACGTAATCTCTGGCCGGACACCCTTAGAGTCATTCGGGAAGTGGGACCAAGAGTCGTGCTGTTGGAGAACTCATCAAATCTCCTTCACTCACCCTACTGGGGAACCATACTCTCGGGCCTGGCCGATTGTGGGTTGGATGGTATGTGGGAGGTTATTACGGCCTGCGCGGTTGGAGCGCCCCACACACGTGAGCGAGTGTTCTTATTGGCCTACACCAACAGCGTCGAATGCCCATCATGGTTGGGGCTTTTCAAGAACGGGCAGAAACCGATACCGACAAACAGTCATAGACCGGTGTCTGGCAATTGGCTAGACTCCATCACCCAATATGCAGGAAGCGGTAATGGGGTTGCCCATCGGGTGGACCGACTTAAGGCCCTTGGCAACGGAATCGTACCAGCGGTGGTTGCAAGGTTTCTCCGAGGCTAACTATGTCCTCTAGCCCTCCGGACACCCTACGTATGATGGAGATGAAGCGAGGGCAATGAAACCTTATTACGACGACGGGCAGATAACCATTTACCACGGCGATTGTCGGGAAATACTACCCACGTTGGAGCCGGTGGACTTGGTGCTGACCGACCCGGATTACAACGGCAAGGATATCGGTGTTCATGGCCGGAGATACATCAATGGTATGCCCCATTTGAGCGAGTCCGATTACCAGACTTGGTGCCAAGAATGGTTTGCTCTCGCTCAGAATATATCTCCACGGGTGGTGTTCACCCCAGGTGTCAAGAACCTCTGGAATTATCCTATGGCTCGTTGGGCTTACGCCTGGTACAAGCCAGGAGCGGCATCCAACAACAAGATGGGGGGATTCAATATTTGGGAGCCTATTCTAATCTACGGCCCAGGATATCCCCAGCAATCAAGCGGGGATGTGTTCGTAGGAACGCCGCTCAACTTCCATCAGGGACCTGAGCGGGAGCATCCGTGTCCTAAACATCTGGGGCTCTGGTTGTGGTTAGTATCTGGTCTGAGTCGCCTCAACGAAACCATTTTGGACCCGTTTCTAGGGAGTGGCACGACCGCTAGGGCAGCCAAGAACCTGGGCCGTAAGGCTATCGGCATCGAGATTGAGGAACGATACTGTGAAATAGCCGTCAAGCGGTTGGCACAGGAAGTTATGGCCCTCGGAGATGCAACGTGAAATACCAGCGGTGGTTGCAAGGTTTCTCGCCACACAACGGCCATAGCAAGGCCGGAACCGCACCGCCCCACCCTCAAGGCACAGAACCCGGCTGACCCGCCGCAAATGGCCTTACGTTGCCAGGAAACATGCCTTACAAACCAAACGGCCCCCGTAAGTTGGGGGCCGTTTGCTGCCATGGAAGGGCGCAGGTTGCTAACTATCAATTGGCAGGACGGTTGGATAACGCGTCTATCCGCCTATGAGCGTCGGTAATGCTGCCGTTCATCCGGTCCAACCGGTCACTGATGCCCTTAACATCTTCTTTTACACCATCTATCCGTTCGGCCATGATGTAACCCCGGCCTTCAGCCTTGGATTGCCAGCGGCCTATTTTATACATTAACGTCATAAACGTCACAACGCCGCCAAGGAAGGTGAGCCCAATACCAGTTAAAGCTATGGCGATTACCGGAGTCATATCAACCCCACCTGGCGGCCTACTTCGTTTAGCCGTTCAGCACTGGTGGCATTCTGCCAGGTGAACCGGGGCGGGGGTGCTACAGGTTGTTCGATCAACAGCCCGGCCCGCTGATCCTGGTCGCTGTCCACTACCTCCAGTTCTTCGTCCCGTAGCCCCAGCCCGGCAGCCACATCATGCCTGTGGTTGTTTGATGGCGTGTTGAAGTAGATAGCGCTGTCGGTGTAAAGAACATTGACCCACTTGCCAGTTGCTACTTCGCGTATATTGCGATAAATCATTTCACCCCTAATTCAGTTAGTAAATCCGCTAGGGCTGTGGAGGGCTGTGGGTTAAAGGCCCTGGTGGTGGAGAAATACTTCCCCGGTTCCCCAGGGCTATCATACGCCTCTGGGTGCTTGAGCGCCGCGCCTTCCTCAACGATCTCCTGGATGCGCTTGTAACCGTAGCCGCCCAGTTCATGTTTCGTTACCATCCACAGTAAATGAACTCCATGGGTGCACTGTGGACAGGTTCCAGCACGCCACCGCCGTTCATAGACTTCCCACCCCTCGGTTCTGTCGTGAACCTCATATAGCCGATGGCTAGATAAGTCTAGGTAGCCTTGCAACAGCTTGAGTTCGGCCAGGGTGCGCCCCATCTTATGTTCAACCATCTTGGTGTCAAACTTGGCGTGGGTCCGATGGGCTGTGACACCGTTACCGAGCGCCCAACCCTCGGTAAACCAATTCTCGGTAATCCCGTCTTGAATGAGCCGGTCGCTTACATGGATAACGGGGTCCGCGATTCGCTCCTCGCCCCTAATCGATCCTATAAACACGCCGTCAAGGTTGACACGTATCCTCCTATCCTTTTCGAGGATACCGAGACATTCAACGTTCTCGAAACAAAACGCGAGCCCGCCAGCGTGCAAGATCGGAGTGCCGGGCTCTGTAGCGTCCTTGACCGCCTTATCAGCGAATACATATACGTGGGGATTCTCCATGGTTTAACTCGCAGTGAGAGAATATGCGTGTAATTCATCGGATCCTAGCGTTTGTGATGCGCTTGCCGTGATTCCACGGATGATAATACTAGTGATTTCGGCGGTGATGTAAGCCGCCGCTTGGTCTACCCTCGGACCCGACTTTATGCCAACAGAGGTCTGCCCGACTGTTACAATACGGTATACACCGCTCATATTACCGTCGACATAATTTGTCACACGTCCCCCACAGATGCCCCGGAATCCGCCAGCTTCGCCGTTGTTCGCCGCAGACGCCGCCCATAGTGCCGGATTGCCAGAATTCGCCACCGCTTCCAATATGACAGTCGTGTTGAGTTTCAGTCCAATACCCGCATTAGCAGCGGCCCCGGAAGTCTTGCGCCCGCCAACAACCAAGATAAACGGCTCTGCGGCGGCTATGGTCAAACTGGAGCCGGTCAACAGATCGGTCGCGCTCGTGCTAATGGTAGTGGCCTCGCTGGTCTGCCCGCCCTCTCGTGTGATCGCGCTGGCCGCCAAGGCTTGCCAGGCAGGTTTACCAGAAACCCCGGTTAACACCTGGTCATTGCTGCCGTAGGCCAGGATTTCAAACAACCCGGCGCTGGCCCCAATCAACATACCACCGGTTGTAATGGCACTGATGTCCAACTCCAGGCCGCCGGACTCGTGCTTTAGCGTCCCGGTGGAACTGGTGAAGGCTGCCAGCTTGACCCCAGCGTTCGCGCCCGTGCCAACCCATATATCCCCGTCCGCCGTCATGGCGTCGGTGGCACCGGCAATAAAGTTGTTGACAATCTCGTTCCAGTCGCTAGCGGTCACCACGTACCCAGTGACCTGGGTCGCCATTACTGTGTGGGCCATACCACCTGCTCCCCTAGCGGGTCGTTAGCCAGGGCTTCGCGTAGCTCGGATAATTGCTTGCGGAGGGCAGCCACCGTCTCAGGCTTGCCGTTAGGCTTACCATCCCTACTCCGCCCGCCTGTTGGCAACCAATTAGCGTAAACCATCCTGTTCATTAGTGTCGGTCGTTTCAGGAGTTCTACCTCAATCGCCCCTTTATTCTCTGGGAAGATGACCTTGAACCAACCAGCGCCACAATCCGGGCACATGCACACCGGATTGATGGAATCAACCCCCACCGCCCCAGAACATCCTGGCACATTAGGACAGCGGACGATCCATAACCCTCGGTATAGCTCCGCCTTTACTTTGCCAATAACCACGTCTGGTACTTCATGGCCGTTTTTCATGGCCTCCCCAGCCAGAAATTGGACGATATTCAACCCCGGTTGGACCATGTGATGTTCTTGAATGCGATTCCTTGGCATTAACATCATGTATAGGCCAGCCTCGTTTCAGTGCCTAGTTTGGATGTCCCTAAAGTCCAGGCGTCTTGACTTTCCGCATCGGATAGTTGCCAGGTGGTCCACATAGTCCCCAATTTAGCGTCCATGATATGGCGTTCGGACTCGATATACATATCCCGGTTGATGCCAAGGCCAGTATCGTTGTTCGCCACCAAGGTGATACGGTCGCTGATGGTTAAGTCCAACGCCTCTGCCAACATCCCGGTTGTACGATTAGCCAAGAACCGAATTTCCTCCAAAGGCTGCACCTGAGCAAAAACGGCGTTATGCCAGTTGGCCCAGTCAAACGCCTCGGCGATATTGGGAACGTACTCTGGCGGGTCTGGGAACGTGCGCGGGTGAGTCGCAGCGGTTTCGACTGTTACCCTTGCCGGATCGTCCCTTGTTAATGGGGTCCCCCTGGCCTGGAGCAATGTTATGAACACATCGACAGCCGCCCCATTCGCTATAGATATTTTCATGGCGTTGCCGAACTTGGTCAGCGTCACAGTCAAGTCGCCGCTGTGGTCGTCACCCGTCCCATTGGCCTTACTATTAGCCTCATAGTCGGTGTTCTCCACAAGCGTGGTCCAGGCATCTACCCCGATATCTTGGTTGGCCGAATCAGGGACCGGATATTCCGCCCAGAATATGCGGGTTTCGCCAGCGGGTATGCTCGGCGAACTCGCCCCACTGGAGTTCAACGTCCATAGGGTAGCTAACGCCCCCACCGTGAATGTATGTACTGGGAGAGTAAAAATATGAAATAGCTGCTGCCTACTATCCAATTGGCGAATCTCAGAATAGGCCAAGGCCGCCGCGCTGGCATCGCTAAAGCTGGCCTGGCTGGTGTTGTAGGGTGCAAGCTGCCGATGGCGCCGATCCTCAAATACAATCCGCCCGTCCTTGGATTCCCCTATATACCCTGTTTCTGTCCGTTCAAGCCGACGCAATGCACTGAGGGTACGTATCTCATTCTCTAACCAGAACCGAGCCAACGTGGTCTTGCCTGCATCTATAGTCCGTTGGTTTGTCGACCAGCCCGATTCAGTCAGCACCCGCCCAACAGCCGTTCCAGTAAGTTCGCTTGTAGCCATCGCCAACCGCAGCTTGTTGAGGTTGACTTGCCCCAGGGGCCCAACCCCCACCAACCTGGCGGTGTTTAACCCGCTAATGCTGGGGATCGGTTCGAGTTCCTGGATGAACCCGCGCCACAAGGAATAGTTGGCGATCCCCTCGGCGTCGGTGACTGTATTCGTATCGGTCAGGGTATTGCTGTTTTCGCTGTCCGCCCTGTTCCCAGAGGCTTCCTGGAGGTCGTACCAGGCATTAAGGGAGGTCTTTAGGGCCGAACCGTCCCCGGTCAGTCCTATGTCCCTATACCGGACTCCATCGGTGTCCCGATAGAGGAACGTCCTTTCGGTAGAGGACAGCAGCTTCCCCGTATGCCCCACCGAAACCATCCGCCCCCCGAAGAACCGATCAACCCCACTGGAGTTCCCGGCCCCGACGGTGAAGGCTATGGCGTTCGCCAGGGTCCCGTTCTGGGACACTATGCTGGCCGCGCCCTCTGCCGCCCCAGCGTTGATATAGAACTGGGCATTACCATCCCGATCAGCGGTCAGGACCCAGAAGTACCAGGTCCCCGTAGAAAACACCGTAGTCGAGGATATAGTCGTCACCGAGGTGCCATCGGATATCAGGAAGTCCAAAGTCCCATCTGTCTGGAGTTCTACCGCATAGCCGAGGTTGGTGGCGCTGGCTCGGTCCCGTTTGTTGACAATGCCCTGGACCGTCGCCAGGGAGTCGATATAGAGCCACCCGAACAGAGAAAAGTCGCCGGTGGTAACATCGAGAACGTCCCCACCAGTAAAGTATTCAGAGTTGGCTATGGTGAACTGGGCTGCCCGGCCATGAACTGTAAGTCTTATTTCCTTGTCGGGCTTAACGTTGCCAGTCAACGGACTACCTGTGTTGAAACTGGAGTAATCTCCGCTGTTGTTATTCAACGTAGCGACCAGACCACCAGCCACGCCCTTCCCTACTAGGTTGCTAGCAAAGTCCCGGCCATGCCAACACTCCAGGGCAAGTAGCCGGGAGGATAGTTCCGCCCCGGTCTGGTTAAAACCGCTGGACCCATCCCAATCAACCCGCAGCTTGTACTTGGGCGTTACCACTTACCGGTCCCGGAACAGGTCGTCGAACCCGCCCTCGTGTTCTATGTCCCGAACGGCCTGGGCGATGGCTGCCCTAGAATCAAAGGTCGGCGCGTTAAAGTTAAGGGTTAGGTTCAACACCTTAGACCCCCCCATCCCGCCCCGAAGGGCGCTGTTGGCCGTTACATTGGCACCAGCGGGCAGGTTCACAAGTTCCGGTCCAGCCTCTCCCACCAGGGCCAGCCCCCCCCGGCTACGACCTCCCCGATGTGCGGTTTGCAAAGCATCGAGACGACGCTGGCCCTCTGCAACCTCCGCTAATAACCCGGCTCTTATACCTTCATCAGCATCGGGGCTCAACTGTCTCAACCTATAGTTTGCTCGGTTTATCTTGTCATGGATAGCTTGCATATTCGCAGCAGCGTATATGGCCGAAAACTGCCGGTCTTGTGAAGCCGCTCGCTCTTCAAATCCTTTGGGTCTATCCTGTGTATTATCTTCCCCAAGCGTGTCGATGCTACGTTTTAGTGCATCAACCTGCGCCCTAGATTCCTCAGCACTAAGTCCTAGGAACTTCAAAAACGCGGTAAGCCCTCCGCCTTCCTCTGCCAACTTGGTCATGGCCGCCCGGAGGGCTTCCACGTTATCTGTTGCGTTCAAAAACCCCAAGGCAACGTTGTCCAGTGTTAAATCCAATTTCCCCGCGACGGAAATTTGGTCCAGATACCCTTGGATAGTGCCTTGTATACTCTCCGTCTGCCGGAGCATTGCAGCCCGTAAGCTGCGTACCGCAGCCTCCCGGCTCTTAACAATGGCTGCATCGGCATCTTCGGCGGCCTTAACTCTTTCCGCATTAGCCCGGTTCTGATCGTCCAATTGTTGCTGGTTAAACCGCGCTTGTACATCAGTCATCTTCTTTGAAAAGCCGGTGAACGATCCCAGTTCTTGGGCCAGCATATCGTCGATGGCACTGGCACCAACCCTGGCAATAGCGATCTTGTCGTCGATGCGCTTTTGTTCAAGGGCGGCCAGTTCTTGGTTGAGTTTTTCCGATGCCTTACGGGTGGATTCCGCCCGTTGGGTGTCCAACATAGCAAATGTATCTTGGGTTGATATACTAGCAGCACTGTCGCCAAATGCCTTTACCTTTTCTGCCGCCTTGAAAGCCTCATTCCCCACGGCCGCAAATTTAGGGGAAGTGAAATCAAGCGACTTTCCCAATGCGTCGGCGTCTTTCTGGACCTTCCTAGACTCTCTAGCCATCCCCTCCAGTTTGATTGCCACGGTCTCTAACTGAGAGGCTAGCGTATCATTGCCAACCAACCGGGCGTAGCTGGCATAAGCCCTGGACGCCTTTGCCGTCCATTCCAGAACCACGTCCTGGTTCTTTAGCATAAGAACAGTCAATGCGGCTATGGCAACCGCTAGAATGCCGATGGGACCGAACGCCACGCTTATAGCTGGACCCAGGGCAGTAAAGCCCGCCGCTACTATGGGCAACGCCGCAATGAGACCGGGAAGGACGATCAGCAGGGGCCCCAGGACTAGCATAAATGCACCGATGGCAGCCCCAGCGATTACCAGGGCTTTGGTAAGCTGTGGGTGTTCCTTGGTCCACGCTGCCACGGTTTTCGCCATGTTCCCAAACCGTACCGCAGCATCCGCCACCATTGGCAGCAGAACCGTTCCAAGTTCTGCGGCTACGTCACCGAGGACAGCCTTGCTTATCCGTAACTGGTTAGCCAAGCTGTCAGATGTATTAGCGAAATCCCCAGCGGTAACGGCCGTTTGAGCCATAATTAAGTCGATCCGCAGCAATCGCTTCTCTTGCTCGGTCATTTCACCCACGGCCTTGTTAATCCCCTGGGCCAACCGGAAGGTCTCCAGGCTGGCGTCTGTCACGTCGCCCGCGTAGCGCCTAATCGCCTCGGTCTCCCCCCGTAGGGCCTGGTTGATCGCCGACATAGCATCCTTAACATCGGTGTTGAATACCGAAGCCATATCGGCCGCCCGGACGGTCAACGCATTGGTTCGTTCCGCTACCTTGTCCATACTTATCCCAGTATCTTTCAGCAGGGCCCCGGTAATGGTTGCCATCTGGTTAAAGGCTTGTGCGGACAAACCCACCGACGTGGCTGCGTTTTTTCCGAACTCCAGAATCCCTTTAGACCCTTCACCGAATACTACCTGGACAGCGTTGATGGATTCTTCCAAATTGGAGGCAGCCTTAACCGAGACACCGGCAAGCCCCACCATGGCCGCGCCCATGGCCGTGATCGCTAACCCAGTAGCCCGGAACGCCGCTTGGTGTTTCTGGACCCCAGCAGCGAATTTACCCATGGTTCTGTCGGCCTGCTGAATGCCCCTGCTGGCCTCATCCTTGAGTTTCAATAACACTGAAACTGTGTGAGCTTCCGCCATTATTCGTCGTTAGCCACCAGTGTAGTTTCCAACCATAGGTCGGCTTCCTCCGGGGTAAGGTCCATCATGCCGCCACCCTCCCGGTTGATCTTGGCTTTGATGTGTTGGAGGTTCCGGTATGTCATAATCCCCCAGGCTTGCTTAAAGTTCATGGCCTCGGCCTCTGCCGGGGTACACCCAAAGGCCGAACATATCTCGCTTATTAGCGCCTCTGGCGGCTGGGGCTCGTTGTCGTCGGGGCCTTGGAAGAGGAATCTACCGAAGGCCCTGAGCCGTTTTTTCTCGTCTCGTCAGACTGAGGGCTGGCTGCAAGGCCAGTAAGGTAGACCAGTTCCTCCCCAGTTAACCCCGCTAGAATATCGGGGCGCCCTCTAGGCTGGTCCATAGGTTCGCCCATCATGTCGGTCCAATTCCATTGGATTATCCGCTTGGATAGAACTTTGCAGAGTTGGCCGAAATGCTCCCCTACATTGGCCGCGCCATCGGCGTTTGGGTCCTGGTCGGCAAATGTAATCAATTGCCCAATAACGATGATTTCCGCAACAGTGGTTAATGCCAGGACCGTCACCGACTCGCCTTCATGGGGGTAGAACGCCTGGCCCTCATGGACGACAACGCCATTTTCAATGACCTGCCCGATGTGGACCACACAATCGTCGGATGGGATTTCTTCCCAGGGGATTTTCGGGGCTTTCAGTTGGGCCTCTGGGGCCTCTAGGGCGGTTTGCTGTTGGGGCTCTTGGCCCGCTGGCTGTGTCATAATTCCCTGTCCTTTTATTAAATTCCGGCCAAAATCACAGTTTTTATTGTTTGTCAAATAGCTCAGATGGCATTCTAAGCCGTTTTAACCGGGGTCTCTCTTGTTAGTTGAACAATGTATAACGGACCCTCTTTTTTATACCCGGACGTATGTTCTATAGATTTTGGAGGGGCTAAACCCTAGAGGACGCCGCCTATCAGAACGTCCTCTAGGGCCGCCCCAGCAATCGGGTTGGAACGGCGGGCATTTCAACCGCTTCTTTCATCCATCGCACTATGACGCGACCAACCCCATTTCCTTTAAGCCCTAGTAGGTGCTATGCCCGTCTGGGAGCGGCCCCATCTATGGCCGCCGAACCGCCGTTGTGGCGGAAAGTCGCCGAGTACCGGATTACGTCGTTGATGTTAGCGACGATCTGATACCGGGTGCAGATCGCAAAGCCGTCGTACCCGGTTGTACCGTCCGGTTCAAAGTCCCATTCTTCGGCCTCAAGGCCCAGTTCATTGAAGATCGTAGCGTCACCCTGGGAAGATGCCGGGTCCCATGATCCTTGGACCTCGATGGTCGCTGTGGGCTTACCGGCTATAGGCACTTGATAAGTATCGGCGAAGGCCGTGGCGTCCGCCTCTGGTACATCGAACGTTAAAGTAACAGTGTTCAATTCATCTTCAAGGGCGACACTGTCGAAACTGAAATCTGCGTCCTTGCCATGTGTGCGTGCCACTTGATACCTCCGTCGTTTACTAGAATGGTGTTTCCCGGCCCTGTGAGCCGTTTTAAGGGGCCTCTATGCCACTGCCCTTACCGTTTCCCCCGAATTCTGGAGGATGGCCGTATACCGGGCCACATCGCCAACGTTGTAGACAATGCGAAGGGACTGGAACAACGACCCGGTCAACCCGGACGCCGTGGTTGTAAAGTGGGGATCGTTAGCGCCCACACTCCCTCCAGTTGGAGCGAACGTTGCGGACTTTGCCCCATCTAGCCGGGCGTCGAATAGAGTGTCCACCCCCTGGGATACCGCCGGGTCTACGGTTCCCTGGAGTTCAAACACTCCCGATTTTTTCCCCGCAAGGGGGACCGCGTAAGTATCGGCAAACGCCGTGGCGTCCGCCTCGTTCACGTCCATGGTGAGGGTGACCGTATTTAGTTCATCCTCAATTGCCACGCTGTTGTAGGTAAAATTAACGTCCTTGCCATGGGTTCTTGCCAACCTGTCACCCCCTTTAAGTTAGATATATGCCGAAACCGACCACGATGGAGAATGTCCGGGACCCAGCCCCGGCATAGGTGATTACAACCCGCCAGAATGTATCTGTGGTCGTAGTCGTATCCGTGATGACTTCTGACAGAGCCACACTCGCCTGATCCAACTGAGTGAAGGTAATTTCGTCCGTTGGAGATGGAAAGCCCGTGGTATCGTGCTGAATCTTTACATCAAGGGTGTTGTTGCCTGCCCCACCTGGGGCGGCCAACAACCGGAGAATGCCGCGCCCGGTCTGGCCGGACGACAGTGCCCCAGCTTCCCGTTCTGTACCATTTTCCGTCGCCGCTTGCGCGGTCGCAGCATGTAGAATCACCGACCGATGAACCACCGACTCGCCTAGCCAGTTCACGTCCAGGACACAAGCGGCCCCGATGTTCGCCGCCCTGGACTGGCTTTGTACGATGGTCTGCCCCTCGTAACCTAGACTGCCACCAATGTTGTCGTGATACACCCCAACGGCGCGGGCAGTTGCCGTTAGGTCTATGAACATCTCGGCGTCATAGCCACCGGTCCCGTCGAAGAACCCGTTTATGTTAAAGGCAAAACTACCTTTGCCTTGAAGATAGGTCATGTCTGTATCGGCAAAGGCCGTTGCGTCGGCTATGGCTGTTTCGACTAGAAGCTCCGCCGTGTTGGACAACCCGGAAAAATCGAACTCATCAGCGTAATGGGCAACGCTTTTGGCGTGAATACGTGCCATAGTTAACTCCGGTTCCTAAACTTACCTAGACCCGTAGTTTCATTCTTCCGTTTGAACTCCATAGCTTTTAGGGCGTCCTCTCTGAGCCGTTCCTGGACTGGGGACCCGGTATATATTTGAACCGCCCGGACCCGAAGCAGTTGTGCCAGATCGGTTATTTCGTCCCCGTCCATCTGGAATCGTTCCCCCTTGGCAACTGGCGTCTTGGGAGGAACTGCCCCAGGAGCGTTCTGTATCTCCAAACGAACCAGGGCGATATACCAGACTTCCCTATCCTCGATAATCTGCACGTTTCGCCATCCCCATTCGTATGAGCCCTTCCTCGGAAATGCCCGGCTCATCACCGTCCAGGGTAAATTGATCCCCTTCGCATATCAGGATCACCGGGTCAGGGCTGCTAGGCCCCTGAGTCAACCGGAACCGCTTTAGGGCAATTAGCATTCGGGGTGGCGGGACATATACCTGGCCCCCCTCAAGCCTGGTCTCCCCCTGTCGGGCCGCCTGTTCCAGTCTATTTGCCGCGTCGTTTGCGTTCATTCTCTACTTCCTGCCAGATGTTAAAGTCGTCGGCCATGATTATGTTGGTAAACTGCTTGGCCCCGATGGGACAATTGGGGGTCTGGCAATATCCCCAGCTTGTTCTCCCCTCGGCTGTGTCGATGATCCAGTAGTGAACATGCTCAGGACTCATCGGCGACTATGCGCCATAGGCCACCGGTCGATTGCCACATGTCCGACCCTCTCATTTCCGTTAAGTACAGGTCCGACTCCCGGCGCATCCATAACAAGCTGTAGCTGGACATACTAAGGGCGGCATTCTGAAGGACTGCATCAACCAGTGTGTCAATCTCGGTCGCTTCCTTGGGCCAGGGGGAGTCAGAGATCGCTAGAACCTGGTAAAGAGCGTCGACCCCCCGGATGGTATAGGTCGGGTAATCGTCTAGTTTGGCGATGGCCTGGAACTTGACCCAGGGCGGGTCGATGTTGTCGGGAACGTAACTGTTCCATATCCCGCCCGTCGCCTTGTTTAAGACCGACTGGACATTCAAGACAGTCATTAAGGCCGCCTCTACCTCATCCCGGAAGTTAGCCAAAGAGTTGCCCCACAGCCCTGGCGAATCCTGGGCCCACCTGTTCAATTGCCGGGGTAAGAAACGGCCTGGCGGCCATGCGGACGGTCCCAAACTCCAGGGAGGGAGCATACTCGGTACTGGGCCCTATCCGTCGCTCCAGGCCGTTACCAGACACCGTTATGGAGTTCTTGGTCGCGCCGGTGTCCACCGGGACAAGGGCCTTGGCCCTGCCCTCAACATCGTGGGCAGCTTTGTCCAGAACGTTCTCCAACTTCGGAACCAAGCCCAGGACCAGCCGCCCCAGGGTGTCGTTGGTCACCTTGGCTGTCATTACGTAGGGCATTAACCAGACGCCCCCTTGATCGGCAGTTGTGTGAAAACAATCTTGGGGCAAGCGTCGTATGGGGCAAGTTCATTCATGTCTACGCCCGCCGGATGATTCTCATCAAGATGGAACACCAACCGGTAATCCACGTCCTTATCCCAAGCGTCATACACCATTGCCAACAATTCGTTGATCCCTTGTTCGCCCGAAATGATGATCGTATTGGGTGGGTAGTCAGCCATCTTACCCCCAAACAAAAAGCCCGGAGAACGCCATACAGCGCGTCTCCGGGCCTCTTTGGGCCTCTGTTACCTTCGGTTGTAGGACCGCCCCAACGGGCCTCTCAGGGCCACCAGGGGACTATTATGGGAAGGGGCCGGGCCGGTTCTCTGGAGGGGGAGTCCCGGCCCTCCGCCAAACGATACCTGACCAGCATACCACCCGGCCTCTAGTGGCTGTCAATCATCACCCCGCCCCGACCGTCCGGGACGTAGTTAGGCTTGGGGGGTGCAAATACCGTTAAGGCTTTGCATTTGGATTGACGGCATTGGAGTTCTAGCCATCCTTTGAGACCGGTTAGGTCACCCCGCCCTACTTTGCTGCCACAGGTCCCGCATAACAGCCAGGGGCCTATAGCCGGTGTATTAGGCATCTGCGGGCCGTCCCATAGGACTTGTCGGTGTTGACGAATACAACCTCGTATAGCTGGCCGTTGTGGTCGACCCTGGCCGTCTCATCTACGTCCTGATCGTGGGCCACGGTCAACACGTATTCAGCGATCACGTCCTCCCGGCCCATGAACGGGGCTTCCTTGCCGGTACGCTCCGCTATCCGGGCCCTGATCCCCGCGTGGCTGATTGTGAAGGACCGATCCATCCCGCCCCTGCCATCGCTAATAGCGTTCGGCGTCAACAGATCGACCGTTATATCCAGACTGGCCTCGACCGTCTCTCGGATTAGGGATAGCTGCCGTCCGTCAAGCATTCTAGTTTCTCCCTAAGCGCAGGAATGTCGGGGGCTCTGGAGGGGGGCTGGCCACCGCACAGCCTGGACAGCCAAGGCGGCAGACCCAGGCAACTCGCCCATCTGTCAGGACCCTCAACTCGGATAGCTGGTGGGCTACTGGAGGAACGGCCACGTTTCGTCCTGCTGTGTGGCTGTCACAGCGTCGGCGTCGGTGTTCTGAGAGAACCCGTCCACCGGCGTGGGCATGACCACCACAGACGGGAGCGACTTCCGCCGCCACCTGGACGCTTGTTTCATCCAGTGTTCATACCGGGCTGATCGGCGAAAATTGGACCCGTCGGCGCTAAAGTCGAAGTCCTCGGCGGCCCGGTTAGCCATAGTCTCACAAGCCAACGCTATGGCCTTGTTGATGGTGACCTCGGTAACTAGGAAGTCGTCCCACTCAGCGTCACTAAACAGCGCCACGTCGGTACCTACTCTGGTGTCCCCCATGTATCGGCGGCACCGGTTCCGGTCGGTGGTCGAAGTATCGTCGTATGTAGACGCTCCAATAGCCATTACGGTACCTCAATGACGACGTAGGCGATTACCTCATCGGTAACTGCATCGCCCTGGGCTATGCTTACCTCAACGGCCCCAGGGACAAAGAACTTGTCATAGGCCCCGGTCACCGCTGCCCCAGCATTATCTTCTACCTGGCGCCGGGGGTATTGCCATCCGTCTGTATTGTTGTTGGTTAGGACCACGATGGTCTGTTCCCCCACGTCGCTGTTAGCCAACGCCTTGATGGTCGTGTCGGTGGTGGAGGGGGCACTGGTAAAGTCAACGTACACCCCTATGAAATAACAGGGCGGGACCGTCTCAACAGCGGACCCAGTGGCGGAGCCGGCAGACCCCGCCCCAGTTACCTTAATTTTCCTAGTCTCTAATCTTCCCATCTTGCCCTCTGCTAAACGGCCCCCAGGGGTTAGCTGGGGGCCTGATTGCTACTACCTGTTGGTCGCAGGGTGGGTTAGACCGGGACTTCTTCCCACTCGATGCAAGAGTTATAGAGCGCAACGGAAGCTAGGCGCCCAGCGACCCAGACCATAGTACCGGGATATACGTCGACCGACCCATGGAACAGATGGTCAATACGGCTGATACCGTTGGCGGTGGCGTCAGCTTCAACACCGGACCCACCCAGCCCCCGGACAGCCTCTTCCGCTACCCCGGCGACGATGGTCACAGTCCCGGCGTTAGAGGACCTTACCTGGGTAGCGGCTCCGCCGCCACGACCAGCCAGACCTTTTCATCAGCGTCGTAGATAAACCTGTCCCCACGATCTGGCGTAGGCCCCACGATAGTACAGATCGACCCTGTTTGGATGGAAGGGTAGACCACAGCCCCCACGAGGCCCGGTCCAGTATTCGCCTTGGGTAGCGGTACCTGGTCCGGGAATCGCTCCCCGGACGTTTTGTAGTACCGACGGGATTCCCGCGTCTTTTCAAAGGCCATCGGTTATCCCCCTTAGTCGTCGACCGACGGGGTCTTGACTTGGGTTTCGGCTTCGTTTCCAACTTCAATGTAATTGACGTTATCGTGCGCCATCCCTGTCTGTACGGTAGCGGCGTCGATAGTCGCCAAGTCCGAGAAGATGGTTACATTCCGAATTATGCCGGTGTTGGCGCCGTCGCCCTGTATGCCTGGTTCCGCATCGGACGTTATTACGCCTTCCTCGATTAGGGACCGGGTAGAGACACCGGTGAATAAGATACCCGCTACGGCAGCCGCTCCGGTAATCTCAATCCAGAAGTGACCGATATAAACCCGGTCGCTTATCCCGTTGACGTGGACGGCCTGTTCCGCACCAGCAGCGGAGGCATGATGATAATATTCTAAGCCGATTATCTTCGTCCCGGTGCAGGTCGCTTTTAATTCGATGCCGGTTACGAATTCGTCGGTTCCGTCGCCCGCTTCCCCAGGTAGAAACTCTAAGTCCTCTAGCCGAGTGTGGGTAACGGTCGCCTCTATGTCAATGCCAATCAAGACGGCAGTAACCGAGGGGCGAAAAGTCCAGTTACGGACCATCACTCCGTTGGCACCGATATCCAGGCTGGCGTTGGCGTGGTCATAATCTATCCGGGGCCGATCTGGTCCGTTCCCCATGCCTATGATGCTAATACCGGCTACGTCTGCGTCAATCTGTGCGTCGCCGATAGAATCCACATGGCCAGGGTATCCCAGGATAATGTCGCCGTTGTTCGCCGTACATCGACCTATGGCCGCGTCGAGTGTCGCCATGGGAAACCGCGGGTCGGTCCCATCGTTGCCGTCGTTAGCGTTAGTGTGACCGGAATCAAGATGGATAACGTCCCCGCCTGTCACTGGTAAGTTTCCACCGCCGACGGGAACCCCCCTGCTACGGATGCCCTGGGGGTAATTGGTTTGTCCACCGGCCACGGGTAGCAGCGCCCAGTGCCCCAAACGTCTCCAGGTCTGGGCCTTGGCCCTCTGGACCTGGTATTCTTGGCGAATCATGGCCCCCACCCCAACCAACACAATAAGGACGGCGACCAAGACAGCCAGTGCCAGGTTAACCCGGTGGGCCTGTCTTAGTTTACGCATTTGATTTCCTCCCTTGGGTCTCAGGCCGGAACTACCCGGCCCCTAGCCCTGTGTTACTTAGGATGGGTTCTGGCCGTGAATCCAGCGCCAATCGGTCCAGCCGATGCCATACCGCATGTATCCCACGAACTTGGACAGCATGGAGTCGAAGTTCTTTTCCTGGTTGAACTCCGGGCGGACCCGCCACTGGAATTTGAGCATCTGTTTCATCTTCCGGCTGTCGATCAGGAACCAGGCGTTGGCGTCGGTAAGCCTGTTCCAGACCACAGGGCGGATGCGACCAGCGAACATATTAACGTCGAACTGGGCCGACCCCGGTTCGTACAGGGCCCGCTCATTCACGATCTGGGTAGCTGTGCGCTCCAGTTCGGAGGGTACCAGCAACATATCGGGGTTTACCCCCACCAGTTCGCCCTTGTCATCGGTGTAGTTCCGCATAAGCTGGCGGGTAGTATCCAAGTTGGGGAGACTCAACGCCAGGGTTCCTTCGTTGGATTGAGTGTTCCCAGTGTTAACCGGACTCTGTGGGTGGGCTGTGGACAACAGTCCCACAGCATCAGCACCGTCCGTGGACGCGCCCATCCGGTTGGTCCCTGCATCGGTAAAGCCATTGATAAAGACGTTGGCCGCGTCGGTCTCAATGGTGTTTGCGAAGGCCAGGCCGAGGTTACGAGCCCTGGTCTCTATGGCGTTGTATTGATCGTCATCCACCAGTTCCCGCTCGACTTGCATACCCTTGGCAAACTGGTAGTTACGAATGTCCACCCGGTAACCGGCGTCAAAGTCCTCGTAAGGGACTGTGCCATTCCAGGGCGGCACCAGGCCGATGGCCCCCATGCCCTGGTAATGCTCGGTAAACTTGGTGGAAACGGATTGACCGAACAACATCTCCATAAGTGGGTCCGGTCGCCCCAGTTCCTCAAAGAACCAGACCCGGAGGCCCGGCTCTAATAGGTCTGCAAAGCTCCCTGCTGAAAGTACCATTTTTCAATTCTCCCTATGAACGAATGACCCTTGTTAACTACCTAAAAGTAGACGTGTTCGGCTTGAATGATCATAAACCGGGTCGGATCGGCGTTCTGTTCCTTCCGGCCAATGACCCGAACGTCGCTGTTTGAGTCGGCTGCCAATGCCATTGCTCCGGTAGCCCCGGAGATATCCAGAGTAACCCCCAGGTTCCGGGCATTGGTGTCGTCTACGTCCTCATACACGGCGTCAGGGCTCACAAGGACTTTTACCCTGGTTACCGCCGTGGTTCCGGCGACTACGCCAGGCTGTCCAACGGTAGCGTCCGCTGGGTTTTCCGGCCCTTGCATGAGGCCGATCATATCGGCGTCATTGGTAGCCGCCAGGTCCGCCCGTCCGTTGGTCTGTGCGGATAGTAGGTCTCCCTTGGTAAGTGTTTCGGTGTCCTGCATAACCAGAACATCGATCTGGGGGCGGCCCCCGTAGAGGTTGTAAGCCCAGTTAAAGCCTTGTGCCATCTTGGCCTCCCGTTACTGTGTCCTGTTCCCTGCCAACGACTCGGCATACTTGTCCTCTGGGATACCCATCCTCTGGGCGGTTGCCCGCTGGGCTTCGGTCAGAGGTACCGGGGTGTTGGCCGGGTCTCCAGGTCCACGATTCATGTTGGGGGCGGGGTTCGATGCGGGGGTCCCTTTGAGGTAGGGCTTGGCAGCTACCAGGTTCGTTAGGGCCTCATCGGTGCCTGTTACGCCTTCCTCCGGTGTATACCGGACCTTCCCCCGATCTATCAGCGCCAGGGCGGCCTCCGGGTCAATGATCCCGGCCATTACCGCCTTGGTCTTAACGTCCGCCGATATCATTACATCGGCGATGGTTCCCTCTAGCCGCGCCTTGCTCTGTTGCTCGGTGGCTAGTTCCTTTTGCAGCCGTTCGGTCTCGGTCATATTGGCCCTTTCCAGTTCGTCGGCCTTGGCCGCCTTGGCCTTCAACTCCTCCAGCTCGGAGTCTGGCATGGCCTTGGCCGCTTCCTCTCGACGGGCCGCCGCCGCCATAGCGTTGGCCTGTTCCTGGGTCACCATTCCCGCCGGGGGCGTAGTGGCCGGTGGATTACTGGCGGGGTCCTTATTTGGTTCCGGGTCCTTGACCTCTGGCTGTGTCATTTCTTCGCCTCATTTTTGACCGCCAGGTGGGGCGGTAATCTCCCGGTTACTGCCGGGGTCAGAACGATGGGCAAAAAATAAGGCCCCTTGTGGGGACCCTAGACTCCGGCGGGGATTGCTCCCGGCCTGCATCGGGGTCAGCCACAAGGGGCCTGTTGCTCAGGTTGCCCTTCGCTAAGGGTTATTCTAGGGCCGGGTCCTTACACTTGTCAATCCTTCCAATCTCCGTAAGACTCCAGGACACGATTTGTCCGGCCTTGATGTTCAAGGTGATGTTGCCATGCTTCTGGTCCCGGATGAAGCCCAGAATCGCTTCGTAGAGGGGCGGGGGCACATCTACAGCGGTGTCCGCCATCCCTACCCTCTGGCCCATTCCAGAATGCGTTGGTGGGGCGTCTCCCCCAGGTCCGCCATTACGGTGACCAGTTCGCGGGATAGCTGCCGATAATTGTAGACCCGTTGGCCGGTGATAATGGACGCCTCGGCCTTTCGGGCAGCGGTACGGTTGACCCTGCCATCCTGGGTTTTGATATCCAGGCTGTACTTGTGCATCCCCGGCAGACCAGTCTCTACAATGCCCGGCCCGGCCCAAGGGCTCTCGTCGACCCCGTAGAAGAACATCGCCACGCCTTCCTTGATTTCCTTGGAGGTCTCATTGACACGAGCCGCCTCGGCAGCCGTCGCGGTACCGTCCAGGATATCGTCCACCCAAGCCGTCCGCAGAACCTTGTTGTTGACCAGGATGCCGTAGAGGTTTTTAGCGATATTGGAAACGGCGAACTCCGGGACTGTCATATCAGCGATATGGACCAGTTCATGTAACAGAACCTCGGCCTGGCGCGTCTTGGGCAGAGTCCCGTCGATGATAATCAGGTTGTCCGCTTCGTCGGTTTCCCCAAGAATGCTGCGGTTTTTCCGGTCCCCGCCGATGGGGTCCTTGGTCTTGACGATGCGCCACTTCTGTCCGGCGTGTTCGATGCTCATTGTCCACTCCCGAATGACCGGATGTTAGCCCAATTACCTGTGTGCAGAGAACGATAAATGGCCCTAGCGTAAGGTGTATGCCAACGCCCCAAGACCACTGCCCGTTGCAGAAACCGCAGCCAGTCAATCACTACTTGTTCCCCTTTAGCCGTTTGTCTTTCGGTGGCCCAGGTTTGACACGACCACTAGGGGACTTGGGCTTTCCTCCGTGACTACCTGGGTGTCCCTTTTGCGCTGTGCCCGCTCGGCTAGAACTTCCTCCGTTGGCTTTACCCATAGCCTTGCTGCCTCCGTTACGAGTCCGTCCTTGCCCATGATCGGGGCGTGGTCGGCTGCGTCGAATGGGTCCAGGGGTTCGTCGTTCCGTTCGTTCTCTTTGTAGTGGTTCTGTTCCAGGCCACAGGATTGACACCGCCGTAGGACCAGACCCAGCACAGGATAGGCGATCCCCTGTTCCTCGGTCAACGTCGCCAGTACCAGGCTGGAACTTTTACACCTGTAGCAGTTCAAGCTAACCCTTGCCCCTGGCCGCGTGGGCCTGCTCGGCTATGTTCCCGCCGGTGGTCGTACAAGTCGTCCCTGGGGCCGCGTCACAGGTCGGACAATGGAACGACATGGCGTCGGTCTCGTTTTCTTCCTCTGGGCTCTGGAGGGGCGCTACTGGCTCTACCGGCCTTCCTGGGTGGGACGCCGCCCAGGCCGTCGCCGCCTGGCGGGTCTCTATTTCCTCGGCAATCTCGATTAGCAAGGTAATGTCGTTCTCGGCCTTGGCTTTCTCTGCCCGATCCGCCAGGTCGTCGAACGACCACCCGTCAAACCCCATACCAGGCTTATGGACCAATTCGGGTTCTTCCGGTTCCGGCGCCTCAATGACCAGGGGCCGCCCCAGGGCATTGGCTACCCTGGCCGCTCCCTCTACCGCGTCCGCCGTTAAGAACATAGCGTGACACTTGGGACAGACCGGGTGATGGTCTGATACCTGGCTAGCGTGGTCACAGAACGGGCACCACCGGGTTGGGGGCCTGGTGGCCCGGCTTACCCGAATGATCGGGACGGGCCTGGTGGTGCCAACTGACTGGGCGTAGTATTCCACAGGTTCACCGTTTGTTGTTAGCGTAGTCATGCTTCCTCCCTCGTACTTTCCTCGGCCTGCCGGGCTTCCTCCGCCTGTTCCTTGGCTACCCGCTCCCTGGCCTGGGCGTTGGTCTCGTCGAACATGGACGAGATATCTACCCCTGGGTCCTGGAACTCTGAGGCGTCTATCGGTTCTGGGTCTGGCATGTTACCTCCCCGTTAGAGTCTGGCGTACAAGTGTATTCGTCTGTCGAACGTCCACATGGAGCCGAGTGCCAGGTGTCCCATCGGGGCGGAGGGAATGGCTAGGGACCCGCCTTACTCCGACGACCTCAAAGCGCCCAGCGATGATACGTTCCCGTTCTCCAATATAGACGCTCAGGGGTTCGATGTTCAACCCCCTTGCGCCTGATTCCAGGTTGAACACGACCGAGGTCTCCCCGGTGGCAACCCCGGACCCAGCGAAGTCCGCCGCCAGGTTGGTATCAGTGGACCAGGACGCTATCTGGGCGTCGAAGTTCTTACCCACGGGGTAGAAGTTCTCGACCTCGTCTATGGTTCTGTTGTTAATACGAACCCCCCGGAATAGTGGTTTATCTATCCTGGGCGCAACGGAGACGGCCTCGGCCAATGTTGCCCCGGCGTGATGGCCCGCACTGTCCGGGATTCTAGCCCCTTTGAGCCAAGCCTCCGCCCCATCCCGGTGGGTCGGATTCCCCCCGCTGGCCCAATGCCGTGTAGCGTCTACCAGGTCCTTACCGTCGGGGCCGGTCGCCGTTAGTTTGGCCTGGTTCTGGACAACGAAATCCCGCTTATCCTGAACTTCCAGGTTGACGGTATCGGGGGAGGGAAGGGCGTCGGCGTCTAGAGCCGCTTTCTGGAACCTAGCATCCGGGGCGGGGCGGACCTTCCTGGGAGTCGACAGAGGCCGGGTAACCGCCGACTTGCCCCAGATGGGGGAGTCCAGGACCATGACAAAGTCGTCGAACCCGATGGTCCCGTTCTGCCATTGGCGATACCGTTCCTTCCCCAGCATGTCCCGCTGTACCGACGAGGGCTGCCGGTCGAACCACTGTTTAGCCGACTCCGGTGGGGTCAGGTCCTCCGGTACGTCCAGCCCCAGGTCGGCGTAGGTGACCGTTACCGGGACCATAGCGCATCGGCATCCTGGGTGGCTGTCGATGGGTTCGTTCGTCTCGTATTGTTTCCCGTCCAGGGACAGACAGGCCGGACAGGTCCTCCCGTCCTTGGAGGCCGACCGCTGCCAGCCCTTAACGACGGCCTTGTTGCTTTCGTAAGTCGCCCTGGTGGACTCCCGGTAGGCCCGGAGAGTTTCCGTCCGGCTAATCAGCAAGGACCGGGTCAACCCCAAACCAGTCTTGTCGGTGATAAGGGCTGCCGTCTTGCGGGGGGAGAACCCCCTGGCTATCCCCTGGGATATGCCCTCCGTGACACCCTGAGCCGTATCCTGGCCCAATGGGGCCAATAGCCGACCCAGAGGCGCACCATCACCGGAGATGCCCGCAAACGCCTCCACAGCGCCAGCAGGGAGGGTATTCCATTCCACCCCTACCGCCGCCAAGGTATCGGTGCTTATCCCCACCGGGAGGCGGGCATCGACGGTGGACCGGACCCCTGCCTCGGCTATCCCTACCGCGTCCCGTTGGGCCTGGGTGATTAGGTCCCCGGCGTCAACGGCAAACTTGGCAACGTCCCGCTCTACCTGGGCTATCAAGGCCCTGTACCGCTTGAGACGCTGCGTCTGGGCAAAGGTAAGGTCCTTTTCGGCGACCTCCGCCAGTAGAAGGGCAATCTCGCTCTGAATCCCTCGGTGGATGGGTATGTAGCGCCGGATCATTTCGGCAGCGGCTTGTTGCTCCCTGCCAAGAACAGCGGCCCGGAACTTGCGAACAGACGCTACGGCTTCCGGCTCAGGCATGTATCCATTCCCAGTAGCCATCTGCTCCGAAATGTTTAGCTGTCTTGCGCCCCAAATTGTCTGGCGTGTAAGTTTCCCCTAGCGGATGGTTTGCAGGGGGTTCCAAAATGTTGTCGGTACCCCCTCGATGATACGGTCTATCAAAGGAACACGACACATCATTGGGAGACTCTTCGGCTTCAATACGCGGACGTTCCCATCCATAAGGACCCACGGACCGCTTACGCCGCCGCTTGGGCCGATCTATAGCCGGAAATTGGGCTGGAGGCGGGCGGTGGAGGCGGGCGTGTGCTCTGGCAAGGATACGGCTTCGTTCTCTAGCCTTTTTCAGTTCCTGGTCTGATATCATGCCCGTTGGATTGACCACTAATTCATATCCAACAGACCCTTCAAAATACATGCGCCCCTGAGGCCAGGCAATGGCGTAAAGCCGACCAAGATATGTGCCTGTAATAGGCAATGCCCAGGCTTCCCCCTCAGGATAATCAGGCATAGAACTGGCCCACCATGAGCATAGCCAACCGGACTACCTCCTGGTAGCGGTCTTTGGGGCAGCCAAATTCGTCAAAGCTGCCCGGCTCATACCAATCCGCCGATGCGACAGCGTCAATGGCTTCCTGCCGCTGAATGGCCCAGCCCAGTGTCTTATCCATCTATCGCTCTCCCATCCTCACCAACCTGGTCAGGGAAACACGCTGGGCAGAACCAAACGTAAGGCCCCCCTGACCAGTTGGACCCGGTATTCTATACACCAGCGCCCGGCCCTACCGGTCCCAGTCCCTTTGCTACGTCGCATTCCGCACAGTCCATTACCATCCAGAGTCCACGAGGGTTACCGATCACGCGCTTGCCCGTGTCGTCGCACCACGGTCAATTAGGCTTGAGATGGTTCCGAGCCCGCTCGACCAAGTCATCCCAGAACTGCCACCGGGTTAGCCAGTTGAACCCCAGGATGAGGTATGCCAGTGCCGTCTTTAGTTGTTTCATCACAACCCCCAACCAGGGTGTTTCCAGAATGGGCCGCAGACCTGGGGAAGTAACACGCCCACGCCAAGGCCGAACGCCCACACCAGGATAACGGTCCAGATCACAGCTAAGGTTCCCCACAGTTTAGCCATTATGGGGTCCCGCCCTCAATGTTCCCGGCCGTGAACCCCCTAAGTATCTCAGCACCAACGTTTGCATCCCGAACCTTGGTGGCCGTCTGATCCTCCAGCATTCGGTCAATCTGTTCCTGGTCGTAGCCCATCTCCCGCCATAGCTGTTCCTGGGACACCCCCAGGGCGGCTTTCTTTTCCAACGACTCCAGGAACGCTACCTCGTTGCGGGTGTTGGGATCATCCCAGCCTACTTCAAACCGCTCAGTGAGTTCTCCCACTGACTGGCCGAAGGTTTCCTGGACCTTGAGGGCGAAGGCCATAACGTCCTCCCACCCATTGCCGAACCGGACCTGTCGGTCCTTGGCCTTGGCTATCAACCCCGACTCCGCCGTTTTAAGGGCCTCCCCGGAGGGAGCGCCGCCCATTAGCTGGAATAGGTACTGGGGGGTCCGGGTAGTGCCAGCGATGTGCTGAACCAGGGCGTCCATAGTCTTGAGGCACCCCTCTGGGCTGTCTGCCGGGATAGTGCCAACCTTGGAGGTCCCTCCCTCATCGTCGGACTTCATGCTCCAGAACGCGCCTGGAATCATATCAACCGCTGTTCTGTCCAGGTTCATGTCCACCACGTAGGCCCGACCAAACCCGGCGTTGTCGTTAATCATCGCCAGGTCAATCAACGTCTTGTTGAGTAGATCCTGGATATGTATGGCGTTCCGTAGTTCGGACTGCCCGAAGTCTGACCCGGCTGGCTTGTTGCGGAAGTGGAAGATGTTGACGCCCATTGGCTGCCCGGCCTTGTCCAACCAGGGCTGGGGCCAGCCTTCCTCCCCTGGGTCCCGGTGTTTCTGCCAGACGGTATCCTTGGGCCCTACAGCGTACTTCTCTATCCGGTCTGGATAGTACAGGTTTAGACGGGTTAGCATGTCTTCCCCGATGGGACGCTCAACCCATTTTTTGCTTGCCATGTCGATGCGCCTGGTGGCCTCGTTGTAGTGGGGGATGATGGTCTCAGGAAGCTGGTGGGTTATGAATACCCGGCCTTCCTGGGGGTCCCAGTCCACCAGGACGTAAGAATCGCCCACCATGACCGACTCGGTGTGGACTATGCCATGGGTCTCATCCATGCGGTTGGCTTGCCAGGTATTCCAGGCCCACTCTGCCACGGGCTTAGCGTCCCCTTCCTCGTTGGTCCCGAAGGACGTAACCATAAGCCGCTCGGCCAAGGCGTCGACCACGACCTCCATGAAGTTGTCCCGAAACTTCAAGTCCCCGCTGTTAAGGCCGCTATTGAGGAACTTTTTAAGCCGGTCGGTTAGTTCAGTCGGGTGATCCCCGCCGTAATACCTGCGGAACAAAGCGTAGTCGGCCCGGCGCTCGGCCTCCATCTTCTGGAGCCAATCGTTAAGGGCCACCATGTTGGGGTCCCCAAAGGACAACCCGTTGACGAATACCTCAACTGCTTGGAGTACCATTGGGCGCTACCTCCCGGTGTTCCTCACTTAATCCCAGATGGATTAGAGTCGCCATCACCCTGGAGTGGGTGTCTGGCCTATTTGTTAACTCCAACTTGTGGAATATGAGATTGCAGTAGTTCTCTACTGCCCTGATGGATATTGTCAGCCGATCCGCTATAACCCGGTTGTTCGCGCCTGTAGCTACCTCGGCCAGTACCTCCGTTTCCCTAGGTGTTAACTGAATCATACCGGTACCTCCCCGGTGATGCCAGGCCGCCAAGGGACGTGATAGATCACTGCCGTTAGTTCAAGCCGGAAGTCTCCGGTTAGTTGCTCCGGGTCGCTCTCAAGCGTTGGAACGTACCGGGCTAGATGCTGGGGGACAAGCTCCCCGGTCTCTATCCGGTGGATGGTCTCATTGAGGATGCGGATAAGGTTGTCCTTGGGGGATGGCGCTGGCTGGATCATGACGTAGCTTTCTCGGCTTTTTGGACGTCATAGCCGTGGTAGCGTTCGTAAACTGGTAGTAACACATCATTCCACAGCGGTGCAAGCTTCTCCATCACAGATAAGAATGTGGGTTGTTCAAAGGAACACCGACGGACCATTTCCTCCGCACACCGAATTGCTAGGCTCTGGTCAATGAATGGCTCGCCGATTCGATACCCGGTCGGCTCATGGGTAATTGAATATTGGGCGTCCCCATGCTCCCGACTCCGCCCGATGTGTGCTATCGCCAATCCCTCCCCCACCCTGATTCCAGGGCGCGGCTCCAATACCCCATCTGGCGGGGTTGCTATCACCAATGCGATCTGTTTAGTTTTCACGACAATAACCTCACTCTGGAATAATCCCGGTGTCGGTGTCAACGTACCGCTCCGCAGTATGCCCCATGGCGTTGTTGGAGGCCGTCTGGGCGTACCGGTCCATACGGGTGCTTTTCTTGGCTGCGCCCACGTAGGCAAAGGTCATTGCCAAGGCGTCAGCCTCATCTGGGCTAGGGGCCCCGCGTTCCTTCATTTTTACCTTGCTTTCCAACCGGATCGTACTGTCTCGCTGTAGTTCATAGGTCCGGGTCGTTATCTGTGATATTAGGGCGTCGTCGTTCTCTATGTCAAGAATATCAAACGCTTGCCTCATGCGCCACCATGCCTCTGCGATCCGGTTGAAGTACCGGGTAGGCCGGTGGGCCCTGGCCCCGCCAACAAAGGGTATCAACTTGACCCGGTTATTAAGGCCCCGTCGGGCGAACGTTTCTCTGCACATATCGAACACCCCGGCCCCCACCCCCACGGTGTCGATTACGACCGTCTCTATGAGGGGGTCTCCCTCGACCAGTTCCAGGACTTTACCGGCCAGATGGGTGGTAGGCCGTCCGTTGATCTTGTAGACCTTCCTGGCGACTGCGCCCTGGCGGCGGTAGATCACCGAGTCATCTTCCCCGAACCGGGCCACGTCGACCCCCAGAACCGCCTCCGCCCCAGCCAGTTGCACCGTCCTCTGAACCGCTGCCTCCGCCTGGGCTAGGTTGATGATGGCATCCTCGGTATTGTCCGGGAACTCCCCTAGAACCCTGGCCTTGTATACCGGGCTGTTCTCCCCAAACCTGTCCTTCCATCCCTGGATGGACGCGATGGTCGCCAGACCGGGCACTACGATGCGGCCCTCGGTAACGTTAGGGCTATCGAAGGCCGAGACGGTTATGGGGTTGTAGAGTTCCCGAAACTGGTTAAAGGACCGGTAGAACTCCCCGGCGGTCGCCAGGGGGTTGCCGGTAAGGATCAGCCGTTCTGGGCCTAGGCTTAGTAGCGCCTCAATCTCTGTGTCCTCGACAGCCTGGGCCTCAGTTACTATGACCAGCATGTGGGGGCTATGGAAGCCTTGAATACCCGACCCCGTCCCCCCAGCGTCGGCGCTAAAGCCCTGGGCGTACCTGGTGTCACTTATCTCGTACCGGGCTGCCCTGGGGTACATATAGCCGGGGAGGCCCCCTACGGCGCCCCTGTAGCCTTCCCTGGTGTTCCTCCAGATAATGTCGGACACCTGCCGGGACGTGGGCCCGTAGACGATGGTTATGGCCTCATCGTGGACATATTGCCACCAGAGGACCAGCCGCCCGGTCGTAAAGTCCTTGCCGGTAGAATTAGCCCCCTTGACCGTGGTCTGAGTGTGGTTTTTGAGAGACCAGGCAATCTCAGCCTGTTTGTCGGTCAATAGACTGCATTGTAACTTGTACCGGAGGAACCATTCCGGGTCGTCCCAGGCATGGCGCCGGTCGTCGTACTCCCCGCCCTCCAGATGGGCCACCCGTACCAGGCTGTCCCAGTTGACCGGATTAACTAACTGAGTCAAGGACTATCTCCATCAGCATGCCGCCAGCCGCCACGACAGCCCGCTCCAAGGGGCCATTTTTATCGACTTTATCCCAAAACCTAGCTTTGTCATCGCCATAAGTATATTGGTTGTGCCTGAGTATGGCGTCAGTCACGGCGTAGCTCCTTGAGGGCACAGTACCTTACTCGGTCTATAGACTTAGACATCGGGGAATTCCAGTTGACAGCTTTGACATAATGGCCCTGGAGGTTTCTTGGATTTAACGCCTCCTGGTCCCCAGGTGCATCGTTTTACCCCCATTGTGCGTAGCTCATCCTCCAAGGTCCGTATACGTTTTCCCACGTCAGGGAACCAAATCTCTAGCCACTCCAGTTCTTTATTTTTGGGATCAGCGAAAGCCCCGCACAGACATTCCCCGCTCATATGAAGTAGTTCAACCACTTGGTTTCTTGGTAATTTATGCTCTCGGCGATACTCCAGCAAGTCCTCATTGGTGAAATGGTGAATTGGTGCCACCCATACCGTGTTACCTTCTCGGCGCACTGGCTCTACATAGGCCATCCGTCTCCGTGATTCTGAGGTCCGCACCCCAGTAATAAAGAGCACACGCCGGTTTTGCCCAGCCTGTGCTTCTCGCCGTACGTCTCGTAACGGACGCTCTTTTAACCAACTATACATATACCGATGGGCACCAGGACCAGGGAAGCCATGTTCTCGGACCAAATCTTCATAGGTGCGTGGGCCGTATTTCTCAATGAGGGGAGTGCCCAACCATTCGGCAAATTCTCTGGTAAAAATCCTAGGTTCTTCCACGCCGATTCCGGTATTGATATGCACAAAAGCATCGATAGGCGGACCATAAGTTTTAGCCAAATGTGCAACAGTAGTCGAATCATTACCCCCAGACACAAGGACATAAGTTTTGATTGGATTGTAGTCTCTAACAGCCGCAGCTAATACCTCTACACTACGCTCAATGAGTTGATCCATCCGTCGCCTCCTGTGCAAACCTGTCATAATCAAACGGGGCACAACGGCCATGCTCCATATCTGACAACTCTTTAGGATGGATACCCAGGCGTTTCGCTTCTTCACGTAGGCTCATATCTCGTAGCTGCCGGTCTTTAGACATGGCGATGCCTCGGATTTTCCAGTCGGCAGTTTCCGGTGTAATCACACCTGTCCCGTCACAGGTGTTGCACGTAATTTGTATCTGGCGAAAACCCGGACAACCATATCCAACAGTTTTCCCTGAACCGCCACAATCAGAACACGTCTTATCTATCATTATTCTCCTTTCAGCACCCGCTCAATTCGGGGTTGCTGGTCTCATGGGTTACCTCCAGATCGAAGATATCACGATGAAAGGCTGGTGCCTCTTTCGGCGCAACCACGGCGGCCAATCCCTGGTAAACAGCCCTCCGCAACTGCGCCCTATCCTGATTCAACATTCCCCATGGCAGAACCTCGCCCTCTAGCGGGGTGATCCCCTGGGCGCTAAACCGAGTGGCAGTTATCTCGCCCAGGCAATTGAAGGTTATAACCTTGCTGCCCCCAAAAGGAACTGTTCGAAAGATAAACCGCCGACCGTCTCCCGGTGGGCATTGCATCCATTGTCCTTTTCTCCAAATCGGTATGTGCGGCCTTCGATACCAGTAGATCGTAACTTGATAACTACCCCCACGAGTGATATGCCGGGCTAACCTCTGTCCTCCGGTCCCTGCATACGTTTTCCCCTTCCAAATGTCTGACCATGGTTTTGCTATCTCCCCCAAGGTCATTCCCTGGGGCGCCTTCCAGCTTGTTAACATTCCTTTTCCCTCCAAAAGAAATAGCCCTGGTCTCCCAGGGCCGTATTATAACGTTTATTGCAAGTCCAGGGGGTCTTTGCCCCCGATATAGTTAGCTGCTCCCGCCTGGAGCATCCTAGCGATGGCGTCCGGGGCTACCCGGTAAATCTCGACCCAGACCTCCCGCATTTGCCAGGACCGCTCCCGAACTACCCGCGCAACCGTACCGGACTTGATAACCAACGGCGTATCCCTGCCCTGGCCCCGGCGTTCTTTCATAAGGGCCTCGACCCAGTTCTCTATGGCTAGGGCTATCTCTGGGTCCAGGACTTCCGTATCAATCGACATAATCCCCCCTTGCGAACATTTCCGGCCCCAGGGCTCTATTGTGTCCTGGCCTACAGCAATATGGGCATATTCCAAGGTCCAGGACAATGATCTTGCCATTCTGGGCCCAATCTACACCGTAGGAAACTTGGTAAAGCCCCCAGCAGTTGTCGCAGGCCACCAGTGTATAGATCGGCCCAAGTTGCATTCCCCCAACCTGGTACCTGGCGATGAAGGTCAGTATGGCGCGGTTCCCGGCTGGGTCACTCATAAGAGTCTTGGCCTCCCCTCTAGTTGGGCTTCTACGTCAGCCCCTACTTCGGCTTCTAATGCGCAACAAGGGCATTCCCAATGCATCGCTGGCGGTAAGGTGCCCCCGCCATCATCTGGTGCCTCAGTGGCCGTCTCAGTGCCAACCAGGGCCATATCCGAACAACACCGGGGCATTTCTTAATCAACG
>Ga0256380_1000009_pt1 | contig 32216 bp, 60 predicted proteins | sample LS1230viralmetaG_FD_189071 | JGI IMG/M metagenome (GOLD analysis project Ga0256380, IMG submission 189071) | Seawater viral communities from deep brine pools at the bottom of the Mediterranean Sea - LS1 2300m | ecosystem: Environmental > Aquatic > Marine > Bathypelagic | place: Mediterranean Sea... | reverse complement strand
AGGCGATCCACAATGGATCGCTTTCTTTGTAAACAACTCATTTTTTAAAGAATATTATTGATTCATGTCTTATATCGTGGGTCAAGTTGTTTATGCCTTATCTAACAAGGAGACTGGAGTAATTCCAGTTCAAATTATTGAAATTCTTTTAAGGAAAAACCTTACAGGCGAAGAAACAAGCTACATGGTTATGCTTCCTGATAAAAAAAGAACGGTGGTAGCCTTAGAGAAATTAAATGTAGAGATTTTTACATCGTGTAAAGATTTGGAAGACTACATGATGGAAAATGCTAAGAAGAGCATTAGTAGCGTTATTGATTCTTCGATGAATCTTGCGTCCGCTTCGTTTGAGACTGTCTCACATGAAAAAGATAAGGAGGAAGAAGCACCTGCCGAAACGATAGAAAAAGAATTAAACTCTTCTGACTCCAGAACAGTAGAGGTAGATCTAGGCGATGGTGTAACAGGAAAGATAAATCTGGAAAGCATATAAAAGATGCAGGAGTAGAATGGAAAATTATTTATCCGATGAGATATTGAAATCTTTAAGAGATGCAGGAAAAATTTCTAGCCAGGAAGTTGCGCTTAAGGTGGGAGATCTTTTGATTGCAGAGCATGTAATTGAAAAAACAAGAAGAGTATTAAACTGTGACATTTCTTCTCTTAGTGAATCTAAAAAATTACTAAAGGGATAAAATGTCTAATACCAATAAAATTGTTAAATTTGATCTTGCTGCACGAGAAGATCTTTTAAAAGGTGTAAATATTTTAACTGATTCAGTCAAGACAACTATGGGCCCACGAGGAAGAAATGTTGTCATAGAAAGCCCAGGAACCCATCCTATTTTAACTAAAGATGGCGTTACCGTTGCGCAAGCGGTAAATCTCAGTGATCCTTTTTTAAACTTAGGGGTGCAAATGATTAAAGAAGCAGCGTCTAGAACAGCAGATACTGCAGGCGATGGCACCACAGCTGCTACACTTCTTTCACAGGTTATCTTTGCAGAAGGATTAAAAATGCTTGCAGCAGGATATTCTTCTTCTGATATCAAATATCAGATAAAAGACTCAGTTGATTCTGTGCTATCTTTTCTTAGAAATCTCTCTATTCCCATTACCAAGGATGATGAGATTAAACAAATCGCTACTATTTCTGCAAACGGTGAAGTGCAAGTGGGAGATTTGATTTTTGAAGCAATTAAAAGTGTAGGTGTTGAGGGGGTAGTAACTGTCGAGGAAGCAAAAGGATTTCAGTCTAGTTTAACGGTTGTTGAAGGAATGAGAATTGACAGAGGTTATCTTTCTCCTTATTTTGTTACCAACCAAGAAAAAATGACAGCAGAACTTGAAAATCCCTATATTTTAATTTGTAATAAAAAAATTGACAATATGAAAGAAATAATGCCGTTGCTCGAAAGAACTCTTAATGAGCAAAAAAGTCTTTTGATTATTGCAGATGATATGGAAGGCGATGCAATGCAGGGGCTAGTTGTCAATAAGATGCGCGGGACACTCAAGGCATGTGCGATTAAGGCACCTGGATTTGGAGAAAGTAGACTTGATATGCTAAATGATCTGGCAGTAGTCTTGGGAGGAGAGGTTGTCTCTAGTGCATCCGGAGATGCTTTGGAAAATCTTGACTTTGAAAAATTAGGAACGTGTAAAAAGATTTTAATTGGAAGAACTGCGACAGTGTTTATTGATGGCGGTGGAGAATCTCAATCAATAGAAAAAAGAGCAGATTCAATTCGTGAATATTTAAATGATTCTTCAATAGACCTAGATCAGGTTCCGATTTTTAAAGAACGTCTTGCTAAATTGGCCGGCGGTGTAGCAATATTAAAAGTGGGAGGGGCTACTGAGGCTGAGCTAAGAGAAAGAAAGGATAGGGTGGACGACGCCTTGAGTGCCACACTTGCTGCTATCGAGGAAGGAATTCTTCCCGGAGGCGGTGTAGCTCTTGCAAAAGCATCTCAAACTCTAGAGAGTCACAATAACGGAGAAATAAATATAGGCGCCCAGATTATTAAAAATGCGTGCTTTGCTCCTATGAAACAAATTATTTTAAATGCCGGAGGGTCTCCAGATATCGTTTTACAAAAGATTTTAGAGCACGATGAGAATTTTGGTTATGACGCTTATAATGAAAAATTTGGAGACATGTTTGAGATGGGAATAATCGATCCTTTGAAAGTTATTAGGTCTGCATTAGAAAATGCTGCCTCCGCTGCGTCTATGATGCTTACTGTGGGATGCGCAATGATTGAAGAAAATAGAGAAAATGATACTTTCTAAAATATTTAAAGATGTTCCCTCGGTTTTTAATGACACGAAAAGTTGGTATAAAAAATTTAAGGCAGCTTATTAGAGAAGAAGCAGCTACTTTGCGACTCGATCGTGATTTAGAGGTTGTTTCTCTGCGATTGCTAATGACAGAGGGAGCTCATGTCCCAGATACACTTACACGAATAAGAGTTTTGCCGACCGTCGCAGTTGTCGGACAAAGGGAAAAAGTAGAAAGGGCAAAGAAAAGAAGAGCCATCTTAGAAATTTATGTAAAATTCCTCCCAAGCTCTAAAGACATATACAAAAATATTATGTCTCTCGGAAGAATGATCAAGTCATTACCCGGAGTGGAAATCGTAAGTGTGATCGGCTACAATAATAGAAAAATTACATACAAAGGTCAGCCCATCGTCATATGAAGAAAAAAGAATCTAAGAAAGCAACCATAATTGCCCTAAGCGATTCAGACATGCATCAGATTTTAAACTGGCTAAGACTAAACAAGGCGCTTAAATCCTTCGGCCAGGTTAAAAAAATTGATAATGGATATGCAGTTAAGGTAAGATCTCGCATCTCTAAAAGTGAATTAAATAACCTTGCGAAAGAAAGATTTGGAGTCTTTGTAAAGGTTATTTAATCGTGTAAATTATGATCTTATTATGTATAATGATCTTATAAAAAGTTTAAAAACACTTCCTCGGGCATCTGGCTCTTTATGTCTTCTATTTATCCCCTTTTCGTAGATTTTTTTGTGTATAAATTTATTCTAAGGCACCGCTTATATCGTGTAAGCTTGGCTGACAGATGGTATAATAGTTTTAGAAATAGTCATTTATTTAATTGAAACGGAGAATTAATGCCAAGTTCTATTGAAACTTATTTTAAAGATGTCGGAAGACATAAGCTTTTAACACGAGAAGAGGAAGTTTCTCTTTCACAAAGAATTGAAAAGGGAGATAACGTCGCAAGACAAAAGATGATTGAATCTAATCTTAGGCTTGCCATTAGCATAGCTAAAAAGCACTTCAGGCCCGGTTGCAGTCTTGAAGATTTAATTCAAGAGTCTAACATCGGCTTGATGAAGGCAGTTGAGAAGTTTGATTGGCGTCGAGGATTTAAATTTAGCACCTATGCTAGCTGGTGGATCCGGCAATCAGTTTGTCGCCATATTGCTTCTCATCGAAATACTATCAAGGTACCTTCACATGCTGCAGCACTTTCATGGAAGATTCGAAGATTTATGACTGAATATAAGGAAGAATTCCACCAAAATCCTACAGTCGAGGAGATTGCTACAATGATGGGTGTGACTGAAAACATGGCGAGAGCCGCAATGGATTCTTTTAAACTTCAACATACCATTTCTTTGGATGCTTCCTTGGGAAAGGATGACTCCGCAAGCCGAAGGATTCTTGAGACTGTTGCAGATGATGATCTTATTTTACCTGACGAGATCTTGGATAGAAAGCAGCTCGTAGGTGCAATTAAAAGATGTCTCTCTAGATTGAGCACAAGAGAGGAACAAATTTTAAGATTGAGATTTGGTATCATTCATGACTTTAATGACAGCGACTGTTTTGATATTACAGACGAAGAAAAAAAAGAGATTAAAAGGAGCGCACAATAAAATGACAATGCCAAGAGGACATAAATCACAACACGGTTATGCTACAGTTAAATCTGGTTTGGGAGGATTAGGTTACAGAGAGATTGCTGAAAAAATGACTGATCAGGGGTGGAAGATGAATCACTCCACAGCCCGCAACATATTCCTTTCAGCTATGGTAAAGCTTGCAAAGGAAGCATGTCAACTCTACAATCTTCCTGTTACAGCTGATAATATTAAGAAGATTTCTTCTGATCCCAGATTTCAGTCTGGGATTTTTGATATCTTGCAGGAATAAATGTTTGAAAATCTTTTTAAAACTTTAAGCTCTCTTAATTTTCACACAGAGATGGTTGAAAAGTTTGAATGGGATGAGGAAAGATATTCCTTTGCATTGAATATCCTACAAGAGGAGATAGAAAAGCTGGATCCTAAAAAAGGGCTCAGCTATAAAGAGATGGAGGCAGTTCTTATGGAAAGGTTGACAAAGAGAGAAATAAGTAACTCTGAATCTACTATTTTAATCTCAGCATTAAAAAATATATTATAGGAAAAGATATGGTTACATGGTCAACATACATAGGAAGACGTGGAAAAAACCCGGTTGAAATCATTAAACAAAATAAAATTTTAACATACACACAATTTATAAGATATTGTGATGTACGGGGACTTCACCCTGCGCCAGAGGAAGAGTTTAAAAAGCTTTTAGATCAGCTTCCTCCCAAGGTAGACCCACCAGCTATTGTTTCGCCTCTTAAAAAGCCAAAGCCTCAAGCTGTTCCGAAAAAAGCGGTGTCAAAAAAAATATCCACGCGCAGGAAGAAGAAAGAGAAGAAAGAGACACAGGATAAATAATGAGTAAAAACAACCCTCAATCTGGTGATCTTGTTTTACACATTCCAGATAAGCAGATTGGTATTTTAGTTGAAGAGCAAGAAAGCTCAACTGATTTCTGGAGAGTAATTTGTGAGGGAAGTGAGTGTGTGTGGTATAAGTATAATTTGAGGCCGCTCGATGACGACACACGAACTCACGAGGAACATCTGGTTTGATGAAAATCAAGGCACGGTTCTTATTTGCATTGATAGGGTGACTGTTTCCATCTATCTAGAGGAGTTTTTGAGTCTAATTCATGAACTTGAGAAAGCTCAGGTACAGCTAGAAAGCAGAGATGATATCACTCGCGGAACTACCAAAGAAGCAGGAGTCGACATGCCGGTACTTTTATTTACCCCTGACATTGAGTATAATTAGTTTGGTAGATATTTTTCCCATTTTATCACCATAATTAACATGTACGGAGAGAAAAGTGAGTATTGATAATAAAGTAGCCTCAGGGCCAAACTTTGTACCTTCATATCAGACATCTGGTGTGCCGTTTGTGACATCTTCAGCAGCTGATGAGGTGCCTTCTGCAGCAGACGTGAACTTCGCCGGCACCCCACCAGTTGTCCCCATCAGGGTTAAGTTTCCATTTGTAACCCGATTTTTTGCAATTACGAATACTGGAGCAGGAGATTTAAGGGTAGGGTTTACGGAAGTCGGTGTACAAAATCCGACATCCCCAGGTACCGGAGATTTAGGTCCTGAAACAGGTAGACATTATTTCATAGTTCCAACCGGCTCAATTTCATCACAGCGACTTGAGATTCGTTGTACACAGCTTTTCTTTTTGTCAGACGAAGTTACCGGCTACCCCGGCAGTTTTTCTCTAATGGCTGGTATGACTGGAATAACAGGATCTAACTTCCCAGTTATAACTGGATCTAATGACTTCTTAGGCGTTGGGTAGGATCCGCCACCATGGGTGCGGTTGAAATAGAGCAGATAAAGTCTGTCTTACCCAAGAAAAATTTAAATCCTGAAATATGGGAAAGGTGTGATGAAGAGGCATCTTTAGACATGTGTCTTCGTGAGGATGTGAGAGATTCTTTAGTTAGAATTGCACATGAGTTTTTCATCTATCTAGGGATCAAGGTGCCTATTTTAGACATCACATTGACAGGCTCCCTTGCAAATTACAATTGGACAAGCGAGAGTGATATTGATTTACACATCCTTATTGACTACGAAGACGTAGATGAAAACAGGGAGTTTGTGACTGAGCTTCTTTCTGCCAAGAAGTCTCTTTGGAATGAAAAGCATGACATTCGGGTAAAAGGACATGAGGTAGAGCTTTACGCGCAGGATGCAAAGGAGTCACATCATTCGACTGGTGTGTATAGTGTGCTAGAGGATGTGTGGGTTAGGATACCTGAAAAGATGAAGGCAACAATCGATATAGTGGGCGTCCGGAAGAAGACTGCCTCCATGATGAAGCTCATAGATCACACGCTAAATTCACCTAATCGATTAATCGCCATAGATTCTATTAAAGATAAAATTAAAAAAATGAGGCAAGCGGGTCTTGAGAGAGCAGGAGAGCTTTCTATAGAAAACCTAACCTTTAAGATCTTGAGAAGAACCGGATATCTTGAGAAGCTTTATACAATAGGCAGAGAGGACTTTGATAAATCCCTCAGCTTGCAGCAAGAAAATTTAAAAACTCAATAATCTCATGATATAATATTGAGATTTATAGCACCGGTGTGATTATTTACATCTCTAGGAGGCTAAATGTGTAAGATATATGACAATATACAGGAGCTTAAGCGTGAGCTGGAAAGGCTCGGATTTGATATCTATGTAACATCCGGTGGATTTGATCCATTACATGTAGGGCATCTAAGATGTATCCAGGATGGTGCTGAGATGGCTCAGAAGGCATCAGAAGGTGTGCTCGTAGTGGTGGTTAATGGTGATGGATTTTTAGAAAGAAAAAAAGAATATGTCTTTATGCCCTGTGAGGAGAGAATGGAAATTATTGCTGGAATTGAAGGAGTTGATTATGTTGTCCCATGGGAGGATGAAAGCCAGACAGTTGTTGGCGCTTTAGAGATTTTAGAACCACATTACTTTTTAAAGGGTGGCGACCGAGATAATAGAGAAAACGTGCCAGAGTTTGATATTTGCAAAGAGCTTAATTGTAAAATTGTCTTTAACGTTGGGGGAGGAAAAGTTCAGAGCTCTTCGGCCCTTGTTAAAAGACAGCATATTGCAAAAAATCTTACATTACGAGGAAACAAATGAAAAATTTAATGACAAAAGAAGGCTTCGAGGCTCTTTCAAAAAAAATAAAACAACTTGAAACTAAAACTAGAATTGAAATCTCTAAAGAGATTGAAATAGCAAGAGAGCATGGAGACATTAGTGAAAATGCTGAGTATAGCTATGCAAAAGATAGACAAGGGCTAAACGAAGGAAAGATTGCTCAGATTCGAGAGTTTCTTGCTAATGCAGAAGTGGTAACGTGGGATCCTCATGAAACAATAGAGACTGTGGTGTTTGGATCAGTTGTGTCACTTTTGAATTGCGACTCAGAAGAAAAGAAAATCTATAGGCTTGTGGGTGAGACAGAGTCAGATGTAAAAAATGGAAAGATAAATTTTAAATCTCCTCTAGCCAGAGCAGTTTTAGGAAAAAGAACAGGGGATGATATAGAGCTGGAAACTCCTGCTGGAGTACAATATTGGGAAATCCTTGACATAAGCTTTTAATTTTTTAATATAAAAAACCTATTTATTTAGGTGATGCTTAGATTCTGTTATATTATTGGGCTACTGGCTTTAACAGGATGTAGTGATTATAAGCTGTATGCACAAAAAGATGGGTCACCTAAACCTGCAACAGTTATTGTTGATTCTGGAGAGCCTGAGCCACCCGAGCCGGACCCGCCCGCCCCAGACACTGGTGAACCCGATCCGCCACCCCCACCGACATATCCAGACATAGAGGTATCACCCACTTTCATAAATTTTGGTAACCTCAATGCGATCGGCGATGTAGGAAGCAAGACTGTTTCAATTAAAAATGTGGGTACAGCTGATCTTAACGTCAGTGACATAAGATTAAATACAACCTCAGCTGTTTATCGGTTAACTGCGCTTGGAAGCACTAATTTAATACCAGGTCAATCTAGCACATTTATTGTTGAGTATGATCCCATAACATATGAGACGAATGCGGATTCTATTATAATTGTCTCAAATGACCCTGATGAATCTCCTGTGGTTGTGCCTATTTTGGGTAATGGATCTGCTCCCGTGATTGAGATAGATCCAGATTATCATGACTTCGGTACCACATTAATTGGTTGCGAAGGTGAGAAAGAAATTGTAATTTCTAATGTGGGCGACGTAGATCTCATAGTGTCGAGTCTGGACTTTTATGTTTCATACCCTACAGAAATGCTGATAGACCTATATGAAGAAATTAACGGATCGCTTCCGTGGACAATTTCTGCGGGTTCTTCAAAGAATGTTTTAATTGCGCATGAACCGTATGATGAACTAACAGATTCTGGGTTCATAGAGGTTGGCTCTAATGATCCCATTACTCCACTAGCAAGAGCTGACCAGGTAGCTGATGGTGACTTTGCAATGGATCTTGTTGATGAATTTGAACAGGATGAGGTAACAAGTGCAGATATCTTATTTGTCATCGACAATTCAGGATCAATGGGTATTTGGCAAACAGCGCTAACAGATAACTTTAGCTCCTTCATAGGCGTCTTCTCTGTCACAGGTGTCGACTACCAGCTTGCCATAATAACAACAGACAGTGCAACATTTAGAGGACCAATAATCGATGCGTCAACAGTAGACATAGAGACAGAGTTTACAGATCAGGCGATAGCAGGTACGTATGGGTCATCGATGGAGAAGGGACTTCACTATGCAGAGCTAGCAACATCATCAGGCGGCGACGCATCTCCAGGGTCAGACTTTCTGAGATCTGATGCTAAGCTTATTATCATATTTGTTTCTGATGAGAAAGACTGGTCATCAGAAACAGACATTTATTATTCAACACATTTTAAAACTCTTAAGGCTACTGAAAGCATGGTCGTTACGCATGCTGTTGTAGGTGACTCTCCAAGCGGATGTGACAGCACAACTTCATCGTGGGCTCGTGCAGATTACGGTGAAGGGTACATAGAGGTAGCTGCTCTAATGGGAGGTGAGTTTGTCTCTCTTTGTTCGACGGATTGGGGTTCCGATCTTGAAACTTTGGCACAAGACTCCATTCTCAAGAGATCATTTGAATTAACTGACATCCCGTATGAAGAAACTATTGTTGTTGAGGTAGATGGAACTGAGGTAGTTGGCTGGTCTTACAATGATATAGATAATTCTGTTGATTTCACAGGAAGTTACGTTCCAGAAACGGGCACTGAAATTGAAATAAGCTACTCAGTTCTGGCTGATTGTGATCTTTTTGATACAGGAATGTCACCTTAAATAGAAACATTTTCTTTTTTTTTAATAAGATACTCTATGCGCAAGCGCATATTATGATATATAAAATATCAAGGAAGAGAAAATGGAAGAAAAAGAAGTTCAAATGCTCGTTCAATTAAGAGAATTTGTGATCAATAGTTATAACTCACTCGACGGCGCCGACTCGCCGAGCACCTCTATTACCAAGCAGGCAGATGTTGCTGCTACCTTAGAGTCAGTCATAAGAAGCCTCGATGACGTGCTTAAGGAACATGTGAATTTTCAATAGTGGTCTACTCAACTAAAGCAATGCTTTGGGTGAGAAGATACATGCTAGCTAAGCTGGTGGGCGAGAGCTTTCAACAGACGATTCACCCACCCTCAGAGAGTTTGTAGATGATTAGTAATAGAGTAAAAAACTATACGCTGGAAGAATATAAGCTTGATCATACCCTTCTTCAGCACTTAAAAGAGACACATTCACACGGTCAGGGATCTACTTTTTGTTATGGCAATGCTAGTGAGGAGTGGGAAAATCACACGCTGTGGAAGATAAATTGGCTTAAAAAGATATCACCATCTCATATCGTCGAGGTGGGCACACATCGAGGTCATTTTTGTTATCTTGCAAAGCTAGTTCTGCCGGAAGTGAAGATACGCACTTTTGGAGATCAGATAGAGAGTGCAGGCTGTATAGAAATATTAAATGAATATTTTTCCGAAGAGTATATCACTTTTACGCTAGGAGATAGCGTGCAAACTTTTACTGAGTTTGACCCTAGACAAGAGTACCAGCTGGCGTGGATCGATGGCGGCCATCAGTACGGGATAGTCAGGGCTGACCTAGAGAATTGTAAAAGACTTAAAATAGAAAATCTCATGGTAGATGATTGTGGTGCAGAGTCTATAACTAAAGAGCTCATGGGAGGTCCTCCGGTTGCCACTATGGACTTTTGTATAGCATCTAACTATGCAGTTGTAGATGTCTCTCTTAAGGATCTAAGACAGCCTTGGTTTATAACCAGCAGAAAAGATGTACCATGGACAGGTCCTGAAAAGTGGCCCCAGGAGGCACCCGCTCCCGTTTTTAATCTTCTGAATGGTAATCAGACAAAGAGATAATTAAAAAATGCCCTTCCCACCAGAAAAAGGAAAAAAATATGTTGTGAGCGGAATGCCACGCTCGGGTTCCACAGTTGTCTGGCAGATAGCAAATGCACTTCTTCCAGGATTGGTCATGCGATCCCACTGTTATATTCACACAAGGGCTGATGAATTTGAGGAAGGAGGGGAATTAGAATTTGGACTTGGCAAAGATGTGAATGAAATTCCTACAATTGTCACTGTCAGAGATCCTTTCGATGCATTTATTTCACATGAGCGCGTGAAGGGTCGCGGAGACGAGAAATACATAGAGGTCGTCTCCCCGACAGGTCTGCCACACCTTCAGAATATTGAGCAGCGTAAGAGGCTTGAACATTTTATTCGCACGTATATTTTTGATACAGTGAGCTATTTTCTAAGCGGAACAAAAGGCGGAAGAAATGTTTTTTTTATACCTTACGAAGGGGTGATAGATGAAGATCTCATTTTTAGAGTAACGGGGATCGCGCAGTTTATGGATATAGAAATCTCTTCCGGCCGAGCTCGAGAAATTGCAGATATGTTCTCTATAGAGCGCAATAAGAAGATTGCTGATACCTATGAAAATTTTGACTATTATTGTAAAGAGACATTTATCCACGGCGATCACATTGGGCCAACTATGGGTCAACCAGGGGGCGGGAATTTAATTCCGCCAAATGTGCGAGCTCTCCTAGCTGATATGCATTCTGCATATTTTTTTCTTTTTGATTATCATTCTCACTTTTCTGATGAGTTTAAAGAGACGATACTGCCCATCGTTAAGCTTAATAACATAGAAATCTTTAGCCTTGACCCTAGCTTTGAGGTGTAATCTTGATTATCTCGCATAAGCATAAATTTATATTTTTCAAGCCGATGAAAGTCGGAGGCTCGAGTATTGAAGTTGCATTAACATCTCATTGCGGCAACGAAGATATTTTAACAGGAACCTCTTACATGGAGGAGGTTGATACAGATATGTTTTCTTATCTTTCTCAAAACAATCTTGATGTTGTTGAGACGAATTGGGTTCTCGTGGAAAAGAATATTATAATGGAACCTATTTTTTCTGCGCACATCACTCCTGGTGAGCTAGAAGAAAAATATAAAGACTGGGACAAAATTAAAGATTACTTTAAATTTTCAATTGTTAGAAATCCGTGGGATGTTTTAGTATCTTATCTTTGGTGGTCTTTCTATGGATATACTGTCATAGGCGAGAAACCCAATAAGTGTGCACACGAATCTATAAAACCGATGATCTATGACTCTCCTGCCGTTTTAAAGGCCAAGCTTCAAAATTTTTGTGAGTCACCTTTAAATTTTGAAACTGCAGATGTAGGACTAATAAGAAAAAACGATACAGTTTTAGAGTGGTTTTCAAGATTACAGCAGTCTTTCTTTTTAAATAAGGATATAAAATCCATCATTAGATTTGAGAATATTCAAAATGATTTTAATAAAACATGTAACGAAATTGATGTACCGTGTGCTCAGTTACCGCGATTGAAATCAACAATCCGTAAGAGCAAGTTAAACTATCAAAATTATTATAATTCATATATGCGTGATTTTGTAGGTGATTATTTCAAGGAAACAATAGAGAAATTTGACTATAAATTTTAATCTCTAAGGAACGTATTTTAAGTCTGGCCATATTTAATAGCATATGGCTAGGCTTTTTTATTTAGTTTGCTTTTTTCTGCTCGGTTGCCACGCAGACTATTCGATTGTAGAAGATAGTATTGTTGAGGCAGTTGCAGACTCTTTTGTCCAGGTCAATAAGATGGGTGCTCTGGATATTTTGGTAGTGCTCGATACCTCTGGCTCGATGTCTGATAATTTTGAGACCGTCGGCGAAGGGATGCAGACACTTAAAGTTGATATTGAGCTTTTGACAGATGACTATAGATTTGGATTTATCACCGCTGATTCTGGCTATATAGACCTAATAGGGCCCTACGACAGAAGATCTACTGATATTGATCTCCTAATGGCACCAAGCCTGCTCCCGTATGCGGGTCGGGAGGAGGGATTTGCATCAACGTATGCCTTTAGCCAACTGCAAGATGAGCATCAGTTTTTTAGAGAAGAAGCTGATCTGTTGTTATTTCTCATTTCAGATGAAGAGGAACAGAGTCAAATTACTCCGGGAATATTCTACGAGTGGCTTCACCAATTTAAAAAAGAAGTAAGAGTTGATGCTGTAAGCATAGTGACGTTAGAAGATAGTGAATGTAATCTAGGCTATGGAGATTCCGTAGGCTATAAGTACATTGCGCTAGCAAGCCTCTTTAATAAAAATGCATTAGATATATGTGATAAGGAGTGGTCTGTTTGGGTATCTGAGTCTTCGTTCTTAACAATGTTAAAAGATTATATTGCACTTTCAAAACAGCCACTAGATGATAGCATTAAGGTATACATTGATGATGAATTGCAGAGTGGATGGTCCTATAATAGCAAAAAAAATATTGTTTATCTTGCTGAGATGCCTGACTATGGATCTCATGTTGTAGCAACATATCTAGTGGAAGAGGAGTAAGAGTGGTTTATTTCTGGTATATTTTAACAGGAACAAATCTTTCAATGTTTTTTCTTTCAGCCATACTAGGAAGAAAAGATCTGATGCTTTTAAATGCTGTTTCAATGTTTTCTTGTCTATTTATGGCACATGTTTCACATAAACGCCGTCAGTTGAAGGAGGCGGAGCTCATCCGTGCTAAAGAAGATGAGTAGAGTTCTTGTTTTCTGTATCACTCTTCTTTCTCCTGCTTCTTACGTAAAGCAAGATGTAATTGGTTTTCCACCCGATAGAGTGGGTCAATGGGAAAAACCTCCCAATATTAAAGTTTGTGATGATATCCCTATAGAGAAGGTAAGTTATGCAGTAGAATGGTGGAAGATGAGAGGCTATAAGTTTGGCTATATTATGAGATCTAACTGTCTTTCTAAACACGCGCCAGGTTATATAGTCGTTACCCTTCCTGATCAGGGGTTTAATTTTAGTAAGAATCTTGCACGAACCCATATTGCAAGAAGCAAAGATCTTCAGACAATTCGATGGGCACATATTGAGGTAACTGATCCGCATAAAAAACGTTTAATTGAACATGAGATTGGTCATGCACTGGGCTGGACTCATGCCTCTATTGATAATCATATCATGCACCCATCCTGGCAGCAAGGAGGATGGATTGATAAGGGCCTGTTCTTTAAATCAAGACCATAGTTAATTGTATGAACCTAAGCAAACTCGATCTTTTATGGACTTTTTTAATCTCTATAAATGCATGTATTCTCTTGGTTTCATTCATTATGCATCGATATGATATAGCCATTATTTCAATGTTGAATTTTTTTTTAATTGTGGCTCTCTTAAAAATTACTACAAAGAAGATCAAATAATCGGATATTGTGTGTAAAAATTTTTTAGTGAAGGTATGATAAGACATCTTAACCTGACATTAAAAAGGAGAGAAAATGGGTTCCAAGTCTCAACGACAGAATCAACACATTAAACGCATTGAAGTAAAAATCAAAAAATTTAAAAAGAGGAACCGGTCTATTGAAGGGCTGGAGAAAGAGCTAGGTTACATGCTTGGAGAACCTAGACCCACTTTTAAGACTGGCCGAGATTGTGACTTGCGCTATAAGAAACACTGGCAAAAACAAGCATAAAGTGCTGATGAGAAATCAAAGGCGGAGAGAGAGGTATGACCATAATCAGAAACACGCTCGGACTTTTCCAATTAGTCTTTGTGCTATTAACTTTATGTGTGACGGGAATTTGGGCTATCTCATTCGGAGTGCTGCTTGCTTTGGTGCAGAATGTATTCATGTTATAGGCAGGCTTCCCCCGCGAAAAGATATCAACCCAGCGTCAGGCTCTTTGTACGATTATGTCAAGATTAGAAGATATGATACGCCACAAGATTTTTTGGAGTATGCGAAGAGTAATAGCATTCAGACTATATCTGCAGAAATTGACGAGACTGCAGAACCCCTTGCTTCTTACAATTTCAATTTTGATTGCCATCTCACTTTGGTGGTGGGTAACGAACAGTCCGGGATTCCAGTAGAAATATTAAAAGTCTCAGAGAAAGTTTATATTCCGATGCCGGGCATCGGATTTTGTCTTAACACCTCACAAGCCGCAAACATTCTTCTTTATGAAGCAGTAAAAGCATATGAAAAAAGAAAAAAATGAGGCTGTAAATAAAAGTGATCTAGTCTCATTAATCATGACAGACCTTGCCAACCTTACTGATGGACGATTTCATGCTTGCTGGGCTACCGATGATTGGGGAAATCATCTCGAACTTCAAGTTGAAGATCACTCATCTTCAGAAAAAATTAGAAAATTTATGAATAAACATTACTCAGCTCGTCGTATAATCATTGTGAATGTACCACCAGATTTTTTAAAAGAGGTTTCATGAACAACGTTAACAAATACAGAACTGTAGTAATAGATCCTCCGTGGAGTCAGACCGGAGGAGGAAGAATTAAAAGGGGAGCTGATAAACACTATGCAGTTCTCAGCACAGCAGATATTATTAAAACAATTCATCAGTCTGGAAATTGGGATAATATTGAGGACGATTCACATCTCTATCTTTGGGTAACGAATAATTTTTTACCAGAAGGATTGAAGGTAATGGAGGCACTAGGTTTTCGTTATGTTACTAATATTTGCTGGACTAAAAATCACATGGGATTAGGACAATACTTTAGAGGAAAACATGAGCTGTGCTTGTTTGGTGTTCGAGGAAAGGGCTTTTTAAACCGAACTTCGGATAGAACTATTTCATCACTTGTAGAGGCAAAAAAAACTGGCCACAGTAGAAAGCCTGATACATTTTATCAAATGGTAGAAAGAAGAAGTAATGGCCCCTATCTGGATATGTTTGCTCGCCAGCAAAGGCCTGGATGGGATGTGTGGGGAGATGAGGTTCCACAAGATGATGAATAAATGCGGGAGTAGCTCAATGGTAGAGTCACAGCCTTCCAAGCTGTTGGTTGCGAGTTCGAGTCTCGTCTCCCGCTCCATAATTAAAATTAGCCATCGTAGCTCAACTGGCAGAGCAACGGTTTTGTAAACCGTAGGTTGTAGGTTCAAGTCCTATCGATGGCTCCGCAGTGGAGGTAAAAAATGGCTAAAATTAAAAAAGGAACCATGTGTTTCATGTCTGAAATAGGACACTATAATTTTAGATATCCGGACAAAGAAAAATCAAGGCGGTTTATCACTGACTCTGATGTTAATATTCTAGCCTATATTGGTGGGGGCAACTTTGTTGCAATTGAGACGGATGTTAAATTTTTAGATATAGATTCACAAAACAACATTCACCGAGCTGTGGTCTGGGTCAGGCCAAAAGATTTAATCTAATCTTTGACTCTACCAAATCTCTTCTCTTTTTTCCTACTTAATAAAGATGATTAAGTTTATTATTCATAACTTAAAACACACAGTTAAGTTTTGGTCACCCAAAAATCTACGATCACTGTTTGTGAAATGCGGAACTGAACTTTTAATAATTTTTATCATATGGGAGATCTTTGAAGATATAGTGTTTCCCATTGTAATGATCCTTTTGGGAGATCATTTTAACCCGATGTTCTATACGCTTGTTCCTGCAGGCTGGATAGTCTGCCTACATCCGATAGCTGTTCCTGCAATCTGGAGTTGTTGGAAATTACTCTCTAAAAAGGATTCACAGTGAAAACATGGTGCGATGGTAGTGGAAATCAAGTTTCAGAAAATACGCTTTTTTGTGAGATTGTATCACATGCGGATAGAGACGGAAAGATTTTTATAGGAACTGATAGCACATTAAGGGGTGACACGTGGATATTCGCCTCAGCTATCTGCTTGCACGGAGCAAAAGGTCAACGAGGAGGAAGATACTTTTTCAAGAGAAAAAAGCATAGTAAAAAGAATTTTGATGTGTTAAGATTAAGAATAATGCAGGAGGTCCAAAGCTCCATTGATATCGGCTTGAAAATTCTAGAGAAAGATCCCAATATTGACATTGAGATACACATAGACATTGGAACTTCTTTTAGATCAAAAACTAGAGATCTTGTTGATATGATGAGAGGATGGACTAAGTCAATCGGATTCAAATGTAAGGTGAAGCCTTATGCCTGGGCATCTGCCTCTGTGGCCGATAAACACACAAGATAGCCAATATTTATTACTGTATGTTATCAGAAGAAAAACTTCTAAGAGCACTAATAAGGGAGCAAATTAAGGATCTTGCTCCCGAGAAATTGCGTGTGCTTGACTTCGATGACACCATTGCATATACCACAGAGAGGGTGCGGGTGGAGACTCCTGGGATTGAACCTGGATATAAGATGATAAGCTCAGAAGAGTTTGCCATCTATGACCTGGCTAAGGATGAATACTTTGATCCTGACGTAGCCTTTACGGAGTTTAGCAAGGTGGATATTAACCTTGCTGAGCCTGTCTCCCTTGTGGCAGATCTACTCACAACATTTGTCAAAGCAGCAGGAAATAGAAAGGTGTTGATTCTCACAGCACGTGGTCCCGACGTTGAGCCTTTTGTTATGGAATTCTTAGAGAAGAAGTTAGGGATAAAAAACCCGTCAGACAAGATTGACTTTGTGGGAGTGAATAGTAAGGATCCCATGGCAAAGGTAAGAGTCATTAAGCAATATTTACAAGATCACTCAGAGATTAAGTTTGTCTCATTTTACGATGATTCTGGAAAGAATGTAAATGCAGTGAAGGCATTTATTGATAAGCTTAATTTTAGAAGAGATGACGATGAAAAGATACGAAACGATATCAGGCGTGTCGTATCAGACGAAGAAGGTAATGTACGGCTTGTCAAACCTGAAGATGAATAGTACAGTTGCAGACTTGAATGGCATAGAGTTTAGACTTATTCGAAGGAACATCTAAGTGAAACTAACGCGACACCACCTGAGAAGAATTATAAAAGAGGCTTTGACTGAAGTGACAGAGATAAGTCAGGACCTGTACGGTTCGCTTGAAAAAGCTATCGTCGGTTCTAGGTTTTGGCTTGAAGGTAACACAGAGGACGACGGTGACTATGAGGATATATCTGGTCTCTACATGATACATCAGACTAGTGCTGCACAATATCTTCAAGACGTGCTACAAGTGACAATTGATAATGTAGGTGAGGATATCATTATAGCGGTTCAGTCACCTGAGCTAGATGTTAATCCTGGGTCTCTTCTGACACCTGATAAACCTCAATATCCTGATAGTGTGATCTCAGGCGGATACGCCACAATCACACCACAAGGCAGAAAAGCCGTTATCCTTAACATGTCACTGTTTGATGACTCTTTCGACTCAGATGATGTCAATGCGCAGAGGATAGCAAGAAAAGGAGCAGGAATTCTACGCCACGAGCTAGTACACCTCCAGCAGGTAGCAAAGCGCGCGGAATCAGAGGACATTAGCTTGCTCGATGCTTTTGAGGCATTTAAAAAGGAGCCCAAGGTGATACCGCCCGAAGGTGCTGGAAGGCAGCAGTATATTAAATCTCACATTGAGGTGGACGCCCACGCTCACCAAGCGGCTGATGAGCTATTATCTCTCTATGGCAAGGACGAGGCGCTTAGGTTAATATCAAAGACTGTGGACTTTGAAGACCTTGGCGTGGATCTTCCGCATGCCATAGAGGATTATCTTATGGATAATCCGTCTTCAAAGACAGCTCGTGAATTTAGAAAAAAGGTATATGATTATATTATTAATTTAGCTTCACAAAATATAGATAATTCGGTGATTTGACTTATGAAAATTACTGAATCAAATCTAAGACAGATCATCAAAGAAGAATTGATATTAGAGATATCGCTTCAAGGGGAACTGCTGGCAGATCCCCCAGCAGCAGTGACGATAGGAGCTGAGGTCTTGCTAGGCTTTACACCTGCAGGCGTTGTCATTGACTTTAAAGATTTGGCTCAGGCCATCGAAGAGAGGGATCCTGTTTTTGCTACTATGGCTGGAATCGGCTTTATTCCTGTTGTCGGTGACTTATTCAAGGTGCCATACAAGGTAGGCAGAGCAAGTGCTAAACAAGTAAAGGCACTGGATAAGTTAGCAAAAGAGCTAGGGCCTGAGGGGATTGAACAGCTAAGCAAGCGTGGCGGACAAGCTGGCAAAGCATCTCGAGTTGCCAGGGCTGGATTTTCTCTCGCAGCTGATAAAAGTAAATCTGTCTTTAGGCTTGATACTGCACAAGACGGTCAGGTTAGGGATATAGTTATTGCCTCGATGCCTGATGGATCTGCAAAGGCGCTTATGAGAAGCACTGGTGCTTCTGGAGGTGGCTACAAAGGATCATGGATTCCAATTGAAGGATTTAGCACATACAAGAGAATTCCAAAAGGAATGTCTATTACTGATAGCTTCTCAGATATTTTAGGTGCAAAGACATATTGGAATCAACCAAATTCCTCTGCAAAGGCACCCGCGGGATCAGTTTACGACAAAGCAGGAAAATGGATAGACGAATTTATAAAATCGAAAGGAGGCGATGATGCTGTTTTTGGAAACGCCAGGGTTGTCTCTATTGGTTCGCCAACCTCAGAGAAAGATAGAAAAGTATTGGGTGCGATAAACAGATTTCTATATAAGCTTGGCGCAATCGACAGAGGCGCCGGTGTCTTAAGGGTGACCGACAAAGGTCGAAGACTGCAGTTTGGTCTTGATGAAATAAGCTAATGATTATATTTTAAATGAAAATTACTGAATCAAATCTAAGACACGTCATCAATGAAGAGCTGATTAGAGGTCGTGCACTAGATCGTTACACAACTGCTCTTTCAAGAAAGATCGTTGACGTCTTAAAAAACAATCAGGTGGTTGACAAGTTGCACTTGATGAATACTGGCGAGGAAGTTGAATTAAAGAATCCCATGGGTCTCGATCAGATAGTTGCAGACCTCTCCATGATTAGAGATGTCTATCTCATACTCGCCGTAAATGATGAAGGGTACCTTGATGTTGCAGGAAACTATGTCTTTAACACTGAGAATAGGGACGAGTCTGACTTCTATATAGTGATAGATCTGCCGATAGGATATGACAACTCCATCTTCTCAGTGCTCATTCCAGAGCTCAAGGAAACACTCCGTCATGAGCTGGAACATAGTGCCGATCCTGCCGAGATGTTAAGCATCCCTCCTGATGATAAGTGGTCAACTCTAAAAAATCTTGAGGATCATTTCGTTAGTGAGGCTGAGACGAAGGCATATGTTACAGGTCTCTACAAGAAAGCAAAGATACTAAAGCGTCCTGTCACAGAGCTCATAGATGACTATCTCTCTAATGTTTATGGCATCGCCCAGTCAAAGGGACATGATAAAAAGGAGCTAGGTGATGTCATGAGCAGGGTTCGTGATGTCTGGAGGTATTACTTATTAGGGAGATATCCTCACGCCGAGACTGAAGAGCATGAGAGGAGTGACTAATGAAACTAACTCGCCGCCAACTTAGAAGGATTATCCAAGAGGTTCTCACTAAGAAAACTGTAGCAGGTTCTCATCCTGGTGAATCTTATGAGGAGGGCACCATAGAGAATCTGATGCTTGACAGGGAGACATCACACGGCGGCTGGCCTGATGGGCCAAGCAGGAGCTTTACAAGCAACGAGCCGGTGAATAAACAAATTGTTAAATGGCTTAAGGCCATGAAGATGGTGAAGAAATGAAGTGGTTAATAAATCTTTTTACAGCACATCCGCGTTCAGTGGGGGAGACATATTGTGAACATTTTCTTGCTGCATCTAGGATTAGTGCCCGGCTTAGCATAGCCTGCTCGTCCCAGATTGTTCATGCTGTTCTCCCATTTGTACATCCTCCATTTGGATCTGATGTCAAATCTCTTTTGAAATTTTTAAATGAAGTTGATCCTGACGTCCGCAGTCCCTCGAATCCAGATTAAATTTCATTAAATTTCTACTCCTCAAAGATATGAACTATACAAAGATCCTACTGGTAGAACCTGATTATTTTGATGTGATAGACTGTAGAAACCCTCACATGAATCCAGCGGTACCTGTGAATAAAGATCTTGCAATAAAGCAATGGGACTCTCTTGTTTTACAATATAGAAAGCTTGTTGAAAAAGGTGATCTAGCTGAGCTAGTCTTGCTTGGTTACTATCCTGATCTTGTGGATCTGGTTTTCTGTGCAAATGCTGGTCTGACCTGGAAAGACAAGGAGGGAAACTTGAAAGCTTTCATGAGCGCGATGCGGCATGATATAAGAAGAGATGAGGTTCCCTATATCAGTAGCTTCCTCGAGTCTGAAGGCCATAAGATTTCTACGTGTGGTGATGGCTATTTTGAAGGGGCAGGAGATTGTATCTGGCACCCAGCAGACAACAAGCTTTTTTGCGGTCATGGATATAGAACTAATCGCTCCGGTCTGGAGTACTTTAAAAATAGTGTTAAGGACGAGAATTTTTCAGTGATTGAACTGGAGCTCTGCGATCCTCGTTTTTATCATTTAGATATGTGTTTCCTCCCTTTAAACTGGCACACGGTATTGATTTACCACCAAGCTTTTACTCCTGATGCACTGCGCAAGATAGTGGCAAATTTTAAAAACGTAGAGTTCATCGCTGCTAAAGAAGCCTTGAACTTTGCCCTAAATGGACATATAATTAGAACAACTAAAAGAAGAAGGGATGTTTGCATAATTCAAAAGGGCAACCCTCACACAGAAGCAATTCTAAAAAGAGAAAAGATTAGAATAGTCAATTGTGATCTCAGTGAGTTCAACAAGTCCGGTGGCAGCGTTTTTTGCATGAAGCTTGAATTTAATTAATGACAACAGCTAGGAAGATTATTCCTGGAAAGGTCTATGAGATGAAGACCTTTGCCGGAGTAGATGTTAAAGGTAAAATCTTACACGAAGTTAAGCACTGTAAGGGCGCCTACTTTTATGTGCTTTTAAATTCCTCGGACGTTGAAAATTTAATCAAAGCGGGTGTACCATATAAGCATAATGTAGATCCGCTAAAGTGCAAGGGAATCGTCTACGATTTTCAAATTATCAAAAGAGTTTACTCTAAGAGAAAAAAAAGAAGGACACATGTCAAAAAATAGCTGGAAGAAATACTTTCCTTATGACGCCCCTCGGGAACAGCAGGTTCACTCAATTGACAAGACACTAGATGCTTTTAGAAAAAGCGGAAAGCGATTTGTGATTCTGGAGGCAGGAACGGGCGTCGGTAAGTCGGCGGTGGGTGTCACTGTCTCTCGAGTGCTGAAAGACGTAAAGGAGTTGACAGGGGAGTTTGAAACCGGTGCCTATTTTCTGACGACACAGAAGATTTTACAGGACCAATATGTGAATGACTTTCGATCAATGCGTTCCATCAAATCCTCTTCAAATTATCAGTGTGGATTTCACAAGAAAAACACGTGTCAACAGTCTCAGCAAATGTTACGCACTGCGGATAGGGAAAGCAAATTCTTCAAGGCATGCACTATAAACTGTCATTATAAGAATGAAAAGAAAAAGTTTCTTGAATCACATGAGGCTGTCACTAATTTTCCTTACTTCTTGGCCGAAGCAGCATACTCAGGAAAGATTGTGCCAAGAGATTTTCTGGTTGTGGATGAGGCACATAACATTGAGTCGGAACTTTCTAAGTTCATTGAGGTAACAATCTCAGAGAGATTTTGCAAGCAAACACTTAAGCTGCCGTGGAAAGATCACAAGACACCCTATCAGGCTGTGGGCTGGATTAAACAGGTTTATTACCCAAAGGCAAAGAGTCAGTATGACTTCCTTCAGAAGAAGATTGAAGAGTACGGCATAAAAGATAAGCTTAGTGAGTTTGCCAAGATCGCCAAGCACTGTGACATCTTAAGCGGTCACGTGAAGAAGATTGAAAAATTCCTAACTGTCTATAACGGACAGAACTGGGTGATGGATAAGGTGCCCGGCATGGGGAGATCGATGAGGAAGTTAACATTTAAACCTATCGATGTCTCAGCCTTTGCTCAGGAGTACCTCTTTAGGCTAGGCAGAAGGGTTCTGATGATGTCCGCAACGATTCTTGATAGGGAAACCTTTTGTACCTCTCTAGGGATTCCAGAAGCTGACGTAGAGTTCTTATCGATACCTTCCCCCTTCCCTCCTAAGAACAGGCCTGTCGTCTACTGCCCGGTAGGCGGCATGAATACCAAGAACATTGAATATACACTTCCCAAGCTAAGGGATGCAGTTAAAATGATCTTGGCAGAGCACCAAGGACAAAAAGGAATTATTCACTGTCATACATACAGAATTGCAAAATACCTAAAGCAGAATGTAAAAGATCGTAGACTGCTCATACATAACTCCACGAATCGAGATGAAATTCTTCAAAAGCACATTAATTCCAAATCTGCGACTGTTTTGTTATCACCCTCCATGGGAGAGGGCGTTGATCTCAAAAACGATCTCAGTAGATTTCAGGTAATCTGTAAGATCCCCTATCCCTTCCTTGGTGATCCGCTCATCAGAAAGAGAATGAATAAGTTTCCCAACTGGTACTCTGTTCAGACTGCAAAGATGATTATGCAATCAGCAGGACGATCTGTTCGATCTGAGAATGATAGTGCAGTTACCTATATACTCGACGAAGACTGGAGTAGATTCTTTAAGAGAAATAAACAGCTTTTTCCCCAATATTTTATTAATGGCATCAAGGGCTAGTAAGTAGGATGCTAAGACGTGTAGGATTCCTAGTTTTTTGATATGATGTACAGGTAAATGAACAGTAAGGAAAAAGAGAAGATTTTATTTGATCTCTGTAGGAATACTCCTCAGAAGAATTATGCTGATGATATAATTTTTGATCTAGGCCTGAAAAATAAAAATGATTGTAGGAACTGGGTAAGGATAAACTTTTATCAATCTAAGATGGACGATGAACTTACGCGTGGACAAAAGTCGTCACTTACAAAAAAAACGGGATGGCTTTGGAATAATATCTCTGGTTCAATATATCGCCAAGAGATTATAGGGGGAAAGGGTATCTATAAGATTTTCTCTTCTTATGTTTATAAGGTGGGAAACTCCCTAGGGCATCTCTTTGCACCCGATAGAGTGGCTGCACTTACACTAGCTAGACTCTTTTTCACTCACATTGTAAAAGATCAAAAAGAGATCTATATCAGATTTATAGAAAAACGTGAGTCGCCCATGGAGCTTACCAGATATAATCAAGAGCTCATAAAAGATTTTGAAACAAAGCTCGATCGTAATTTTAAGAATCAAGACGAAACAGCAGCAAGAATAAGTGAGCTTCAATTAAGAATTGAATCTATTAAAAACTTACAAAACAATCAGATTAAAATTTTTAAAAAGTAGAGATGATGTTAAGATTACTTGGAAAAATTCCTGCTTCGGTGACTGTGGCGTGCTCCGGTGGGCCCGACTCCATGGCAGTAGTAGATTTTCTTCGGAAGGGCCGGCGCGAGGTGACTGTGGCACATTTTGATCATAGCACTCCTTTTGGCAAGAAAGCTAGAAGCTTTGTGGAGAAATACTGTCAGAAAAATAATATTAAACTGGCGGTGGGAACCATTCAGCGTGAAAAAAAGTCTGATGAATCGTGGGAGGAATATTGGCGCAATGAGAGATATAGATTTTTTGAGTCACTTAGTGGGCCCCTAATCACAGCTCATCATCTTGATGATGTCATGGAGTGGTGGACTTTCACTAGCTTTCACGGAAATCCACGTTTAATTCCCTATCGTAGAGATAAGACAATTCGACCTTTTCTGGCAACATCAAAAGAAGAGATTTTGAACTGGGTCACTAGAAAGGGAGTACCCTATCTCACTGATCCTAGCAATTTTGATAATAAATTTATGAGATCGTTTATTAGAAACAATATCATTCCAGAAGCATTAAAAGTTAATCCCGGACTTAGGAAAGTTCTTAGAAAAAAAGTAGAGAAAACATATGAAGATCAAGAAAAAACAACAAATGAATGTCTCAATTCCCGTTGATGCATTGCTGAATCTTCCTGCAGGAAAATTTGTGGGATTTCAGTATACTCCGATTAAAGGAAGATCTACACCCACCATCCTGTGGACATTTAGTGACACCTATAGGTGTTTACGAACAGGCTGTTTCGACTTTAATGGAAACTATCTTGGAGAGCTAGAAAATGAAAGCTAGTGTTTGCTTTGATGATGTTTTACTTATCCCACAATTTAGTGACATTACCTCTCGTAAGGAAATTAATCTATCAGCAGCTTTAGATAAAAATCTAAGATTTAGACTTCCCATTATCTCAAGTCCGATGGATACAGTCACTGAAGACAAGATGGCAAAAAAGATGAATGAGTGTGGGGGTCTAGGAATCATTCACAGATACAATACAATTGAGGAGCAAGCACAGCTACTTAAATGTGCTCTTGCGGATCCCTATCCCGATGGTGATGAGATTATAGGCGTCGCTATTGGGGTGTCAGGTGATTATCTGGAGAGGGCGGCAGCAGCTCTTGCTGGCGGCGCCAGGATGGTTTGTGTGGATATTGCACACGGCCATCACATTTTAATGAAGCACGCGCTAAAGACATTGCGTCATACCTTTGGTACCAGTATGCATATAATGGCCGGAAATGTTGCTACGCTAGAAGCCTTTAACGATCTCTCTGATTGGGGTGCAGATTCTATTCGGGTTGGCATAGGTGGCGGTTCAATCTGTTCAACACGGATTCAAACAGGCCATGGAATGCCTACGCTACAGTCAGTCTTAGACTGTGCAATGTCAGATAGAAATACAACACTTGTAGCTGACGGCGGCATTAGAACCAGTGGAGATATTGTCAAGGCACTGGCAGCTGGCGCCGATTTTGTGATGCTGGGATCTCTACTCGCAGGAACTGAAGAGGCACCCGGAGAGACAATATATGACAAGGCAGAGCGCCGCAAGGTTTATCGTGGAATGGCAAGTAAGGCTGCCCAGCTTGAGTGGCGAGGTCATACTGCTTCTGAGGAAGGGGTATCATCAACTGTTCCTTACCAAGGCACACTATCAGGTGTCCTTGGATCTCTAGAAAAGGGAATTAGAAGCGGTCTTTCGTATACTGGAGCATACAATCTGGGAGAGCTACGAGCCCGCTCTAAATTTATCAAACAATCATCAGCAGGTCAGAGAGAAAGCTTTACTCACATTGTATTAAATAATGTGTAAACGAATCATCACTATGGTACAATAAAACGCATAGGGACATAGCTCAATCGGTTAGAGCATCGGTCTCATAAACCGCAGGCTCCGGGTTCAAGTCCCGGTGTCCCTACCATTTTCTAGGAGACAAATATGAAGAACATTATTTTACTATCCCTTTTCACTATTGCTTGTGGAGCGAAAGGTATTGAACAAGAGCTCACTACAGTGGAAAAATTTAGTGAAGCCGATGAATCGCTTGCAAGTCTAGATCGCACTCTAGATAACATGGATCAAATGATCAGTGACATGGAGCGCATGAATCATAATCTTGATGCAATCTTTCGGGCTGTCACTGAGTGTAAAACGGATGCTGAGTGTGACATGTTACACGAGAAGTACGTTCGGGAGTTCGAAGAAAAGAAGAATAAGTAACCAATGATGGGGTGTAGCATAACTGGCAGTGCATCCGGTTGTTACCCGGAAGGTTGTTGGTTCGAGTCCAACCGCCCCAGCCACACCGATGCCCCTTAGCTCAGCTGGCAGAGCAAGTGACTGTTAATCACTGGGTCCACGGTTCAAGTCCGTGAGGGGCAGCCATATTAAATTAGCCTCCTTAGCTCAGCAGGATAGAGCATCGGCCTTCTAAGCCGAGGGTCGCAGGTTCGAATCCTGCAGGAGGTGCCATTTATTTAGAAGATAATTTATTATTTAGAAGATAATTTAAAAAAATAAATTTCTTTGTATATTATGTTGTGTAAGGAGAGTTTTGTGATAAAAATAGGAGATAAGGTTTGCTTATTTGAGAACATGTCAAAAGTAGGGACTGTGGTTGACATGTATCAAGAAAAAAGTGTGCAGTGGATGGTAGGTGCGTCAATGGCACCTATTTTCATCGTAAGGATTAAGCTGGATGAGAATAACGCTGTTGAAGAATATCGGGCTGATATGCTTATGAGAGTAGATTAAGATGAGTCGAAAAGCAATTCGCCGTGCAATTCCTCATCTTATCAACGAACCTGCAATCTCATTTGAAAAAGTGGAAGATGGAAAATATAGACTCACCACAAAAAAGGTGGTAAAAGATATCCAGACTTATGCGAATGTCTCTGAAGAACAAGAGATATCGGATAAACTATTTCAAATTGTAGAAAGTGATGATTATGATTATGAATTTAAATATGAAGATATTGACGGGGCACAGAAATCTTTAAGGTTTAAAGAGGTTGAGGGTGATGAAGACGGGTGATCTCATTGAGGTTGATTTCTATGAATTTTATAGATGGGGGATACCGCCATCTCTAGGAATTTTTATCTCCAATTTATCTGACGACTATGTTAAAATTTTATTTGAAGGGAAGCTGGTAAAAGCTCTTAAAGATGAGTGCAGAGCTCTAGGGGAAAATGCATGCATATTTAATAGTGCATGTCACGAGAGTTTCAACCAGGAGATCTTGTTAGATACATTAGAAGATCCTCCAGCATGCCTGCATGTCATGTGATTCCTCGAAATTCTTCGCCGGTAGGAATAGTAACAGAAGTTAAAGACTATCTAGTAGGCGAAGATGGGTATCAGGCCCGAATGATAATAGTCTACGTCAGATGGGCAGATCCTCGTTGGAATGTATGCGGAGGAGCTTCTGAAGAAAGTCCCTGTGATCTTCTTCTTATTCAAGATCCTACACCAGACGGTAAAGAAGATCCATCATAAAATCTGAAAAAAATGATTTATTTAGAATTAACTCTAGGATTATAAACATGACCACCATAAATAAAAATCCCATCATAAAAAATAGTGAGCGTTTAAAAGCTAAGCCCAATCTTTTTTTTATAATACCCATCTATTATTAAATAAGCCTAATCTATGAATAAATTTATTGTTACTGGGTTTATTTTGTATATCCTAGGGCAGACATGTGCGTGGTTCCAAATAAACTCTCAGTTTGTGTGGGAGTGGTGGGAAGATAAACCTCTTATCACAATGTTAATCTATTCTATTCCAACGGGATTATGCTTTTGGTATGGAACTAGATTTATCATGCACTCCACACAGGAGTTGTGGAGTGCCAGATTTTTTGCCTTTGCTGCATCATATATGTGCTTTCCATTTTTGACGTGGTACTTTCTCAAGGAAAGCATGTTTACCCCTAAAACGCTAGTTTGTTTTTTTCTTTCATTGGTTATTATTTGGATTCAAATTTGCTGGAAATAAGAGATACTTAGGACTGAGTGCTTAGCGATGAGGATCTCTTTGATGAAAGCTAAAGTAGGTGACCTTGTTCTAAGTAAATCTGTAGATACAGATTCATCTGTAGGTCTAATTGCTGAGATATTTCGTAAAAGATTCGTAAGTGAAACAGGCATTAGAACCTTACACTATGCTTTAGTTTTAAGCGCCTTTGGTTTGAAATGGTATTGCACAGATGAGCTTAGGCTTTTCTAGCTTCGTGTACATTTTTAATTGTTAGTATAAAATATAAAAATAACAACATGGCTTAGAGATGTCAGAAAAACTTTTTGATGTTGGTGATCTTGTTTTTTCAAGATATAAGGAACTTAATGGAATGGTCTATGATCATGCATACGATCTTAGCCCAGATAGAAAAATGTTTTATGGTGTGCTTTGGGCTGACGGAAGCAGAAGCTGGGAATCTTTTTCGAATCTTTCTAGTCACATATCTTAAACAGGAGATGCGATTATGTCATATGTAACGACACAGATGGCCTTTGAGGCTTTACAGAAAATGAAAGCTTTCAATGATGATATGAAGGAAATTTTTTCTCACCATCATCTAAGTTTTTCTCATAATCTAGGCCGACGAAACGGAGTGCTTTCTTATGCCCAAGAGAAATTTTTTGCAGATGAATTGAGTAAAAAATTTCAGGATGTTATTTCTGACGGAAAAACCGGTCAACCTGACATTATCATAGGTGAGATAGATAAAGAGCTAGAGTGTAAAATCACCTCCGGAAATGGAAAATATTTTCAATTTTCATTGCAAACTGATTACAATGCGCTTTTAAGAAAGAAATGTCTGGATCACCTCTATGTTCTTGCTAATCGTGATTTTGATAAATTTGCTGTTTTATTTTTTGAGAACTTAACTAGTGAAGACTTTTATTTTCCATCCCCTGGAGCCAAGGGAAAATCACGAATGAGAAAAGAAAGGGCACTTCAAAAATGCAAAGTTCTCTGGGGAAATATCGCTTTAAGAAATAAGGCAGAGATTGAAAAAATTAAAAGAAATGTTGAAGAAACTCTCATTGAAAAATCAGAGAGACTCCAGGGTGTCTCTCAAAGAATTGAAGAATGTAGCGAAAAGGCCAAAGCCAAAATGCAAAACTTGCAAAAAGTTTATAAGAATGAAAAAGAGCGGTATGATAAAAAATTAGAAAAGCTTAAAGAGAGAGAGAGGTACTGGAAAGAGCTATCTCCAACTTTTAGTTTTAATCTTAAAGCGCTAAGTGATGAAAAAACGAATCAATAGAATCATTGATAAAAGTTTTATTCTATTTGAAAGCGGAATTATTTCTCTGGCAATTTTTTTAACCGTGATTAGAAAAGCAGTACAGGATAATCAAAAGTTAAAAAATAAAAAAAAGGATAAAAATGGAAGATCGAAAACCAGATAGCAACAATAAATCTAAGAAAAATGATCGCGCTGAAGAAAAGCCCAGTTTAGAATATTCGGGAGATGATGATACAGCCAAGGATATTCCCAACTGGGATGAATTGAGAGAAATCTGTGAAAACCCTTTTTAAGATAATTGCATATTTATCGCTAGGGTCTATGGGAACAAGTGCTCTAGCAGATGAGTGGACGTGTGCCACAGCTGAATCTTATATTCCGCCGGCTACTGTTAACCATCCGCACATTGTGCAGGTAGGGGAAAAAATCGACGTGGTTATCTGGTCTTCTGATATTTCTAAAATAGAGTTTAACCCATGGGATCTAGTTAAGAATACCGTATGTCTCAAAGGAGAGGGCAAACCATCACCCTATCAAAGGGGAAAGACGCGAATTGTTGTAAGAGAGAAAGATCAAATTAAAGTGATCTACAAGCAGTAAAGCAAAACATTAAGAAATACCTGGTAAACCATTCCCAGGATAATTGAGATCCTCTGGATCTTTTTTTAAAAAAGGAGAAAAAATGGTAGACAATATGACGAAAGTGCTGGACAATGCTGTCAGCCTTATGAAGAAGCTCACAGATGTGGGATTAACTCTGTTAGCACTCGGTGTGGTTCTACAGGTGCTCTTTGGAGCAACGGCAGTGCCGTTTATGCCGGTTGATGTAATTGGCTCTGTGGTAGCTGTTACCAATCAGCTCGGTAGTGAAGGCCTAGTCGGTCTCGTTGCTGTATGGGTTCTTGCATCACTGTATAATAGAAAATAGAAGCAAGCCTATATTCAGATAAAAGGCTAAGGTGCCACCAAGTTGGTGGCACCTTTTTTATATGTCTATCTTCAGCGTTTGTGTGTATAATGTGTTATCGACAAGGTGAAAGATGAGTAATAGCTTGCAACGAAAAATGAGAAGAAAAGCCGAGAGAAAGAAAAGAAAACAACAGAAAAAGAATCTCGATGAAAAGATAAATCTTTATGAGAGCATGTCGGAAGAATGCTTTGTGTGCCGAGCAGCTTTTGATAAACAGAATAATGAAATGCTTGATGACTGGTATGTGGTTGTACGAGAGAAAGAGCAGCAGGTTAATCTGTATTGCCCTCCCTGCTGGCAACAAGCGAAAACGCTTATAGAGACGCTGGAGAGAGAAGAGAAAGAATGATGCACCTCTGTAAAGAAATCTTGAAAGGTGATCTTATTGAATGGGTAGGAAAAGATATGCCAGGCCTCGGCTTGATCTGCAACGTGAAACAAACCAAAGACTTCAGACACCTTGCTCTTGTTATGTGGGTATCACAACCGGGTACAACATGGTGGGAGGAGACTAGGTTTATGAAAGTGATTAGCAGAGTTCAGTAAGTTTATAACATACAGGATATTTATAAACATGAAGATCACACGTAGACAGCTAAGACAGATCACCAAGGAAGCACTAAATGAGAGTAGTGCAGAATACACATCTATAAACCAACCCCTGGATGTACAAAAAGCCATAAGGGACATCTATGAACGGTTAATTGATCTGGAAGACGCCATAGAACTCATGGGTGGTGACATTGTTTCCTTTAAGCAGGATGTTAAAGGTATTGAGGCGGAAGAACCCGACGTAAAGAGATTGGCACGTCCTGATATCATTCGCGAGGCTGTAGTGGATAATATGGCCGTGCCCACAAGAGAGGAGGCCAGAATTGCCTTGCTCAATCTCCAAGATCGGACCGAAAGACCAGTATTTTCTGATATTATTGTGTTAGCAAACTTTACGGAAGCCGGGGCGGCTTTCGCCCAAGTCGCCCTTCGAAATCTAAAAACTCTAAAGACAAGCCCAGATATTTTAAAGAATTTGGCTAATCGACTTGAAGGCATCTCTTTTGGAGATCTAACTATTGTTAATGATGTCGGTGGTGAGCAGGGACAAGAAGAGATAAAGCAGCTGTCATCTGAGATTCTCTCTATTGTTGAATTATCACTAGACACCGGTGTATCTAAGATAGCACGACTCGATTAGATATTTTTCATATAAACTTATGGTTAAAGAAGTATAATCAGGATTGTTAGGAGGGGCTCATGCCTAGTGTACTATCAAGCTAAAAACCTGGCCCTCAGCAATGGTCGAACCTATCACATCGCAGCCATCCTGCGAAGGAACGGTAGTGTAGTGAAGATCGGCGAGAATACCAATAAGACTCACCCTCGATTTAAGCGGCAGTATCAGGACGGGACCTGGGGGTCACACATGCATGCTGAGATGAATGTTCTTCGATTTGCCCAGCCGGGCGATGAACTTGAGGTGATGCGATTTAAGAAGTGTGACCATGAGCTCTCAATGGCGAAGCCGTGTTCACTCTGCGTTGTAGAGATAAGAAAAGCGGGCATCAGAAAGGTGAGATATACTAACTGGAAAGGGGAGTGGGAGGAAATGAGGCTGTGATATCTAAGTAATGAATTTTTATAAAAGAAATAATCGAATTATTCATCATGTTCATATTCCTAAATGTGCTGGAACTACAATACACACCATGCTCACCAGGGAGGGATGGGAATTTATTTTACCTGAAGGCTCTCCGGTAAAACCTGGTGGGTCTAAAAAATTAATAAAGCGTAATCATTTTTCAGCAAAAATTTGGAAAAAGTGGAATGTTTTTTCAGAAACTGAGTTTGAATTTGCTCTAGTTAGAAATCCCATAGATAGAATATTATCACAAGCAAAGCAGGAGTTAGTACATGAGCATGATTTAGCTAGTGAATTAGTGGGGAAGATGATGGGGGGAGGGGGGATACCTCGAGATGAGGAATTTATCTATAGATTTTATGAAGATGGAGGAATTTTTACTACAGATACTAATCTTAGAGATTTTTCTATCAATGAGATTGCTAATGTTATTCAGTCTGCAAATTTGAGGATGGATTCTCTGATGTACAGACTAGTTTTAAAAAACTGGATAAGCTCTTTTTAGGCGCGAGACCGGTAGGTGGCCATCAAAATTAGATTTCATTAATTGGATTTTTAATAGATATTCTAAAATACCCGATCGATATAACACTGCGTGGAATTTAATTT
>Ga0256380_1000008_pt1 | contig 32539 bp, 40 predicted proteins | sample LS1230viralmetaG_FD_189071 | JGI IMG/M metagenome (GOLD analysis project Ga0256380, IMG submission 189071) | Seawater viral communities from deep brine pools at the bottom of the Mediterranean Sea - LS1 2300m | ecosystem: Environmental > Aquatic > Marine > Bathypelagic | place: Mediterranean Sea... | reverse complement strand
ATTATTACTGTTAAATCGTCTCCATCTGGATCTGAATCATTATCTAGTACATTAATTATAACAGAATCTCCTTTGTTTACACCAACTGAATCAGCAACCGCTATTGGAGCTTCATTTTTATCTTCATAATCAAATATCAAATAAAGGTTTTCGTTTGAATTAGGTCTATTAAAAACAAAACTTCCTGTGTTGGTTTCTGAATTAGCAGATACAATGTTTTTGGTTATTGATAAGTAGTTTGCTGCCGCTAAAATAGTATTTATTTGAGCTTGAGTATAAAGTGTGCTAGATACTAAATATCCAAGTCTATTTAATTGTGCTTCGTTAAAAAATGCAGTACTTAGGGTATCTTTAAATGATTGTAATGTTATTGTCTCACCACTTGAAGGGAATTTTCCAACTCCTTCTGTTCCTGATTCTACCGTAAACTCGCTAACCGGAGCTAATTCAAAATAATGTGTACCTCCATAGTATGTTCCAGAAGCTTTTTTGAATCTGTTTATTATCGTATTTCCAATATCTCCTTCATCATTAGTAACAATTGTTATTAATTTCATAGCGGAGCCAACCGGACAATTGTTTGTTAATTGTATAGTCGCGCTATCCGTTATTGGAGTAACTGTGATTGTTGCTGTATCTACATTTAGGTTATCTCTATCGAACGTTAATACTCCGGAGCCAGTTACATTACTTAATACTGATATGTTATTATCAAACACAGCTTGTATTGTAGCGTTGCCCGAAGTAATATTGTAGTTTAAGGAAACTTCTCCTGATAAATTGTTTAGATTTAAGATATACGTAAAAGCCTCAGTAATGTCTTTTGTTATTGTGTTTCCGCAATAAGCGTTGAATACTGTTAAGTCTTCATCTTCTGTTGATAAAACATATTTTTTGTGGTATGGATCATATCCACCTAATTTTTTAGAACTAGGGTTATTAATGAATAACTCTCTAAAGAAATTTACCATTCCATAGTTTATCTCACTGGTACCGTCAATAGATAGTCTAATTGGTGTTCCCATTTTGGGATTTACATAGTAGAATCTATAAGAATCCCATGCAATACTTTCTGGATTTTCTCCACATCCGTTTTCGCCTTGGTATGGAACATATTCACCTAATATTTCAGGGGTTCCAGAAAGAACAGTATCTCCGTTAGCCATTGTAAGCAAATCTCTTCCAAATAAAACATATCCAGCTTTATCTCCCTGCCAAACAACTATATTTCTATCTCTTGTGAATAAGAATTGTATAGGTCCGTTCTGTTTTTCTAATAATTTAAAGTTTAATTGAGAAGTATTAAATACGTTCAACCCGTTCATATTAGTTTCTTCAACATATCCTTCTCCGTATGTTAAATCTGCGAACCTTCTAGTTTCTTTGTATTTTTCTATAGATGTTGCAGTAGGCTTTAAATCAATGTTTAGGAAGTTTGAGTTTGCTGCATCTTTAATCCTGAAACTTTCAACGCCATTTCCTTGCACATAACAATTAAAGAAATCTAAGTCTATAATCGCAGGTAGCGAGCTAGTTTGGTTTTGAGAATTACCTTGATGCTTACCGTCTATTATTTCAAAAGTTTGTTCGGTCTCGTAAAACTTAAAGTCTTCTGATTGTTTTGTTTCTGTTTCAAAAACAACAAGTCCTTCAACTAGTATCGCATCTATAACTACAGTTAATACAGATTGTTTTTTGCTTGCAGGACTTCCGGTATTATCTCCTTGAATAAGTATTCTTACTTCACCTCCTACTTCCTCAAAATTAATGTCAAATTCATCATCTACAGATCCTAAGTCTACAACTTCTTCTTCCCACCAATCTTTTATGTTGTCATAAGTAGACGCAACAATGTATTCTTTATTGAATTCTGGACCATTACCGTCTTCTGCGACTTTAAGGAATATGTTTATTTTACTTCCTGCCACAATTTCAATAGCATTTTCAAAAGTACCGTCTTCGCTATAGCTATTGAAGTCTTTTATTACTACTGCAGGTTTCTTTAAATCGTTATTATCGGTAGAGTTTTTCCAGGCTGTTCTTTTTGTTTCGTCACCGAAAAATGCTTCTAGTATGTTTTCGTTAATAAATTTTTCTTGCCTATTTTTCCCTGCTGATCTTACTTGGTCAATATTTATAATAGCATTTTCAGAATAAGACATATCATATCCACTAGGCTTTATTTTCATGTAAAGTCCAGATTCTTCAATAATATCGTTGTCTTCTGAATCGGTATTTCCTTCTATAAAATCTTTCTCCTTATTTACAACTTCCAACACTCTTGTTTTAAGTAAAGAGGTTATAGGTCCATTAAGATCAGATTTAACAATTAAAGTATCTCCTTCGTTAACCTTGTCTCTGTTGGCTCCTTCTAGCTTAACCCATCTATAAACACCATCTGGATAATAGACTGTAGCATATATAGTCTGATACTGTAATGCATCTGATTTTACTACTAATTTATAAGAGTCTGCCCAATAAGGAGCATTGTGATTTATGTTTATTAGCAGCTTGTTTTGTAAAGTGCTTAGTTCTTGAGGAATATAAATAGTATTATTCAAAGATGTTAGAACTGTAGATTTTCTACCCCATTTATCTTGATAAATTATACCTACTTCATATTCTCTATTCGTTTTACAACTTGATACTGTCTCTACATTGCTAAAAAATGCACTTGATCCGCTATTGAATTTAAACAATAGGTTTTCTGTATGTGTATTAGTAGGGTTATCTCCAGGATCATTAGGAGTATCATCTACGGTATAAACTAAGGTTATCGCCTTTATAGTTATTGTAGTTGTTGTGCTTCCAGATACAGAAAAAGGAATGTTACTAGATAAAGTCCATGCATCATCAACATCAATATCGTATTCAGTTATGAATTTAGCGGTCAATATGGTTCCTATAAAAAACTTAAAATCATCATTAGCGGCCAATCCTGCTGCGTTATCAAAATCTTCTGTAAGAATATACTCTAGTGTGTCTAAGTATTCACCATCGTATAATGAATTACCAAGGTCTAAGTTAAAAATAAGACGCGTATTTTGGTTTAATTCTATTGTTGGTGGTATTGTAAATGTAAAAGTAGTTTCCGTTGCTCCTATAGAGTTTGATAATTCCTCACCACTTACATCATTTGACTTCACATCTATTGTGTAGTCCATTTTAATTGAGTTGTCGTCTTCGTCTACAATATCATATCCTTCTACGTAGTTTCCTATTGTCGGTATGTTTTCTGTTAAGGTTAATGCCTTAGCTTTTCTAGGCACATTGTCAAAAGTTCTGTATAGCTCTTTCTCTGCCAAAATTTGGTAGATTTTATTGTTAGAGAATACATAGTTCTTATCTACGTCGTCAGCCCATCCCTCTTCTTCTTTATTGAATGAAGTTATAAGGTAAAGGTTATTAGAGTTGCTCTGCTTTGATATAATCTCAATATCAGTAACTTGTTTTGGTCCCGTATCAAAAGTGATTCTAGCCGCGTTAAAAGCGTTCACCATGCCTATGTTTTCCATAGACTGATAATCCATTTTGAATTTACCTGGATTAAAGTTATAGTTGGAGTATGTAGAAACAGCACTTCTTTCACCGTCTAGGTATTTGTATCTGTAGCCAAAAGACATAAATATCTCTTCCAAGTAATTGCTTTCCTCAGAAGAGTATGTAGGTGTAATTTTTGGGGCGAATTTTGGTTGCTTTTTGATTAAGAAAATATCTTCTTCTTCAAAATTGTTCTCGCCCCATGTTTTTGCTCTGGAAATATTAATGCAACAAATATTCATATTGTTGTCAGTCCACATCAATAAATCCTTTTCTGGATCTTCGCTTAGTACTTTAACAATGCCGGTTATTAAAAAATCTTCTTTTATGTTTAAAACCCTATCAACATCTTCGGTTCTAGTATCTTTAAGTACAGTACTCGAAACTTTGTTGGTTTCATCCCATTCAATTAAAAATGTTCCTGTATCAGATTTTACGAACCAATACAGATTGTCTCTAAATTCATCTTCGTATTTACCTATCTCAATAGGATTGGCACCAAAATCAATAGAAGTCAACTTTTTGTTAGACAAGGAGTTTTCTATAGCCCCAACATCCGATCCCTCTGAGTTAACAACTTCTATATTGGTTGCTTCGCGGTAGTCTCCATCCTCCAACAATCTGTTGTCGATGTCTAAATTCATTCTACCATTTACGAAAGACTTCTTCATTTTATATAATTTTGGTTGACTACGCTAGTCTAAATATTTCTCTTAAGCTGAAATTAGATTTCTGTATTTTAGCTTTATGTAATGATGATTGGTATGCTTTTTTTGCCCTTTCTTTTTCATTAGCAGGAACAGTTCTCCTTTCAGATATAATATTGAAGTAAGCCCATTGAGTTAATACTGTTTTAAGCATTTTTGGAATCTCAATTTCCTCTTCTTTTAAATTATGCAACTCTAATCCATCAGATAAATAATGAATAACAACCTCTTTATCTAGTAAGTCCGAAGAAAAAAGTATGTTCTTTTTGTCTATTACAAATTCACCATACATTGATAACTTAGAAGTGTCTAAGTTTCCTTGGCTTCCATGGAAACAAAAAGAATACTTCTTATAAGGTTTGCCGTATGCGTTTATACCGTTAGCGTTAAGCGTGTTTCCTTCGCTATCGAATAGTAAGTTGTAGTTACTGTCTTGTAAGTGGCTTATAGCTGTCGGTATATCGTTGTTTATATTTAAAGGATATAATTTGAAATCCTCTCCAACCAATGAAACCGAAACCCAATCAACATAATCTTGTTCTAAAGGAAATCTCAAAGAAGGGCCAACGGTTCTTTCTACAGCTTTTATGTTTTTCTGTACTTCATGAGTTAGCTCTTGCAGAACATCCTTAAGTTGCATTACGATTAGACTTCGTTTAGTGTTCGCTAAGTAGTTTTCTGAGTCTGTAGTTCTTAATAGCATTTGATCCACAACACTTTTTAGCGTTATAAATTGGTAGCCTCCATGAAGGTCTTCGTTTTCGTGATATGTTTGTGCTGTTTGGATCGGCATAATTATGAAGCGTTATCTTGATTGAAATCTGTATTTTCCTGAGCCATTGCTACTTGTTGAATATCTTGCTCTTTAAGGTTTATTCCAAACGACAACAAAACTCTTCTTGTAATTTCAAATTCTTCGCTTGGATGTATGTCTGCATCCGAAAAATCCGAAGCAGAAGGGTTGAACAATGCGGTTCCATTAACAACAACGTTAGTCCATTTAGGATAGTTTACTGTTCTTAGGTATGTTATCGATACGGTTTCCGTTGTTTCTGGATAAATTTTAATTGTGTTACCTACTTTAAGCAATGCAGGATATTGTGTTGTTGCTAATGTTTTTACAATATTAAATTCCTTTGAGCTTTTGCATTCTTCAAAAGAAGTTGTGCCGGCAATGGAAATTTCATCTATGTATCTATAGTTTTCAGGTAGCACATATTTGTTAGTTGAACCTGATACAAGCACTAAATCTTCCTCGTCAACCAGGTAATGGTTTACTTTTTCTCTAAATCTATCTGCTAGATTCTCTAAAAAGTTAGGCATTAAACCTCTATTCTGCTTGTTTATGAATCTACTTATGTCAGAAAAGTACTCTTCATTTCGTCCTTGTATGGCATCAAATAATGCTTTATCGAAATCAGAAGGCTTCACATTGCCCCTAACATCAGTGTTTACAAAGAATTTTACTGTGGAATATATCCTGTCAATTAAATAGGCCATGTTGTAGTATAGATAAAACTTATATTAAAAACAAAGTTAATAAAAACAATCAATACATTTTTACTATATTGTATCAAATTTTAGTATAAGTTTGTTAATATGTATTATGGATAAAGAATTAATTGCTAAGGTATTAGAGTCTATAGGTGCTAACCACGAAAAGTCAGGTGGCAAATCAGGTATTACTCCGGTTCAAGTTTCTATGCAGTTGAACATTGATTTTTCTTCTTTACGTGACATATTGAATCATTTATACGAAAATAAATTGATTAAAGTAAGAGAAGGAAATAACAGTTATTTATTATTTAAGCCATGACAAAACAAATAAAAGAAACAAAAACATTCAATCTGCTAAATAAAATGCAGCAAACTATGACCTTAAAAAAAGGTCCTGTAGAAGAAATTAGACTAGGTTGTACAATGTCAAAATTAAAATCTTTCGACTTCTGGATAAAAACCTGCAGTCCAAGAGATTTAGTTAGAAATATAGTAGAAGAAATCAATAAACAATAAGGGGAGTTATGACTATCAAGGAAAACAAAAAATTTAAATTAAGTATTTATAATGTAAGTGGCGAGCCATTCCATTGGAAGCCTGTTTATGATTCAGTAAACGATAATTATCACAGACTTAAAAATGGTAAAGATTTCAAGTTTGTAAATACTTGGTCGTTTTATATTTCAATTACAAATCGTGTTTTTTGGCTTTGGTGGTGCTTGGATTTCACTATTAAACCAGAATTGTTGAGTGGAAAAACACCTATTAGATACGTTGAGTTTGGAAAAACACATTTACAATTAATGGACTTGCCTCACGGTAATTGGAATGATAAGGATAATTAGTAAGGTACTGTATATAAACTTGTTAAAAATTAAAAATGAAAACACTAATAACCATACTAACCATTTTAACTCTAATATCCTGCGGTAAGCACGAAACACAATACGAAGAACTAAACATATCTTTTACAGTTCCTACGTTCTTAGATAAGTGCGGAGAGCCTGTAGAAGCGATACTAGTTATTAACGGTGTGTTACATCAATCAAAATTAAATGTGATCGCAGGAGGTTGGAAAATGGATGGTATATTAGTGGAAGAAGGAAAAAGTATAATAACAAAACTAGTATTAATAGACGAGCAAGGAACAGAACTATACACAGCAGTAGGATATATGGATAGATACCGATTTGATTTGATTAACGAAAGAAATCCAATGAGGGTATTGAGGTATACTAAAATAGGTATGGGAGTAGCTGTTATTTGTTTTTAAAAATTAATTAAAATGACAATAGAAAAACTGATTGCAAGCAAAACAAAAACGATGACTGATTTGGGTGGAAAGAAAACAAAAGTTCTATACCTTAGAGATGAAAGTGAAATAGAAGACTTTAAACAGCAATTAATTATAGGTGGTGTTAGCAATAGTTCTTTGCTTGAAGAATTTCGACTTAAATTGATAGGCATGGAGTGTTTCGCTGACGAATTTTACAATGAAGATGCAAAAGCTGGTTGCAAAACTATATTTGATGAGCTAAAAGACTGGATTGACAAAAAACGTGTTTAGCATTATTGCTAACGTGTTGAATATGGTAAGTATCTGACCCCCTAAAAGTTTCGGTTTAAAATAAATGTTTAATCGGCTATTCACTATATTTTGTGTTAGCCACTTTTAAAGAGCAATGGCATATACAGAACAACAGATTGAAGAAGCGATAAACAATGTAAAGCATAAAGCTCCAATAGTAAGAGAATTTAGTGGTTATATTGTGTTAGGGCAAGACGAAAGAGATTTTGCATCTAAATGCAGGAAAATAGCAAATGGTGATAGATTTGGGTTTTACACAATAGAACGAGCGTTGGCTAATTGTGGCTAACAATAGCGTATAGTTGCAAAAAGTAATAGTATAAAAAAAACAAAGCCCCAACTAAGGGGCTTTGCGCTTTCGGGAAAAAGCAAACACACATCTAAAAAACTATGCGGTTTATTGTTAATCTAGCTTAGACATAATCCAATCTAAATCGTTTTTCTTTACATTAGGAACTTCTTTCCCATTATTTAGTTCCTTATACATTTGTCTTGCCTCTTCAAGATCGTTTTGATGTTTCTCTTCGTCTGACAAAGTTACAGCTTTTGAAGCAATTACTTCGTTTACTGCTGCTCCTAAATCAGCTTCCTTCTTTTTATTGTACATCCTAGTGTTTTGTATTCCAATTTCTTGAAGTGTAATCTGTGAAATTTCCGTGTTCTCACTTAAGAAGGCACTTAATTTTCTGATAGGACTTTGACCTGCCGGAACAGTGATAATCGTTTTACCGTCTGCCCATTGAACCTGAGTCCTTGATGGATCAATCTTCAACACTCCTTTTTGAATACCAAGTGCACCCATGTACTTAACTTTGTAATCACTATCATTCATTTCGTCAATTAAAGCTTGTGGAGTTGCCTTGGCCTTTCTCTTAAGTTCTAATTTAACTTTAGCTTCCGACATTGAAATAGCATGCTCACCAATTAAAATTAAAGCGTTAGCCATTAATTCATCTTCTCCAGAAATATTGATGCGAGATAAAGCAGCTTCCTCTAACTCAAATTGCTCTAATTCTTTAATCGCTTGAAGATCTTCGTCGATTACTTCATACTCTTTATTATACCACTTGTGCTTCTTAAGTAATTCTAGTAAAGGTCTGTTATGTGCTTCAACCTCTAAAATACCATCTTCAAATACAATTGGGTTAGGTTTTTGATCTCCTTTGTAGTCTTCTACCCAAATACTATCTACCCCTTTAATATAATGAACTCTCTTTAAGGTTTTTAAACCTGATTCATTCTTTTTTTCCAACATCATTGTTTTTGTTGGAATGGAAAAACTCACTGGAGATCTCCCTTTAGTTAACCTGAATGTTACGATGTTTTTGTTTGCCATTTTTCCTCTTTGTATTAAAAAAAGCAGGAGAAATTAATCTCCTGCCTATATGTTACTATTTGATTATGCGTAGTAATCTGCGCCTGTTCTAACTACGAAATATGCATTGGCACCAACTAACATGTTAGTACATTCTGACATAAAATCAGTAATTTGATTATCGGTTCTGTGCTGAGTTCCACCTGGTCCAAATACTTTAACTTCTCTCTTACGAGCAGCGTTTCTGTAAAGGATAGATAAGTAAGGCTTGCTTACTGTGTTACCGTCACGCATTACTGAAGTCGTTCCAGAAGGAATGATTAAACAAGCAATACCTGAAGCTTTAAATTGAAGGTTACCAAGTAATGTCGGTTTATCCAATAAATCCCAAGGAGTAAAGTGGAAAGTGATACCATCGATGTAAACAGAAGCAAAACCTAATTTAATAGCCATGTCTTTGCTGTTGTTGAACATACCGTAGTTGCTTCCTGCTGCATAATGCGCATTTAAACCTGACATCATTTGTCTTAGGTAAGCTCCTTGTTCGTGGTTATGCCAGATAGTGTACTCAGTACATCCAGTTCCTTGTTGCTTGATTCTTAAAGCTACCTTAGATAACTCTTCGATATCAGTGATATACTCGTTAGCAATGTTACCGCCTTGTTCGATTTGAGGAACAAAACCTTTCATACCTGCTGCGTCACCAGAAGCTTTTCTTTCAAATAATGTGAAAGTCATTTCAACCTTGTTATCAAATAAGATACCAGTGTTTTCTACTTCATGGTTGTACCATTTTGGTCCATCAGGAGTATCAATCCAAGTATCGTGAAACATATCTGATCCTTCGATAGAATAAGTTTCTTTGATAATGTGAGAAAAGTTCTCCTTAACATCTGGATTCCATCTTTTACCTTTTTCAAAGTTTCCTGTCCCTTTAGCAAAAGAGTTAGAGAAATCACAAATAACAGAAACGGTACCTGCGAAAGAAAAAGCAACACCGTCATCCGGAGTGGCAACAAATATTTTAGAAGAAGTGATAACGGTAACTGTAGCTTGCTTGTTGATTTCACCGTCAGAAATCAAAACAATATCACCAACTCTTAAATTGTGATCTGAAGTTGAAGTAAATCCAGAAGCAAGCGCATAAGTTACGCCTTTAATAATAGTGTTTAACTGACCTTCCTCAGCCCATTGTACGCGATCATTTGCGTAAAGTTCTTCTTGACCCATTAAGCTAATAAGCTTAGTGATCTTTCCACGGCCATTAGCCATGTGTAATTTTGGCTTCAACTTTGGTACATACTTATCAGCATAAGAGCTTAAAGTAATGAATGTTGAAGCATCTGCAATTGCTCCTGCAGGTTTGTCGATAACGGAAATTCCGCTAAGGTTATTGTCTTGTAAATCGAATGCCATGATTGTCTATTAAAAATCGTTAACTGAAAATGGTATCGCACTTGTTGAAGATGTTCCTGGTATTGGAACAATTCTACCTTTCTGTTGTTCGGAAGGCATTTTAGATTTTGTACTAAAGTTCGCATTGGTTTTGTTCTTCACAGATTCTTCAATCCATTCTGCCCTAGCCTTATTCACTGCTGAACTGATTACTTTTCCCATGTTTTCTTCTTGAGCAAAGAACATTGCCTTTTGAAGTTTAGCGTAGTCTACTACACCGTCTTTTGAGAATGATTCTTGAATAAACTTATCCGTGTCTGAAGCTGCCGATAACATATTATGCTTATCTTTTTGGCTAAAGTCATAAGATATATCCATCTTAATTTCTTCTCCGTTCTCGTCAATTGTAACTTGGAAAGTAGATGCCGTGATATTATCCTGCGACTTCTGTAGTCCTTCTAAGTATTGTTCTCTTTGACGAGTCAAATTTTCGTATTGCTCTTTTGGGATATTAACTCCGTTTTCAAGTGTTACCATTTCTGGTCCTTCTTGCGAAGCTGATCTCTCAATAGGTTGCTTATATTTTTTTTGGTCTTGGATTTTATTGTTTAACCAATCTTTACCATAACCTTTTAATTTTATTAAATCAAACTTATCTAAATCCTCAGATAAATCGATATTCAATTCTTTTTCAATGAACTCTATTGCTTCACTAGATGTAAACTCACCATCAGAAAAATCTATTGCTTTCTTCTGTGCTATTTCTAGCGGAGTCATTTTAGTAAAGTCTTTATTCAATTCTGCAAAATCACTAAAACCTCTGCCAGTTTCCTTTGAATAGTTTATGAATTGAATAGCTTCATCAGATAATCCCTCTAATGGATCTACTGCTTTTTCAGGAGTTTTAAACAAATCATCTATTGATTCAATGTCTTTTCCTTTTTTCTCCTTAAAATAAGCTTTTATAGCATCGTCGTCTAATTCAATATACTTAACCTCTTCTACAACTTTTTCTTCCTTCTTAACTTCTACTTCTGGTTTTTCTTTAACCTCAGTATCAGCTTTTACTTCTGTAGTAGTTTCTTCAACTACTTCTTCTGTAACAACTTCTGGTGTTTCAACTACCTCTCCTGTAGTTTCTTCCTCAGCTTTCACTTCAGGAACTGCCGCCTCTGGTTGGGTTGCCGCGTTGTCATCTGTAAAATCAAAGTCATTTAAAAAGTTTTTCCCGATAGATTCCATACTATAAATTTTTCTTATATGAATACAAAGTTATATAAATTTTCCTTATAGTAGATATAAAATATCAATATTTTTATATTAAATAGTATATGGAACAAAAAAACCCTTCCAGATTAGGAAGGGTTTTAAACATTACGGGGAGGTATATAGAACTAAAAAAAGCTAGTACCAAAGATAATATAAATATCCGTTATATAAGCTAAAAAAGTAATTTTATTTAAAATAAGCTGATTTGCTTATTTGCCTAAACTACCAACCTTTCTGTTACCTGTTTCTTTAAATATTCTCGATAACTTACTATCCTTTACTTTTCCTAGCATAAGATTCATCATATAAACGCTACCTTCTGTTGTGAATATTATATAAACGATACAAGCTAAGAATACATACATCCATTCTCCGGACATTACCGGTTCCCATACAATTTTCACCAAAAATATTTGATTAACCATCCATACACCATTGCTCGCCCATGAAGCAAATCTGTGGTATTGGGGGTCACCGCTGTTACGTGATCTACTTGTGAATGTAAATGCCATGTTCTGAATAAAAGAAATGACTGCTAATGCTAATAATAATCCAAATGTTTCCATAGTTTCTAGTTTTTATGCGTATAAAATTGATTTTCTCCCTTTATCCGGGTCCACAATTATTGTGTTGCTTTCTGGTTGTCTCCCGACATAGCCTTTTTCTTTGTGCCACCAATCATCTGTTCCGCTTAGAGAAGGTAATCCTATTCTTTGAACGTTACCGTTTAAGTCTCTATAACTTCCTACATGCTCATGGCCGTGTATTAAAAGAAAGTGCTCTACCTCTTGGATGTTTATTCCTTGAAGTTTTGCTTCTCCTAATATCATTTTGTGTGATTCTCTTTCTAGCGTTGCTACCGATCCTAATTCGTCTCCATGTGTTGCCACAATACAAACCTTACCATATTGGTAATAAGCTCTTGCGTCGTGACATACAACTACTTCAACATCTTCATCATCTTCATAGTAAATTTCCAAGAATGATTGTATAGCTATAGAGGTTTCGTAGTCGTGATTGCCCTTTACTGGTATTAAAACCACTTTTGCTAATTGCTTATAGAAATTTATTATTTCTATTTGAAGTTTAAGGTAGTTTTTAAATTCTAGTCTCCAAAGTCCGTCAGTTGCTTGGTGTTGACCTGTTAATTTTGTAGTTGATTGGTGCATTCCATCTACATGAATGTTGTCGTTTCCAACAAATACAAAGAAGTTTTCAGGATTACCATATCTGGCTACCTCGTTAGCTAAACTCTTTACATGGTCCTTTATCCTTTTCTTGGCAATTTCCCTGTCATAAACAACTCTTCCTAAGTGGTCGTAACAAAGTTTTAAGTAGTGAGCATCAGATATTCCAATTATTGCTGAAAAAGCATAATCTAAATCGCTTATTTTCTGAATCTTAACCTTTTCTGGCTTTTCTATTTGAAACTCAGAAATCATAGCTCTTATAGATTCCAATGATGTGTTCTCGAAGTTCCACCAATTAGAAGCAGCTTTTACTGTTTCCTCCCATTCCCTCTTTTGGGTTTTTTTATACACCCTTCTTTTTAGGGTCTGAATGTTTTCTTCTACCGCTAGATCAACATCTAGTCCTAATTCAAATTCTAAATCGGTTTGACCAGGAGAAGCTTTACTAAATCCATGTATTCTAGCATAGATATAAACTGCTTTAGTGTGTATGAAGTCAAACTCCATAGCGACAATTGCTGCTGTTTCATTGCCATGTGAATACACATACTTTCTTTGAATTAAACTGTGTCTATCAAATCCACAAACATAGTTCCCGTACTCTCCTAGGTCAGTTATAATTGTTCTGTTGCTCCAATTTATAACAACATTTTCGCCCCTTGACTCTAACCCTTTTCTTTGTTCTTTTTGTTTTAAGCTGTTTTTCTTTGGTTTAGCTTTTTCTTTAGTGTCAATAATTCCACCTTCTCTAATTTTTAGGATTTTATCCCAATCATCTTCCTCGATGTAATACTCCGCTTGGTTCCGGCCTTTCATGTTTGGCTTTGGATCGAACCCTAATAGTTCTGCTTCTTCTTTTTTAAGCTTTTTCCGAATCTTCATAATGTAATGTTTAGTTTTTGTTTTAACCGATTAAACTTTCTAGGCTGAATTTTTTAGAAAAATCGATAGGACCTTTATCTTTTAATCTTTGGTCTATCATTTTACTTTGTCGAGTACTGTTCTCGATTTCTCTATCCGATTTAGCGTCTTCTTTGTATTTTGTTAAGTTTATTGTTTGTAAATTTTTGATTTGCTCTATATAAACGTCTTGTTGGAAAGATTCTTGTCTTATAGGTGCTTCAACTTGTAGTTTTTGGAAATGCTCTTTTACCCTTAATGTTGATAAGTTTCCTTCTTTTTGAAGTTCTATTTGAGCTTTCATTTGCAATAATTCTAAATCACCCTGCATTTTAACCTGTGCTGCTTCCGCATTAGATTGAGATTGCAATTTTTGTTTGTATGCATCTTCTTTCATTCGCTCTTTAATCTTACGAGTCCTTACAAACCTCATATACTCTACAGCTTGCTTCATATTACCTCTGGCAATGCGCATAATATCAGATTTTTCAGACACATCTATAGTCCCTTCGTTTAGTGCAATTCCTAAATCTTCTCTAAGTTCTGCTAGTTCTTCTTTCGAAGGTACTAATTCTACGGTAAATCCGAACTCAAAATTGCTTCTATTTTTCAAAGTTTCTAATGCGTCCACATTATGCTTACCTACAGCTTGCTCATACATCTTAATTAAATGGGATGCTTCCTTCTTTAAAGTGAAGATAGATTTAAGCCTAGAACTTATAGTTTCTGATACTCTTTTATCGAATGAAACGGCTGCATCTGCTATGTGTTTTGTTGCGGAGTTACCTGCTAACTTCATTAATTGGTTTACTCCTACAAGAGCATCCTCAGATAAAGAACCGTCCATAGCAGGGTTAATTCCTGTTGTCTCTCTGATTAAATTGTAGTAGTGTGCCCAAAGATTTAATAGGATAGTTAATGCAGAACCTTGTTGGTTACCCATTGGCCTTGCACTAGCACCGTCTTTAATACCTTCGTCACCCATCTGTATTCTTTTCTTAAGAACAACACCCTTGGCGTTTAATATGGATAAAGCCATTTTCCAATTCTCTTGCTTAGAATCCCCATCTTTCATGTCAGTAGTTAACTGTGCTAGTTGGTCAATATCTAATTCAATCAAGTCAGGCTTTAACTCAGACATTAAATGTTGCATTTTCAAGTGAACATACTGCATTTGATTAGCTATAGGAATAACATTACTCTGGAATGACCTTAATTTGTTCTTATATAATTCAGAAGCTTGTGCTATGAATGGGGGTAATACGCGATCCATATCATCGAATGTAGTGTTCTCAGACTCTTTATACCCGTAAACATACTTATCACTTCCAACTATATAGTTTCCTTCGTACCAAGTATCTAATCCTTGTTCTAGTTTACTTTTTTCAGATCCTTCAGGAACTTCATAGTTCTCGTCTCTTTTAGATACTTTTTTAAGTTTTCCTTTTCTATCGTAGTATGCTTTGTATACTTGTTTTTTATCAGATTTGAAAGTGAATCGTAGAACTTGAATTTTAAAATCAAGTAATTGGTCCATATCGCATTCATCAAAATTTGCTATTCCACTTTGAGAATTATCACCGGAGTAAGTTTTAGCAATTTCTCTACACACTATATCAGAATATCCACTTTCTCTTCGTATATCGTTGATAGTTATAGTATCTACAACACCGAAATAGTATGTATCAGAAAAATCATTCTTTTCAGTATAGCTATGTACGAAGTTTTCTGGATCAACATAAGTTGCCATAACACCGTTGTTAGGGTCAGTGTAAACTCTTGCTACTTGTAAATCAACCAATACAGCATCCTTATCAGTTTCTTTTTTGATATGGTTCCATCCGCTTACATTTTTAACGAACTTAATTAGTATTTCTTCCGCTATTTCTTGCTTTGGACGTTCTTTTATTTCAGAATAAAGAGTCATTTCTTCCTCGTCTTCTGGTATAAATCCTTGTGGCATAAGGTCAGGAAGTCCCATTGCTTTCGCTTTTTCAAACATTTCCTTGTTAGCCATGTTTTTTTTGTGGCGTAAAATGTTCTTTTCTCTTTGTAATAAAGAAAATCTATCTGCAGAACGAATGTCTAGGTTGTAGTTTTCATCAGAAATACCATTGCGAACAACATTGTTGAACTTGTTCAGAACATTTATGATAGTCCAATCCATGTTCATCCATTCCAGGTCTTCATTCTGTCTCGCAGCAATATCCTTGTATGGTTGTATTCCTTGCTCACCTCTATTGTAAAGACGCATTTCTCTAACCCAATTATGCCTAGACATAAAATCGCAGTCTTTAGTAATCATACCTCCATTAAACCATTCTTGTTGAATAGTCATGGCGTATTTTAATCCGTATTGAGGATCTAGTTTTTCGGCATAAGAGGCTAACGGGTCCGGAGTAATTCCAGAAGCAAGGGTAAATTTTCTTTCTGTTGTGTTCATGGCTTATAATCTTTTTGACATTCCACCTGAATTGTCATATTTCTGGAATGGAATAAATACTGGTTGAGGTTTTGTTGTTTCTTTTTTTACTCTTTTTTGGTTAAGCAACCTTGAAAGTGAGAATGCGATATATGCATCGTATTTCGTTCTGTTTGATGTTTCTACGTCTTTTATTTGAATAAGTGTCCTAGTGAACGGCATATCTCCTATCTTCCCTACAGCTCTATTGCTTGCGTCCCTAGCAACTCCTAGTTGGTCTTCTACAAATGCTTCCGTGGCATAAAACTGTCCTTCTCCAATTTTAGAATCTTGTTGCGGAGCTCCACCAAATTCTTTTTCTTGTGGAGTTAAATCATTATAAACTTTAAATGGATTGTTCGCACTATAATGTCTATACCCTCGGTCTTTTACGTATGCCAAAAACTGGTCGTTAGATTGCTCTGCTAAAAATGGCATTGAGAAATAAACGGAGCACATAATTACGTCCTCAAAGAATAGCTTAACTTTCTTTGGTCTGTCTATGTATTCTAAAAACATTAAGTCGTTAGGGAAGTTATCTGCTGTATTTGTTTTAGTGGTACCAATAATACTACCCTTAGAACCTCTACCATCGGCATTAATACTTCTGTTATACGGATCGACTCCGAAACCTCCTATATGTTCTGCTAAAGGAGCTTTGCCAAGGGATCCGTTTTTATACTTTTCTTCATGCTTGTTTCTATACTCTATTGGTGGGTGACATCCTTTTTTTATAAAGAATCTTCCATTTTCTGGATCTGGCCTCCATACAACTTCTGTATCTTTAATACCGTCTTTCCATGTAAAGTTTCCGCGCTCTAAGTCATCGTTACCTAAAAAATCTCTTTCAATAGTCCATCTGTCATTTAACTCAAATTCACAGTGTTCCATTTGCTCTAAAATCTTAGGTAGATTAAATTCACAATCGTTACTTGCATCCCTGAACGCATCCTTTATAGTGTCGGGAAACTGTCTTCTTTGTTCGTTATACTTTTCAGGATCACCTTTTAATGCTTCTTCTTCGTTTCTTAACCAAGATTCTGAACCAATAGATACAATGGTTCCTTCGTCTGTTTTAATTGGCTTCTCTGGATCTTTAATAATACTAAATCCATACTCGTCAAACATTCCTTCTAAACAGAATTTTGCAGGTATAAATATTCTGTATAGTCCAGATTTTGTTTGTCCGTTAGGGTTTCTATCAAGTAAATCGCTAGTGTCCCATACTTTTTTGTATTCTCCACCACCTTTTTTTAGTGAGTTTACAGTAGAAACTACCATAGATTTTCCAGTAATCTTAACTCCTTTACGGTGAGAAGTTTTTACAATTGACCAATATTCGCTAAATTTTACATCTGGTGGGTACTTACCGCTTTCATCTAGTATGGATCTGAATATCGCATCCCCATCCATCGAGTTCATATCGGTATTGTGCCAAGAAATATAAGTGCTTAACCCTTCGTTAGTACTTACGTCTCCGCGGCCTCTTCTTTTCGTTGGTTCCTCAAATACTAGTTCTTTCTTTGGAGTGTTGGTACCATCAGTAACAGGTTTAAAGAATGCCGGCAATCTCTTAAAAGCGGTTACAAGTCTTCTAAATATCTTCTTTGCATCATCCCCTTTTTTAGAAATCATACCTAAAATCTTGTCTTCGGTAATAGTTCCTGATTCTAAGAACTCAAATATCCCAAGTAGTGTTGCTCCCATACGTCTATTCTTAACGTACTGCATTCCATAACATCTTGAATCGGCTTTACAAGCCTCCCAAAATATCATTAACTCGTTTTGTATTATTCTAAAGTTAGGAAAATCAGTTGTTTCCTTAACCCATTGAACTCCGAAGTAATAGGTTCCTGGAACATAAACAGGATTCCCGTTTACGTATATCCAAATGCCTTCGTGTCTTTTTTTGTACTCAGTAGCAATAAAATCTTCGTGTTCGTCGAATAGATTTATCATGTATTCGTTAACCTCTTCTTCGGCCTTGTCTTTAGGAATACCGCTAGAATATATTTCAGAAACTCTTTTATCTATAGATTTGTCGGTTAATGCCGTTGGTAAATCTATTCGTTTCCATTTTTGGCTGAATGTGTTTTTGCCGTGGTTGATTATTTCTTCAGAATCAGGCTGTTGAGGTAGTCCAATTTTTAGTCCTTGGATATTGAATACTTCTCCTAATGTTCCGTCTCTTGAAATTATAACAATGTCTAAATCAGGATTATAGCCATACTCCCAAGAACGTAATTTGTTCTTGGTTAATCTTGTCTTATTATCAACAACACCCTTAACTTTTTCTCCTAGATAAAATATCATTCTTTACTTGCGTATTTTTTAGCAGGGTTTGTAATTTTCTTTTTAGTAGAAACACCCACTTCTTCTACTTCGTTTAATTCGTTTTCAAGACGATCTATTTCTTTTAAAAAGTGTATAGTATCATCAGCCGCCATTCTTCTTGCCTTAAGTACATTTACATACTTGTCCTCACTTAAATCGCTATCCACAGATTGTGTAATAACACTTCTATTGTTTTTAACCGCTACCTTCAAATCTAATATTAAATCAGGAATGTTTTCTTTGTAGTATTTTGATAACTCCTTTTCCGTACTCATTTTCTGTGTTTTAAATTGCTAATCCCAAAATATCTCTAACTCTAATTCTTACATACTCTTTATCTTCTAACCTAACATCTAAAAATAAATGTTTCTCAACATAAATAGTATCTCCTTTTTTTATTCCCATTGATTCCGCTATAGGATTTAGAATATCTACAATGTACTTACCTTCAATAGTTTTCTCCTTGTTATCTTCTGGAATATATATAAGGCTAGGTTTTTTTTCTGCCTTAACTTCCTTTATGCTTTTACATAAAATACTCTCTTCAAAACCTATCCATTCAGAATCATCAGTTTCTTTATACGCGAATATCAAAGAAGAATCAATTTTGTATAATTTTTTCTCCCTATCAATTAGATGTTGGTTTTCTAATTCACCTCCAATAACATACGATTGTTGAGACAATGCATTTACATCGATAAATAGTGTATCTCCAATCTTAACAGGGCCATCGTAGTTGTATGGAGTTTCAATTACCTTTACAATGGTATTACCTACTTGTCTTAAAGAAAACCTTCTATCTGCATGCAATTCAAGTCCGCTTTCGGTCTTATATGTTTGACTCCACTTCTCTGGTATGTGTACTATAAAATGATTTAATCCCTTCATAAAACTTATTTTAACCCTAAGAATAACCCTAAAACTATTACACCTCCCGTAGCAACTCCTTTACCAAAACCATTCCACCATTTTTTAGTGCCGGTACCTTGTTCTATGCTTATTTGCTTAGTCAGTATTTCAGTTTTAAATTCTGTTTCGGAAATGATTATTTCTTGAGCAGTTATGATTACTTTTTGATTATCGTTCTTTTTCCTTAAAAATGCATTCTCAACCTTTAGTTCAGAAATATTAAGTAAAGCGTTATACAAACTATCTCTATGAACACTAACGTAATTCTTGTCCTGCGCGAAGCAAGCTATCGAGAATAGCATCATCAGGATAACGATCATGAAGTTTTTTGATGTGTTGGATGTCTTTTCCATATTGTATTGAGTCGTTAATATCCTTATACGCGTCTAAGATAATATTTTTTTGCACCAAAATTATACTATCTTTCTCTTTTATTACATTAATGTACGATTTATCTGATACTGGATTTATTCCAAACCACCAAATTAAGGATGTAATTAGTATTGTAATTGCTATTATTGCTATCGTTTTTGTCATAACTAACAGTCTGAATTTTTAATTCGTAATTCTTTTAATCTTCCATCACAAGCTGCGGCCAATAAAAAGTCTCCTTCTTTTATTAGGATGCTTTTCAAGTCCATCACATCTTGCATTGTTCCTGTTTTGAATACTTCACCATACCATTCATCGTCTGTCATAGCATTAGTATTTAAAATCAAATATTCCCTTACTTCTATTTAACCAACCTTTAATGAATTTCCCCATTTTATAGTTGTTTTCAACTAGCCTATTATAGAACTTATTTCTTTCGATCATCAAACAGCACTCTGTTACATTGTGTATTTTTGACTTGGTAATGTTTCCAATTCTACCATCGGCATTAACACCTATACATTTTTGAAGTATCTTAATACCTCTTGATACGCCCATGTTATAGCACATATCAAAATAGTATAGCTTCGAATCCATTGGTACCAATTCTGCGTTGGCCGCCAAGTAATACTTTACAAATGCAATATACGCAGCTTCTTCTAATGTTGTGTCTTTAAAGTCATTAAAATCATCGAATAGAGCTTTGTTATAGTTGTATGCTATTCCCCAAACAGTCCATCCTCCAGAATCACCTTTAACGTTGTGAAGTTCGCCCCCACCTTCCCACTTCATCACAATAGGAAAGAACTTATTCTTGAATAGCTCAAATTCCTCTGGGTGATTTCTTACTATATTTTTATAATAATCTAAGTTCATAATAATATGTATGTTTTTATATTTTAAAATATAGCTTTATGTATACTATTTTGTTTTGGTAAAGAACATGTGAACTGCCAATGGCAATGAAGCTATTAATTCGCCTTCTCCTGTGCTGTAATATGGAGTTAAGAACCCAATCAAAAATCCAACACCTCCAACAACAACACCTATAATACTTCCGGCTTTCATCATCCTATCAATTTGTTGAGCAACTAAAGCTGTGTAGCTTATTAATATTGCCATTCCGGTAGCTATCATGTGCGCTATTTGAATAAACTCTTCTGTATGTGTTACCGGAGTAATCAATATAAGTCCAAAAAACACGCAGCTAAGTATGTCAAAGTACTTAGTTTCGCACTTCCATAGTATCACATCGTTTCTATTTAAAGCATCCTTAGAGCGTATTAAAAACGCTAATGCAATACAAAACAAAAAACCGTCCAATAATGGTGTGTATAATGTTAACGCTAGTTGTGAAAAACTAGGGGCCTTGCTTATAATGGTCATCACTATAGCTAAGATAAATGCAATTATTCCTGAAACTTTCATTCTATGTCTTTAAGTTTTAATTCTTTTTTTAGTTTTTCCATATCAAAAGGAAGTCCTCCTACCACTGTATCTTTATTTAGTTCTATTCTACAAAATTTGAATACAGCTAACTCCTGAGTATCTTTCTTTACTATAAAGTATTCTCGGAACCATTCTCGATCTAAAGAGTATACAACCTTCATATCGCTTTTAGAATATCCATACGCGCTTGTAGTGTCTTGTAAATCTGAATCTTTTTTTCCTAAATAATCTATTCCTTCAAAACCAAGTCTACTTGTAAACTGTTTGTCATAATAATCATTAGTGCCTAGCATTATGAAGTAGTTCTTTCTTAAAAGCTTCTCGAAATAACTAACCTTCATATCATCAAAGGTTTTAATTGTGCTCTTTGCCTGGCTTTCGTATAGTGCCGCCTTTACTTCTGCAGTAACTCTAGCCTCTCTCTCTATGTAAAGCTTAATAGAAAGCATGGCTACAGGAACATAAACCAATACTTTGCTACGTATTATTCTTCTTACCCAAGCTTTCTGTCTCAATCTTTTTTTTGCGCAACGTAACCTGAAAGCTAAAATCCTCCTTTTATAGTTGTATCTACTTACAAATTTTGTTATTCCCAAAAAAAAAGGGGGGATTTTATTGTACATTCTATGGATCTGTTTTCGGTGTATTATCTCTGCTTGATTTAGTGTCTTCTAGGAAGTATTGAATAATCAAGCATATAATAGATATTGCTATTAATGTTTTCATATCCTTACTCTTTATTGTTTAATCCAAACTTGCTAGATAAGAACATTCCTAATTTGTTTCCTAAAATACCAAAATAAGAACTTCCCCAAACTAGGAAAAATCCTAATCCAAGCAATTGCCAATCTCCACCGTCTAATCTAACCTTGTCAACGTTAGAATTAATATACCCCATAGTTACAGGTATAAACGGAAGAAAGAATAAAAATAGTCCAGGTATTCTAAAGAATAATATCCAATAGTTCTCTGCTTTTGATTGTGTTTTTTCTATTAATTTTGTCATAATTTCTATATTTAATGTCTCAAATAAATTAAAATGATACGATTGTTAATGCGGTATTTGTTCCGTCAACATTTGAATAGTTAGAGAAAGTGCTTGTTGCACTAGAATCAAATCTAAAAGCGCTAACACCAGTTTTACCAATAAATTTATTCCCCATTATACGACTGTTTGACGTCATACTTCCTTTTGTTCTCAAAAAGTATCTACTTCCATTAGTTCCCTTTGTTAAGTAAGTATTATCTAATATGTTTATGTTGTTTGTTGTTCCGCCTCCAGCGTAAAAAACACCATAGTTATTTAGGTTGTCTGTGTTGTCAAAACTTGTGAAAGTATTATTCAATATATCTACATCGCTTATTCCTCCAGTACTTCCGTATCTAAAAAATCCACCTACATAGCTTGCATTTGTTCTTAGGTCTACTGTAAATTCATTATTAGATACTTTAATGTTTCCGTTGTTAGTAGCTCCAAAACCAGTAATATTGGCATTGTAAAAAGTGTTATTAGATATTTCAACTCCATTTAAAGCGTTAAAAAATCCAAGACCTAAGCCGCCACTAGTTAATACATTTCTTTTAAACACATTTCCAAAAACAGTAAAATTCTTAACTGTTCCAAATGCGAGTAAATCAACATTTACAGGAGTTGTGTTTTCGTCTATAAACCTATTATTATAAGCTCCTGAATTTACATTGTAATCTACACTAATATCTTCTCTTCCAAATGAAACTAAAGCCGTGGGAGTTGTTATTTCTGTGTTATCACCTGCTATCATGTATAATGTGCAATTTTTTACAGTTACGTTTGAAGCAAACCCTTTAATAGCTCTTCTGGTACAATTTTTTATAGTATAATTGTCTATTGTAGCTTTAACCTCATGGTCGTACTCATCATTAGTACTATCGAAGTCAAACGCATCACCGTCGTCGCCAAATAAATCCTCTGCATATCCGTTTTTGAATACTAAATTAGCCGGTTCATCAGTTTGAACATATCTAATATAAAACAATCTTGTAACACCTTGACCATCTCCAATAACACTATTTTTTAATGACTCTAAATTATAGCCGTTAACATTGTCGGACACAAAATCTTTAAAACTTCCGTCAGTTGTTTTAATGTCTATTTGAAATGCAAAAGACTGATTTATTGAGCTGTACAAGTTTCTTACGTCTATATTTTTTAAGTTAGCATCAGAGCCGTTCATGTACATAAACTTTGAGGAATAAGATTGACCATCAAACTCAAAATTTTCAAACTCAATTCTGGCATTTACAAAGGTTAGTAAAAAACTATTGTTAGATGATGTGCTTATTATTTTACATCCCTGACCATCAAACTTATATGTTTTACCCGTAGAAAACGATTTAGACGTGTTTATTATGTACGTAGCTGTTGGACTTCCTATTACTTTTTTACCTGTATTTAATGCAGATTCAAATGCATCAGAATCATCTATTAAGTCGGTTCCATCACCTCCATGTTCTTCTATTGTTGTTGTTCCTAATAAGCCACCAGATGAATTTACTTTAGAAGCTAAACTAGCATCTAATTTAGCTTCTGTAATTGTTCCATCTTGTACATCCGCACTAGCAGAAACGTTATAAGGAATTAAACTACCGTCACTACCTACTGTACCCTCAACTGTCTGAGCGTTTAATCCTATCGAAAGGATAAAAAATAATACTATGCTAAATGTGTGTTTCATAATTACCAAGTTGTAAATGTTACTGGAGTTCTAGTCCAAGCTGTGCCGTTGTGTCTATAAATGTAATTGTCATCATACCTAATTTCCCCTAAATAACCTGTAGCACTTGAAGAAGAAGGCGCGCCACTTGTTGTTATGAAAGAATCTGCTTGCGCCCTTCCGTTTACGTCTAAATCTTGCGTTGCACTAGATTTATTTATACCTAAACCGATATAATTTAAAGTAATAGCGTAATCCACAATTGCAGGCTCTGCCCTAAATAATGTACGTCCACTTGTTGTGTTTAAAATTCTAAATCGACCATTAACTTGGTTTTCTATTTTCCAACTATTAGCGGTATTTACTAGATTTATCTCAGGCTCTCCTGCTTCCATAGACACTAGACTAAATTCAGGCGCATTGTTAGTTGCTTTGAATTGAAAGTTTGTGCCGCTATCACCTATCAATTGATTTGTATTTTCTGCTATTAAAGTTAATGGAGAATACCTATTTACACCTTCTTTTAAGTCGTTAGTACTAAAAGATTCTAAACTTCTAATTCCGTATTTATTAGTTAAACCTTGTGGTATATCATCAGTTGTGAAACCTTTCAAATCTAATTTAACAGGATTTACAAAGAAATTATTTTCTTGCTGAAACCATAAACTACCTATTAAATAATTACCCCACGAGCCAACGTCATCAGTTAAGTAACCTGCAATATATCCACCGCTTGTATTAGTTTTTTGAGGATAGCCCTTTTTAGTATCAAAAGTATAATAATCGTACAAATCTGAATCTTTATAAAATGCGTTTGCTAAAGCTGCAACTACTGACATCTTGCGCCCCTCTGAATTTAATGGAATTAATTCGTCGCTACTATTTTTATAAAAACGTGTGTCATTCCAACCTCCAAAAGCCGATGATCTATAATAATTAGTTTGCCCTTTAATTAACGATAAAAGACTTTTTTCGGTGTAACCGTCTGTTGTACTTGAACCCTCAAAAGGTAAACCTAAATACATTAGGTTTGTTTGTCCTTTCTTAACACCTTCTACTGTGCTATAATTATATAACTTATCATTAGGGTAATTATTAGTAATTGCATCCAAATGCGCTATTTCTACCATTGCGCCTATGCTAGTCCAACCGTAGTTAACGCCTTGAGTTGGTGAAGCATCAGTATTTCTTATCATTTCCCACCAAGTACCATCAGGGAAAACAGCAAATTTTAAACACATTTTAAAATAAGCTCTTACCCACTCTTCAATAACTTTGTTTTCATTTTCAATAGCAAGAATATATATAAAGCTTACAACATCCCAATTCCTATTATTAAAATGATCTTGCGTACTAACAAAATCAAACATTGTATTACCTTCTGAATCAAAAACGGTACTTGGCATAATACTGCCTGTGGCTGCTCCAAATTTAGACGCCCCGTATATTTCCCAATCTTCACCAAAATAAACATCTAAACGCTTGTCTAAAGCTTCAAACAATAATAAACTTAAATCATTTACCCATGTTTTGACTTCTTCAATTTGGCTATTACTCAAAGTTGTTTGAATACCTTCTAGCCTTTTAATTGAATGAAGCATTTTTTTAGCTTCAATACCTTGTATCCATCCTTGGTGTGTGTTATCTACTCTCTCGGGCGTTGTTACATAGTCCTGCCAAAAAGTAGTGTTTAAAGAATTATTTAAAACCGTTTGATATATCTCATTAGCTGCTAAATTTGCTAAGGTGACATCATTTGTAACTTCTGCTTTTAATGCTGCTAAATGTAAAGAATGCCTTTCATTTTGAAAAACGTATTCACTGCCTGTTTGACCTTGTTCAACTGTAGTGTAAGCCCCGAAAATTGGCCTGTACTGATCAGGATCAGAAACAAATTCTGCGCTTTTTTCGTCAATACTCAACCTATCATCATTAAAACCTGTTCCTAGTATATAGCTGTTGTTATATCTATTAACAAACTCAAGCCAAGCTTCATTTGTATAGTATTCATTTTTATAGGTTAAATCTTCACCTATAACATCATCAATTTTATTTATTTTATCATTAACTAAAGTAGATAATTTAGATTCCGTTATACTTCCGTCAACAATACTTATAGCTGTTGGCGTTCCTGTAGGGTCTATAATTTGACGTCCTGCATTCTTTAATTTAGTAGCCGCATCCATTGCGTTGTACTCCGCTAATGTGATAGGCTTAATTATAGAAGACAAAGGAACGGAAGCCGAACCATTCAGTTTTATTGAGTCGTCTGCTATTGTTATTTGCTGCGGATTAGGCTGTTTTATTTTAATAACAGTCTGCGCACTTACTCCCGATATGGTAAGTAGTAAAATCGATAATATGTAAATTGTTTTTTTCATTTTCTTATGTTAAAATCCTGCGTAAAAATAAGTTCCTGTTATTTGGATATACCCTAAACTAGTTGGTGCAGATACCGGGGTCAAAAGACCGTCCGAACCAACACTATAAACATCAATTTGAGTTCCTGCTGGATTTAAAATACCTTTCAAGTAATAGTCACCAACTCCATTCATATTCTCTATAAATACATCGAAAAAAGTTTTAAATTCTGTTTGTACGTAATAAGTTTGAAGTAATATTCTTAAATTACCACTAGGGGTACCAGATACAGTATTAGTTTCGGAACTAAGAATTATATTATTCTGTGATAATTCAGTTATCAAATCTTTTTCTTGAACTCCAGATTTAGCATATGTAGCACCTGAACCAGTATCTACTATATCGAATGACGTATAACTAGATGTAGCGCTTAAATCAACGCTATTTCCACCACTAATACTCAGTATTCCATAACCCATATCTAGGGATAGGTTTTGATTAGATGATGCATAAGTAGCATCCGCATATCCTTTAGTAATTAAAGATGTTGCTCCTGTTGATGTTATTTGTGAATTTGATAAATCAGCGGTTATACTTGAAGGGCTTAATGTTAGCTTCATTATTTCACTATCGTCTGAATTTCCTGCTATTAATCCAGATCCATAAGGGTTGACGAAAACGGTTGATTGAGTATTAGAGTTAGCTAAAGCTAATATGCCATCACTATTAACATAGAAATTACTAGAACCTAAGTCATTGCTTCCTGCTTGAAGCTTAGTAGCCAACCCATCAAAAACAGCATTACCGCTTACAGCGTTAGTATCTCCATCTATAATAGTTTGTGATACTGTTCCAGTTCCGCTTGGTTCTCCGCTATAATCATATCCGTCAGGGTCAAACTCTAAAATATAACTTTCTGAATCGCTGCCACCTAAAACGCTGATTTGTACATCTTGTGCGGTTAATGGGTCATAAGTAACTAGATTCACAGGTCTATTAATTAAGTCGTTGTAATCCTTATCCCATGCAGAATATAAAGGGTCTGTTTCTGATTGTAAAGCACTGTTTAATGTTGTTTCGTTTGCCGTTGTAAACGGGTTATCTAAAACAATGTTGTCTCCAGTCCTTGTAAACCCTGGTCCAAAAGTTAAAGGCGGACTAACAGAAGGAACATCACTTAGGCTTGTATAGCTAATTCCTAAACCTTCTACGTTAGATTTAGTTAGGTTCGGATCTGTTTCTTGTGCTGATAAGTTCTTTATAGCAAAAGCATCTAATCTGTTTGTTCCGGTAAGTGATTCTAATTTTGCTTTTATGTTGGCCGGAGTAGTTGTTGGATCGGTTTCTGTTTGTAATGCTGAATTAGCTAAAGATTCTACAGTATCTAAATTAACCGGCTGAGTAATTGAAATATTATTAAGCTTATCCTGGTCCGCAGGATCTATTCCTGAAATACCGCTAGCTAAACTTTCAAAGATTACTCCGTTCCATTTTACGTGATACCCTAAATCTGCATTGTAATAAATGTCTCCTACCTTCTTTTTGGTAAGAGCATTTAATTGCACTGTGGTTAAGTTGTCATATCCGTAACCTGTATTCTCTGGTACCAATACCTGAGAATATCCGAAAGATATAGACATCAAAATCATTATTATGGTTATTTTATTTTTCATTGTTGCGTTATATGTTGATTCGTTTTTTATCTAAAACTTCTCCTTGCTCGTCAACCAATACTCTTTTGTCTCCAACAATCTTAGTTGATACATTCATTTCTGAATCTAAAATTGTAAGTATTCTTTTACCATCTATTTTTGTGTGAGGTTTTTTAAAGAATGCTGAGTATATGCTTATTGCTAATGCTGCAGAAGAAATTATTAATACTGTTGTTGACATACCTACCTAAGTTTTACAATGAATGAAACATCTGAATCTGAAGTAGGTGGATAAACCTTAAGTGTGCAAATACATTTTGCTCCATCGTTTATTGCGGCCAAGTAAGTTTCTGGTAAATCTGGATCGTTTATTAAAACAGTCTGTCCTACTCTTGTTGCGTTATTGTAGTGTACGAAATCTAATTTTCCTGTTATGAAGTCTAATATTCCTGAAACAGAATATTGAACGGTACCTCCTGGATTAGTAGGGTGGGTTTTTGGCAAAGAGCCTAAAACAGTGCCTCCTTCGACCATTTGTGTTAAAGCGTAAATTGCTTCATCGTTGATTAATGACATTGCTATAGGTTTTTTCTATTGAATACTACAAAAGTATAAAATATATTTATATTAATAAGTGTATTTTTGTAATATAAAACTATTATATCATAAATTTCATGAAAAAAGATTTAAAATTGAAGAAAGGAGAATTATCTGATAAAGAAGCACTTGCGAATTTAAGTGAAAGTACCAGAAAAACTATTATAGCAAACAAGGCTAAAATTTCAAACAGTAGTTCTAATCCAAAACTGAAGAGGAAATACAATCGAGAAGATAAGACTGTTCTCTATAATTTTGTGGAAGGGTATAATCTGCTGCAGCATTTGATTGTTGTAAAGCCGTTTATATGCAAGCTGTATAACATCAAACATTATTCGGAACTAGAAGCATTGCTTTATTTGTTCCCTATTCAGTTTTTTACATTAGATGATTTCAGGCAACTAGGACTAAAACAACACAACCTCCATATAAAAACTATGGAGGATTTAGGATATATCGAGTTGTGTGTTAAGAAGGTGGATAGCGCAGGTAATATTTATAAGCTAACCGAAAGGTCTTTGAACGCGGTAATGGATTTCTATAAGTATCTTTCCGGAGAGAAAACAATAACTATCAAATCTGATTTAAACCCTTTTAGAAGTAGTAAGGTTTCTAGGATTGATAGAATTAGAGAAAAACTTATGCTTAAATTAAAAACAGAATCTAAGCGTAGTCCAGATAAGTTCAGGGAAAAACTTTATTAGTTTAGGTATAATGCACCGTCTAATTGTATTTTCATATTTACTTCTTCCATAGAGTGCGCGACAACAAATGATTCTCCGTTGCTTCCAACTTCTGCAAAATTATCATCATACCTCCTAACGTATGCTATTTGGTAAAACGTGCACTCTAAGTATTCACATTGGTCCATTGGAGTTATTGGATCAATGTCGTTTTCTATTCTAGTTATATCATCTTCCGGATAAATAAAAACATTTAGTGTAATCATGCATTAGTGTATAAATAGCGTTCCTACTTCTTTAACAAAGATACACTTTTTACCTTCGTGTGTGTATTCTGTAGCTTCAAATTTGTTGTAGTCGATAGTATCACCAACTTTTACATTTTCTACTTGCGATCCGATAGCTATAACCTTGGCGATATTTCTTTTAACAGAAGATTCACCAACAATGATTATTCCAGATTGTGTAGTCTCGTTATCTACTATCTCAGCAAATATTTGTTTTTTAATTGGTTTTGGATTCATATCTTATTCAAAAAGTTAAAAAGTTCTTTATTCCATCTTGCATCTTCAATTGCGTTGTGCTGTTTTGATTTGTCTTGTTTTGGAAATTTTGGATTGTTTTCTTTAACTGACTTAGCTGTTACTAAAGGACATCCAGGGATTGTTTTAGCTACAACGTTTACTGAATCACAATATTCATCTAAACATTGCTTCAGGTCATTGCAATACATAGGAAATCCTTTTGGTAAGTCAATCATCTTGCCAAATAACCAACAGAAAACCACCCAATCATAATCAGCGTAGTATGCGTAGAATACAGGAGTGGGATACCCTCTTCTTAAATCTAATTGTGATTCCTCACTCATTCTAATAGTAGTAGTCCCAATAGTTTGTACTGGTACATCATCGTAGGTGAATTTTACCACCTCATTAGATATTTCCTTATTTGTTTTGCCGTATCTATTGATTAGATATTTCATAACTTTATAAGAAAAACCTTTTTCTACAATAGTGCCTATATAGATACCCATCCTTAATGATTTAGATGATTCTGCATCAAACCTTTTCAATAATTCATCAAATATAGGTCTAAGCACATTTTCTCTAATCCAGTATTCTTTTTTATACTTATAAACACCATTAGGAACTCCAAAAATATCGTAAGAAAAGTTTAGTCCTCGCAAATCTTTTAACTGATACCTGTTCCAAGCTTCTTTGAGGTTGAAGTCTTTGGATATAGCGTAATATTCTCTTCCGTCCTCTGAAACAATTCCAATAGAAATTAAGTCTATAGTATTTGGTGTTTCTCCATAAGGTATTCCAAATATTCTTTTCTTTTGTGGCCCCTCAAGGAACTCTGTATCTAGGAAGTAATTCATATCTATTTAATTTCTTTTAAGTTAACTTCGGTTCTTGGTTTAAATCCATATATCTTTTGAATCCTTATTCTGCAAATCCTAGAATCATTAGCAAAAACTAATTTCTCCATTGCATCTAATAAATTTTTAGTAGTGTTATCTATATCTGGTTTAGTGTCTTTATATATAGTTTCTCCGTCTTCTAGTTGTTTTAGTTTTTTCTTACTCCAAGATTTTAATGGAGGAAACACAAACAGAATATCCATTTGAATAGGACTGTCAATTATTTCAAATCCTTTTGGCAATTGCTCTCTTATCTGGTCGGCTATACTTTTGGCCGCATCTTTAACGGATTTCTTTTGGTAAGATGAAACGAAGTTACCTTTTTTCCCTTTAATTATTCTGAATCTAGCAGATTGTTTTGGCGTTGGCGTCCCTAATATTATTAGTGTTAGCATTTATGTTAATTTTTTTATCCTGTTATCTATACACTTCTTGACATTTTTAGCGTAACTAGAGTCTAATCCTAAAGAATCATATTCCTTTATTTTTTTCTCATACCTAGACTGCAAAGATTCTAGCTCAGATATTCTAGATTTATTTTTATTAATCTCCACAATTAATCTACTTTAGTAAAAAATGTTTCTCTTTTTAAGTGCTCTTCTCTATTGGCGAAATAATCGTCAATTAAGTTCTCAAAGAATGGATAATCTGAAATATCTAGGCTTGCTAGTTTTGTTGTAACTCGGTCAACGGCATTCATTAGATTTTGGGAAGTCACATTATCCGCGTCATACACCTTATCGAATTGTCTTGATGCTATTCGCTCACATTCTCGATTACTCTTCTCTAGTGTGCTCTTAAAGTACTTATCGTCTTCGTAATCCACTTTAAGTTCGTCGTCTCCCTCTAATAGAAGTTGAGTAATGATAGTTCTCTTTACCATTTTTCTAGTAAGGCTAATCATTTTATCGTTATCCTCTTCCATGAACTTTTTTAATTCGTGTTCATTGATTCTAATCCAGGTACCGTCAACAATTCCTTGCTTAATTTCTCTTATGTTTTTCCTAGTGTATTTATTAGCTCTTCTTAAGTAGCAAATATCGTTTCTAGTCTCGTGTAAGAACACATTGAAAATTACACCGTTTTTATTCTTGATGTGTTGATCCAATAATTCTTCTGTTGTAAATTCTTTTTGCATTTTTCCCTTAGTTTAATTTATTATCTTAAAGCACTCTTCGCAAAATGCCAATTCACTTTCACCTAAGTATATTTCTTGGTCAGGTGGTATTGGCTTATCGCAATATGTACAATTCATTTGTTTGAAATTAAAAATAGTCTTTCCTATTAGCCAGTCAAATCGATATTTGTAGGAGTTTATGAATATATCACCTAATTAGCTCCGAACTTATGAAACAACCATACCGACAATCCAATCTACAGACAGGTAAATTTTAAATCTCCAATTAGGCTACGTATTTTTCTTACTCTCGTTGGTGATAACAAGAGTCTTGTTCATTTTTAAGTTTTGATGGAAATAACTTCCAATGCTTTCCGCATCCTTGAACTCAATGAACTGTATATTTTCTATCGGCCAGTATGAATAAACCGTATCTTTTCTTTTGAACTTAATGTAAAGTGTTAGGTCTCCGTCGTGGCCTATCCCTTTAATCTGTGAGCTATTTACAGGAATCCATTCTATCTTATTCATTTTGGCTGTTTTTTACTAGTGAATCCCATAGGTCATTTATTGATACGACCTCTTTTTCTTTATATCTTCCAAAATCCATTCCGTACATGAAGTGGTTTATGCGGTCTTTAGAATCTTCTGCGCCAAACCAAGAAGCCATAACGTCTACCAATAGTTTTACAAGTAGTGAGTTATTGTAAGGATTAACTTCTGATTTAAGCAGTATACTTGCATCCTTTGCAAACTGAATGTCCGAGTCATGCTGCTGCTGCAAAGATGACATGATAGTGGTAAAGTTTTCTTTGGATTTATTCATCTTTAACGAATTGACCATTAACCATTCTGCCTGTACGGTTTTCGATCACATCTAAAGCCGATTCTAGGCAGTCTAATGGATCTAAATCCTGAAGTCCACATTGTATTAATAAAGTAACTAATATATCTCCTATAGCATCCTTAACTTCTTCGTCAGTATATACCGATTTTCCTTTCGAGTTTTTATAACTAACAACGTCATTGTTTTTGAAGTATAAAGCCTCTTTAAGTTCCGCAACCTCTTCTTCTGTTTTAGAGTTCC
>Ga0256380_1000006_pt1 | contig 34741 bp, 42 predicted proteins | sample LS1230viralmetaG_FD_189071 | JGI IMG/M metagenome (GOLD analysis project Ga0256380, IMG submission 189071) | Seawater viral communities from deep brine pools at the bottom of the Mediterranean Sea - LS1 2300m | ecosystem: Environmental > Aquatic > Marine > Bathypelagic | place: Mediterranean Sea... | reverse complement strand
CCGGTCGTACCCTCGGACGATGCGCCGAACATGGACGCCTCCGGCTCGCACCTCGAGACAGGGCGGTCTGCGCTCATGGGCGCGGGTCACCGCGTGAAGCTCTAGGCCGTCACTCCGCGCGTAAAAAAAGGGGGCCAGCCCGGAAGGGCCAGCCCCCTGTGTCCTCCCAGATCCTAATTCCCTAGACCGTCACCGCCGTACGGCCCTCGGCCTTGATCCTCCCCTGCTCCAGGATTGCCCCAGCCGCGCTATCCAGGGCGAGGCGTGCGTTCTGATGCCCTGACGCCTGTGAGACCCTGGTCAGCCCCTGTGCCACGCCCCAGTAGCTTCGTGGCTGCCGTTCGTTAGCCTCGGCCGACGCGACGGCGAGCGTCGCCGCTTGTTCGGGGACGCCGACCTTCCGCAGTTCCTCGACGACCAGCGTAGTCGTCGTCGCGACGTCGAGCCGAGCAAGTGTCGCGATTAGCGCCGCATCAGCCGCCGCCGGGCGGTCGCCCCAGGCCGTCCCAATTCTCGCCACGGCCGAGCGCATGTCATCCAACGCAGACTGGCCAACGTGTCTGCGGCGGTAGGACAATTCCTCGACCACCGACGCGCCCCAGATCAGGTGATTGCCGCAGATAAACCGATACAAGATCGCCGCGATTGAGACGGCGTTCGCGCCGACCTCGCTGTTATGGATCAGGACGCCCCGGAACAGCCGCGAGTCCTGGCGTCCGGCGAGCGTGGGATCGTCCACAATCGATCCGCCGTGGGTCAGGATCAGGAAGCTGTCTCGGTCGCCGCGATAGGCACCCGCCGGTTCGCCGGTCCAGGTCGGCGGGAGGCTCCAGCCCGGCAGCGCCTCTTGTACCGCTGCGTACAAATCGGCATCCCACACTCGGCCGTAGCGCGAACCGGTGATTGCACGCAGTGTGTGTGGCTGGGTCGGCCCACCGCGTCTCAACAAGATCCCGGCGTTGTCGTCCCCTCGACGTGCCAGGCCCTCGCGCAGATTATGCTCAACCAGGGCGGGGCTGCCGAGGCCCAGGTAGGCGGCGGTGGTCCCAATCAGCCGCGCCACCTGTGCAAAGGCCCAATGCGTCAGCCGGGCCGCGTGCCCATTGGCACCCCGCAGATCCACCGCACCTGTTCGCGTGCCCACCTCGACGGCCAGTGTCCCCAGTTTCCGCGTGGCTTCAAAGGCCAGATTCTTGTCCACCTGCGCAGCGGTTTGAAGTGCCTCCAGTGAGGGGTACCGCTCATCCGGGGGACGGGTCGCATACTGCCGAGCTGCTGCTGTGAGTGTAATCGCCATGATTGTCTCCCCTGGAACCCGCTCTGGAAACGCCCAAAGCCTTGTCCAGTCAGACAAGAGTATCAGAGCCCAGCGGAAAGGGCTAGTGTCAGTCCCTGACTAACACCTGATAGCCCTGGACAGGCACGGGACTGCGCGTGGTAAACTCTTCACGGGCGCTAGTGCCCAGAAGAAAGGACAACATGGCACTGAATGATTTAACAACAGGCGACGGCGATCGACTGCTCGCCGGAGATCGTGACATCATCGAGGCCTATCTGCGGGAGTCCATCGACCGGCTCGAACTGGCCGGGCGGTTGGTGAAAATTGAGCGGGACTCCCCTCTGCCCCTGCACCTCCAGCCGGAGATCGAAAAGCTTCTCATGGATACTGCAAGCACGCTCAAATATACGCTGGAGACGTATATCCGCCCGGCGAAGGACCGTGATGAGTAGCGCACGGGTGGACCTCCATATCACTGTACCAGAGTCCCCGCCAGACGACGGGCCGGAGTGTACGGCCTTCCTCGGTGACTCGGCGGAGGTCTGCGACACCCCGCTTGTTGATGGCCCGAGCGGCTGGTATTGCCCAGCCTGCGGCTGGTCTGAGCCAGACGGCGACTGGGAGATTTTCCCATGAGCGACGTACACGCCCTGCTCGACGGGACCACCTACCCAAGCTGCCCAGACTGCGCGATCACTCGACCAGGACGGCACGCGATTGTGACGCGTGTGCGGATTCCAGACGCCGTGGGCAGTTTCTGGTGGTGTCAAACCTGCGGGGCGGAACTCGACGATGCAGACCTCGCAGCAGAGAACGAAGACTAACGAGAGGGGATGGGTGCGGCCTTGAGGCCGCATTAACCCACAGCGAGGGTCCACAGTCCCTTGCATGACGCCGACCATCCACCGACAGGCCGGAGATGCTATAATTAACAACGAGCGAGCAGAACGAGCAACGAGCGAACGAGCAACGAGCGAACGAGCAACACTTATGGATCAGCCCAAACGTACTGTGCAGTTGACTGTGAGAGTCCCCAAGGCCACCATACGCCGACTGGACAAATGGATTGCCGAGCAGCAGGTGGTCGGGGCGCGGTTTTCACGCACGACAGTCCTGCGTGATTTGCTTACCGCACACCTCGGTCGAGCGAGCGAGCCACACCCTGTCGACGTCACACCGTGGACGCACAACACGCCTGACGAGTCATGAGAGATCGCGTGTATCGGCAGCGCCCTCTGTTCTGGGAGCAGATGGCTGCGCGTGAGACAGACTTCGGCTCGGCGAGCCTGTTCGTACCAAAGAGTCGTAAAAACGATCCAGTGACATCCGTGGCGGCGGCTGTCGCGTTACAGCCAAGGCTGAGTAGACTACACAAGCAGGTAATGGCCGCGCTGAAAGCGCACGGGCCGATGATCGATACGGAGCTGGAAGAACTCCCGCAATTCAGAGGGTATGGCCCGTCAACGCTACGCAAACGACGCTCCGAACTATTTCAGGCTGGTTATCTTAGGCGCGTGGCGGTGAGACGAAATAGCCGGGGGCAGAAAATGATAGCCTGGGGGATACAGCCATCGTGAACTTTTTACTTGCCCTGCTCCCCACAATCGCCGGAGCCGTGCTCACCGGCTGGTCCGTATACGTCATCCCGTGGAATCCGATGTACGGCGTTTGCGGCGCGTGGATCGCTGGACTAATCGTCGGTTTGTCGGGGCATTATTCTGTGAGTGCCACACCGGAGACCGAGCGTGATTGAATTCAAGGGCCTGCGAGAAAACGTGCGGTGGATTCATCCCCGCGACGAGATGATCTTGGTACTGAAACGGATGGCCGAATTCGCGGCTCGCGCTGGCCTAACAATCGTCATCACAAGCCTTAACGATCACGAACATGGCGAGCGGAGCCTGCACTACGAAGACCTTGCGCTGGATTGTCAGATCCTGAAAACTGATGGTGCCCCGTCCATTGGACAGATGGATCGTTTGGCGCGCTTTCTGAGGAAGGAACTCCCAGGTGGCTGTTTTGACGTTGTGTGGCGCACCGCTGGGCACCATCGTCACGTTCACGTCGAATTCGATTGCCGCCAGAGGCAAACCGAGCACCCCGTCAATGCGTAAAAAAAAGAAACCGGACGCCGCGACGGTCGTAACGATCCCACGCGAGGCTGATCCAGAGCGGATCAAAGAAGTCGCAAAAAAAATCGGCGGAACGCCCGAGGAGCTGACGCGGCTAATTCACTTCGTGTCTGCCATCGAGGATGAGGCGATCGAGTTGCAGCTTACGCCGCCGGAAGTGATCAACGGGGCAATCACGCTGATTGCAGCGGCCCTGAGCTGTCTCCGGCCAGAGCAGCAGGCCACGGCCACGTCTGCGATATTTGAGTCGATCTGGTCGCACCTCGACTTGCCAAAACCAGTATGACGCGAGCCTCCCAAGTGCAACGCTTTGTGCTGATCGCGCAGCGACAGAATGTGCCCGATGGCACGGTGGTGCGGTTTACGCATACGGTCTTTGCGCGGAATCTCGAAAGTGCGCAGGCGAGGGTGCGTGACCGCTACCGCGACCTCTGGCCTGTACACATCACCGTCAAAACAAGGAGACCCACTGATGCCCGCGAATGACCAAGTCAAGCCATTTTGGAAGTCACGCACTGTCTATGTGAATTTAATTGCAAGCGCACTGCTGATCTTCATCGAGCATCCCTACAATTCAGAGACCATTGCACAAGCACTGGCACTCGGCAATATAGTGCTGCGTTTCTTCACGCACACAGGGGTTACACTCTCGCCACGCTAACGTGCTAGAGTAACGTGACTCCTATCAACGCGTGATTGGTCGGAGGTTCGAATTTTTTTTTCCTACGAGGAGGAAACATGGCTACAGATACCACTACCACTACGCCTGCCCCAAAGCGGCCCCGCACACCCACAAAACCCACAAGCCTTGTCACCAAACTTACGGAGATTATGAACTCCGTGGACAGGGTGGAGAAGAAGGGCTGGAACGATCACCACAAGTACGCGTACGTGATGGAGCCAGAGTTGTTCGAGGCGGTGCGCGGCGGCATGGCCGAGCGCAACCTGATGATGATTCCCTCTATCACCAGCGTGGAACGCTACCCTGAGAAGGGGCTTGTCACCGTGCATATGCTCTACCGCATCTGTGATGGTGATTCCGGTGAAATCATCGAGATCCCTTGGGCCGCTGAAGGACAGGACCAAAGCGATAAGGCGATTGCGAAGGCCGTCACAAATGCCAAATACTTGATCGCAAAGCTGTTCATGATCCCCAGTGTGTTTGCCAACGGCGAGGCGATGGATTCCGAGAATCATCGCACCGAAGTAACCACCCCTCGCACCCCGCCACCCGCGCCGACAGGCAGCCTTAAGTCGGACTCCACGAGACTTTTTATTAGTGACTACAAGGCCATATCTGGAGAAACAAACGGCAAGGGGTGGGTGCGGTATGCGATCGAGTTTTCCGATGGCCGGAAGGTTTCGACGTTCTCAGATGAGATGGGCGATCTGGCAGAGCACGCGGCCACGAACAATTTGCCGGTACGCGCTACGCTCGAACCAAGTGCGCGGAATTCGAGGTATCTAGACCTCGTTGAGCTGGCCCTCTCAGCAGGTGACGCATGAGCCGACATCATCGGGCCTGGGTCACCTCCTGGTCAGTGGGAAAATTACTGCGTCAACGCTGGCCCCTCCCTGAAATACTAAAAAAGAGGCCTGATCTGATGTCTGCGGGCGTGAGGCTCCACGAGTGGACCTACTTGCATGATACTGGCGAACTCTGCCCAGAGCCGGACGACGAGATTGCTGGGTTCGCCACAGCCTGGAAGCGGTTCAGCTATGCGTTTTCTCCGTCGTGGTCAACTGGATACCGTGAGCGCGTTTTTGAAGTCTTGGCGAGTGACACCATCCCACTGGGCTTTCATGGGATCGTGGATGCGTGCGGCAGCGTACGGGGCAAGCTCACGGTCTGTGACCTTAAGACCGGCGCACCGGACGAGGCACACCCAATCCAACTGGCGCTCTACGCCATGGGGCTGTTCCCCAGCCGACATCTCCCGATCCAGCGTCTGAATGTGTATCTGGGAAAGGACGGTAGCTATCGGGCCGTGCTCCGTGACGACCCCCGCGACTTTATCTGCGCCCACGAACTCCTCACCCAAGCCAAGGAGGCTGCATGACAGACCCACAGCCCGTGAGTCGTGCCCTCGCCAAGCAGCTCTCGACGTTCACTGCGAATTGGGCAACCGTCGATCCGATCAGCACCCAGACAGACTATCGACGGGCGGTGAGCGCCCTCGCGTGGATTCGGCGCGTGCGGCTGGACATCCAAGAGTCCTTCGCAGAGATGAAGGCGGCCGCCAACGCCGCCAGGGCCAGTATCCTCGGCCAAGAGAAAAAATGGATTAACAAAGCCAAGCCATTGGAACAGGTCCTGAACGATCTGATCGTGTCCTACGACCATCAGCGTGCGGCAGCGGCGCAAGCGGATGCCCGTGCCGCGCTTGAAACACCCGCGACGACGGCTCTCGTAGCCTACAGCGAGCTTGCGACCGAGCCGGAAGGATATCATACGCGCAGGACCGTCGTGCCTGTGGTGAGCGACAAATTGGCCCTGGTCCAGGCCGTGGCCAACGGAGAGGTCGATCTGGAGGCGCTGACGGTGAATCTGAGCTACCTCCGGACAACCGCCCAGGAGCAGGGTGATCTCTGTGACCTGCCGGGCGTCACCGTCACGCATAAATACACCGTGGTCACGCACAAGGAGACGACACGTGCGAAGTGAACGCGGCCCGTGCGTGTCCGTGCCCATGTGGATTGTGAAGGCGACGGGGATCAAAGATTCGTCCAAAATTTTTTGGGCGCGGCTGAAAGCGGAATACGCGGACCAGCGGATCGCCAATCCCAGCCGTGCGGAGCTGGCGGCTGACCTCGGGATTTCGGTGGACAGCGTCGATCGGTATACCGCCGAGTTGCGTGGGATTGGGGCGCTCCGGATTGTCGAGAACACCGATGCGCGGGCGGCTGAACGTGGTCCCCGTGAGCTGCAATTAGTGGAAACCGAAGAGAGCCGCAATCGTGCGGCCAGGGGTGACGCAGAACTGCGGCCATCACAGCGTGCCCTGGCGCTGGTGGAGCCAGAGAGGGACCGCCACGCTGAGACAGTGAGAGAGAGTAGTAGTAGTAGTAGTAGTATGTTTAAGAGTACGTACAGCGAACGGTTTTTGACGTTTTGGAAGATGTATCCTCAACGCAAGGCGAAAGCAAACGCCTACGCCTGGTGGCTCACGCACAGCGTGGACTCCGACACCGAACTCTGGGGCTGTATTCTGGCGGGCCTCCAGCGGTGGAACCGCTATTGGTCAGCCAAGGGCACAGCACAACGGTATATCCCGTATCCCAAAACGTGGCTGGGGCAGCGCCACTTCCTCGACGAAGTGGAGGATCTCGCTCCGGTGGCGGCGACCTCGACGCAAACGCAAGGGCTGATTGCGGCCTCGCATCGCTTCCTCAAAAGGCATAAAAAATGACCTACCCACTGACCCGTGACGCACCCGAACAATTCCTGCAGGCGTTTAACGCGCTCGCTGCCACGAAGGGGGGGCTCGTCGACGACATTAAGCAAGAGGCGTTCTATCAGACGCTCTCCGATCTTCCGATTTCAGCCGTCGTCGAGGCCGCGCAGGCCCTGCAGCGGGAGGAGGGCACCTACCTCCAAGACGCGGGGACGTGGTATCGACGGGCTGACCAAATCGCGTGCGCCCGCTTGAAGGACGACGCGACACGCGCCCTGCCAGCGTCGGTCGCACCAGACGAGGACGAACGGACGCGTACCCGTGCGGCCCGCGACAAATTCGTCAAACACTACGAAAGCTACGTGGGCCGGACGCTGCCCGACACACACCCGTGGAAGTCTGACGACATCTGGCTGCCGACCTATAGCTGTCTGACGTGTCACGATACCGGCTGGCAGGATCATCCCGGTCTGACGAAACAGGGCGACCCGATCCTGCGCGTGGGCCGGTGTGCGTGTTTTCTGACGAACCCGGTCCTCGAAGCGAGACGGCAGAACTTGCCGTCCTGGTCGCGGTCTCGGTAAGCGCCTGAAATGGAGGGATGGGGTTTTTGGTAGACCGTGTGTTGATTGTGCGCACGGAGCTGCCGACAGGGACGCCATGCCCTGCTCCTTAATCCTCTCCCTCCATTTGATGCGCTTTCCAAAACCAGAGTCCCGCACCGTGGAGCGACGGCGCGAGACACGCCGCCAGAGGCGTCTCACAGCCGCTGTGCGCGAGGCGGTCGTGAAACGCGACCCTCGATGCCGAGTCTGTGGGATCGTCTTCTGTGGGGCCGTCAGGGCCGAGCTACACCATCTCCAGTTTCGGAGCCAGGGGGGCGCGACCACCACGCAGAACACGCTCCTACTCTGTCGTGCGTGTCATCACGGGCAGATCCACGCGCACCGGATCCGACTGATACTCGAGGATCCCGCGGTCGGCGCGGATGGCGTGGTGACGACGACCACAATCGGGGGGCCGGAGTGATCCATCACGGTGACGTGCGCGACGTGTTGCCGACGCTTGACGCCAAATCGGTGCAGTGTGTGATCACCTCGCCGCCGTACTGGGGCTTGCGTGACTACGGCGTCACTGGGCAGATCGGACTCGAACCCACGCCGGACGACTACGTGCAGACGATGGTCGAAGTCTTCCGCGAGGTGAAGCGCGTGCTGCGCGACGACGGCACGCTCTGGCTCAATTTGGGCGATGCCTTCCAGGACAAACAGCTCCTCGGGCAACCGTGGCGCGTGGCGTTCGCGCTCCAAGCCGATGGGTGGTATCTCCGCTCGGATATCATCTGGGCGAAGGGCGTGAGCTTCTGCCCGTCCTACAGCGGATCGGTGATGCCGGAAAGCGTGACCGACCGGCCGACCAAATCACACGAATATCTGTTTCTACTCACCAAGTCGCCCCGCTACTACTACGACGCTGATGCGGTGCGGGAGAATTGGGCCGATGATCGGAACGGAGCAGCAAACGGACAGAACTGGGACAGGCCCGAAACACAAACCGCATCCCCGCGCAGACCGCAGCTTGCCCCGAAAACCACTGGCCGCAACCTCCGATCTGTCTGGACCATCAACCCGCAGCCGTTCAGCGAGGCGCACTTTGCCACGTTTCCGACCGCACTGGTTGAGCCGTGCATCAAGGCGGGGACCAGCGAGAAGGGGGCGTGCGACAAGTGTGGTGCGCCGTGGAACCGACAAACCGATATCAGTTACAGCCCCGGCGACGGTGGCCCAGGCTTTGCGGCGCGTCATACGGATCACCGTGATCGTGGTCGGCCCAATCTGGAAAATAAAAAGAAACACGTTTCCACCAGTGGGTGGGCACCCTCTTGCAAGTGTGAAACGGACAGCCACGCACGGTGCGTGGTGCTGGACCCCTTCGCCGGGTCCGGCACCGTGGGCTGTGTCGCGCTCAAGCTGGGGCGGGAGTTCGTCGGCATTGAACTGAACCCCGACTACTGCACGCTAGCGCGTGAGTCGATTGAAGGGCCGCTGTTCGCCCGATCCGGGGGCGCGGATCATTAGCATGGGCAAACGGATCGACGACAATCATCGGGCCGTGGTGACGACGACCCCGATCGGGATGGGCGATGCCGCTGACGGTCGGAAGCCTGTTTAGCGGTATCGGCGGCTTCGACCTCGGCCTCGAACGCGCCGGGATGGATATCCGCTGGCAGGTTGAGCGCGATCCGTGGTGCCAGAAAATCCTGGCGAAGCACTGGCCTGATGTGCCGCGCTACGGTGATGTGACGACACTGACCGGCGACGAACTCGAACCCGTGGATCTTATTTGCGGCGGCTTCCCGTGCCAGCCGGTGAGTCTCGCAGGACAGCAGAAAGGGACGGACGATGACCGATGGCTCTGGCCCGAATTTCAGCGACTTGTGGGCCTTCTGGGACCGCGCTACGTCCTCGTGGAAAATGTCCCAGGCTTGTTTACCGCTAACGACGGACACGCCTTCGGTGAGGTCATCGGTGACCTGGCCGACCTCGGGTATGACTGTGAATGGACGATGCTATCCGCTGCCGACGTTGGAGCCCCCCACCTCCGTAAGCGCGTCTGGATTGTGGCCGACGCCGAATCACACGATGGGGGATCGTGGTCCGAGCAGACCAGACGGGAAGCGAGGCCGCGATCTCGCCGACCTCACCGGTCCCAATCCAACCATCCAGATGTGGCCGACGCCGACCGACAGCGATGCGTCGGGGGGCGGCAACCGGAACAGCGAGAACAGCAAGGCTCACGCATGGGTAAGCCTCACCGACGCCTGTCTGACGGGAGAGTCTTCGACGCCCCGGTCGGAGGTCAGTGGACAACTGAACCCGACGTGGGTCGAGTGGCTCATGGGGTTCCCCGACGGGTGGACCGACTGCGGGGACTAGGGAACGCTATCGTGCCACAGTGCGCCGAGTGGATTGGACGACTGATCGTGGCCCAACGTGAGAGGACGAACCTGTGAGCCCCAAACGGATCGACGACAATCATCGGGCCATTGTCAAGGCGCTCCGGCAACATCCCGGCGTGCGCGTTTTTTCCACGGCGGCGGTCGGGAAAGGGGTGCCCGACCTCTGCGTCGGCTATCAGTCGTTCACGATCCTCTGTGAAATCAAGGGCGCAAAAGGCCGGCTCAATCCCGCGCAGACCGAGTGGCATTTCGAGTGGACCGGGACGCCCGTCGTGATTCTCCGCACCGTGGACGACGTAATCCTCTTGCTGCGGACCCTTGACCACTACGCCACGGAACCTCGCGCCCTTGCAACGGCGCTTATCATGCAACGGGAGACTGATGCCGGACGCCCTCCAACAAGTAAGTCATAGCATCGCGTTATCACGCGGTATTCAATTAACAGAGACGGGTGCGCACATTGACCGCGACGTCTCGTTGGAAGCGTGGGGCGCAGCCCTCCAGACGTGCCAGTCCCTGGCAAACGCCTCCCTCTGGGCGCTGGGGGATCTGCTGCTGCACGCCCACAGCCATCCCGAGTGGGGCGAAACCTACACGCAATTCCTGAGCTTGACCGGGAAGAGCTACAGTTCTCTGACGAAGGCCACCTACCTGGCCAAAACCTACCCGGTGGAGGCGCGGATCGAGGGGGTGTCGTGGTCGCATCACGCGGAAGCGGCGTCCCTGCCGGAGCCGGAGCGACGGGCGTTACTCCTCCGCGCACGGGACGAGGGCTGGACACGCGAACAGGTGCGGGACCATCGCACCGGGGCCGATACGCGGGCTGTCGTGACGCATCAGACCTGCCCCTCCTGTGGGCATCAGTGGTGAGACAGAAACTTAATCGCACGCCGGACGGGGCGCTTGCGTGCGCCCACGGAACGCCCTGGCGTCAGCGGTGTGCGGCCTGTGACCAGGAGACCGATAACCCGAACGGAAAGGATGTGAACGATGTGGGCATTTCTAGGCTTGAAATTGGTACCGCTGATTATCCAGGCGGTGACCTCAACGGAACGACGGTCGGTCAAGAAAGGTCAGAAGAAGCAAGATGAAGCGCTTCAACTCTTGACGCAGTTACTCACGATCTCGCAGGGGTCCACGGCGACCCCGCTCGAGACCGACCTCATCCGCGAGGCCGAGCCGGAGACGCGGGCGCTGATTGACGCGCTGATTGCGTTTCAGAATCGGACTACCGCTGCCGCAGACGCTCCACCAGCGCGGCGGTAAGCGCCACGCCCGCGAGGGTGCCTGCTTCGCCGTTCAGGGCGACATCGTAGGTTGTCGCGGTGAGCAGTTGGAGGACGAGGAGGGTCCCACAGATCACACAGACACGGGCAAAGCGCCAGATGGGAGGATCGGTGACGGGCATCACGAAAAGTGGGACGCCCCCCTGGGAGGGGAACGTCCCTAATGGACCAGACAGGCGAGTATAACATGTCACTGAGAGGTGTGCGATGTCCTGGCTTCTGATGCGTCTTCTGTCGATAGTGCGGTCCCTCTGGGGCCGCAGGCTCCCGCCCGCGCCACCTGTGGTGTTTCCCCCGCCGGTCGATCCCACGGTGACGCCTGAGACACCCGTCACGCCTGATCCGGAGGTCATGCCTGAGCCGCCCGTGGCGAATGGGTTGCGCCATCCCTGGCGACAGGCGACAGCAGCGTGGTTGTATCCCGGTGATCCGGACTACTGGATTGCCAGCCACCGGCTCATGACATGGGACGAGGTCAAGATTGACGAGTACCTCTCCCTCCCCGAGATTGCCCCGACGACCCATGTGCTCATCTGTCTCAACACCGGGCACCGTCCCTCGATCTTCGAGCAGCCGTTTGATGGGCTCAAGAACCCCGCGTGGGTGCGCCAGGTCTTCCAGCAGGTGATTGCCGCCGACAAAGCCCCGATTGCCTTCTGTCTGTCGCAGGAATTCTTCACCCAAACACTCGGGGGGAACCACGCCAAGCTCCTGGAGTATCTGGAAGAGAGCACCCGACTGGTCGCCGACCTCTGTCACTTCGCGCTGCCCTTCCGGGAACTAGGCGATGTCTACGGCGGCAATGCCCTCCAGGAACGCAACGATCTCTTCCGGGCGATGCGCCGAGGGGCTCCGTCATTGCCGCTAGCGGAACATGAACGCACACTGGAACAGATCCCCGTCCAGGACTTCCGGGGCGTGGGAGGCACGATCATCTCCGGCCTACAGACCGGATTTGGAACCCCCACGGGAGGCCACGATCGCCCCGAGGATCGCATTGAAGACGGCCATGGCTTCTATGATGGGGCCGCTGGGTTTATCCGCGCCAACGGCGAGCGGATGGCCCGCTACGTCACCGCTGGGCAACTAGAGGACCACGTCAATGCCGTCTTTGAGCATAGTCTGCCGCTGGTCTATCCGAGTCAGACGTGGACCCCGACGCGCACCCTCGCGGAGGCCCAGGTGCGGGGACAGACCTTCCTCCAGCATGGCGCGGCGTTCGATCTGTCGGGTGGCGCGGTTAGGGTGTAAAGAAGCGGGTTCCCAGGAGCGTGGTCAGCCAGACCAGAAATCCGCCCAACGCCCCCCACGTCACCGCTCGCGTCCGGAGGACCTCGACGGAGACGCGGAGTTCCGCAACCTCTGTGCGCATAGATTGCACGCTGGTGTCCAGACGCTTGAGTTCTGCGAGCACCAGGCGTTGATACTCGTTCCAACCGTTGTCGTCGGTCATGGCCGCCTCAGTAGAGAGGGAAGCTGTGCGCCACTGCCGAGCGCGGTGGCGAGTCTCGCCGACCCAAGCGCCCGTCCGACGCGCCCACGTATCCGATCCATGAGCTGACGCGCAATCCAGTTTCGCTGGGCGTCTGGGAGGACTTGCATCTGTGGCCGACTCATAATCTGCGCCACAATCTGCGCGGCAATCTGTGGAGGAATCCCGCCCACGCGCTGTGTCGCTGCCGCCGACTCGGCGGTCTGCTGCAGGGGTAAGCCGGTGCCAGGCACTGTCACACGCGGACTCGGTGGTTGGAGGTTCAGCCCCAAGGCGCGAAGTTGGGCAAACAGCGGGTCACTCTGGGGCATCGCCTGGGGGGCAATCGACTCCATCGTCGGGAAGGTCGTTTTCGCCACCCCACGCAGCAACGGATTCTGGCTGATCGTCTCCGGCGCAACCCCTGGGATGACGTGGGGTGAGGCAAACCGCTGACGTCCGAACACATCAACCGGCGCAAACGTCTCAGGTAACTGCTCCCGCAGCCCAGGAATCCGCGACAGGAAGGGGGCAAGCGACGGAGCGCCTTCATACTCCCCGCGCTGTATCAACCCCTCAATCGCTGACCGTGATATTTCTCGGCCGTAGGCCGGGTCCACAGCGGCCGCGACATCGGCAACCCCAGCCGGGATCAAGCGTCGGGCACTCTCTCTCCATGGACGAGTAAAAACACCAAGGGGTTGGAATCCTAACGGAGACGACTCCTGAATCGCTTGACCAGCAGCTCCAGAATAGGTTTCTGGATCAGTCAGACTTCTGCCACGTTCTCTTTGCTGACGTAACGCCCGACCGGCAATGTAAGGGAGATAGGACGGCCCCGCGAGCGGTCCAGCGACCAGTCCGACCCGTGGATCGATTCCCAGATCCTCGCCAAACGCCCCCGCACCAAACGCGCCGATGCCCAATCCCTGCTGAATAGTTTTCTGAAGATTACTGGCTCCCGTATTCATCAAATAACCAACGCCCGGTGTCCGCTGCAGCCCTTTCTCCAGTCCCAAGATGCCGACTCTGGCAAAGGGGGCTCCCTGCACCGCAAGGAATTCCGGGACACCCCCCTTTCTGCGCCATTTCCGTTGATATTTCAAAGCCTTCTTCCCGGCCCACGTCTGTGGTTCACCGGTCAACGTATAGCGAGCCGCTTCTTGGGCGCTGAACCCCCCTTTTTTCATCGCGTTGACTGCGACAATATCCGGCGCACCAAAGAGACGACCGATCCCACGTCCCATTTGATGCTGCTCAATCTGTTCGAGAAGCGGTTTGCCCAATTGCCCAGTGCCCAATGTCTCACGATGGAGCTTCGCAAATTCCTCCGGGTTCGCCCGCATCGCTTTGAAATACAGCCCGAGCCCATCGGTAGACGAAAAAGGATTTGCGACCGACTTGATAATGTTGGTGGCGTTTTTGAACTGTCCCTGCGCGGCCAGTTCCATGGCCGCATTGATCGCGCCTCCAATGGCCCCGGCATTCGCCCGGAGAATCGTATCGGGCGACGAGAGCATGGAGAAGTAGGTGAAATCGGTGAGTTTCTCGCCAAGACGGCCTCCTTGGCGCAGCGCAATACCTCCGGCGGCAGGCGCTAACAAGCCGCCCGTGACGGCTCCCGCAGCCCCCCGTAACAGCCCTTCGCCAGGGTCGTCAGTGGTGGATGCCCCATACAGACCGCCCCCAAGGGCTCCTGCAGCCCGTAGTCCGCCCTTGAAGAGACTACCCAGCGGTGGCACGGGGATCTCCAGACAGTTCCATCATCTCAGCTCCGGCAATCGAGGCCAATAACATGGCAATCCACTCGGTATATTTGTTGGCCTGAACGATCACCATCGGTCGTTGCTTATGAAGCCCCTCCTCCATGAACGTGCGATACGCTCCAGTGAATTGCCTTGGCACACTGTCTCGACCAAACTCTGGAATGCGACTTCTCGGTGTTATCTTTCTCCGCACAACCTTCTCCAGCATCCTGGCTCGATTCGCCAGAATGCTATACGCCACAGCCTGATCATGGATCAGTCCTTCTGCCGTGGTCATATACTGTCCTTCTGTCCCCTTTTTCATCTTCGATTTCCTTGGCCGCGTCCGTGTCTTCTCGATCATCTTACGTGTATAAGGTGTAGCCAGTCCTTTTTTAAGACGATCGCCAGCCCTTTTACGGACATCTGCGATTGCCCCGGTTTGCTCTATCTTAAATGCGTCTTTTCCATAGATTTCTCGCTGTCTCTTAAACCAGACTTCAAGCAGCTTCGATCCCTCCTGTCGTACTCCGCCCTCACCTCCAGGTCCACGGGTTAGTATCTGCTCCTTGATGATTTCTCCGGATGGGGTTTTTTTCTGGTAGATGACACTCTTCTCAAGAAGCCTCCACAGTGGGTTCGCCCCAGCCGCTGTCCGCCCTCCAGCCTTTGATCCAAAAATAATCGCCGGAGTGCTTCCTGTTCCTGCAATCTCTCCACCCTCCATGACGGGAGCAAACAATGCCCGCAAGAGTCCTTCTTGTGGCCCTCTCTCCATCGCTGTCATCATGGGTCTATTTGACACTTGACGAAACGCAGCATACGTCTCAGGTATTGCCCGCTGAATCATTATCATCACGGACCGGAGACCGGCCATTTGATACGCAAGATCGGCGAGGTTCTTGCTCTCCGCAATGCCCATGTCCATCTCTACTGGCGGACGATCTGCGAACGAACCTACTTCAGTGCTGCGTGTCGCGCTCCTAGACACCTTGATTCCCTCTTCAGCCTTATCCACCACCTCCTTAGTAACGTCGGCGATATCGTCGCCCGTCTGAACCGTCTTAAGGGATGGAAGGGGCGATCCTCCTCCACCTGTCGATGAAGGACCTCCACCAGTTTTCTTCAGTTTGCTGGCGTGGCGAAGAAAGTCGGTGGCAGCCGTCGTCGTGTTGATTGGACGAACAAGCTCTTTCTCAATAAACGCAGCCCCACTCGCCAGATCCCGAAGGGCTTGATTCGTCTCTATTTCTTCCTTAACGTCCTTGCGCAGTCGGCTCATCTCATCTGGAGGGTGAGGAACTTCCAGGTTGCGCCGCTTTGCAGCCAGATTACGAGCGTCGGCTAGATGTAGCGCAGCTCTCGCTTCTGTGCGCTGGACATCCAGCCCCGGTCTCTCTGTAAATTTGACCCCTGGGGATGGACTTGCCTCAGATAGACGTCGCCCAGCAATCAGTCCTGTCTTCGGATCGATATATTCGCCCGTCTTCAACGGCCGTTGAGTTAATGCTTCTTCGCTGAATGGATCGGATGCCCTCCGCTCGGCCCGTGGACGAAGTCGTCCTCCACGCAGCTCCGCTCTTCTGAGTCGTGCCTTGCCGACATCACTTCGTACACCCTCAGGAAGTGCCTGTAGCCCTTCACCGCCTTCCCATTTGCCAGTTCGAGGGTTGTACTGACCCACCTCTTCCTGTGGAGTGAGCCTTATCTGACTCCGAGGCGATATCTCTTTCGGGGCAGCTTGCCCTAGTTGCAGGCGAACTCTAGGGTCCTCAACGACGCCTCTTGGCGTATATCTTGTAGGAATGGATGTGACGCTGGTTTTATCTCTCCCAAGAGCGCGAAGAAACTCAGGGAATTTGTCTTCTTCCTTAAAAAGTTTGTGGAGGTCTAGCCCCTCACCAGATGGGAACTCTCCAGCAAGAACCTCATCACCGACTCGCGTTGCGGGACCAACATCGACTTTTTTACCGTCAAAAACCAGCGTCCCTGGGGTCTCCTGACCTGGCCTGACTAACCGTGACCCTATTCGTGTGGCACCCTCTTTGACACCTTTGAGTCCGCGAAGGAGTTTGCTGACACCCAATGGCGACAAGACAACATCAGCAGCCCCCCATCCGGCTTGCTCTCCCCACGGTAAGTCCTCTTGACGGCGCTGAAATGCCTCTCCGATGTTCATTGCGCCATACCCGAACAAGCCAGCCGCGCCCAAGACCCCTAGTCCTGCCCCAACCGGCCCTAATGCCGCTCCGATCACAGGAAGTTTCGCCGCAAGGGGGGCCATCGACGCCGCTGCAAGTCCGATCTGCGCCCCAACATGGGGTCCCGTACGATAGCGCCCAGTTTCGGCAATCTGGGCCAATCGTTCTCGGAATACCGGATCACGTCGAGCCTGGTCGGCGTCTCGAAAGACTGCTTGACGCTCCTCATCACTGTCTGCTCTTTCGAGACGACGATCTAATTCGATCGACGCCCAGTGTGAGACGTTCTTGTTGTAGGGCATTTGTCGTTATTGGGGAAGAGAAGAACCTGGAATCACTCCAGGACCTTGTAAACGACGACCTGGATCTGGACGGCCTGACGGTGAATCTGAGATGTCTCCGGTTACTCCCCAAAATGTTTTCATCTGTGCAAGTTTCGCCTCCCACGGTTTAATTAACTGCTCGGCAATTTGCCGATCCCGATCTATCTGTCTCTGTTCATTTGCTTCATAGCCCGGCGGTAGATTGTCTCCCCTAATCGCCACTATGCGATCGAACCTAGCTTGCCTCTCATTAACAGGATCAATTAAATTAGCAATCTTCGCAAGGGCATCGGTGCGGTCAATCTCATACATTTGCGCGTCTGACAAACCACCCCGAAGTGCTGCTCCGATCTCCCCTCCTTGACCACCGATCCACCTTCCTCGCTGATTGAGGGTGCCACTCGGAATGTAAGTTTCGACGGAGTCCCGATCTAGTCCCCACCGACCTTCATCGGGTTGAGTGGGATTCTCTTTCAGCCACCTCTCCGCAGCCACGGCATCACCACCAAACTGTTGCACGGCCTCCAGCACATTGGCCATTCCCTCCGGCTGAGAAAAATCCGCATTTTGTCCTCGTTCGCTTAATCCTACGACCACGGACTGAATCAGCGGAGCTAGCGCTTCGTCAAGTGGGCTAACCTGGCTACCCCACCCAACCCACGGCTTTGTCGCTCCGAATCGTGGGCTCCAATCAGTAAATATCAGTTGTCCGGTCCTCACGTCTTTAGTGACACCGAAAGTGCGGACCACGCCTTTGCTGTCAACGCGGTTAATCCACTCCGTGCGCTGATTTATGTCCGCTGATAGCTCAGCGTGCCTTTTCTGCTCTGCGTAGTATCTTTGTGAATACGTGCCCTTCGGGTCCATCTTAAGTTCTTCATTGGCGCGATCCGCCGCTAACTGAGCCGTGTAAATCTCAAGTTGTGCTTTTTTTTGTACGGGCGAGAGCGTTTCCATTCGTTCTCGCATACGCTCTGTCTCCGCGTCAAATGTTTCTGCTTCAAACTCCTCAGCGGTTGCTAACTGTTGGCGCTGCTCCTCTTCGCCAAAGATGAGTCCACGTTGGTGTTCTTGACGCTGACTGGCAATCGCCTCTTGCTGCTGTTGTTCAAATAGCTTGGCTTGCGGTCCTCCCCATTCAAGCGGCGTCCCGCCTGTCGCTCCCGGTACAAAGGGGCGTGGAGAAAGCGGGGCCATGAGTCCTCCCATCTCGTTCATTTGACGGCCACCGAGAATCGGAGTGGTTGTTTGAGCCAGCGATGGTTCTAAGACAGCTCCCGTCACATCACGTTGACCGAGACCTGGGATCGGACGACTTGGTAACGCACGCCGACCTTGAAAATACTCCGGCACGCCAACCTCTGCTGCTATCCGTTCAGCGGCCGCCCGTGTGTATGTGAGGGGATTGTCCCCCAATCGTCTATAAATCTCTGCGCCACGCTGTTCTTCTGTCGGAACATACCGGGACAAGGCCGTCATGGCCTCCTCCCGCGTCATCCCTCTCTCCATCGCTTCCTGGATATATGGTTCTAACTGATCTTCGGTTTTCCACCCTTCGCCTATCTGCCCTCCGACATCCGTGAGGAACCGATGTCGATCAGACAGTTTTCGACGTTCGAGGTCCTGCATCTGGAAATAGGTAGGCAAAAAACCGCCAGCAAATCCTTCTAAGGCTGCACCGATGCGTTCCCCGGTTCGTCGTCTTGCCATCGTTTTACCCGTTCATTTAGATCCACACTCGTTTACGCCGTCTCTTCTTGGGTGGGCCGTTCGTGCCATTATCGTCCTTGTCGGTCTCGTCCTCTTCTGAGAGAAGGTCCTCGACCTGTGGAGACATCCCAGCGGATGCGCCACGCAGCGCTCCCGAAATCGCCGATCGCCACCGAGGAGGCCGTCGCCGTCTCATCGACAGACCCGGCTCTCCGGTGTAAAGATCGGACAATGACGGTCTACGCGCCATACAGCGGGCCTTTCCGACGCGGCGATCCGCCGAAACGATTCATGACCCCCGGTTGCCCTACACCTGGGACGCGCCCCATCGCAGCGGCCTGTCCGATATCCTGCACACCAGGAATCCCGCCTTCCGGACTTAACCGCGACTGCGGCATCATCGCTGGACGTGATAACGACGGTGGCATCGGAGGCGTTGTTGGTGTCTGAGGCGCTGTCGGCCTCGATCCCCGGCGACGAACGCCAGGACCGGACACTTTCTGTCGCTTGGGTCGCTGTGGTGCCTGTGAAGCACCGAAACCCGAGACAGACGAACGAAAAGACGGCGACCGATCAGGCATAGTTGCGGGCGGGGCAGCAGCCGCAGCCGGTGATCCCGTATATGGATTAAACGCCATCTCCTCGTCTCCTCATGCTTAGTCCTTCACAAAGCCGGACGCGGCCAAGGTGGCCCCGGCCAGATACTGTTGAATCAACGGCAGGAGTGCGGCAATACGTCCTGTTTGAATTGTTTCAAGCACTTCATGCCGCTGCAAACCAAATTCTGCCAGGAACTGATTCCATTCCATGTTGCGGTCGAGCGAACTGATGGCCACATCATTCATCATCTGCTGACGCTCGGTGACGGATGCGACCGTCGCCAAGAGGTTCCGAGACTGCTCCATGGACATCCCGGTTGCCTGTTGCATGGCGTTTGCCAACCGACTCTCACGGAGCTGCGCCTGCTCATTAGCAGTTCTGGCCGAGAGTTCCATCGCGTCCTGGAACCGCTGTTCCTCACGTTCGCGTTCTGCTAATTCAATCAACTGCCCGGCACGGGCATACTCCGGAGCGAGTTTCGTTTCGAGCCGTTGCATGTAGTCGACTTCCGGCCCTTGCCCGAGAAGGTTCCGTCCGGCCAAGGCGGCCTGTCCCTGTGACAACTGTGCTCGACGCAGCGCATCAAGCGGTGACCGCGCAGATTCAATCTCCATGGCACGGCGGCGCACATCCAGTGGCATCTGTCCGCCACGCGCAATAATCTCACTGGCTGTTTCGCCGACCTGTTCGCCGAGAGGCGAGACTGCTTCCGCGCCCTGTCCTCGTCCCGTCAGAATATCCTGTAGCGTTTGCTCGATATTGCCCGCCAAGGGTGTCGGAGCCACGCCCCCCGTTGTCATCATCGAGGCTTGCACGGCATTGGCGAGTTGTGAAAGCGGGTCTGTTCCTACAGGAACTACGGAGAGATCCTCAAAGGCTTGTGGCTGAAACGGAATAGCATCCTGGGGCTGTAGAATGTCTCCCAACCAGTCTTCGGGTAAATTTGTCATCGGACGCACAATCTTTTCCGATGACTGAATGCCGCTTACCGGTTGCTTACACTCAAAGCCATCCCACGTCCCCCCAGAGAGTTCACACTGTTGTTGCCGCGTCAGCGTCGTGTCCAGATCGATCGGTGGCCTCGGTGGTGGCGGTGGTGGTGGTGGTGGTGGTGGTGGTGGCTGGTCCTCTCCACCCCCGACGGCGCGTAACGCATAGGGGAGCAAATCGCCACCGGGGGCATAGATGTTGTAATCAGGCACACCAGCCGCTGCGGTATCCGCTTGATCAAGTGCCGTCGTATACCCGCGATCTGTGAGAGCCTGGAGGATTCCGGGAGTCTGTTCCGCCACCGAAAACCCACCCATCCCCTCGGTTGGCCATCCCGGAAATGACGAGTTCACCTGTGTCAGATAGTCAACGTCGGTATAGTCCCGATAGGCCGGGTCAATGTCTCCTGGGCGAAATGCGAGCCCGTAATCCCCTCCAAGCGGAGCACCCGTGGATGGAGTATCGAGTGACTCAATCTCAGACGGGATATCCAGGACATCCGACGTCATAGTGCCATCCCACGGCTCAAACCCGAGCGCACTTCCAATCCGTGCCTCGTCGCCTACATTACGACTCAGAAAATCAGCAATTTCCGGGTGTTGTTTCGGGGCGTATCGTGATCGCCAGTCGTTAGCCATGATCGTTAGGCTCCCTGTCCTCGTCTATTGCTCTGTCGGGTCTTGGTCTTCCCCAGTCGGATTGGAAATTCCGGACGGGAGCGGTTTCGCGGCTTCCTCTACCATCTCAGGGCTCCATCTTTTCTGCACTAACTGTTGAGGACGAGCCGCCCCGGTAAAGAGGGGATACTCACTCCCCATGGTCAGATTCCCCATCGGGTCCGTTTCGACACCGAGGAGCTTGAGCGCCCCAAATAACTCACTAAAACCGCCACCGGGCATGATCGGGGACGGTGATGGTTGGCGCATCCCCTGGAACTGGGGAAGGGACGCCTCGAACTGTCCCCCTTCCGCAAGCGGGGTGCTAAATGTCTCAACCTGAGACGCAGCCGTTTCCCGAGGCGCACCAGAAAAGAGAAACTTTGTCATTTCATTTTCTCGAAATGATCTCTCAGCTATTTTCCGAGCATCGCTGGAATCTGGACCATACGGCGTCAACATCTCATGTGCCGCTACAGCCCCTGGATCGGGTTCAGGAAATCGTACTCCTGGTGTGCCAAGAATCGACGGACGGATATTCGCCACGTCCATCCCGGTCAAGCCCACCGGCATCACCATGCCACCCCCGCCATACCAAGGAGTCGGTTGCACCTGTGTGCCAGGGAGCGTGATGGGCTGAGCGGCCCGTGCCGCCGCCAATCCACCCAGTTGTTCCACATTGCTCATGTAGTTGGCCAGGAGTGTTGGCGGAAAGATATGTCCCCAATCTCCAATCCCCAGGGGGTCAGGATGTCCGTGGTCCTGACCGAAGGAATACATCCCCCGTCCTTCTCCTCCACCCAGTGCGCCCCCAAGTGCGCCCATGCCGCCCATGGCGGCTGGTAGCCAAAAGCTCTCAGTGCCCATTTGTAAACTCCTTGACCAGGAGCACCCGATCAATTTCGGTGTATCCGAGTCGCTTCGCCACTTTCAGCGCAGTCGTATTCGTCGGGGGAATCGACGCCAAAAAGCCTCGAAATCCTAAACGGATGGCTTCGCGTTCTGATGCCCGCGCCACCGACAGACTGTAGCGACGTTGGTCTTTCGCCACATACCAGTGCGGTCGTCCCGACCGGTCGTCTATAGAAATGTCAGTCACAGCGGCAAATCCAATCGGGTGATCGCCCCGATACACCATCCGAAAAATCGCCGTGCCGCGATTCTGCTTCTCCAAGAGGAGATTGAACGCCATGGTTGACGCCAGATCGTCGGGGATCGTCACTCCCATAAAGGATTCGATCCCGTCTCGGTCCTCTTGATACCACCGCGTCAAACTTGTGGGATCATCCATCCCAAACGGACGCAAGGTGATGTCAGCCATCACGCCAAATCGCAGTATATCACCCGGTCACAGCCAAGGTGATCATCCCGCGCAGATCAACATTATCCGTAATACTGGACGGCCACGCCGCATGATCCGTCCGGAAACAGTAGAGCTTATCCGTCCCTCCGGTGGTGATGTAGCCTTCCGTATCAACCGACCCCTTGATGGTCAACGGCCCTGTATACGTCGTCGTTGTCGCCGACAGCCCCTTGGGGAGCTGGATCTGGAGTTGATTCCCCATGCTGCTGGAGGTCGTGGTGTCCTCCAGAAAGAAGTTCACCACAAGAAACTGGCCGATTTTAATAAAGTCATACTGCTTCTGGTCGGCGCTCGCCACGGTCCAGGTCCCGGTATTGGCCGTGAAATTGCCGGCCGCAAAGGGGGTACTCTGCCACGCGAGTTCCTGCTGAATCCGTTGAAGCCGTCGTCGGGTATCGAGGGCAGCGAAATAGAGGGATCGCATCGCCCGTTCCGTCACCGACCCGGATTCCTCCCGTATCCGCGCAAAGTCGGGAGTCGGAAAGTCGAGAGGGATGTTCGATCTAGCCATACGGACTCTCTGGCCACTCCTCGATGGGAGGGCACTCGCACGCATGAACATGCGTCTGATGCCTCACGCACCAGTAGTTCTCACAGTCCTGACAGGGCATCCAGATGGGGGTCATGTGTTACGGTTCCTCCCGAGGCACCCCAAGGCGACGTAAGAGTCTGTCCAAGAATGCTTTGGTCTCTGCTCCAGGCGCTTCCTTCTGGATCACCTCTCCGGTCTCTTCCGCTACACCTTCCATGATCTCTCTGGAAAGACGCTTTCCATGTTCAATTACATCTCCAAAAATTCCACCAGTTATTGGGATGTCCTGAGAGTAACGTCTCCCAATATTCTCCAGAGCGCTCACAGTTGGCCCATGTACACCGATTATCTCGCCAGAGGGTCCCCAGGCCAATTCCGTAGGAATATCCTTTAGCAGCTCTTTTTCATAGCGCCCTGACACCTGACCAAAATCAATATACTCGGGCCTGAAAGGAACTTCCTTGGATGCAAACCTTGGTCCACGCCACGGAATCACACGCTGGACCTCGCGTGCTAGAAATCCTCCTTGGTCGGCTAGTTCTGCAAGGCTTAGGTTCTTTCCTCCGAGCTGTCCCTGAATAATCTCATCAAGGCCTGTCATGTCGGTATCCATTGGAGGACGTGATGTCCCAAACACTTCCGTGCGCTTGGCTATCTGTTCACCCGTCTTTGGCCCACCGATATTCCGCAATGCTTCCCGTCTAGACGACTCAAACGGAGGATTTACAAACCGCTGCACGGCCCTGCGTGTCGGAGGACCAACCTTACTAGCGAGTTTTGAGAGGACAGGGCCGAGAGGGAGTGCCGAGAGAAATAACTCGTTCGCCGTCTCTCTGGGCGTCGAAGGGATCAGGGTGCTCGCCCCACCTTTCAGGGTCCGTTCCCACCACGGGTCGAACACGCTCGTCTCCAGCATCGGCTCCCACGGATATGGCCGATCGGCTGCATCTTTGGTCCGGCGTTTTGCCATTGGCTATCTCTTCTGGTGGGAGGTGACGGCTGGAGCACTGGTATGGCAGCCAGCACAAACGACAGCAGCGGAGGATCGTCGCTGCGCGTTTGCACCGTCACCCCCCGCTCTATTATCTCCCAGGTTCGAGATAACAGACCCGGTGCTAGACAGGGTCATTACTGCAGTCTCCGCGTTGCCCCTGGCAAGACCTGATAGCCCAAAGTCATCCCTTCCAAGCTCCAACTGCCGTTCTGGGCATCATCACTGATGCGAATACGACACCCAACGTCCTGCACAAAGTCTCCGTTGGTGCCTTCGAGATTGATAATGCGCTGCACGCTGTCATAAGGAACCGTGATATTGGAACTCTCTGAGGTGTCAATCCCGTTGCCATCCGAGGTGATGAGCTGGAGGCCGAGTGGCTCAATCGACTTACTTGCACTTCCCCGACCGACCGCTTCGTCCGAGGCGCTCCCTGACATCCATTCAATGGTGAGGGTTACGTCAGAATCGGCCTCGGCGACGATATCCAACCATCGAAACCGCTTGGTGAACGCCATGAGCTGCTGCGGGGCTCGAACGCTCCACGAATTATCAGTCCCGTAAATCACCTTCGTCATCCAGCGTGCCGGGATATCTGACCCATCGAAACTATCGCCATCAAAGAACTCGTAGCAAAAGCCGCCTTTCGACGTCTGGGCTTCGCCGGTCAACACCACCTGGGTGTCGGTGGCCGTTTCCACTGTCGTCGAGGCGGACATCGGCATATCCGGCCAGACATACCAGACGCCCCAACGGTAGTTCCAGACCACCGCCTGATTGCACTCGGCGTCATCACCGGAGGTTGTCGGTCCCGCCCAGAACCAGATCACATGCCCGTTTTCAATATCATGCACGGCATGGACCTTCGTCCGCTGCGCATACAAGGCCGTTCCCAGTGTGTTCTTCACAGGCGTGGAGATAATGACGTCGTTATTCCCATCAAAGAGGCGGATATCGCCCAAGGGGGTGAAATATGCCTGCATCACCCGTGGGGTCGTGACTTGTTCTCCTGACGCATCGGTATAGACCGCGCCTGCCGGGACCTGGACAATCGACCGATGTGAGACCGCACCAATGACCGCGTTGGACTTGGTACGGACCCAATCCATCACGTCAGAGACGATTTGCCCGGTGCCGCTGACGGTCCAGATGGATCGTTCAAGGAATACGACCAACATGCCCTCGAAGTCGCCCACAAGCCCGGTGACGACATCCCCAACGGAGCTTTGATCGGTAAAATCGAGGTAGTTATTGGCCCCCACCTGATCGGGCTTCCCTGGATCGGACCAAAAGACACGCCGAGGATTGGTGTCCGTACGTCCCCACCAGAGGCGCTGTTTGTGCGGTTCACAAAAGTAACTGCCGGTGGCTGGGGCATCGCCGTGTTCCTCCAGGAGGCGGTGTTCGAGAATGTCGAGGTCCGACGCATTGTCGGTATAGCTCGTTGTCGTCCGCCCATCAATAAACGTGACAAAGTAATAATTCGCGCCGGTCCCCGTCGTCCGATACAGCTCGTAGCCGGTAATATCGGTGTCCGAGTCGGCGGTCCAGGAGAGATTGGCCTTCTCATCCTGAAGCTGAATGACGTTGGAGGTCACCGAGCCCGCTGACCGCGTTTCCGCCGCATCGACACTGACCATTTTCCACGTATACGAGCCGTTCAGTTGCCCCGTAGCTGTATTGACGGCAGCGGTGATCGTGGGTGACTTGCCACTCGCGCCTGCGGTCGCCAGGGATGACCCGTTCCAGACACGCGGGGCCACGACGCCATCCGTAAAGAAGAGATTGTTGTCGACCTGCGCGAAATCAGGAATACGTCCAACGGACCCGGAGCCGAAATCGGCAATGAACGTCCACGCCGCCCCGTCGTTCGTGCTGTACCAGAGTTCGCACTCGTTCGATCCGTCGTCAAAGAGTCCCATGAGCTGACGGGTAAAACTGGCCCCCGTCTGACGATAGGCGCGAAGCGATCGAAGACGAGTCGCACTCGCCCCCGTATTCGTGGTGACCGCCGAGCTGTTCTGTTTGCTGTAGCCGAGGATTTTCTTCGCCCGCCCGAGTTTGTCAATCCAGAGATTCCGACTCCCGCTGGAGGAATAGATCGCGGGTAACGCGACCGAATGAATCCCCTCCTGCGTGCCGAGAAAGACAGAAAAGACTTGTGTCTGGATAGGATACGCCATCGCTAGGCACTCGTCTCGCGGACAGGCTGCTCACGGGCCACACTCAGTTGCATCCGCAATCTTTCGTGTGCGAGTTGGTCTCGAAACCCCTCACGGGTGAGCCCGATCCACCAACTCGACGCGGGCCGAAAATGGCGCGGTGCCGGTGGCATGGCACTGTTGGCGTTATAGAAATACGGGTCGTCTCGACCAGGCTGCTCAGGAGGCATTAGCCGCTGCTTCCAAGGCGGCAATGCGTGACGCGAGTGTCTGATTCTCCGACACCAGCTCTTGCACGGCTGCCAGCGCCACCGAGGCAAGGTCCTTCGCACCAATGCCTGGATCAAAGACCTCCGGGTCGCGCCCGAGCGAAAATAACGTATACCACTCCTGGGCCGTGGGTCCGGCATGGGTTTCCCCCGCCTTTCCTGGAGGGAGGTCTTTCTGGGTATACACCCCGGTGTTCAAATTAGTGAGCTGATCCAGCACGCTGCCGCCGATATGTTCCTGGATGGTCCCGAGATATTCCTTCGCGTCCTCGTCGGAGGCATCCGTCCAGACACCCGCCGCCGTCAAAGACGCGGTGGCGTTCGTGCCTGAGGATGAGTTGTTCATGGTGCCGAATTTGAACGATGAATCGGTCGATCCAGCACTAACGTCGTCAAAGTTAAAGTCAATCCGATGAGTATTCCGAAACGTCGCCCCCGCATCGCGGGCATACACATGGATGCGACCTGGCTGGTCATTATTCCCAGGAGACGCCGACGCTTGGCGTATATTGATCGTGCAGCCGTTGTCATCGTCACGAACAGTCTCGAAGACCGCGACGTGATTCGAGGTCGTCGCTGCTGCCAAGATCCCGTCACTCGTCGTAACCCCGGTCCCGCACAGTGTGCGCCCAGCGGTCGTCAAGGTGGAATCCAGTGTGGTGGCTCCCGTCACATCCAGTGTCCCGCCGAGGTCGACATTCGTCGGCAGACGGGCATTCGCAATCGTGCCCGCGAGTTCACCCGCCGGAACAGCGGTCATGTTCGCCGCGCTCAGGTCATCAATAATGGCCGAACGAAGTGGGCCGTTAATCTTCCCGTCTGTCCCGACCAGCGCCACGTTGCCGGTGCCGACATTGATGCCCCCACCCACATCGAGGGAGGACGCGCCGGTCCCACTCACAGTTAAGCCGGTGAATTGGGGACTGTCTCCCGTGCCCACCCCGATACTGGCACGAAGGTCAGCGCCGCTTTCCGCCACGGGATCGGTTGATCCGTTTCCGACAATCATCTCGCCGTCAGCTAAGACCGACATCGCAGTTACTGCGCCGGTCCCACTGCCGAGAAGGACGCCTCCATCGGTTAAGGAGGTCGCGCCGGTTCCTCCATAGGCCGCCGTCACAGCGGTGCCGTTCCACACACCCACCGCAATCGTGCCCAGGTTTGTAATTCCCGTGGAACTACCGACATCCAAGGTCGTGGGATCTCCTGAGGCATCTCCAATCAGGATCACGCCATCGCCCAACACGGCTGTCGCCGTAATGGCTCCCGTGCCACTCCCCAGGAGAACGCCGCCGTCAGTGAGCGACGACACCCCGGTGCCCCCATCGGTGACCGGCACATCGGTGCCCCCTGCGCGATAGATGGCGTTGCCTTCAATGGACACATTGCCTGAACTGGCACGGGTCAGGGTGGTATCGCTCGCATGGCCGAGATTGATCGCCGTGAACTGGGGGCTATCTCCGGTCCCGACGCCAATGCTCGTCCGTAACGTCGCGCCACCTTCAGCCACGGGGTCCGTCGTGCCATCACCGACAATCATCTCTCCGTCGGCGAGGACAGCCATTACCGTTACCGCACTCGTTCCATTTCCGAGCAGAACGCCCCCATCGGTGAGCGAGGTCGCCCCGGTACCCCCCTTGGAGACGCCAACGGCGCTACTCAGATTCGCAGGGTCGATATAGTAGCTACCGGTTTGCCCATCGAGCTTGTCAGCGTCAAGGTTCGACACCAGGGCCGCACCAGACACCACCGCAAACGGGGCATTCGTGCTGCGACTGAAAGTATGCAGCCCGGTGATCGTGTAGGCATTCTCCTCAGTGACAAGCGTATTGCCACTTAGATCCGCATCGGTGTTGGTGACTTCAATGTCAGCCATTTATTTCGTCCTCTTGAAGAGATTGCTTTCTAGCCATCGCTTACGCCTCGATATACACCAGCGATCCGTCCACCGACTGGCCGCCGCTGAGTTCCATGTTCAAGAGCGTGGCGTCGGAGGTTTCAAACCAGCCCACCGGATTGAACGGCAGCACGATGGTTTGTCCTGCTGTCGGTCCCATCTGCCCCGTCAAGGCCGTCCCGCCCGCCCCATCCTCGAAGCGAATCGTCACGGCTGTCCCCGTCATCGTGACAAACAGCGCCAGCACCCGGATCTTCTTCCCGGTGACGGCAGCCACCAGCGTATTGTTCCCGCTCGTCGCCCCGTCAATGGCGGCCCGTTTCACAAGCTGGGCATCATGCGTATCCTGAAAATCTTCCTGCTTCAACGCCATCAGGCGCTCCTATTCTGTATGGGTGTAGTGATAGTCATACCCTGGCGGCCGATCCCGATTGAAGCGAGACATTGATTGAATGACCGGACCGAAGACCTGCATCCCGACCTCGGTGATCGGTACGACGTCATCGTCTTTTCCTGTCCGCAGCATCTTCACCGCAAATGACGTAATCGGCAACATCACGATATCGGGATACGCAAACGTCCCGCCCGCTGTAATATCCGACGCAGACCTCATTCCATAATAGCGCACGGTATGCGTGGCATCGGGGAGTGGGTCCCAATAGATATTCGTGCCGTTCGTCCAGTAGCGCACCGGCCGTCCCGTGGTTGTGACATTAAACTGAATCGAAGGATACCCGCCCTGTGCGTCGTAGTGATCGCCGACTGGCCCGACCCGTGCGAGATCCCACGCCGGACGACTGGTGTCCGGGTCGATGAACTGGAGCCGGTCAATCCGAATGAGCCCTGTCGGGAAGGCCGTCGCTTCCGTATTAGCCGTCGTGGTCACGGTCGCCACGGAGGACCCCAGGATATTGGGCTGCAATGCCATCATCGACTCGAAATGATCCTGTGAGGCGTTGAGCGCCCTGAGTGCCAGGGTGACCCCGGTTTCCCCAGACTGGAGCTGGAGCCCCCGGTCGAGGACTTCCATCGTGTCAAGCATGGACTGTCCGGTGGCCATTCAGTCTCCTGCGTGATGTCGCACGAACTTACTGCCTGACGAGGGACCGCGCATACTCACCTGGATCTTGGTGTGATCCCACTGCGCACTGCCGACATCCTCAATGAGTTGCGTCCGTGTCGCATCACGCGCATCATGATCGCGCTGCGCCTCGTCTTCAATACGCGCCCAGTACTGTTTCCCCGAGCCCCACTTGAAGCCGCTCTGCTCGTAGATCGCAGCAAGCGTCCGGTCGTCAAGCGGCACATACTCCTCCGTCGAGTTTTCGACGACCAGCAGGAGAAGCCACCCAGCCGAGATCGGATGCTGAATACGCGGACGACGATACCAGACCAGCCATCGTTCTCGAACGGGATGCCAGGTGATCTCCAGGTCGGCATGGATCGCGTGCAGTTTCTCGCGAAAGTCAGCGGGCGCGAACCGCACCCCAAACCGATTTGGATGCCAGAAGTGAAGACGCTCCTCGATCGGCGGCGGCGCGTGTTGCTGGACCGGAACCGCAAACGTCGGCTCAGAGGGCATGGCTAGCCAAAGACTTTGAGCGCGAACTCACGGACCCGGTCGTCCTTACTGGCCCGACAGTGCCGGGCCATTCGCGCCCGTGCCAGATTATAGGACTGCCGCGATTCGGGTTTGAAGTTCGTTGCCCAGCTATCCACCGGGCATTGCAAGAAGCCTTTGTCCATGTCTTCGGTGAGACGGTCGGGTACCGGCTCCTCGACCTTCATCCACGGTGCGCTGAACGCCACCGACTCCGGATCACGCAACGAGATCGAGAGCGGTTTCCGCTCGCCCTGGTCATCAAAATAGGTCGAGACTTCCCCCGCATCGGACGTGATCCCCCCGCGATGGGGGCGTCCCTTGCCGTCCCAGGCGTGCATCGTCGGAAAGCGCGGCGCTCCTCGGGTCGCCATTTCCTGCCACTTCTCATATTCGCTGAGATATCGGGTAATCACCTGCCCGACTTTCTCCACCCCGGCCCACGTCACCCCGCGATGCTTTTCGAGTTCCGCGAGTTCGTAGACTTCGCCCAGCACTTCCTGGACGGTGACGGGATTGACCCCAGGCGGCGTCGGCTCGCGTAACGCCGAGACGGGCGACTCCCCGAGATGCTTGAGAAAGAACCGATTTTCTTCCAGCGAATAGCGAACTGGACGGAAAGACTCCATGCGCCTCCTTAGTAACTCGTATTCGTCCGAATCGGCTTCAGCACGACATGTACCGACCCTTCATAGGCGGTGACCGTGCCGGTGTAATTCAGGGACAGTTGTTCGCCCTTATCCATCTTCCTGGCGGAGAGTGTCGAGGTGAGCGTCGATTGGACCGGCGTATTCGCCGTGCTGTCCAACGCCAACGCCGAACTCAACGCGGTGGTGAGACTCGCGGGGGCGGTCCCAGAGGCCGCAATCCCCACATCCAAGGTGGTGCTGCTGGCTCCGGCCGTGCTATGCACTTCGCGGACATCCATGATTTCATAATCCTGGTCGGCCACGAAAATGCCCGTATCCGCCGCTTCTCCTGCTGAAATTGTGTAGACCACATGCACTGGCGCTAAACGCGCAATCGCTTTAATTCCCATCGTCCTACTTTCTGGCGAAGTGACGGGGGAGGTTGCCCTCCCCCCACCTACTCAGTTTACGACTCGGCAACATCCTCGATCTTCGCGCCAGCCGCAGGGTTGTCGCTCAACAACTGCCCCTGCCAGTACCACGCCACCTCAAAGGTCGCGTTGGAGGTCTGACGGAAGAACGGGGTGCCATCGAACACCTCTGACACCGGACGCGGCACGGCATTCTCGCCGTGCCCGATGTAGAAATGCTTGGTGTCCATCCCGATGATGGTATTGGCCGCAAAGTACGGCTCGACATGCCACAGGTTGCCGCTGAAGCGATAGACGGTGCGACCATCGCCGCCGTCTTTCCCCTTCTGCTGCGCACCGCCCTGCCGTCCGACCCCTGACCCATCGTCAAACGCTTTCGGCGAACTCATCGCAAAGAAGGTGTCTTCGCGCAGGAGTTCGTGATAGCGCCGGATGATGGCGAGATTCGAGACATAGGCGTTCAGTTTCGCGCCGCCCTTTTCCCGCACCGCATCTTCCAGTTGAATCAGGAGGTCTTCGGTGAGGGCGCGGTTCGTGCCACTGTTCTCCAGCACGATCGACTCCCAGAACTCGTTCCCTGCGGTACTGCGGTTGATATTGCCATAGTTGCCCGAGGGCGGATTGGCATCATCAATAATCCCGAGGAGGCCGTCCGTGTGGTAAATCGCGCCGGATTTCGTCGTGTTTTCAATACAGAAGAAATCCCCGGCGGCCGTCCCACTCGGGGCCGAGCCGCTGATGGTGACGGTGCGATTTTGCACATCAATCGCAGTGACCGTCCGGGAGGCCGCCAAGTCCGCGTCATTATCCGAGGCGTCAATCAGATCGACCGTCATCCCGAGATCGATACTCGGGAGGGCGTCCACGGTAATCGTGGTCTGATTATCGGCCGCAGGCATGATTGCGAGCTTGCCGAGACCATCCGAGATGAGGTCGGCGTTGATGAGTTTGAGAATCCGTCGCCGGAAGCCACTCTCCATCATTTTCAGGGCCGTCTGGAACGCAAACTTCGAGTTCCGGGCGTCCTGGATGAGCTTCCACGACATGTTGTACAGCCCCGCAAATTCCTGGAGGCTGAAGGATGCCTCGGTCGTGTCGGGGTCGATGTTCGACGGGAGTGCCCCGCCTTCGGCCAACCCACTCCACGCGCCGGGATTTTTCACCATGATGGGCATCAAGAATTGTCCACGGCCCGCCATCGGTTTCTTCATCTTCTGGAACATGTTCCAGCAGACAACCTCTTGGTTGACCAGGTACAACACTTGATCGACCCCGTAGGTGTATTTCAGGGCTTCGATGACATCAGTCGTACTCGCCATAGCAGTATCTTACTCCTCATCGACCATGAGGACGGTCGGCGTTACTCGGTCTGACCCGGATTGAGCATCGGCCACAATTCATTGGTGCGTTCTTCCGGTGTTTTGTAGCCGCCGGTCTTCCCACTGGTCAACGATGACTCTCCCCCCTTGGAGGGAAACGGAGACGCTTTTGCTTGTTTGGCCGTGGCTCGATCCATTGATCGAAAGACTTTCCGGAGCCCCTCAATGCGACTCCGCGCTGTCTCGGGAAACTTCTGATCCCAGTCACCGCCTTCAAACGAGTAATACACGTCCCGTAAGAAGTCATTGATGACCTCCTCGTCGGGGAGGCCGTTCTCATCCCGCAGTTGTATGAACCGTTGTTCCAAGTCGGCTTCAGCCTGTTTCGTGCGACCCTGTCCCACGGTGTCGCGGAGCGACGTATAGTCTTTCCGCATTTGCGCGATGACCTGATCGCGTTGCTGAATGGCTTGTTGGAGGGGGGTAATCCCTTCACCCACCATCCGTTCCATGAGTTGCGCGGCGGTCGCGCCGTCCAGATAGGGCATCTGACGCAGTTGGTCCAGCATCGTCTGCTGACTCTGCTGGCCCTGCTGCTGCGTCTGGGCCTGTTGCTGGGCGGCTTGACGAGCGTATTGCTGTTGCTGCAATTGCTGAGCATACTGCTGCAACTGCTGTGTCTGTTCAGACCGCTGGATTTCCCATGCCTTGCGTTCATCCGCAAGCGCCTGTGTTTTCTTGGTGTATGCGGCTTGTACGTCTGCGGGCCATGCGCCAGACTCGGGCGCGTCACCTCCTGATGGTGCTGGTTCCGATATGTCGCTTGTCTCGCCAGGATCGACGTCTACAAGCGGTGCGTCTTCTGCCATCTATCCTCCTCGGTCGAGTGGTCGGCGAGTATGTGGCGGCTTAATCTCCTGCCGGAGACGTCCCTCACATGTATTCGCACACCCTATTCGTACAGGGCGGACATAAAACAGTCAGACCGAGTATAAAAACCGTGACCGATCGTGTCAAGATGTTCGACGTTGGGTCTTCGGCGGGGCGGATCGGGAGGCGGGCTTGCGGCGCACGCTTGGAAACCCGTTCTTGGCGTGATAGAGCGCCACCTGTTTCGTCGTGAACGTCCGTCCACTGGGGCTCGTAAAGGTTGTGGCCGATTTTTTGGTAAAGGGCATCGGTTACTGAGGCCGTCCGGGACCTTGCTGCAGCATGGCCTGAGCCAGGGCATCCGGGGCACCCTGGGCGGCGGTTTCACTCGCCTTCATCTGGTCCATGGCGGCGTCAATCGCCTCGGCGGCAGCTTTCGCGGCGGCCTGTTGGGCCGCTTGGGCCACCGCGCCCTGAATCTGCTGTTGCTGCATCCCTTCTTGCCGCCGTTGGGAGGCTTCAATCAAGAATGTCCGGCATTTATTCCAGAAGGCGACAAAGCCCTGCTGGATCGACGGACTGGCGGAGAGAAACTCCGTGGTGGCCATTTCCGACTCCAGCTCGTCCATGATGACGCGCAGATTCCAGAACGGCATCGGCAGATGCGGCGGAATCTCCTCCCCCTGCCACAACCGTTCGACCAGGGACATCCCGAGTTTCCGATATTGCGACTCACGGGCTTCCCGTCCGACATCGCCCATCTCCAGATCCGACGCAATCTTCTCCTTGTCGATCCGCCCCGTGCGTTCGTCGAGATAGAGCACACTGAGTGGTGACTGGAGATGTTCACGAATACGGGCTTCGCGCAAGGCGCGGAATTCCGGGATCAGGCTGCCTCGCTCGACCGTGACTGAATAATCCGTCCCCGCCCGGAGAATCTCCGACGTCTGGAAGATGAACACCTCGTCTCGCATACTGCGGTCGGTGTAATGCATCGTCCGGAAGGGCGGATAGTATTCCTTCACCCGATTGATCCGCATCTCCTTCACTTTGGCCATCCGCTGACCGATATGCTGATAGAGATTCCCCCACTGGGTGTCAATCATCTCCTGAAGCATCGGGACGGCCATCGGCCCCCGCAGTTGCCCTGGAAACTTCTGTTCCTGGAAGAGATCGACGCCCCCGGCAATCTCGCGCATCAATTTGAGCGTGAGATCGACGGATTGCATGAACCACGCCGGGAGATTGGGCGGATCACGCCGCTGCACCATCTTCACCCCGGCCTCGTTTAACCCGCCTTCAATCGGCGCGGGGTAATCGGCGGGAATATCTTCCGATTTGACCGTGGGGCCGAGCAGCTCATCGGCATAAATCGACGCATTGGCCTGTTCGCCCAGTTGTGAGAGCCGTTTATTGAGAAACCGCTGCGGGGCAATCAGGTCGGAGACGTAATCACCGCCCCAGAAACTCGTCGTCGTCGGCGTCCAGTGAAAGTCCACGATGGGGATCGCTTCGTAGGGGTTGTCCTCGTTGGCAAGAATCTGTTCCCCCGGCACGAACGCGGTATAGCGTCCCCGTGGATGTTTATCTGAGATCGGCTGATAGCGTTCCACCACCACGGCCATATCCGGATCGGTGGCCGTCCGGGAGCCTTGAATCCGTGGAATGAGGTCCTGGAGATGGACAGAGCCAGTCGGGTCGCCGAATTGCTCCAAATTGGTCGAGAGAATCTGGACTTCCGACGCATCCTTGAGATTTTGGACGGTCTTTTTACTCACCTCGTAATTCGCCTCGATCCAGCCCAATGTGCGGATTTTGGCGAGATACACGGCCTGATCGGGACTGAGATCGTCCAAGGATCGCACAGAGGCATCGACAAAGACCTGGAGCGGGCTCAACACTTCACTGCCGAGGTCTCCGGCAAGCAC
>Ga0256380_1000005_pt1 | contig 36913 bp, 62 predicted proteins | sample LS1230viralmetaG_FD_189071 | JGI IMG/M metagenome (GOLD analysis project Ga0256380, IMG submission 189071) | Seawater viral communities from deep brine pools at the bottom of the Mediterranean Sea - LS1 2300m | ecosystem: Environmental > Aquatic > Marine > Bathypelagic | place: Mediterranean Sea... | reverse complement strand
GCCAAATCTCGTATCTTAACCTTCTCCATTAGACGCATACGCATCTTACCGTTCTTTCCTTTAGCCCATATACGGTCAAAGGCTTCCCATCTTTCATTCATCGTCCGTTACTCCTTTCTCTAGCTCTTCTGCATAAGAAAACTCTTTAAGCACCTGTGATGTGAAGCAAGCGGGGTGCCAATAGTATGCTTGCCAGCCATACGGGTTGGGAGCATTTGTCCCAAACCTCATAGTGCCTTTCGTTATCCTCTCCGCGCATACGCGACAAAGAGATGTATGCCCGCGCGTGCGTTCTATCCATACGGGCGCTCTCTTCTGTTGATGCTTAGGAGGCTTACCGTGCTCCCAATATGAAAGCCACGTCCTATCGCGCACCAGAGCATCAAAGTAGTCGGAAGCTTCCTTTGCTACTTTCTCTTCAAACTTAGAGGTAGAGCGGGGGGAGCGATGGCGTGTCATTCTTTATCCTCTCGTTTTCGTATTTTTGTCACAAGGTCATCTGCCATCTCTAGCATGAGTTTCTTTTGTCCTGTATCAAAGTGGTCAGCCAAACGACGACATTTTTTACATAGAACCGTGGGATGGGGAACCATACGCCTCTTGCATATCTTACAGAAGTGAGCCAAACTCATGCACACCCTCCATATATAAAGGAAGCTATAATCATTCCTATGCCGGCTCCTCCGGAAGCAGATATAATGGCTATTGCCTTAGCATCTTTTACACTCATCCGAACATCCTATCACTGTTGTCTATTTCCATGTTCATCTTATCTAAAGCTTCCATCCTTCCTGCAACTTCATCCATCCTATCTTTAGCGTTGGATAGCATCATTTCCATTACCTTTACTAAGGCTAAGATTGACATCTCTTGCCACCGCTCAAGCTTATAGAACTTGGCTATCTTTCTCAGGTTAGGGCCAATCGCCGCTATCTCTAACTCATTCATTACTTTGACCATTAGTTCCCACTCTACAAGCTCTTCTTCAGACATTAAGTCTTTAAGAGATATGGTGGAATCTTCGTCATCATATTGTGCTATGAAGCCGTCGAGCAACTTACCCATACTTAATCGACTATCTCTACGAGAGCCTTCTTAAGAGCGAAGTGTCCGTCATCTTCACATTGCATCCAGACAACGTTGCTACCTACCTCTACTCCCATCTCTTCCAAGATAGAGTCAGGTATATATACACGCTTATATTGGTCTATAGTTTTAATTGTGCTTATCTGCTTCATTAAATCACCATACGGTCTATACGGTAGGCTCTAACGTGTTGTGGATGCTGCGTAGAGAACTGTTTAAGGTTATACCTATTATCTATTCCTACTGCGTATACCATACCTTCACTAGATACTCTTACATCCTCTACTAGGATATTCCTCACAGAGTCACTATCCCTATCGTGCTTCCACGTAGAGAAGTCAAACTCTGTTCTCACTTCAGGGTTATACCTAAAGCTCACTTGCTTGTGGTTTCCAGTGCTTTGGAAATGTTCCGCCGCTTTGAAGACCCTCTCAAATATTTCTGTTCTCATTGACATTCTATCAACTCTAATCTAACAACAGCTACCACCTATTTAAAGGTTTCGCTCCCTTCATATCTCTAGAACTCTGGTTCATAAGTATCCTCTTCTTTCTTAGGGTTAAATATGGTGTATGGATTGAATAGGAAGCTCTTGATATAGAACCACCAGCCATCTATACGAGCGAAGGAGTCATCATTCTCTCCGTGTTCGTTATCAAGGTCAGGGTCAAGTATAGTCATGTTCCAAAAGACTCCCCGCAACCACAACTAGCAGTAGCGTTAGGATTTATAAACTTGAAGCCACCCATAAGGCTCTCATCAAAATCAATAGTCATACCATCAAGCAGCGGCTTGAAGAGTATAGCATTATAGTAAAGCTTTACTCCGTGATGCTCACTTATATCATCGCCGGGGCGTGGTTTAGTGTCCAAGCTCAGATTATAGCGATAGCCGCTACACCCTCCTCCCTCAACTTCAACACGAACAGCACTATATCCTTCTTGTAAACTTATCTCTCGCGCTAGATGAATGGCGGCATCCTGAGTTAGTTTTATACCTTCTATCATACTTCAAAGTTCTCCTCTGGATTAAGATTTATAGGTTTAGGTTGTTCGCCTAAGCCCCACTCTTCCGTTATCTCCTCTACATTCCACCTATCCATTCCGTTCTCTTCCATATCTTTTAAAAGCAGTTTTATTGCTTTCGGTAAAGATTCTTTAGGGTCGCTGTAAAGTATAGATACAGGGAACTTAAAGTGCTTAAGTATATATCTCGTTGCTTTGTGTTTTTTCATTAGTCCACCCATAGGTAGTAAGCGATAGTCAATAGACATAAAGAGCAACCCAGTATGTATAGTAGTATATAATCTAGCGGCCAGTTTTGCACAGGCTTCATCTTCTTAGTTGTGCGATAGTGAGGCATACTCTTCCAGCATTTCTCACATACATAGGCCCTGAGGTGTGGTGCGTCGCTTGCGTAGTGTGCCCTACATTTGTTGCAGTTATGCCACATGGGTTTGGAATACATAGACTTAGCTTTCTTAAATGATTTCTCAGGCGCCTCTACGCATGGAGGCGCTATCTGGTCTTCGCGCGGCACTTCAAATTTTATCATAGGCTTCTTTATCTGCATGGGAAAATACTGCATATAGCGCAGTATCCTTTATATTCGTCTTTCTCAATCATAGTTAGCTTTCTTCCGCAATCATAGCACGCGACTATTACAGCCATATCATATAAGTTTCTCATATAGTTTTTGTAAGTTCCATCTCAGTGGCGCTTTCAATCTGTCTACGCTTATTCCGTGCTTCTCTATCCATTCCCACTTCACTGACTTACCTTTCCATTTTTTGCTATACCAATACTTCGCTTGCGCTGGTGTTATAGCCCACACTTTCTTATTCCTAAACTCTTCTCGTCGTATTAGTATAAGCGCTATACCGCCCTTCCTTACTAACTCTTCTCCTGCCTTTATCTGATGAGGAGCGATAGAACGCCCACTACCGTAATAAAGAGGGAAAGAAGTAAGATTGCGAGAAGTTTTAGCCTCGACCATAATGGGTCTTCCCTTGTATACGCTAAAGAAGTCGGCTGGTTGTTTCTCTGCAACAGCAATTTTAACGAATCTACTAATGTCATTTGTATCTTGTATCCTGAACCACCATATATGTCTGGATGATTTTAAGCTTCTCCTAATTTCACTTTCAAAGTTCTTTCCTGTATCTCCCTTTCTCTTTCTCTTAGTCATTGACAGCCTCATTAAGCCATAATAGACTAAATATATCTATCTATAGGTGCTATATAAAGCTTGCTATATAGAGCTTAGAACAATAGGTCTAGTATCCCCAAGCTGCCGCATAGTGAGCAGTTGTTAAAGTATAATCGTGCTTCTGCTTGTGATATTTCTTTACCACAATTTACACAATGCGCCGCTACGCCAAGCATCTAATACCCTCCGGCACTTGAGCATATACACACTCCTCTGGTTCTTTGTCTTCACGCCATCCCTGAAACATAGGATGTCTTATGGCCCCAGAGGGATACCAATTATTACCCTTAGCTGTGAATACGCGCCCGATATATCTCTCTGGCGCCCTAGTAAACATCTTTCTCTGCACTTCAGTTAGTCCTCCGCAAGTTACATAAACATCTTTATCACTCAGCGTTCCTAGGACACTACCGACCATACCTTCATACTTGGTGCCTTCGTCGGCATCTCTAAAGCCGACACATATATAGTCTATTTCTATAATAGCCTTCATCCTAGCCCACGCATTCTTTTCTCCGTAAATGCTAGTGCTATCTTTAAAGACAAGTCCTTCATATCCGTACTCTAGGATATATTCATCCCATAAAGAGTGCCAATGAAAAGAGGGAAACACCTCAAGTATGCGTAGCCCCTCTATATCTTCTCTCAGGCGGTCATACATTTCCCCTGCGTGTTGCAGCCTGCTTGCTAGGGATAGTATATCTATCTTCTTTCCATTTACCTGAACACAATCAAAGATATAGAAGTTGCGGTCTTTGTTCATCTTATGACCCCAATGTGAGCCAAACATAAACTCACCGAGCAGGACAGTGTTGAGCTTCTTATCCTCTATCTCTCCTTCAGTCTTTAATTTACCTGTTCTGGAATGTATAGTCCATTTTCCGTCAGATATAGTCATGCAGCCCCATATCCCATCCATCTTTAATTGAACCATATCATACTCTCGTGGTATGACTTTGGTTTCTCCGTATCTCAGCTCTCTAAACTTCGGCCTATCTATCGTTTCACTCATTTCCTTTCTTTCCGTATCTCCGTGGTCGAAGTATAAGTTTCTTTTCACTACGCCCAAAGCGCTTATCTAGTCCTACTAGTAATTTTCTTAGTGCCATATTTCTCCTTGTTTACCCTGTATCTCATATCAGGGGTATCATCTTTACAGCGTGGGCGTTCCATCCACCACACTATATATGCAAGATGCGTCTTCGCATTTCTCAGTTCCTTGTGGGTATAGAGCATTCTCCCAGCTATCTTCTCACCGAGCTTGGTATCCCACCAGCTCGGCATATATATCGGTCTATATAATTTCATATTTCTCATATCCTATATCATTTCTTTTCATATATAAAGGTTGCGGCGAAGGGATGGTAAGACTATCCAAAACTACCTATATCTTCTTCGTTAGGACATTAGCCCCGTTAATACTGATATAGTCTTGCGAGCGTTTGTCTTTAAGACAATACACAAGAAGCGTAGCGGCAACAGCCATATAGCCAAAGCCTTCGTCGCATACATTTAGTGGGATAGAAATAGCGGGAGGTAAATATGAGCCAACATAAAATAATGCTACTCCTATCCTTTCACCTGTATCTTAATCGTTCGGGCTCGTTATTATGTGTGTTCCATATCTCTTCTCACGTTTCTTTTCCTCAGATATAGCACCCTTAAGTTTCTTATGCGCTATGCTCATAGCCTCCTGCATAACCTTAGTGCTTCTTTCTGCCCCGTTTGCCTTGAACCTATGCATAGCGTTCTCGGCTATAACGGTGTTCATTTCTAGAGCCGTATGACTCCGCTCTCCATATTTCTCACGGAGTAAAGCTCTTATGAGCACCATCCGTGGCTTACTTAGTTTTTCATCCATTCCAATACCTCAAAAACATTAGAAGCCATATGGCTCCAAACGCCGCTAGTAGCATATACCATTCTGCTTCACCCATTTGCCGCTTGTCGTTCTTCATCTTCTCTCCTTATTCTATCTCTATCTTTCTCAGGGACGTGATATACATCTGCCCTAGACATATTACTAATCTGCGTCAGCAAACCTTTAGTAATCATATCCTCCGGTGTATCAGACCAATAACTTCTCAGTAGCATATCTGATACTATCTCTAAGTCTTCATCACTTACATATACTATTCTTTTTCTCATAGTTCTCTCCATTTCCCATCTTCACACATATGTCGCTTACACCCATATGGGCATACCTTTGGCTTTAGCGCATCTATACGTTGCTGCTTGTCCTTCTTCATCCTTCTTCACTCCATTTAATATCTGCTTCTGTCCGGTCAGGCATAGCCGTCGGGAAACTTCCATATTTCTTAGCGTATTGCATAGCATATAGTCCTTCTAAGTAATAGGCTTCTCCGCGAGTTATGTTTGAGTTTATAACATTCATATGTATGTGGTTTTTTATTACACTCCCTCCAAAGTTCGGTAGTCGCTGACTCGCATATCTCCTTTGAGGGTTTGTAGTTATACCATATTTCAGTATCTCTCTATCAAACTCCAGACTATACTCTATAGAAGCAGGAACCTGAGCAGGATAGCCTGATTTATTATTAAGGTATTCCGTATCTCCGAAGGCATATGCATCCACTTTCTCTTTCTTCAATTTATCAGAAGTCCATTTGAACCTATATAACTCATATACATAATTATCACCTTCGGTTTCTGTCTGCACCCTATCCGTTGTTTCAAAGGTCATACCTTTATCACTTTCCTTATAATCTTTGATACCTTGTCTGCCATATTATTAATATCATTAACATATATATGGTTGTTGAACATATGCTCCTGATAGTGAGCGCCACCGAAGCCTACCTGTATAATGCTCCATCCTTTTGACTCAAGGCCATTAACACACTTACGAACGTGTTCTATACCTTTGCTACCACCATAGCCTATCGCTGCTGGTGCCCCATCTGAAAAGGTAATCATTAGTTTGTTAGACATAGGTGCGTCAGTTTCATCTCTTACTTTCTGCGCGGCTGCAAGTATAGCATTACCATCCCTATTCTCGCACCGAGCAGTCATAGCCCCGCAGGCGAAAGGCCTATCTTTCATTCTAGGACTGTGATATATAGTCATATTAGTAGTTCTAGGGTCGGAATGCCATATCCACCCGTCCGCAGTATGTCCCATTACCCATAGGTTAAGCATATCGTTATCTTTGAGTGCTTCCATGATAGAGATACAAGCTTTTCTTGCGTTCCTTATTCTGTCGCCACCCATACTACCACTCTCATCAACAAGCAAGCATACATCGAGAGGTTTATCTTCTTTGACTATCGAGTTCTTGAATATGTCTAGCCTATCCATAGGTATACGGTGAAGGAGGCGCTTATCCATCCTTCCGCGCTTTTGGTTGCGTATAGTCAGCACATCCCTGTTTCCATATAGTTGTATTTTCTTCTTTAGTTTATTAGTCTGCGACTTCATCTCTTTACTATCATACTTATATATTTCAATCTCGTTATCAGTAGGCTTAGCATTTTGCCAAGTTATCTTTGTGTCTTTGGGTGATATACACTCGCTCTTCCCAAGCGCAGTTTCGTGATAGTCGGTATCTTCTAACTTCTCTATTTCTTTGATTAGTCTATCGCTTAGTTCGCGGTCGCTTTTATCTGCTAGGCTAGGGTCATATGAAGATGCTCCGCAAGTATTTTCCCAGCGCCGCTTATCACTATCATCAGGTAGGAGTTTATCAAACTTCCCTTTGGACATACCCTCGGACTCTATATCTTCTTTAACCCTCTTCTCTATCATATCCCAATCCTCTTTACTCATCTCGTCGTCCTCGAACCTACTTCTAAGTTCATCCACCCTTTTCTTTATCCTTTCTTTCTGGTGGTCAGGCATATCTTTAGCCATAAGTTTGGCTACCTTGTTCATATAGACATACAGAGTTTCTATTGCTTTGATAACACTCTTTCTATCATCTAACGCTTTCGCTAATGCTCTCGCAAAGAATTGGATATGCTTAGCGTGGCGCTTTTTCCTATCCTTATCAATCTTCTCAGGGTATCTAATAAACGCCAGCATAGTATTCATTAAATCTATGTATGGGTTATCTTCAGACTTCTCAAGTATACCCTTCAACTTCTCGTCGAAGTAGTATTTCTTAGTATTAGAGATATACTGCACGAAGCCAGCACAATCTTTTGCTAACTGCTTCTCTATATATTCATCCTCAACGCAATTACCGATAGAGTGGAGTAGTTGCTCCTCCCACTTGTCGAGGCCATTCACACTTATGTAATTCTTTTCCCATCTAATTAGAGGAGGGGTATGAACGAGGTGTAGTTTTTCGTGTATAGCCAATCCTGCTACCGTATCTAACTTATCATCATTACTTTTGATAAGGCTCCCATCTATAACTATCTGTCCTGTATGCATATTGGTATAGGCGGTTGAAGTATTAGCAAAGGTTAAGTCGTGCGTTATAGTAGGGTCTACTACTTTGCATAGACTATCGAGATGGCGCTTATGCTTAAGCATACGAGCAGCATTGTTATCTTGTCCGGCCCAATATCCTCCGTAGGAACCCCACATACCCGACATAGACGAACCACCATATTGGTTCCAAGTAGTTCGTTGGCCCCAAGTATATGCGCTTCCTGTCCTACCCCATACATCTCCGGTGGAAGATACGGCTGGCGCGGATGAGGCGTATGTCTTAGCGGTAGTGGCGCTGCCCCACTCATCCGTCCCGAAGTCGAGTTTTTCATTACACTCGGGGCAACATCCGTCCTCCTGCGTCTTTACAAAACGCTGGCAGTTATAGCAATACTCTTCGTCGTATTCCCCTGTCCAAGTGTCTATGCTTGTATCTTCGTGAGCCATCCTTCTAATTCCTCAGTATGTTCTATCAATGCTCCGGTCATTTTATACTCAAAGCACTTCAGGGTTCTCTTTGCTGACCCTATCGCACATTGATATATAAACTTATCATCTTCCCCTACCATTCCAGCAATCAGTTGTGCTGCTTCATTAGGAGATATGAGTTTGGGCATATTTTTCTCAAGTTGTCCATCAGTTATCAGTCTGCGCTTGTATGCTCCTATATGCCTACCCGTTATATCCGCTTCGGGATATACAGTCTTTATCGCTTGCGCGCAGTATTTAGGCATAAGCCCTTGTTCTAAGAGTATTTGGGCTAACGGATGCCAATATAGGTGCTTTCTTATCTTTGGTCTAGCCATTTAATCACCCATAGATTGAATTGTCTGTATCACTCGCACTCTCTCAGTATCATCTCCACCCTGAACAGGATAGAAGGGCAATACTGTATGCTTAAGCGCATCAAGCAGGGACATACCGTCCACTAATAACTCCGCCGCAGTTAAGCACATACGGGTTGATACTGCTACATTCAACTCCTCAGCCTTATAGAGTCCGCGTATCTTCTTCGCAAACTCAGTTATACGCCTCGCGTTATCTTCGCCTATCTGTGGGACACGGTTTTCTATAAGTTCCTGCTCCTTCTTTTGGGGCAGGTATTCTAATTCATATAGTCCACCGCAAAACCTATCCTTCCACGCTCTATCTAAATCGTGAGCACATCCGAGGTATTCCCTACCTATGTTCGCAGTAGCATAGAATAAGGCTCCCTTATCTAAGTCCACGAGGCCCGCATCATCACTCTCATCGAGAGCGAGATACTTCTGCCCATCTAATACAGGCATAAGGATGTTGGCTAAGTCGCCTGTCCTATCCCTCGTTATCTCGTCAAGCATAATGAACGCCCCGCTGTTATCCGTAATGGCTCCAACGAAGCGAGATGGCTTGAAGTATGTCCCATCTTCCTTGTTAAACTTAGTATCGCCTAATATCTTAGCCGCAGGGTTCATAGTATCTCCAAAATTAAAGGAGTAAAAGGGCTTACCTGTTATCTCTGCAAGGATTTTACCCAAAGACGACTTACCGCAGCCGGATGGCCCGGTCACGAGTATATTCTTACCTCTGTATATGTTTCGCAACATAGTATAGAAGGTCATATTATCAGCGAACTTGAACTCTTCCGGCACAGCAACGCTGGCCTTTATCTTTCCAATCACACTATCGTCTATCTCAGGCACTATGTCCTCTTCTACCTCTTCATCGGGGGCATCTTCCTCTTCTCCGAAGAGAGCGCCTAAGCCCTCTACTTCTTCACTTGCGACTTCTATATCGTCGCCATCGTCGAGTTTATACTCGTCGTCGTCTTTGCTCATATCTTTGCTCAATTTCGCCGTCAGGGGCGCTGTATAGTCAGAGGCGTCTAGGTATTTAAGCATTTGGACGTATGCTATCTCCTTATCCTTTGAAGTCTCAAAGATAGGGACAGAGCCGTGTTCTGCATAGTCGGAGGGAGGTCGCATACCGATACCCCACTCACCGCTCTTCCTCATCCTTTTCCACTTTTTCTTATATGCTTGGAATACCTCATCATAGGTGCGTGGCTTCGCAGCAAGTATCGCCCGCCAGTCTTTCCATTCCCGCGCGGCGCGGACTCCTCTAGCTCGCATCTCTTCGCCGCGCTTCATTTTCTATCCTCGGGCTTGCAGTATGTCCATCCCAGCGCTTCATATATCTCTTTCTCTTCTCCACTTGCTACTATTGCCCATTGGTCATCGCTATCCGAGGCCGGTTCGTAGGAATAGCCTTCATCGCTACCCGGCTGATATAAACCATATTGATTTAATAACCATCCTTTCTTCTTAATGAGATAACGCTTGCGTATGTTATACTTGCGTGGCCCCGTATTATGCATAAGAGCCGCGCCCCACGCATCTCTATCTGAATAGAATACATTTATCTTAGGCCAATCGGGGTTGCCGCATATAAAGATAGACCTTTGGAAGCCGTGGCTTTCTGCGTGCCATCCTTTTGACCTAAAAAAGTTTCTCACTTGGCTTGGGCTACCGGCTATCTGATAGTCTATATCTCCTATCATCTCAGCCTTCCTTCTCAGCGACCCAACGATAGCTATTTTCTTAGTCCTATCCATCATCCCCAAGTCATAAAAATATTGCTTGGCTACTTCCATAGCATCGTCGTATGGTATCTTCTCAGCCGTGCTCATCTATACTCCTACAAAGGCTCTCCCATACTTCAAGCAGAAGAGGTCGCATCTTTCTATATTGCCGAGGCGTATTCTCACAGAAGAATATATCTTCTATAGCATCCATATGTTTCTCAGTTATATCAATCGTAACTTTCATCCTTCTCTCTTTCTCCGGCGTATCTTCTTTCTCCGTGTAGGCTTCACTATAAAATCAACCCACCCCATACCTTTACGGGTGCAATCCGGTTCTCCTTCATCACTACTCATCTATATTCTCCGCTTTCCTTCGTTCTTTATCTAACCTTCTTTCCATATCCATTATCTCGTTATATTTCTCAAGCATATTTATCGTATCAAAGTCTATCTCTACGCCCCATCCATTTGTGGCCTTACCTTCAAAGTTCTTATCTATCTCATCCAGAAGATAACCATTTTCGTGGTTGCACTCACTATTCTCCGCCTCCATCGCTTCTATATCCTCCAATAACAATCTTAGGAGCATCTCCCAACCAATCCTATCTCTAGTGTGCAATATAACTCACCTCGGGGACTTTATCGTTCCAGCAAGCGCGACACTCTCCGCACTTATTACCTTGCGTGGAGGACGGGCATATGTAGCCATCGCTCTCATCAAGCATATCTTTAGAGTATACACTCGATATATGGACATGACCCTTAAGCGTATTGCTATTAACATTAGGATTGCTCACTCGTATAGTTAAATTGGGCGCTATCTCGTTATTCTGCCTATACTCCTTCACAAGTTTATACTCTTTTGTCGGCAGCCAAAAGCGGATGTGGGGAGATGACCATGCAATAGTGTTTATATCACTAAGCATCGCATCCCCCTGTATGTCCCCGCTATCGAACCAACGAAAGTAGCCGGTATCTTTTATATGCTTCTTATTGTGCATTATGTATATCATAGCATTAGTCCATTTATCTCTATTCTCAGCCCAACTTTTATATCTCTTCTCAAGTGCGTTCTGAACCATAGGAAACATATATCTCCCCTTAAGCGCATAACATTTATTACATACACTCCCTTCTATCTTTGCGAGCTTGCTACCTATATTGCAGCGCTTAGCAGATATACTCCAAGCATAGGAGGGCATCTTACTTGGAGCAGATAAACCCCCTACTGCTTTCTCAGCATCCTTCATACTCTTAAATCTCAGCCACCACATCATTTACACTCCTTACACTCAGGCATAGTTTGTTCGCTTGCTCTTATATCTCCGTCTATTGCATATGCGTGTCTATTGAACGTTTCATATGTTTCAGCGCCACACTCCCTACAATAGCCTAATATCCAGCTCATATCTCATCTCTCCGGTGCATCATAGCGATAGCCTCGTTATGCTCCAGATAACACTCTAAACACATATTCGCGAACCGTATAGGTATGAGCGCATCCCTACCACAGTATAGTTTGCAGTTCATATCTAACAATAACTCCTTATCTTTTCAACAAGCTTCTCGTAGTCATAGTCCTCCATATATCTTATGGTGGTAAATATCTTTTTGAGAGCCATACTCGTATCATACATACTGTCGGGTGTGTCTTTATATATATCAGTAGCAAGCTTACGCATAAAGATATAATCTTTATCATCATAGCCGTTCACATATACGAGCGGGAAGTTTTCCTTACCTCTCAATACGAGCTTTATATCATCAACAGTAATATCAGTCATATATACTAACCCCCTCCGGCGCAAAGTCGCGCATCGGGCGGTGGCATATACACCTACCATGCTCTATCGCACAGTCGCACGCTTCGCATACTAATACACCGGACAGCTCATCTATATAGACGCCCTCTCTTACATATATATCGAAACGGCTCATAGGTCTATCCCACTTAGGACTTGCTGTCTTATCGCTTCGTCGTGCGCCGCATACTCCTCAAAAGAGTCGTGGTTATGCGGGTATGTCGCACTACTGAAGTATAGGTCGTTTATAGCGAAGCGTCTTATCCTTGCAGAATAGTCTATATGATATACTCTAGGCACATAGGCTCTATTCCGCTTGGGTATCTTAGACATTATCCCAGCTATCTGTTCAGGCTCAAGCATAGCGAGTATTTTCGCTATATCTTTCAATGTTGGTTCGGCGTGGCTCATTTTATCCTGTTAAACCAAAGGGTTCAAAGTATTTAAGTGTTGGGGCGGTTTTGGGGGCTTAAGAATATAACCGCGTGCTTGGCCGTTTCTACCCTCCAATCCCGCGTATCATACGCAGAAAATCGGGGGAACATTAATATACCACCCTTCCCTATATTATACTATATTAAGATATTGCTCTATTATGTAATATATCTCTTTGCTATATATATCCCATTAGTGTGCTTAATAGAGCATATAGTATTATCTTAATAGAGCATAGACTAATAGAGCCTATTATAATATAGCACACTACTACGATTAGGGTGCTTCTTTTCTGCGCACATATAAACCAAACCAGTTCAGTTATAGAACTAAAACTGGTTTAAGTTTGTTAAGCTCTATACGGCTTGTTCTCACAGCCATATACCGACTTAGGCCCTATTGTGCATGCCCAATGGTGCTTATACGGTTATATGTTTAGCCTTCTCACCTAACTCTACGCATTCTCACTTATATAGTTGGCTCTATAGAGCACGGTTTCTCCCTATAGCGGTTTGACGTTAGTTTATATATGTATTGCTACAGCGCTTTATAGAGCTTATATGCTTAAGGTCTATATGCGCAGGTGCTGCGGGCAGGGGCTGCGCCGGAATAGCTGCCGAGGGCACGCGAGAGCTATAAGGGGGTATATATACCTCGAGGGGGTTTATATGCTAATATGACCCATAGACTTATATACTTTGGTGCCTTTGTATATTTACCGGAAACGGTAGTAATGAAAGGAGGAAAATATGCCTGCAACAACTAAAAAGCAGAAGGGCACCGCGATGGATTACCTAGCCGCCCCTCGGGACAGTGGTATAGTCAAAAGCCTTATGGCTTCGCTTGGCTACGCTGCGCCGAAGGGTGGACGGCTCCCCGCCGGGGTAAAACTCGACGCCCTTATCGCGCTGGATGAAGCGTTCACGGTTGAGGATTTCGGCGACTTCGTGTCGTCAATTCGCACCCGCGTCGCCGCACTTCAGGCCGCAAGGCGCACCGCTACGGCGAAGGTTTCGGCCACGCCGGAGAGTATTGTCGCTGCGGTTCAGTCGGGTAAGATTTCGCTGGCGGACTTGTCCGCTGCGCTGTCTAAACTCGACGCCTAGAGCGATAAACTGCTAAGAAGGGTTATATAAGGAGCGCCGCCCTTAAGTGCGCTCCACGGCTACGAGCCGGGGCGGGGTATATAAAGACCTCGCTCCATTTCTCACTAAAGGCCTCCCGCGATTACGTAACCGCGTTGGCCGCCAGTGCGCCCGCCCCCTCGCCGATGGATTTCAATGGGGGCAACATTATAATGCAAAAAGGCCCAGCAGCCCCTGCTGAAAAAAATAGAGTCGAAACACAAACCATTTACCTTTAGTTTTACAATCTCAACCTTTTGAGCTGAAACCTTCCGACGCTTCGCGCCTTTCACTTTTTCGCTGTGTTTTGAAGTATTCCTTTCTCACGTTGAATATTTATAACACCGTAATATTCTCTGCGACATTTCTCTGTCATGACTCCAGCTTTGCCTTCGCTGCATTCACATTTAAATCTCTACGAAAAGGGTTTATGTTGGCTTGTGTTTCCCGTTGCTAAATTACTTTGGCTCAACCTCTAATATACCAATAGCAACTATCTATTTAAAGTTATGGGTGGCCCTATTTTTTGCGCAGCCCCTGCGCTTAGTCGAGAGGCATATAAGCTTCACGCGAACCTTTATAAGAACCGGGTTCGCCGTCAGGCACCCACGCGTGAAGGTCGAGGTGGGCGAGACTGGGCGGGTCAGCCTTTTTTTCGTCGAGGCCGAGGTCGCGTGCGCGCATCGCTTCACCTTCGGGTGTGAGGCCGCCTATTGAGTGTATTTTTTTCGGAGTGGCTCGCTTTCTCACATCAAAGAAGCGCTCCGGTAGGGGTGTGCTGGCTGGCTTGCTGCACGACGCTTCCCACGCCGCGAGCATCTCATCTATGTTTTGGCTCATAGATAGACAATAGCAGCCCGCTATTTAAAGGTTTGCATCCGCTGCGCCCAGCCCCTGCGGTTCGCTCTGGCGTAGTTAGCCATCTGTTAATTAGTGGTGTAGCGCCGTCATTGCGGTGTGGGGAGGGCCGAGACTCCCCTTATTTTCCAAACAAAACGTTTCGCCAGAGCTCGAGACTAGTTTACTTTGTCTTATGGATGGAGGGCTGTGTTGTGGAGCGGGGTGCTTCGCTTGAGCCGCCGAATTGAGTTTGGCGCCTTGCCCTATCAAATATTATTTTATTTGACGGCTCGTTATTGCTGCGCTTACCCGCTCCATAACCCTAATGATGGGTGCCTATTTAAGCTTTGTCCCATACTCCTTTATATCACTAACATAAGTGTCGCCATACTCATATTCTCCGTAGGTCATATCACTTTTAACCGCACAAAACCAACGGGCATATTCGTTTTTGGCTTCATTCTCAGCGTTCTGATATTTCTTTAACACGCGCCACTCGAAGTTGGCCGGGCCAACCCAAATCTCATATGGATTTTCGATATCGCGTGTCTTGTTGCATTCGTTTGGGCTCATAGTATACCAATAGCAACGCTCTATTTAAAGCTATGCCTCGCAGCCCCTGCGCAGGGCCCGCCGGCCTAAAGGTGGGCCTTGCAAACAAAAATGCGCCCGACTTCATAACGGCCTTGCATGTCGCAAAAATGGCACCGGTCATTAAGGAATAAGATGTGTTTCATAATTCCAACTCGCAAGCGTGATAAAATCGGCCACGGTCAAAATTTGAATTTGAGTTATAACAGAAGTCTGCTATATCTCGAACTAAAACGCCGTCGGCTTTGTGTTCTCGCAGAATTTCGGCGAGTGCCTTAAAGTGTTTGCGGGTTAACATTTAATCGCCCGCCTGTATTAAATCCATTTCAGCAAATCTTTTTGCGGACTCGCTGCGGTCAACGAAAATCAGCTCGTCGCTAACGGTGCCGAATTTTTTCAGCAGTTTTACGACGTAGGCGTTAGTGCGCGGGTGGCGCTCCATAAATGCGTCAAAACTGACGCGGCCTTTTAGGGCTTCATATTCGTGCCATAGGGCAAGCTGGCGGGTTTCATAAATGTGGTCGCTCATGTTTTCTCTCTATATTACACACAGCGAGAGAGCATATAAAGGTATGGGTCTATTATGCATATAAAGGCCGAGGAGGTTTATATACCCTCATATAGCGCCCGCGTGCCTTCCCCAGCTAAAAATCTACGGCAGCCCCTGCGCAGCCCCTGCGGTTATATAACTCTAAAGGCCGTATATATAACCCTAAAGGCCGTATTTTTCTGCTTGCTCGGCGTGTCGCGCGTCGCGCAGTCTTTTATTTTCTGCGTTCGCTGTTTTTATAATTTCAGCGAGCTGGCGAATTTCCTCGTCCATATACCTGCGCTGCGTTGGCGATTTTCCATATTTAAGCATGCTCTCAATTTGAGGCATTAGCCTAAAGGCTACGTTCTCATAATTACCTTCGACAATATTATCGAAAAGTTTTTGGTTGTAAGCGCTTAATTTCATTTTACCACACTCTCGCTGTTATATATTGGTAATGTTCTTTACACGGGCGACATACTAATAGCCCCTCGTGGTGCGAAACATTACGGCGCCGGCCGCACTCGTCGCAAAAGCGGCTCATACCATCACCCCGAAGGTGAACGCTGTAATTGCGGTGAACGTGGCGAAGCGGGCCACGGCCGCGCTGCTATCTATTAGACATGGGCTCATATTTCTCTCTATATTACACATAGCGAGAGAGCATATAAGCGTATGGGTCAAATACACATATAAAGACCGAGGAGCTTTATATAGGAGGCTCTAGCGCTCGCGTGGGGTGGGCAGCCCCTGCCAGCCCCTGCGGGTTATATAACCCTAACTAACGATAGGCGGCGCTTTATAAGTGGCTTCTTTTAGTGCTTCGCATACCGCGAACGTGTCGAGGTGGTCGAGCATCCTGCGCGCTTCTTTTCGTGTGATGAGACCACCCTCAAAAAGCCGGCGTATGTTTTGGGCTTCGGCGTCTATATCCATATTTACCAATCTCCGTCGTCGGGGATGTCGTAGTTTTCTGCTTCAATTAGCCCGCAAGTGCAATTATCATAAATCCAATCGCAATCCTCGTCGTGGCTCATTTCCTCGTGGCTCGCGCCGCTATTTTCGTAATGAAAGTCGGCTTCTATATTTTCGTAGCTCATATTTTCCTCTATCCCAACTCTAACGAGAGAGTATTTAAAGGTTGGGGTCTGATGTGCATATAAAGCCCGAGGGGGCTTATATACCCTTCTCCTTCTCACGCGCCCGGTTGCGGGGATTTATAGCTAAAACCCTAGCAGTTTAAACTATTTCATTTATATAGGCGCCTGCCCAGCCCCTGCGCAGCGCCTGAGAGTTATATAGCCTTACGGCCGGGGTTATAGGCGAATGTTGCTTAAGCGAATTGCTTAAGCGTTGCGAATTTTCTGCTCACAAAACATGCATATGTCCGGCACTTTTAGGCCAGCCATATCCATGGCGACGGTTAGGTCGCTTGTTTCCGAGTAGTGAAAGTCTGAGTCGCATACGACGCAGTTTCCGAATTTGGACATAGTTTTAGTTTCCTCCTATATTACACATAGCGAGCAAGCATATAAGCGTATGGGTCGTTTTAGCATATAAAGACCGAGGAGCATTATATAGTAGGCTCTAGAGCTCGCGTGGGGTGGGCAGCCCCTGCGCCTTTATATAGTGCGTTCTAGCTGACGGATTAGCTCGCCATATTCTTTACGGGTTATTAACCGCGCCTCGAACATGTGGCGTATATCGTTTGCTTTTTCGTCTATGGTCATTTAGTGACCCCTCCCTTTAAGCATATTTTGTGTTTCAAAATAATTTCTGCAAGGTTTGCAAATCATACCTTGTCCCTTTAATATTCGCATTGAACGGCGAGTAGCGCCGCAATTCCAGCAAGCGCCCATTTTACCAATCTCCATCATCGGGGATATCGTAATCGCCAAGCGACTCGATTAATCCGCAAGTGCAATTAGAATAAATCCAATCGCAATTTTCGGAGTGTTGCATTTCTTCCATATTTGCGCCGGAGTTTTCATAATGAAAATCGGCGTCTCTGTTTTCGTAGTCAGTCATATTTTTTACCTATTATTAACATGGCAACCAAGTATATAAAGCTTTGCTTCAGAAACATATATAAGGCTGGAGGGTGCTTATATACCCCCCCATACCCCCCGCTCAATGGTTGCAGAACGTCGAGGCTATAGTGGTGTGTTGGGGATAGGCCCCTTATATACCCCTAGGGGCAGCCCCTGCTATGAGTAGTTATATATAGTGGGTATATAAAGCTATGTAGGTAGCTATATATAGGGTAGCCCTATTGGTATTTAGTATAGGGGGGGTGTGGAGAGGTGCCACCCCCATGCAGGGCCTGAGCCTTACGGCCTTTATATAGGGCATTGCAACCCGCAAGAGTTATGCGGGGATTTTACACAATTGCTTAATCGCCAAGCTGGACTAAATCCATCTGTGCAAACTTGTTGCGTCCCTTGTAGGATACGGTTGGGTCTCGAACCCCCCCACCCTTCAAAGGTACCATGATGGAGTCAATTACGGCTTGGTCTACTTTTATTGCTTTCATATTTCTTTTACCTCTCTAATATTAACATGGCGGGAAAGTATATAAAGGTATGGGCCATTTTAGTATATAACTATGGGGGGTGCTTATATACCCTGATATAGCGCCCGCTCAAGGTTTACAGCTTTTTATTTGAAATTTTTTGATAGGCGCCCCTTCTACAAGGCACCCACCCCTAAAAAGTGACGCAGCCCCTGCCACCATGGGGGGGTACCGGGGGTACCGGAGGGGTAGGGGTATAGCCTGACGGCCCTCAAGGGGGCCTTCCCTATAGGGGGGGGTATGGGCTTAGGCTGGTATGTATGTAGCATAGAACTGCTCGAAGGACATAGGTCCATCGTAGCTATACCATGCGTCCATTATACGTGCTTCATATATGTGTTGTGACATTTGTATTACCTCTACTATACCCATAGCGAGTGAGTATATAAGCTTATGTATGAGGCCTATCGTCGTGAACATTTATTTATTTATTTATTTAAAAAAAAACATACATCAGCTCCCTTTTCGAGTTCAGTTCCTTGTCCTCCCCCGTCTAAACAGAAAGGCCCCCTGCCCTGATTTACTCAGGCCTACCAGTCAAAACACATCGAGCTAAATTTTGAATGCTATATATATCTATTATATATTAAATAGTGTCTTTATTAAAGAGCTATATTAAGCTCTATATGTCACTGCGAAACACAACCTTTAAATAGGTCAACGTACTTATGGTAACTAACCAAAAGGTGATACTAATGAACGCAAAAGAAACAAAAGCAAAAATGGATAAAGTGGTCAAGATACACAAGTTACTTGCCAAGCTTGACATAGAAATTTTCGCGTTGCGGACTACTCTCAATGAGCTCCAATACGCATTGACTAACGACAGCACAGTAAGCTGCACAATAGAGCTTGATGACATTGAGGAGGGCGAATGCTGCTAAGTAAAAAGAAATGCTTTGTATGTGGTGATGAATTTAAGGCAGGCGGACCAATAGGTGCCGTCTTTCGTCCAGATGGTGCAGCCCACGATGAATGTATATGGAACACCGCCAAACTTGTAATGGAAGGCGAAATGGAGCTTACTAATGATAGAAATGGATGAGTTAATGGAAGAGTCTTTAATACCACAAATATTAGAGAATGGAGGAACTGTAGTACCTCTAACGATAGATAGCAAAGAAACAGGCGGGATGGGATTATGCAACCCGTCGATTTGGCAAATTCCTAATAGCCCGAATTACCTGTTAAACATAAGACACGTATCTTACTACTTACATCATTGTGAGGGAGACCAGAAGTTTCAGACTCCATGGGGACCCCTCAATTATGTAAGACCGGATAATGACCCATACTTACGAACAAAGAACTATATATGTGATTATAGCTTAGATAAAATCCGTAAGGTTGGTCGCCCGCGCAAGATAGATACAAGTAAGTTTCCTAAAGAACCCGAATGGGATTTTGTTGGATTAGAAGATGGTCGTCTTGTAGAGTGGGAAGGTAAGATGTACATTACTGGTGTACGTCGTTATGCACCCAAGGGTCTTGGACGCATGGTATTATCGGAAATTAAAATAACTGGTAAGATGGTCAAAGAAGTGGGTCGATATGTTATAGAAGCTCCTGATGGTCCCGATGTATATTGTGAAAAGAATTGGATGCCTATATTAGATATGCCCTTCCACTATGTAAAATGGTCAAACCCTATTGAAATAGTAAAGGTGGACATTAATAAGAAATGGAAGAACAACCCAAAGAAATACCGCTGCCCGAGCAAAGTGGTATTCCGTGGAGAAGAAGAAACTAAACTACCTTTACAGTTAGACCCTCGTGGGGGTTCCCAAGTGATACCCTACGGTGACTATAGAATTGCTTGCACGCATGAATGTGATTACTGGCATAATGAAAAAGATGATAGAGACGCTCACTATTACCACAGGTTTCTGGCGTGGGATAAGAAATGGAACGTGGTAGGTAAATCTAAACCATTTAAATTTATGGACGGACGTATAGAGTTCGCCTGTGGAATGGCTATGCATCCTGATAACAAAAATCTTCTTATAACTTTTGGGTTCCAAGATAACTCAGCTTATCTAACAACTATTACTGAAAAGTTCTTTGAAGAGATTATGGAATGGAAGAAATGAAGGACTACTGGAAAATTACCGAATGGCCTACCTTAGAGATAACTACATCAATTCCTAAGGTAGGATGTATCGTAGATTGTGTCTTCTGTCCTCAAAGAGTTCTCCAGAAAGTATGGAACGAAGAAAAGTTTACCACAGAAAAGGAGAGATATATGAGTCTCGAGGATTTCAAGATGGTAATAGATAAACTTCCTAAAGAGATTAGGATAACCTTTTCAGGGTTTACTGAACCATGGTTAAATAAGAAGTGTACAGACATGCTGCTTTATGCTCATGAGCAAGGACATCCTATATCAGTGTTTACTACAGCTGTAGGGATGACTCTTAAAGATGTTGATAGAATAAAGGACATTCCTTTTGTAGGGGGCCCTAATGGGGGGTTTACCCTGCATTTACCTGACTTAGAGAGGTTAGCTAAGCATCCTGTAAATAAGACGCTCATTCAAGTATACTGGGCGATTAAAGCTGCTAATATTAATAATTTCATGACAATGTCCATGGGGACAGTGCATGAGGAAGTAGAACCTATCTTTCCTGATAGGACAGTTAATAAATATGAAATGTGGCACAGAGCTGGAAATCTTCTAGGAGAAGCAGCTCTCAAACCTGAAGTTAGAGAAGTATGGGACAGATTCAAATCTATTCTCCATAATACAGAAAAGACATGCGGGTGTATAGAAGACCTTTACCATAATATTTTGTTACCTAATGGAGAAGTATCTTTATGCTGTATGGATTATAATTTAGAAGAGATTTTAGGAAACCTATATACAGAAGAGTATGATGATATACTTCCCCCACCCAATACTACATATGATATGTGTATGCGGTGTGAGAATGGTATAGACCCCATACCTGATAGCCCTTATGAAACTTATGCAAAATCGCAAGGATTCGTGATATAAATATGTCATTACAACAAAGTCTAGAAAGGTACATTGAAACCCCACATGTACCAGAAAATAGCTTCGCTATTGGATATGAGTATGAACTCAAGGGGCAAACAGCGTCTGCCATGGGATTTTACCTTAAATGTGCAGAGCTAACTGACAACAAGTTATTAGCTTATGAGTGTTTATTACGCAAAGCTATATGTTTTAGAAAGCAAGGAGGTAGAGAGACACACATGAAATCTACAGCCCAGTTAGCTATAGCCTTATTACCTCAGAGACCAGAAGCTTATCACTTACTTAGTATAGCATATGAACTGTGTGGTGAATGGCATTCATCATATAGTTGGGCTTGTGCTGGAGAAATATTAAGTGATTATGTAGAACGTCAGAGAATTGACCCATTGAGCACCCCGTGTGGTTATCCGGGCTATTATGGACTACCCTTTCAAAGAGCAGTCTCAGCATGGTGGGTTGGGAAATTTGATGAAGCTAGAACGCTCTTTGATGACTTAGCAGATAACCCCGATTTAAATGCAGAATATAAAGGACATGTAAAATGGAATAGAGATAACTTAGCTGGAAGACACCAGCCAGAATCTAATAAAGAGCCTATTACAGATAAAGCAGCTATTATAGCTAAGATAATGGAAAAGAGGAAGAAAGATGATACCGGGAATGCCTGAACCAGTATATATTTCCCGAGAAGATTATAAAGAAATGAAGGACTTAGGAATGACAGTAAAAGAATATAAGGAATCCCAGAAGATGAAGACTAAACTGGAAGACATGAGTATAGAAGAGCTATTAGAAGAATCGGTAAAAGATGTACATCCCACAAAAAGGATGCCGTCAATTATTGTGGTAGACAATTTTTATGATGACCCAGACGCAGTTAGAGATTATGCAATGAGTGGTGACTTTGTTCCACGAGGAGAGCACGGTGCCGTGGGACATAGAACATTAGAACATAAACACTTCAAAGGAGTAAAGAAAGAATTTGAAAGCTTACTCCGAAGTAAAATGAAAGAAGGTACAGAGATTGGTGGATGGGACTACCAAACCAATGGAGTATTTCAACACTGTATGGCGGAAGACCCTTTTGTAATACACGCGGATACTCAGCAATGGGCGGCGATGATTTATCTTACACCCGATGCTCCACCTGAATGTGGTACTTCTCTATATAGACATAAAGAAACTAAAGTAAACTCAGTTAGAGAAATGGAAGGTTGGACTATGTTTAAAGAGAACTTCTTTGATGAGACCCCATTTGAAAAAGTAGATACTATAGGGAATGTTTATAATAGATTAATGATATTTGATGCTAGATTAATCCATGCCGCATCCCAATATTTTGGAGATGCTATTGACAATGATAGACTATTTCAAATTTTCTTCTTCGATACCGAAGATGCGAATGATGACAATACAAATATAACAGGAGTATATTAAAAATGACCAAAGAAATGAAATGGGAACCAAGCCATATGAGACTGAGTCCATCAAAGATAAATACCTACATGAAGTGCCCGCGCGAGTTCTATTACAAGTACATAGCTAAGATTCCTGAGAAGAAGACTATACATCTATTCCGTGGAAGTCTGGTACACAAGATTCTAGAACGACTATTTAAATATCAATTTAAGAATATGACGGCGTGGGAGAAGGGAGCCCCAAGTATGTGGATACAGGGTGAGTTCGAGAAAGGTTGGGAAGAAAAGATAGCTTGCCATAAGTGGCTCTGGGAAATACACACTAAGGCCGAGATGGATGCAATGTATACTGAGACAGAGGACATACTACAAAACTTTGTTAAGAGTGTCAACAAGAAATTAACCGAGATGGTGAAGTGGAAGATATATAAGAACAAGTATCAGGCATGGAACTCGGTAGCTCCTAAGTATGCTGAGAAGTGGGTCAAGTCTAAGGAATACGCAGTAATAGGCATTGTTGATGCAGTGTGTAATGACTTCGATGGTGGCACTACTTTGCTGGACTACAAGACCAGTAAGCGCTATGGTGCATACCTCCCAGAGGATTATTATCGCCAGCTGATTATATATGCATTCTTGTACACATTAGAGATGGGCGAAATGCCGAAATTTGTGGGCGTTAACTATCTCCGCTTTGATGATACCTTCTTCGTGAAGGTCAATCAACAAGTGCTTGATGAGGCTCGTGATGTAATTAAAATGGTACACGACGCTATAAGGGAACGCGAAGAGTATGAGGACCGCTATGAGCAGATACCCCAGAATCTCTGTAAGTGGTGTTCGTTTAATAAGCAGCATAACGGTGGGCCGTGCGATGTGGTTATTCCTGCATGGAAACCTAAGTATAAGAAGAGCAAAGAGACCTATGCTGACATTGACCCTAAGTTGAAAGGCCAAATAGAGCTTGATGTCCAGACACAGTTTCCGGAGTTTGATTAGGGAAATCTTTATATATGGAGATAGGCTAAAAAGTAAACATGAACTCTCCTGACGAGGATGAGGGTCTCTTTGAAGTTGTTGGCAAAGCTGCTGACAAGCTGGGGGAAACCTCTGTTGGTAAGCGCATTGGCGCTATAATAACCATTCTAATGCTTGCATTACTTAGTGGTGGAGCTAATTTAACAATTATACAGGACTATTTCAATGGCGAAGATACAGGACCCATCGGTGGCTGCAAGGACCCTGAGGCGACCAATTACAATGCTGATGCAACTTTTGAAGATGGTAGTTGCACGTTTCTGGTAGTTGTATATGGATGCACTAATCCTGAAGCTGAAAACTATCAGGTGAATGCTACGCACGATGATGGCCGTTGTGTAGTCATAACTGACAACCCTAATGGTACTGCGAATGAAACCGCAGCTATCTATGGTTGTATGGATATGGAAGCTAACAATTACGATGATAAGGCTACTGAAGATGATGGTTCATGCGATTACGAAGATGAGTATGAGGAAGAACACGGTAATCATACATCTGTACATTTTTATCCGGGGTGGTATAACGAAGAGTTGGATAATGCATCTGTTTTCTGGGTAGACCCCGAAGCTGATGGTATATCTGTACTAACAGACATAGACACAGATTGTTACGATTTTAATACATCTGTACTACTTTATGTAGACGTATGGCACGCAGAATCAGGTGATTATAACTGGACTGACTTATACATGACCGTCAATGGTATGGATTGGGACAACCACTGGTTGAACTTCACTTACGAGGAACTCAACGAAACAAATGGTACATGGTCCATGTGGGTAGCATTGCTTGTATGGGATGCGGAATCTGAGGATTATGTATTCCAGCAGCAATTTGATATTCCCATGATAAGGGTGGAGGCACCAGCATGAATAATGATAAACCCGATGCGATTTCACCAGATGGTAATTTTGCTAACTTCATGATGGTAATAGTAGCAGCCCCAGTTGTGATGGCTTGGGTAGGCTTATCTATCTTCTTAGTAACGATGGCCTTTAACCACCCTGAAGTAGTACAAGATATAGAATCATATAAATCAGTTCTTCTGATTATAGGTTCACCCGCCCTCGTTATTATATATAAGGTATTAGAATTATGGACTGCTCAACAGAACAGTCAGATAGAACAGACCCGTAAGGGTACGTTCCGTAACGGGAAAGACACACACGAACACGAAGAGGAAAAGAATGAATGACATTGAAGTAAGAGAATTGTATGACCAAGTGCAAAAGATGGAATTAAGACTAAAACACATGGAGAATATAATTGATTGCAAAACGGATGAAGAGGAATAAGTATGGCAGAAAATCAAAACAAGAAATACAACATTGACAAGACTCTGACTATGAGAAAGAGTGGTCAAGGCGAAAAGGTCTACAGTCACTCTGGCGGGAAGACTCATGCACTAAGTAAGAAACCGCTTTCTAAGGAAAAGGCCCTACATCAAATTAGGGATATAACTGAATCAGAAATAGAGAGTAGAGAGTCTCATGGACATCATGTTGGTAATAAACAACAGAGCAAGAATAAAGAAGCTCATAATCCTTGGCACTAGAGATGGTAGTTAAGAAAAAGACCAAGGCTAAGAAGAAGCAGGCAGCGGCAAGGAAGAAAGCCGGTGGTTCTAATGTAGGGAAGTATAAGGGCGTTAAAGCCTTTGCTGGCCCTTCTGGAGGAGCACCAGCAGGTAGCTTTCCTATTAACACGCTCGCGCGCGGGAAGTCAGCTTTAAAGCTAGCTCATAACGCACCACGCCCAGCAGGGATAAGAGCGGCAGTATATAGAAAGTATCCTCAATTGAAGCCTAAAGGTAAGAAGAAGGCCACTAAGAAGAAAGGGAAGAAGTAGTATGGCATATAATAGAGGCAAACTTAAGAAGAACGGAGTACCTCGTAAAAAACCCAAGAAGCGCCGGGTTCCTAAAGGAAAAAAGGGTGAGTTTCGTGGGAAGAACGGTAAACTTCGTAAGAAGAAGAAGTAAGCTTTATATACATGGACGTATCTACTTATACAGGGCGTCCCATAAGGACTGAAGCTCCACAGAAATACAATACGCAAGTGTTCTCGGGAGCCCCACAATAAAGGTGATATTATGACAAATAATACAACGACAAATGAAACAACAAACCTAACCAGTGAGTTAGGAGAAGCCGAATCTGGAATGTTAGAAGGATTGATGGATATGCTATTAGGCTCACCTGAGCTTATGCTAGCAGTAGCTGTGATAGGAGCACTCGTTGCTTATATCGCATATACTCAACCAGCAGTCAAAGCATTGATAATGCCTTATATCATGAAACACGACGATGAACTCAACGCGATTCTTGATAATTATCTAACAGCAGCCCAGACTAAAGCATATAAGAAGCTGGATGAAGCAGCTCAAAAACACGTCAAAGACGCAATGCTCAGAAATGTAATACTCTCCGCTTGGGACCAGAACGATGAGAAATTCGTTGCGGTAGTCAAGGCTGAAGTTAAAGAGGCTATGGCCTCAGCTAAGCAGCTTTGAACGAGCACGAGTATGAAGAGCGTTTGCGCTTGCGCGTAGGAGAACCAGAATATGAACGTCACAAAGAGCTTGTACGCCTGTTGGCTCGCAATCTGTCTCTTGAAGACATTCTTTGGGAAGAAATTTCTCTACATATTCGGGATGTTAACCTACGAACAGAGCTCTTGCGCCAAAGAAATTCAATCGTTCGTGACATACATACGGAGTTCCGAGCGCTGAATATAGAGATACCCCCTATGGTTGAACAGAAGACCGAAGGGTTTGTAAAATTTCTGGAGGACTTAAATGAAGGAACTAGCGATAAAGGAAGAGGGGAAGAAATTAAAGACAGCCCTGACGGGTAAGAACGTCTATGACACTCGTTCGCTAGAACAATTATTTGAAAGTGTTAGAGACGACGAAAAGAAGATGGGACTGCTTGTAAAAGCTTTCTGTGAATCTTATTTAATAGATGGTAAACAAAGAACCCTTAAATTAAGACCACTTCAAGAAAAGATTGTGGTTAAAGCATTAACTAACCCCAAGGATATGAAGCAGCGTAAGGTAGCAATATTAGCTCCACGAGGCTGTGGGAAATCCTTCGCCCTCTCGGTAGCAGTAGTTATCTATATGTTCTTTAAGCGTTTCAGGGATTTAGTATTCGTGCTCGCACCTAGCGAGGACCAAGCCGCGCTTATCTTCGGATACGTGTATAGGCACTTTAAGGACAACAGATTTTTAGACAGCTTAGTAGATAATTATAAATTTCACAATAAGCCCCATATACGCATGAAGGGGGGCACATTAATGCGTAGAGCTCCATTAGCGCCTAGTAACCAAGGGCAGGCTATACGGGGCCAACACCCTACATTCTGTATAGTTGATGAGTCTCCTCTCATCGACGATAGTCTATTTGTAGATAATGTAGAACCAGCGATAGTTTCAAATAATGCCCCCTTCATAAATCTAGGTACACCTAAGTCAAAAGACAACCACATGTGGCGCTATTTATATGATGACGCCTATTCGGAGACTTGGACGAGAATGGTATTTTCATGGAGAGACGCAGTAGTGGTTGGAGATAGTTATGAAGCGGCATATACTGAAGAAGACATGCTTGGAAAGATGATGGAATGGGGTGAAGATTCTATGTATTGGAGAACGGAATACGAATGTGAGTTTGTGGAAAGTATTTCCAATATATTCAATCCAGAAAAAATAAAGGCATGTTTCCATGACTATGAACTCTCTACCCCCGAAGCCCCTCTCGACGGAGGAAAGCACTGTACTGTGGCTGTTGACATTGGCAAATCTGTTAATTCTACTGTCATTAGTGTATGGGCCGCTGAAAAAGCTGATGATTCAGATGTGGCACGGCTTATTTACATTGAAGAGATTAGCGCTAGAACTGGCGGGCACGACATTCCATATCAGCGTAAGCGTATTATGGATATTGCTCGTAGTTTTGGTGTTGGTAGGGTTATTATTGATGCTACGGGAATTGGCGGGGCTATTGAACAAGACCTCCGAATAGCGTGTATCAACAGTGTGCCACAGATTTATTTTATACCTTTCATCTTTACAGGAGGGCCCAGAGGAACTAAAACACAAGTATTCAGGGACTATGTATCCTTCATACAGCAAGAGAGAGTGAGAGTACCTAATCCAGCGAATCTAGACATACCCGGCCAGAAAATTATTAACAAGTGGTTTAGGGAACATGTAGACTTACAATATGTTATGGATGCTGCTAATAAAACAGAACGCATTAGCGCTCCTAATGGTAAACATGATGACTATTGTGATAGCTCTGTTTTAGGAATACATGCTACATTAGCTATGCTTCCCGGTTCAGCTAGCGTAGGAGCTTCTCAACAAACTTCAGCTCGTGACCTCATCACTAGTAATATCGGTAGACATTCAGGAGTCTCCTTATTTAGGACAAAAGGACATGATTTCAAAAGAAAGAGTAGATTTTCATTATGACGAAATCTTTATATACTGTTACGATTATACTATATAAGTGGTAGCCATGGCATTTCTTGATAGAGTACGAAGGATATTCGCTACAACGGGTAGTGCACCGCCTTTTAAGGAAGACGAGCCTCTCAGTTTTGGAGCGGGTGTTATAAAACGTTTGAAGCTCTCTAATGACTATACATATAGTCATAAAAAACAATACGAAGAGCATCTCGGTAGACCGAGGATATACATGGATGTATATCTATCTGACCCCATTGTTAGGAGTTTGATAGACCTTCCCTGTTTCTACGCGGTCAAAGACAATTTCGATATTGTGACAGATAAGGATGACGTAAGAGAACGTATAGAAGAAATGTTTAGAGATATAAACATTGAGAACCTTCTATATGGTTGGGTGCGTAACGCTAGAATATTTGGAACAGGATATTTGGAGTGGACCGGAGATAACTTAGTACTTCGTTCTAGCCAAAACATGTTTGTACAAAGAAATGAGCATGGACAAATTAAATATTATTATCAGGATATAGGAGATGAAAAAGAAAATATCCACTTCGAGCCGGAAGAGATTTGTGCTTTACTTAACAACCCCTTCGATGATTACGCTTATGGCCTTTCTGACATCCATCCCATTCTTTATTTGGTTGACCTCAAAGATTATGCAGAGAGAGATGTTGGAGCTGCACTCAACAAGTATGCTTCTTCTCGCTTTGATATATCTTGTGGACTTCCCGATATGCCTTATGGTCCTGACAAAATTAACGAAGTGGTGGACGCGTTCAACTCTTTAGCGCCCGGTGAAGATATCATTCACGGAAACGATATTATTATAAAAGAACTACAAGGCACACAAAGAGCTTTTGAGTATGGAAAATATACAGATGATATATTAGATAAGATACATATGGCTCTTAAAGTCCCTAAGACTATGTGGACTGACCCCGATAAAGCTAGACCTATTTTTGAACCTTATGTTAGATATTTACAAACTATGATTGAGGCTGCACTGAATGCTCAATTAATGCCCCAGCTGGAAGACGGAGAGGCTAAATTTAAGTTCAGGCAGATTAATGTGGAAGATGCATTTACTAAAGCTAAGACAGATATGATATATCTATCTGAAGGAGTATTATCACCCGGAGAAGTTAGGGAAGAGCGTGGTCTCGACCCTGAAGGTGTGGTAGAATTAGATATGCTGAAAGATGTTGCTGTAAAGAAAGCAGGGTCGCCCCCAGAGGGACCCAGCGATAAGAACGCTAACATTTCTGGTGGTAAGAACACTGACAAAAAAGAAGAAAGTGCTCGAGCCCCGAATAGAGGGAATCAACCTTCGGCAAACATAAAGGGGAAAAGAGCATGAGTTATGAAAAGTGTGTAGCATCAGTAGGTTCTACACTAAAAGAACGTGGTGTTGAAGACCACAAAGAGATGGCTGCTAACATGTGTATCATGTGGGCTGATGGACATAACGTAGAAAGAACGTTTGGTAGAACGTTGGATGAAGATGAAAAAAGACGCACGTTTGCCCTATCTCTAGGAGAAGACAATAATATATCATTTACACAAGAGGATGACTTTGAAAGTGCTACTTTCCCTGTCATAGCTATAACATCAGGCCCTCATGAGTATGAAGAAGATGATATACAGCAAAAGGTTTATATAGAACCTGAGATATTAAAGAAGAATATAGAAGCTTTTAACGAGCTACCTATATATTTCAACCATCAGAGAACGCCAGACGATTTAATTGGCATGGCTGCTAATCCTGAGGTGTTTGAGATGGAGAATGGAAAGTCCGCTATTAGGATGTCAGCTACGGTTGATAACAAAAACGAACGGGGACAAGAAGTGATAGATAAAGTGAAGGATGGAGACATAACCCATGTCAGCATTGATTGGTTTTCCAATGACGTTGACGTGATGGGTGATACGTTCGCAACGAACATTCGCCCAACAGAGGTCAGTTTCATTGATAATAAATCAATGGACCCCGTCTGCGAGGAATGTACTATTGAAACGAAATGTGGTTTACACGCAAAAGATGAACATCATGACTGCGGTTGTGGTGGGAAAGATGGCGCGTGTGAATGTTCAGACGGAAAACAAGAGGATATAAACATGACTACAGAAACTCCTAATGTTAAAGAGAACTCCGAAGCGGAGAATATCGTGGAACGCGAATTCGCGTCCCTACGAACGCAACTAGAAGAGATGACATCTTCAAAGGCAGAAATCAATTCCCAGTACGAAGAGGCCCTCAAGATAATTGAGGAATTTAAACTTGCTGAGGAAGAGAGAGCTGCTAAAGAAGCCGAAACTCGAAAGGTTGAAGTTGTAGAGGCGATTCTATCCAAGGAACTGATTTTCGGTACCTTAGAAGAGGATAAGAAAGCAACTCGTAACGATGAACTCACAGCTTGGGATGAATCAAGGCTGACTGGTTTCAGCGAAGCTCTTGCTGCACTTCCGGTACCTGAGGAAATAGAACGTACCTTCGGGAAGGGTAAATCCCCCGAGGGTGAAGCTGTTCCAGCAGAATCCGAGAGAAAATTTGCAGTCAAGTTAGATAAAGAAACTGGGCGTATCAAAATCGACCCAGATGTATTAAGAGGTAATTAATTATGGCAACAGAAATTTTGATAAATGATGGTGGTGCACCAGCACGTATCCTTCCATTTGTAGCGGCAGAAGATGTCACTGCTGGTAACGCATTAACATTCGATACCAGTGGCGAAGTCAAAAACGCTAACAGTGGGGATAGTGCAGGAGACCAATTTGCGGTCTGCGGGTATGCACTCACAACCATTACGTCAGGAAATGTCGTAAGTGTTATTTCTGGGCACGGCGTTATATTGAACGTCAATTGTGCAGACCTAAACGCTGGTGTAGGGTTAATGATGGGAACGACAGATGGTCGTCTCCTTGCAGCAACCAACGCAACAACTAAACCAAGTTGTCAAGCAACTACATTGGAGAACAATTCCGCAGCGGGTTTAACTAAGGTGATAACCCACTAAGGGGTAGGTGATTATTATGGTAGCACTAACTCAGAATTTAGCACCCGGTCTTCTTACTTCCCTTAACACTGGCGCTTACGCAGCGACTGGTGGAACAGGGGAACGTGTACTCATAGACTATAAAGATGCAATCAAAGACTACAAGGTCACAGACCTTGCTGCGATGGCAATGTTTACAGAACCTATGACCACAGAGACTGGCGGTGATATTGATATCACATTCGCAAAGCCTTCCATGGGTATGGAAGAAATCAACGAAGGTAACACACCACAATACCAGCACACTAATCTGCGCTCCGAGAGAGTATCAGTAGGCGAGTGGGGACTGGCTATGGGCGTTACACGTCGTATGATTGAAGATTCACGTTTCAATGAAGTCGAGATGGCTTTGAATGAAGCACGCAGGGCGGTAGACCGTCATATGACTAAGCACGTTGTTTATGCGTTGCTCGGTATCCTAGACTCCACGTTCGGAACGGGTGTTGACGGAGCTAGCATCGTAGCAGCCACAACTGAGGCTAACATTGTAGACTTTAGCGATAATGTTTACGGTGGTTTCCTAGGTAGTGGTTCCGAAATTAATGTCGGACGTAACTATTCGTATGGTCTAACTGCTTCAGGCACGCTTCAAACAGGTCACTATGTAACCGCAGCTGGCGGAGCAGGCGACGGTGAGCTCTCCCTAGGAGACTTAACCACAGCTATGGAACTTATTGGCGGACACGGCTTTAATGCTGACTCCCTAATGATATCCCCAGCGCACTACAAGACTCTATTGAACTTGGCAGACTTTACCACAGCAATTTCTGGCACAACTGCCAGCTACGGATTCCCGTATGTTGTTGAGGAAACTGCTCCTTTCAAGAATACTATAGGAACAGCTGTCGTAGGTAGCATATATGGTCTAACCATCACTACCAACGCATGGTGCCCTCCTGATAGGATATTCATGTGGGACAGCAGCGTAAAGCCTATGTCGTACGTTGAAAGGCGACCATTGACTGTAGAAGAGGCAAACCCCGGTTTCGGAATTGTTGGTTCTTACATGTCGATGAGATACGGACTGAAGGTCACAAGCCCGATGTCTGGCGTAGTTATTATCAACGCTTAGACACGTTTATTTTAGCAAGGGCTCAGGGAGTGAGCCCTAATCACTCCCACTCTATTTCTTTACTAGTCGTAAGAAGGTCAAAATCATGAGGGGAACTAAAGCGTTAAGGTCAAAAACTAAACAGGCAATTCCGGTAGCTTGGCGTTCCTATCTATATGACGCTACTTGGAATTCAACTAATAAAAAACTAACTTTAAAAAATACCAACACTCCTGATGTAAGAATTGCTTTAACTGGAGTTGGTGGGGCTCAAGGTACTCAAGGTACACAAGGTATACAAGGTACGAATGGCACACAAGGTGTTCAAGGTACTGCGGGCGCGGTAGCTGCTCAGGGAACTCAAGGTACACAAGGAACTACAGGCTCTCAAGGTGCTACAGGAACTCAAGGAGCTACTGGGACGCAGGGAACTACGGGTACTCAAGGAATACAAGGTATTCAAGGAACTACTGGTACTCAAGGCACACAGGGTATACAGGGTACTCAAGGTATACAGGGTACTCAAGGCACACAAGGAGTACAAGGAACGAGAGGAATATTCGGAGGCGATAGCCAAGAATTTAATTATAGTAGTTTTGATATTACTGCTGGTTCACCGGGCCAAACTAATTTTGGATTTAATGTTGCAGTGCCCGTTTCTGGGCCCCCTGATTATACTCTAATAACAAAGGTGGGTATATCCGACTATGATATAAATAGTGATGATGTAAGTGCATGGAACGATACTTTAGATAATGGTGATAGTGCTACGCGCGGGCACATAAAGATAAGTAAAGCTACTGATTCTGCTGTATGGGTGATATTTGATATTACAGGTGCTAATGTAGCTGGGGGCACGGGAGTTAACGTTTATGAAGAAGTACAAGTAGATTATATAGACCATAACGACAATTTTACTAATGGCGACGATTGCGTAATTTCCTTTGTCCAGACTGGAGATAAGGGCACTCAGGGAACTCAAGGTATAACTGGTGCTCAAGGTACAGATGGTACTCAAGGTACACAGGGAACTACTGGTGCTCAAGGAACTCAAGGAACTACTGGTGCTCAAGGAACTCAAGGAACTACTGGTACACAGGGAACTCAAGGTATCCAAGGTATTCAAGGAACTACTGGTGCTCAAGGAACTCAAGGTATTCAAGGTACAACAGGAACTCAGGGAACTGATGGTACTCAAGGAACTCAAGGAATACAAGGTATTCAAGGAACTACTGGTACTCAAGGAACTCAAGGAACTACTGGTACTCAAGGAATTCAAGGAACTACTGGAACACAGGGAACTCAAGGAACACAAGGTATTCAAGGAACTACTGGTACTCAAGGAACTGAGGGTATAAGAGGTGGCACTAGATATGACTTCTCGACTACGACTACCGATGCGGACCCCGGCGCGGGAGTATTCAGGTTAAATCACGGAACGTTTGCTTCTGTTACACAACTATATATAGATGATGTCGATGCGGATGGTACAGACCAGCAGGACTGGTATGATACGTGGGACGACTCTAGTAGTACTGTAGAAGGTACTATAATAATACAATCAGCAGATGGTTCTGATGCTTCATATGCTTCGATGCAAGTAACTGCTGTAACGGCTGCGACAGGATATTATAAGATTACAGTTACTCCTGTTGTTGGGTCTGCTAATCCTCCTTTTGCTAATGCAGAAGAATGTATTTTAGAATTTAGTAGAACTGGAGATAAAGGAACTCAGGGTACGCAAGGAACTACGGGTACACAGGGAACTCAAGGAATACAAGGAACTACTGGTACTCAAGGAACTCAAGGAATACAAGGAACTACTGGTACTCAAGGAACTCAAGGAACGACTGGAGCACAGGGAACTACTGGTACTCAAGGAACTCAAGGAACGACTGGAGCACAGGGAACTCAGGGAACTCAGGGAATTCAGGGTATTAAAGGTGATACTGGTACTCAAGGAACTCAAGGAATACAAGGTATTCAAGGAACTACTGGTACTCAAGGAACTCAAGGAATACAAGGTATTCAGGGAACTACTGGTGCTCAAGGAATTCAGGGTATTAAAGGTGATACTGGTACTCAAGGAACTCAAGGAATACAAGGTATAACGGGTGCTCAAGGAACTCAAGGTATCCAAGGTATAACTGGAACGACAGGAACTCAAGGCACTCAGGGAACTCAAGGAACGACAGGAGATACAGGAACTCAGGGAACTCAGGGAATTCAAGGTATAACGGGCGCTCAAGGCACTCAGGGAACTCAAGGAACGACAGGAGATACAGGAGCTCAGGGTATTCAAGGAATTACGGGAGCTCAAGGTATTCAAGGTATAACGGGCGCTCAAGGAACTCAAGGAATTACAGGTGCGACTGGAGCACAGGGAACTCAAGGTACACAAGGTATTCAAGGTTTACAAGGAACGCAAGGTATACAAGGTATACAAGGAACAGAGGGTACTGTAACTGGTGGTTCACAAGGGGCTCAAGGAGCTGACGGAATAAGAGGGGGAACTAGATATAACTTCGATAATACTATAACAGACGCAGACCCCGGCGCGGGCGACTTTAGATTAAACAACGGAACTTTTGCTTCTGTAACTAAACTATATATAGATGACGTAGACGCGGATGGTACTGACCAGCAAGCGTGGTATGCAACTTGGGATGATTCTACTAGTACCATTGAAGGTACTATAATAATACAGTCGGCAGATGGTTCGGATGCTTCATATGCTTCGATGCAGGTAACAGGAATTACTGAAGCTACAGGCTACTGGAAGATAGATGTTACTCCAGTAGTAGGTTCAGGTGACCCACCATTTTCTTCGGCAGAGCAATGTGTCCTAGAATTTACTAGAACTGGTGATAAGGGAACTCAAGGAACTCAAGGAATACAAGGTATTCAAGGAACTACTGGTACTCAAGGAACTCAAGGAACTACTGGTACTCAAGGAACTCAAGGAACCACTGGTACTCAAGGAACTCAAGGTATCCAAGGAATTACAGGAACTACTGGAACACAGGGAACTCAAGGCACTACTGGTACTCAAGGAACTCAAGGTATCCAAGGTATAACTGGAACGACAGGAACTCAAGGAACTCAGGGTATTCAGGGCATAAAGGGTGATACGGGAACGCAGGGAACTCAAGGTACTACTGGTACTCAAGGAACTCAAGGAATACAAGGAATTACAGGAACTACTGGAACACAGGGAACTCAAGGTACTACTGGTACTCAAGGAACTCAAGGAATACAAGGGATTACAGGAACTACTGGAACACAGGGAACTCAAGGTACTACTGGTACTCAAGGAACTCAGGGTATTCAGGGCATCAAGGGTGATACCGGTGATACAGGCACTCAAGGAACTCAAGGAATACACTGAATTACAGGAACTACTGGAACACAGGGAACTCAAGGCACTACTGGTACTCAAGGAACTCAAGGAATACAAGGAATTACAGGAACTACAGGAACACAGGGAACTCAAGGTACTACTGGTACTCAAGGAACTCAAGGAATACAAGGAATTACAGGAACTACAGGTTATAGAGGTGGAACAGCATGGACATTTGATACTTCCACCACTGATGCCGACCCCGGCGCTGGGGACATTAGATTTAATCACACTACATTTGCTAGTGTTACTAAAATATTTATTGATGACACCGACGAAGACGGTAATGACCAACAAGCTTGGATGCGTACATGGGACGATTCATCTAGTACAGTAGAAGGTGTTATAATCATACAATCTGCTGATGGTAGTGATACATCATACGCATCGATGGAGGTAGATTCAGTTACAGAGGCTTCAGGCTATTTCAAGATAGATGTTGACCCATTAGTTGGCTCAGGTAATCCACCATTTAGTAATGGTGAAAGAATTACTTTATCCTTTAGTAGAACTGGTGATAAAGGAACTCAAGGTATTCAAGGAACTACTGGTACTCAGGGAATTCAAGGAACTACTGGCACACAGGGAACTACAGGAACACAGGGAACTCAGGGAACTACAGGAACTCAGGGAATTCAGGGTATAAGGGGTGCGCAAGGAATTCAAGGAATACAAGGAATTCAAGGAACAACCGGAACTACAGGAACTCAGGGAACAACCGGAACTACAGGAACTCAGGGAACTCAGGGAATCCAAGGGACGGATGGTGCAGACAACTCCACACAAGGAACTCAAGGTATTAAAGGTGATACTGGTACTCAAGGAACTCAAGGTATTCAAGGAATTACTGGTACTCAAGGAACTCAGGGTATTAAAGGTGATACTGGTACTCAAGGAACTCAAGGTATTCAAGGAATTACAGGAACAGGAACTCAAGGAACACAAGGTATAACGGGCACTCAAGGAATTCAGGGAATAACTGGAGCACAGGGAACTACTGGAACACAGGGAACTCAAGGAATACAAGGTATTCAAGGAACACGGGGTATTTTGGGTACTCCGGGTAGTCAGGGAACTCAAGGAACGACTGGTGCTGGAACTCAGGGTGCCGACGGAGCGCCCGGACCTGCGGGTTCACAGGGTACACAGGGAACTACAGGAACACAGGGAACTCAGGGAACTACAGGAACTCAGGGAATTCAGGGAATAACTGGAGCAGGAACACAGGGAACGCAAGGTATACAAGGAATACAGGGAATTACAGGAGCAGGGACACAAGGAACTCAGGGAATTACAGGAGCAGGAACTCAAGGAACACAAGGTATTCACC
>Ga0256380_1000004_pt1 | contig 37842 bp, 48 predicted proteins | sample LS1230viralmetaG_FD_189071 | JGI IMG/M metagenome (GOLD analysis project Ga0256380, IMG submission 189071) | Seawater viral communities from deep brine pools at the bottom of the Mediterranean Sea - LS1 2300m | ecosystem: Environmental > Aquatic > Marine > Bathypelagic | place: Mediterranean Sea... | reverse complement strand
AACATCTAATCCCCGAGGGTGTGACGCAGAAGGAGTTGACCGAAAAGTATGCAGCGATATTCAAACCGCTCTCAAAGATGGTAGAATTTAAGGACAATAAAGGTGTGGTACATAGTGTATCAGTTCAAACTCTTGTTAATGATCCTGATTTCGCCGCAAAAGTAGTACTGTCGAGAGCAATAGCGCGGGATACGCTCCTTGGAAAGGCCACTGCTGTTAGGTCAATTATGGGCGGTAAGGGTGAGGGACTAAAAATAGATGTGAACGGTGAGAAGATAACCAAAATAGAATCTAATTTTCTGGTCCTAGCTGCAGTTTCGCCTAAATCTGTTGTAGCACAACTGAAAGGGGTAGAAGCTCTCTTCAAGGCCGACACTCCGGAAGCATTTATAGAGGGACTTGGTGTTCTAAAGAGTATGGGATTTTTCCAAAATAAAAGTCCCGAAGACCTGGAGCAGATGGCCGCGAATCGATATGTGAGTATGAAGGTTACACAGCCCAATGGTACACAGAAGGATGTAGTACTCAGTATAAAAGATGTTGGCTCGCAGCTATTGAAGAGTTACCTTGCAACCCAAAAGGGAAAAGAGGTCACAAACTTCTTTGTAAAAAATGAAGCTATGTTGGAACGATCAGGAGTCAATCCGCTTATCATCAGGGCAGGCAAAACAGGAAGTGAACAAATTCAAGCTAGTATTAGAGTCCTTATCAATGATCGCAACGAGAACAAACGTACCCTTCTGAATAGCTTGGTAGCCCTCGCTGGGAGGGCACAATATAGAGACCAGGTCGATAAACTTGTTGATGCCGCGGCTATCAACGCAGGCGTCAATCTAAATGATACAAAGCTGCCTCTATTTAAAAGGATCGCGAATTTCTTATTTAATGAGCCAGACGTTGGCGGTGTAACTACACCTGGGGGTGGGGCAACACCTACCGAAGGTGCTGTTGATATGCATAAAGTGTTCAACCGCGCATATAATAAAATGACGCAGCCCCCCGTCCCTCCAGGCGAAGATGACTAACCCCAAACTAGGATACTAACATGGTAGAAATAGCAGATAGAATTGGAGAGGTAGTAACTGAGGATATCCCTCAATCTACAGCAGTATTGGAATCAGGAACTCCTACTCTTCTCCGTGAACATCTTACTTCTCCGTGGGCACAATCCATACTGGATAGGCAAGCTGCTATTGGACTTACCCTGCATGAGTCTCTTGTGCGGATTCGTAATGGTGCATATGACCTCCTTAAGCCTAGTGGAAAAGGCCAGCCTGGACTTGATCCTCTAGATGTAATGGAGGCATTTGGAGCCTCCAGAGACTTTATGGTGATGTTGCCTAAACTCGTGGATAATCCACAGGCTCAAGTTCCCATCCTTAGCGCGGGACAAGAGGGCTTCCGAGACAAGGTTACACAGCTTATACCAGCAGGTCTAATGACTCTAGACCCAGACCTAGAAAAGAGAATTGGGGAAGAAGAAGCAATCGTGGAACCGGGTTGGGTAACTGGGCCATTAAGATATGGTGGAGCTTTCCTCGGCGGTGCTATAGGAGCTACCCCAGAAGAAGATAAAAATACAGGTGAATTTATAGCCAAAACACTGGGTCAGTTGGTAGTTGGGGCGACTATATTTGGGAAGACATTAAGAGCCCTCACGGGGACAAAAGGAACCAAGACGGCTTTAAGTATTGCTACAAAGGGGACACTCTCTAAAGCAGGAGCAACCACAGGACTTGTTGAGGGAGGTCTTGAGTGGGCATTTTCCGAAAGGAAGGTAGGAGCCGGGGATGTATTATTTCGAGGGGCGTTTGGTGCAGCTATTCCTCTTGTAGCAAAACCTGTTATCTCAGGTGTTAAACACACTGTTCAGCTTATCGGTAAGGGAAGTATCTCAGCTGCAAAAGCTGTGGGTATTGTATCCCGTGTGACTGGACAACATCTAGAAGGGGAGAAGGAGTTCCTTAACGCTTTACGTAATGAGCTTCGTGAGGCCGGAACGAAGATTAGCATCAAAGAATTAGCTAAACGTCCTGCTATTCAACAACTCTTTAAACGTGTAAAGGAGAGGATAACAACTCCTATAGGTAAGACTGTAGCGACACTGGAAGATCGTATTACAAAAGCGCGTGAGTTGTATGAGTTTGAGTTAGAGAACATAACGAAGAATCTTGTACCTCCATTAAGAAACAAACAGCAGATAGTGGCCGCTGTTGTAGACCTCAACAGTCGCTATACTAAGAATATACAACTGCTGGAATCTAATCTAAGAGGTTTCCGGAAGGGCGCTCCTTCTACACTAAAACAACGTGTTCCTGAGAGTGCTTTGGGAGTTCCTTTAGATCACCTTCCCCCTCTTGGTGCAGGTACAGGAGTAGCTAAAGCTTCTACCTCTGCTTTCCGTAGGCTTCTAGCCGCTGCTGGAAGACGTGGTGTCAATATGGATAATCTGGATGATATGTCAAACCTTGTGTACGGAAAGAGAACGGGGTTGCTTGGTAGGGATGAGGTATTCTTCTTGACAGAGAAATTAGATGCTGAAGATATAGCCTCCAAACTATTTGGAAAACATGTGATTGCTAAGATTCCCAAGGGTCTTGAAGTTGATCCAACGAAGGCTCACAAGATGTGGACAGTTACACCACATCTATTTGCCTCTATGGATAAATACCTTCGGAACTTTGGTCCCATGGGTAAGGTCATGGCAGATAAGGTGAGTCAAGTAAGAGTCATGTCTTCTGTTCAGTTTGGTACCCTGTGGCGAGCGGCCAAAGATTCTTTGGACACTTTGTCGGATAAAGAAATAGGCCAACTTGTTAAAGTAATGGAAGGAGAGATAACGGACGATCAACTTCTCAAACTTGGAATTACAGACATATCTAAACTTCGAGGAGTTGGAGCAAAACTACAGGGGCTTATGGATACTGTTTGGCATCAAGCTAATAGGCTGAGTCCTATTGGATATATAAGGAACTACTTCCCACATATCGCGAAAGACTCAAGTATCATATTTGACAGCGCGGCACGTAGTAGAGCTATTATAGCCGCCGCAAAAGAACACAACATTCCAGTAGCCCAAGCGGAGCAGATATTTGATACGTACATGAAACGCCACGGACCAAGGGAGTTTCACAGTCTCACTCGTAGTAGAAGTAAGCTGGAAGATAAGATGATTCCATTCAAAGGACAGGATGGAAATCGACGTGACACATATGATGCGCTCCTGACTTACTTCCTGCGCGGTTCGGAAACGAATCAGTGGCAACTTGCTTTTGGAGCTCCTGCTGCTGTTGGGAAACAACTTCCTATCGTGGGGGCCTTCATTGATGCTGTTGAAGAGAAAGCGGGTGCTGACTTTGGTAAGTTGGTCGGGACAATGTTTGATAGGATGATGGGGGTAGATTTTAATAATACATTGGGTAATAGATTCCTTCGTGTGATGAAGGATATAAACATCCCCCTCCTTGGGCAAGCACAAATCTTACAGATAGGTCAGACGGGTCATATTGCTAGTGCGACAAGTCTGAAGGCATTGTATACTAGCCTCGCCCAAAAGTCTGGGCTGACAAATGAGTTGAGTGGGTTCAGTCGGAAAGAAATTGCACAGTTAGTGGTAGATTCAGGAGTGATTAAGTCGGTTTTGCGTGACCACGTTGCCATTATGACAGGAGGTACTGGTCGAATGGCACAAGGATTCCTTCGAGGCACAGGTATGCTTGGGATGGATGACATGCTGAGGAAAGTGGCCGCGCGTTCCGCTATAGTCCATATGGAGAATGGATTTGCCGCTCTTGCTAAAGGGACCACGAAGAAGATGACTGGTGTTTGGAGACGAGATCTCCAAAAGTTTGGACTCAGTGACAAACGTATAGATGAGATTGTATCTGGTCAAAGCCCTCTCACTGATTTGGAACGACTCGTAGCTATGAATAAGGTAGCGAGTACTACACAATTTCTGGCTTTTCCAGAAGATATTCCTCTGTTCTGGTCCTCTCGTTATGGAAGAGTCCTAACACAGTTCAAAACGTTTGCGTTTCAGCATATGAGATTCATGAAGGATCATATTGTATCTGAAATGAAGAAGGGGAACTTCAGACCTTTTGCTGCGGCAATTGTTCAGATGCAACTAACTGGGGAGATTGTAAACGATATAAAAATGATGGCCCGCGATCCAGTGGGTGTCCTTGAAGGAAAGAGGACGCGTGCAGATGAGCCTACAAGGAAGGTCTCCGAGGCTGTTACAGGACAGTTTCAACGTGTTGGGGAAATGCTAGGACTCAAGTTATCCGGTGGCTCGTGGAGTATGGTGGATCGTGCGATGGACAACTTTTTCGCTTGGGGCGGGGCTGGCTTGTATACAGATATAATATCCTCTATAGCTTTCCGCGATCCAACGGTAGGTGGCATTGAGTTCCTAGGTGGCCCAACTGCTGGGACAGCTCTTCGCATCTGGCGTATTGCAACAAGTGTTGGGCTTGTTGATCCTCCTAAAACAGGAGTGGTTGAGCGTTTTTTGAGGGAGTCCGTGGGATTCCTTAGACAGCGCACACCCCTTCCTTTTCGTCAGCATGTGAATGATACGCTTATGAACTTGTTTGACCTTCCTTCAAGGCCACCGCGTTAGCTTGCCTTTATTGATAAGTGTCGTACTGCGACACTTAAAGTTATCCGAGGAGGTCTTTTATGTCTTCATCAGATAATTTGATTGTGTAGATTTTTGGTGGACCATAGTCTAAGTCTATGACACCAAGCTCATCCAGATGCCTCATATGGCTGAACAATACTTCGGGGGTTATACCTCTCCATCTAACTTTGCGTAGTAAGCTGGAATGATCCAATTTACCACCAGCTTTTTGGAGATACTCTACAATTCTCTTCTGATCCCTGCCACCTATATTTTCCGTTCCCACGTATGACAGCGCGGTCCGTGTACCCTCCTGTAGGTCCATAATCATATCCACTGACTTTCTTAAAGCTGCCTCGGTGATGGTAAGGTCATCCCCTACATCCACAGTTAGAATCATGGCTAACTTTAGAGCATATACATGTGCTCTGTTGTGAAAGGGGATTAGTTTCTCATCCTCTGGCATCTTTGGTCCCCACTCTTGTTCATACCACTTTGTAAAATAGTCTCTGGCACCATCACTGACGGAGAACTCTCCCTCAATATGGGATATATAGTCTGCATCTTCTATTAGAGTCTTTCGTAAAGCGAAATGTTCTTTCTCCCTTACAGGCCAAGCAATAAACTTCTGTCTCTTTGGGACATGGATGATAAGTATCCTTGCCATAAACCCACCATCTATTGCATCTGCAGGAACGGAACTTAGCCAGTCTGGCGTGGAGCATGCGAGCCATGTGGGACATACATTTGCTATATGGAAACTCCCATGCTCTTTTGTTATATAGGGAAACTTCTCCTGACATCCATACATTTCTGTAAGGACGGCTACCATCGTTTGAGCATTCTTGGGAGCTCCAAGAAATACTTTCAGCTCAGGAGAGAATATCAACACCGATCCATCGCTTACAAATCTCCCTTTGGCGAGAAGTCTTTTGTCATAGTGATTCAAGGCGGTGAGGAGTGCTTCTGCAGTTATCTTCTGCTGGACTAGAGTTATTGAGTCTACGTCTTTAATAATTTCCAAACCTATCTCGACGACGGTAGACTTCTTGCCCTCACCAGATGGACCTATTATGAACGTATACAGGTTTGGAAAGAGTTTTTGGTACGCATACTCCAGCCAAACCTGACGACGCAAGAGACTACCCAGAAGTGTTATCCCCGTCCACAGCCTTGCGTTTTCTGGGGTTTCCACGTTTTGGGTGTATTTTACGTAACGCGCGATCCACGATTTTCTTTTCTTCATTGGTGAGTTTGAACCCTTTCCAACTCTTGCCGTATGTTATATACAGCTGACTGAGGTGACTCGCTGAGATGCCCAATGAAGCACTTGCTGCATTGAGTTGTTTGAATTGGGTTCGTAACTCATAGAGAATGTATACTGGAGAGGCTGGAACTTTGTGTGTTACTGATAGCATGATGGCACGCCATGCTATTATGTTAAGTCGAGGATTCTTCTTCGGTTTGTGGAGGTTCATTTCGATAAGCCGTCGGCGGTAAGTTTCGTGACACATCCCAAGCTGACGTGCGCCTTCACGGATGGTGGGAGCACGACGAAACATGGCTTCTATATCTTTGGAGTTATGCTTCATGATCGGATCACCCCGTTACATGCTTGATAGGCTTTTGGTATCTTTCTGCTTCTCCTGTTTCGGGATTCTTCTTCCAGTCTCTCTCCTTAACCTTTTCCCAAGTTGCATGCAGAGCCTGTTCAAGATTAAGACCAGAAATATCACAATAATCTAACAAGTATATGAGGATATCTCCCAAGGCATCTTTTGCTTCCTCACGATACTTCATTTCGTCCATACCCTTGATACCCTGTTCCCACTTGAGATGAGCACGAAATAGCTGTCCAACTTCCTCGCCCGCCCCTAATAAGGGACGATATGCGGGCCTCATGATACCAAAGTTTTTGTCTGCCCACCTTCCAACCTCCTCTTGGGTTTGGTGCAATCCTTTAACATTCATCTACAAATCCTCCAGCTCACCAAAGTTATCACCGGCAGAGAAGTCCATACCTATAAGTATGTCCTCTCCACGTACAGGAACAGTCTCATTACAGTCAAGAAGCGTTCTCTTAGCTTCTTTCAGATCGTTTGGGTCAACAACACAGACTATCTGATCATGGATGAGCATACATACATCTAGACCAACGTCCACTGCCCGCATATATATCTTACTCAGAAGGGTTCCCGCTGTAGATTGTGCATAGTGTCCGTACCCTTCACGATATACACTTTGCGGGCTTCCTTTAAGGTCTCCATAGAAGTCTCGCTCCCATCCCCAAGCGTTGGTAATTGATCCATTCTTATGGAGACACTCTTGTATCCACGGAAAATACTCTCCGCGAAGACCTTTATACAAGGTGTCGAAGTATACATGTCTGAGGTAGGTTGCGTGATTGATAGGTATGTCTGCGGTCTTAGCAAATGTATCTCTTCCCATGTCATAGTTAAGAGCATGAACACATCTCTTAGCATCATACCTTTCCTTAGAGTGCTTACCAACTTCCTCGTACTTTAAACCATATATTGCTGATGCTGTGGCGCTGTGTATATCTAGATTCTTTTGGAAGAATGCCATTCCTGTTTCATCTTTGGCGGCAAACATCACAATGTGAGCCTCTACCTGAACCAAGTCCATAGATATGAGAACCTTTCCTCGTTCAGGTATAAAGATTGTACGTATTACTTTGGAGTCTTTGTGTCTTACGGGTAAATTCTGGTGGTTCCCGCCTGTCTTAAACGCACACCCTTTGGAAGATAGCCTATCAGTCTCAGGAATGAGGGCATACTCAGTTCTAAAGTAACCATCTGGATCAGTAGCAGTTCCCTTTTTGGCTCCTCCAAGATATGTAGTTGTCATCTTTTCAATGCGTCTATATTCTAACAGGTCTGAGAGCCACGGAACGTTTCCGCTTGCCGCTAATGCTTCGAGGGCAACCTTTCCTGAAGATGGCTTGCCTGTCTTCTTGTCTTTCTGTACTGGAAGTTTCATTATGTCATACAGGATATGTCTGATTTGAGTAGAAGAACTTAGATTTATGGTTGAGCTATACTCATCTCCAATCACATCTTTTAGTCCCTTATGTACCTTTTTACTGACGTCTACCATTTGGGTTCGGTAATTTGCTAGAAGGTTTATTCGCTTCTTGAGGTTTATCCTTATACCACGCATGTTTAGGTTGTGGAGATAATCCTTCGTGAGCTTTAGATGGAAGTTGTAGTAGTAATCTAGTTTGCCTAGTTCCTTCAATTCTTTTCTTAGCTCGGTAACACAGTGAGCAGTTGTGTGAATATCCTTACAGTTATATTTCCACCGTTGGGGGCCGGGCGGTTGATTCTTTCCCTCTTCCTTGTAGTATGGGACCGTGTCGTATATGGACGTGACGGTATGGAGAGTACGCGCAAGTTCAGGATAAGCACAGTGTTGTGCCACGATGGTATCAAAATTAAGGTCAAACTCAAAACCCATAAAGCCAAGGATGAAACCATCATAAGGAAAGTTATGAGCACATAAATCTACATTCTTACTTCTAAAAAGGATATCCAGCTTACGGAGCACTTGGATTTCTTCGTGGAGTGGGAACCTGGATGATCCATCTGAGAGCTCGAATACAATACACATCGCCTTTGTACTTGTACCAATGCCAAGACAGTCCACTCGAGGTCCTGGCATGAGCGTCTCAATATCTAATGCAACAGGCTCATTACAGGATAGAAGCTCTTCAATGAACGTCTCCACCTCATCTACGTTGGGGTTTGTTATAATTTCTCGTTCAGGATACTTAAATGTAATAGGGTCGAAGTCTCTTATTCGTACTAAGTCTGCCTCGAATAGTGGGAGGAATGACTTTGACTTTGTGGACCCGTATCCGTATTGTGCTCGCATGGTTCGGATAACAAAGGCGGGATGTACGGTTGGTATGACCCACTTATCCATCCAAGAACATGGATAGATAGAGCCACGGCGGAGAGTAATACTATCATTATAATCAGTAAAAGCTCCGAGAGCGATATTGCCAACAGGAACGATAACCCGTATATCATCACATATTTCAGTGAGTTCTTCTTGTAGCTCTTTTTGTGCCTGAGTCCTTTGGGCACTTGTTAAGTCCTTTATATTACTTGGAGGTTTATGCTTCCAGAAGTTTGTCATGTAACATTCATCAAACGTCAGACCTACATTGGCAAGGGAGCCCTTTAGTCTGTATCCAGACGGACCCATAAATGCCTTGCCAGACTTTAGCTCATATTCTCCAGGAGCCTCACCAACGATAACAATTCCATTAGGTGGAGGATAGGTTCCGTTAGTATACTTGGTCATTTTATTCCTACTTTAGCTTTGGCGTATTGATACCACCGCTCTTCCAGCTCGAATCCTACGGATCGTCTGTTGCACTTCAGTGCTGCGCGTAGTGTACTTCCACTACCACAGAATGGATCGAGAACTAACTCACCTTCCTGAGTAGAGTTCTTTATAAGCTCTTCAATTAAGTCCTCTGGCTTCTCAGTAGGATGGTGTGTTCCTTTCACGTCCGGGCGACCATATTCAAATATGTTGTTCCGAAAGAAGTTCAAGGATCGTTTACCTCGAGATGCAAACAGGAAGGATTCATACTTCCCTGCATAGGAGTTTTGGAAGTCTGTCATAGTGTGATGTTCTTTGATCCAAATACAGGATGGAATTTGAACACGAAACCCCATATCCTCCAGGAACTTTACACACCTCGATATAGACAGCTGATCGAAGAACATATAGATATGACAATCCGGAACAAGAGCCTTCAGAAGACCCTTGGATATATTGTCAAGGAGTTGACTCGCACTACTTTGGTCGTTTACCATAGCCCCCTCTGTGGACAGGGCCAAGGCACGCCTCATCCCAATGCTCTCCAAACCAGCCGCCGCCCCCCAAGGTGGATCAAGTAACACCATCGCCACACTCTCAGGCTTCAGTTTATCTATGAGCTTAGCTGAGTCTCCATGATATAGTTTAACTAAAGTGGGGACTCTCTTCCTCTTTGCCATTTCATTGAGGATGCAGAACTCTTTGTATCTTTTTATAATCCTCAGTCCCTCACGGGCGGAAGATACAGACTGAAGTTTTGGAATCTCATCCATGAAAGAGACGAGAACGAGGTCTTCAACTGTTCGTGTGCGCGTGTCACCTATAACTTGAGCAGTCTTTTTTTGTGTCCAGGGTTGCTGTGCGGCCGCCGCTCCTGTCATCCCCTCCATCCAGGTCTTACGTTCATTACTCATACCGTGAGCTAATAGAAACATGTCGTGGATTTTCTTTTTCGCCAAGGCACGTTCCTGCCATGTGAAGTCAAGTCTGTTATTGTTCTCCTCAAACTCCATCAATAGCTTGTCAAGGTCGTCCACCTTGTTGGACCGTTTGATGGGGACGTCTGCCATACCAAGTTCCAAAGCCGCTCTTAGACGACGCTCTCCACATACTAGGTTGTTTTCTGTGTCTACGATGATTGGTTGAATCATCCCAAGATGTTTTATGGATGTGGCAAGCTCACTGATAGGACCAAGCTCAGTTCGTAATCTTTCTGGAACCTTTATCTTGTTTGGGTTCATAAACTTTCCTCCTCATTATTATGGTGTCGGCATGTGACCTAGACCCTATCTTGTACACATTTACTGGTGTCCATCCTTCTACCATAAGGACAAGCATCTTGCTCGCCCACGTTATAATATATTCTTCTTCCTTATGACCCACCGAGAGGATCATGGCCCCAGGTGCCTCCCCAGGCCCTTTTGGTGATGGCGGCTCCCCCCTCGGCGGGCCACGCAGGTTATTGGCTAACTCTTATTTCCTTCTCCTTCTTCCACCTCCACCATTCTCGTTATGTTCTGAGATACGAACGGAGGTGATTTCATTCCCAGGAATACCTTGGTACTCCTTAATGGTCACGGTTACAGCAACGTTGCGACCATGGCAATCCTCGGTAGCCCAATCATCTGGGACTCTTTCTTCCTCGGTAAGAGGAATCCCCATAGCTGTCATGTAGAAACGCTTGAGGAACCCTATGGCTTTCTCCGTCTTCTTCTCATCAACAACATTCTTTCCATCCTTATTAGTGACATAAACGTCACTCCCAGAACTATCTTTCTCTTTCTTGAACACCTCCAGTCCGTGCCTCATGAAGAGGTTTTCATCCTTGAAGGGACCATCCTCGGTGATAGTGAGGGTCCACATCACCATAGCAGCTCCGGCGGACGTCTTTATAATCTTGGAGTCTGCAATCCTTACAGGATCGTAGTCACCATGATCAACAACTTTTCGTGCATCGTAATCTGAGGCTTTCTTTGGAATTCTTGGCATGATTGTTCTCCGTTAGTGTGTGATACATTGTGAGTTGCGAGGTGCTTCGCTCTTATAAGTTAGCCTCCTTTCTTTTCTCCCTGATTCATCGAAACAACATCTCCTTCAACGTGGGGTTTTCGATGTATTCAGGCATCGCATTGTCTCGTGTTCGGCACATGGCAAAGTTGTCTGCTCTTGTCTGTGCCTCACGATAAAGACCTCCATCTTTACTTCGCTCGGCCTTTAGTCTCCATACTTCATCGAAGTAACGAAATAGATTCCTACGAATGGAGCCCACTATTTGTGGAACTTTTGTAGAATCCTCATGTCCTTCCCTTTCCGACATGGGCTGTTCATGAGCAGTACAATAAAAAAGAACTTCCAGACCTGTGATAATATCTAGGAGCTCTTCCATTCTTGTAGCGAAGAGTCCATAGTCTGGAAGGGAAGCAAACTCTGCGTCCGTGGGGTGATAAGCATCCTTCTTTTGTTTGATCCCTTTTCTGTCTGATAGAACTTGGTTCATTGTGATTCGAGATGTCCCACTTAGGGAGTCCATACAGATTAGGGATGGAATCGCTCCCTTTTTCACCTCACTCCCAACCCAAGTCCCGCGGACAATACCGTGCTCAAATTTTCCGTCCGCAAAGTCAGCGAGGTCATTGAACATTTCTGTATATGCAACAGGCTTTTGGTAGTCAAAGTCTCTGTAGAATTTAAACTCTACACGGTCTAAGACTCCCATTTGTTTGAGAGGTTTCAGCCCTCGGTCGGTGTCAATGACGAAGGCTGTCTCTATTAAATTATGCTTCAGAGCCAGCCCCAACAGATAAGTCTTTCCACATCCAGGGACGCCGAATACACACCCCGCGGAACTTCCCTTTGGATCATAGGACCAATCATCGGACTCAAATTCTTCCTCGCGTACTTCATCCTGAGGCATGGCGGGTTCTGTTTTGTTATTCACCTTCTTCTTCGTACCCTTGGGCATCTTCATACTCCTTTACAACGTCAACAACTTTTAGTGTGACGATGTGGGGGTTTTCCTCACTTACGCAGGGAATTGCTCCTAGATGAGACTCTGCACGGGTTTTTTCTAACAGCTTTGTGGGTATTTCAACGCTTCCTCCATGATACAACTGGAGTATTGAGATTACTGCAGAGTTTAAACATATGAACGTATACATCGCCTGTGTTGGGGTTATGGGCCAATTCTCCCATTCATTACTTACCGCCAGTCCTTTCATCATGAGGGTTATGTTCGTATCCAGCAACTTTGAAACTTTCTGCCTTTCAATATTTAGCTCATTTTCAAGCTCCTCTATTTTCTTATCCTTGTTGTCCATCTGCTAACCTCCTTTCATCCTCTACGAAGTCATGGCTCCTTACAAGCTCCTCCTTACTACTGTTGCAAATCTTCCTGAAGATACATTCTCCATATGATGTACACTCATGGAAGTGTTGTGTCCAGGGGTCTGGGTCCAGTGGGTGTTTCATATCAGCATACATACTCCATACCCACTTGATGGTATTCTCAAGCGTTATTTCGTAGCTCTTCATTTCCTTCGAGGTTCGAGTAGTACAGTCTCGGAGGTAGTTTCTGTTGGCAGAGGATATTTGTATCCAGTTGAAGCGAAGACCTTTGCAGGTCTCGAAGGACTCCCTCGCACCCCATATGAACGTGGAGACTTGGAAGTTTGGGCGCATACCTATACGTAAGAAGCTTCCATCTCCAACGGCTCGGGTAGTTTTGTGGTCCATGATCCACAACCCGCGCGCCCACTCAATTACGAGGTCAAACCACCCATGTAGGACAATGTCCTCACGGAACTCGCGGGCGAACTCTACCTCCGAGGCAACTATCTTGAAGTCCTCTCTGTCAAGTGGGTACTCTCTGTCATAGTCTACAAGAATCCGAAGGAGATTCTTCAGATTCCTGTGCTCATCACCGCTTATTGATTCGGTGTCAAGGTCTTGGAGGGCGGCCTTGATAGGCGCCGCCAGGTACTTTGGAACTTCAATGTGATCCTGTTGCTTTCTTCCCTTTACATCATCTGGAGTGTTGATGATGAATTCAGCCAGTCCGGTGATCTTGTTTCCCTTCCTCGTATCCATAGACTCCTCTTGGTAACGTGACGAGAGGAATCTATGGACGAAACTACCAGCCTCAAGAGGTGCGGCCTTTCCGAGTGGTGCAAGCATTTGTATGTACGTCTCATAATACTTGCGCGGACACCTCTGTAATGTTGTTATCTTACTCTGACTGAACTTAGTCGGCAGAGGAAGAGGGCTCGTCTTCTGGTAGAGTTTTCGAGCCTGTTTTAGATTCATTTTCGAGTCTCCTTATTTCGGCTTCGGCGATGCGGCTCCATTGGTCTGGAGAGAATACCTGTCCATCTGGTTGGTACAACATGAGTGTTGTGTTCTCATTGTATGTTATGGGAATCACTAGACCATTCTCTAGCATCCCACAAAACACACTGGATAACTCACTCATTTTTTGCCTCCCTTTTTACTGCTGGATTTTCCTCACCAAATTTGCGAGGGACGTTCCCGACAAAAATCCTGCCTGAGTATCTCATCCCCCATCCTGATATCCAGGTCATGAGATTTGACAGGCTGATCTTGAGGCGCGAGAAAGTACACTGCTTCAACCGGCCCCCCTCCGGTACGTAGAATACAGCGATACTTTCTTCCTGTTCCTTTATCATCTCCATCGTTGTCTTCATTCTTCTCCTCCTGCCATTTCCTTTTTGAACGCTTCCAACTCTTCAAGAGACATATTCTTCAGGCTATTGCTGAGTCCCTTGAGGAGGCTGTCTGATTCTTTACGCTTTGTCTTGTTTGGTCCTCTCATCTTGGATATACTGGCGAGCTCAGTAGCAAGCTCATCATCAGTCATCGTCTTTACTTTTTCCCGGAACATTATGGGCATTACCATTTGCCTCCTTCGCCTCGAAGTACAGTGTGCAGGCGTCAATGAGGAGCTGTTTCATACTCCTCCCTTCGTTGGCAGACACCACCTTGACCTTCACATGAAGATCGTGGGGCATCCAAAAATAGTAGGCTATATCTCCCTTATTACTTAGACTCTTGTTCATCATCCTCTCCTTCATTGTTTTCTAGTGCTTCCCACTCCTTCTCCTGTTCTAGAAAGGTTGTCTGAGTAGGTCCATCGTTGGTGGTGTAGACATCCTCTCCAGATATAGAAGTCTGAGTAGGAGTGTCCTCTCCTACCTCCACTGGGCTCACGCTATGGACTTCCATTGAGTCTACACTTCGGATGTAGATTCTAAGTTTTGTTTTTCGTGGACCACTCCTCTCCATCGTGACACTTTGTATATCGTTTATTAAATTCCTCCATAGTTTATCAGGGGAATCAAATCTGGGAAACTCCACTCCGGCAATCCATCCGCCGGAAGTTTGGACGTTTGCTATGATCATGTTCATCTCCCTTTTAAGTGTCGTATGACGACACTTGCTTTTATGCTCCCCTTTCTACAATCCTCTTAACGGAATGTAGAATCTCTGTTATCTTGGACACTCTCGTTTTGGGAAACATATTATCAATTATTGTACCGAGAGTTATTATTCTCTCAATACGGTGAGGATTTGAGGGGAGGGTGATTGTGAGTGAAGGGGGAGTCTTGGTAGCGTTGTCAGTCTGAGCTGTAGGAATCATTGGAGGTGTTGAGGTTAGCTTTTTCTGCTCACGTCTGATTCTCTCATACCTTTTTCTCCCGGCGGATATCCGGTCCTTATGTTGTTGTGTGAGCGCCATAGTTTCCGTTCCTTTCCTTCTGTGGAGGTTTAAAAAAGTGTCGGGTTAAGCACCATCCCCCGACGCCCAGCCTTTATCAACTCGGATTGCGCGGAGGGAAGAATGACGCGTTCCAAGTTGAATGGAGGAACCGTGGTAAGGTTAGGTCCACGGCGGAGACGGGCTGATGGCAACCCTATCCCCCAGGTACGGGCTCTTCATTTACACCCACTCTCCGTTGTGGGTCATTATGCCTTGCACATACAGGGAGTTCAGAGCCTCTACTGCTGACACCATGAAGTCTTCGTCCGTGGTGAAAGGTTGGTGGTCAGTGGAACGTGACTCACAGAGTCGCTGTTCCTCAGCATCCATGATGAACGTATTGTTTCCCTCGTGCTCCAATCGAAGTGGGAGTTTCATACTAACTCCTTCCGTAGAAGGCAGACGCATCAACCAGTGCCTCCTGTGCCCAACTTGATGTGATGTCTCCCATGTATAACATCCCCAAGTACATGGAGTAGTGACGGCACATCATACAAAAGCATGCAGGCTTCTCCGGCAGTTTCATTTCCGTCTCCTTTTTTGGCTTGCTACAGGATGATGGTACTGTCTTCCTCACTTGGGTTGCCCGCGGAGAGGAGGCCCGTGACCTTATCGGCCAGCTCCTTTGGGCGCTCAAGAGCGTGAGCATCGGAGGTGAACTGCCCATTGTGTCGGGCAGAGAGGTCTTTGAGAAACTGTTCTCCAGGTTCTCCCGGCGAGCCAATGAATATGGTAGAGATATCGACTCCTAATCTCTCAGCCTCTGAGTACGCCATGTCGGCGTTGTCCGGCTGACCGTCGGAGATGAGCACAATGCGCTTCGGCTTGGGGTCTCTGTTCAGGTACAGCAACGCTCCCGCGAGGTTGGTGCTTCCTCCTGTGTCGGGAATGGAGTGGGTGTCACGAGCTATTGAGTCGAACACCACAATCCTGGGTGTGGTACTGTTCTGGAGGATGTGAACCATATCCCGTAGGGCGTCGATACGCCGTGTTGGTTCGTTGAAGTTTATTTGTCCGCTCATTGAAGCTGAGATGTCACATAACAACACCTCACCTTTGCCTTCGTGAGCATTCTTTAACCTCTCCATTAGGGAACCTGGCTCTGCTTTGGCCAGACGTTCATTCGTCTTTGAGGTGGTAAGGTCTGTTCCGGTCATCACTATCTCCTTATCTCCTTTGGCGTTGGATTCGTTGCATCTTCGAACGATGCCACCCTGAGTCTTGGTTACGTGGTGGGGCTTTGTCTTCCTCCTTTTCTATGAACTCACTAAGTTTGAGCATGATCGCTACGCCATGCTTCAGGGCAGTGCATGCCTCGTGCTTGGACTCCGTCCCCTTGGACAGCTTCCAACACTTGTCGGCTTTCTCAGCCGCGTTCACCAAGGCTTCTGGTATCGTTGCAGTCTGAGACGCCCATAGTGTGAGGGCATCACTCAGACACTGCCATGACTCCCGTAAGAAGAAACTGGAGAAGTCAAGCTGACTGAACCAGACGGCCCGGCGGATGAGGGTGCCCGGTGAGCGCCACAAGGTCGAGGTTCGATGGAGATGTCGAACCTTTGCTTCCATGATAACATCCACCGCTCCTGTGGGGATTCCCCTTCCTGAACTCAGGCGGTACGCTGGTGGAGGGTAGTTCTCACCTCCATCCAGGGGTTCCACCTTGAGGTCGTACTTGAGCTTGGTTATTGTTACAAGCTCCTCACCTTCTCCAGTAGTGTGATATGCGATCCACTTTGGTCTCTTCATACTGTCTCCTCGTTGGCTTTGTAAGTGTCGTCATACGACAGTCATTCAGCATCCCATACCATATCTTCAGATGGTATGTCCTCACGACGTAACCACCGGTAAATTCTGTTCGTGGGTATTGATCCTAAGCTATCTCCTCCAAAATGCTTAGCGATCTTAATAGCTTCCTCTGCTATTAATCCCTGATGACATTCAGAGAGTGCAATCCAGACTGTTCCAAGTGCTTGCGTCTTAAATACGCATCCATCTTTATACTCGACGTTGCGTATTACAATGGAAGGAACGTAGCATTTCATACCACGTTCCTTGCCATCTGTTTGAGCTTTGGGTTGTCGTCCAGGTATCCCTCCTCGAGGACGATACGAAGGACATCCTTTGTACTGTATCCTGCCTTCTTCTTCTCTACGGGTTCGACCTCCTTCTGGAAACCCTTACTCGTGGGCTCTAACACGTCCACGAAGATGCATTTGTACTGTTTCGCGATCTTTCTGGCAAGTGTTCGAGCTTCCTCAATCGTGGGAGTTATTACGATTGAGAGGGCTTTAATAGTTTTGATTCGGTGGAGGTTAATCCCATTGTAGGTTTTCTTGTTCCTACCTGCCCATACGAGCCAGACTTGGCCATCGTTGGCAGACATCCTATCACATATTCCAACAACAGGAAAGACGTTCGGGTTAGCTTCCCTCTCCTCCTGTTTCATCCTGAGTATCTTTGCTACCTTCTCCGCGGAAGAGGCCATTACTTATCCTCCCCTTGGAACTCTTTGGAGATTATCTTTGTGACCTTATAGCTTCCGAGAAGCTCCAAGTCAAAGGCTTCTTGGAGGAACCGCTCAGCGTTCTCGGGGACGTTGAACTCAATCTTTCTGCGCTTCTTGTCTACCCAGATTTTCCAATCCATGTCGAGGATATCTAGGATATCCAGGGCCAGGATCATCTCGTCTTCGTCCTCGAGTTGGAGAGTACCGCTCTCTGATATTCTCTCCATCCACGTTTGTGCTAGACATTTCGCGCTCATCTTCTTCTTCTCCTGTTTGGTGTGTACGTTGTGTTACTACTCCTTAACCTATTCCCCTCTTTTTCTCTGTGTTATGTCCTCCTTCCCTTAGTGTTCAGCGTTTCCAGTGTAGGATAACCTTGCCCCATTATATTTATAGCTTATGATAATTATGTCAAGTGTTTTTAAGCCCTTTAAAATCAATGACTTACAAGCGTTTTTGTGGCAAAATAAGTGCTTTTTGGCAGTGAACATGGTTGCTCGTGGTTTATTTGTATGATCATTATGATTTTTATAGAAAAGTTTAGGTCCAGTCATAATGATCATCCTCGTAAGTTGTTGATTCTATTGGACAGAAAGTTTAGAAGTTTAGGCTTACACGATTGTGTATAGGAACTATAAATATATATACATATATATATATATCATCACATTACTACTCCTATACTTTCTTACATACAAATTGTTCCTCATTCTTTCCTGTGGTCTATTTTGGATTGGAGTGCAAGCGGGTAAATTCACGGTATAGCTTACGCATGGTCGCGTGTACCTAAACTTCTAAACTTTTCGGTGTGTAGATTCAATGACTTACAGTGATGATCATTATATTAAACCTAAACTTTTCTATAAAGATGATCAATTTCCGCGTGCAACAACAAACGAACGCACTTCTGGCGAGATAAATTTATCATCCAGGTGAGACGATAAGGTTGAACATGTTTATTATGGAGCGACATGGGGGCCAAAAATACCTTGAAAAAAATGTGGCGAATTTTTTTGTGCGGCCTAGATACTTACTAGTACCGGAAATGCTCTTTGAAAATTGAATAGGGGACAGGCGGCCGCGTGAAAGGATTTCACGATGCCACACAACCAAAGCCGTAAATATCGTTTCACGATTTATGAGACCGACGCCAATGGTAACAAGGTTGTTGGTCCTGACGGTAAGCATGTCGTGAAAGAAAAGGGAGAAGGGACTGTCACCGTCTCGCTTCCCGGTAAGAATGATAACGACTATGATGGGGCTTTCAGCGCAATAGAGAAGAAGCTTGGCGCTGACTTCAGAAAGACAGTTGTTAAAACGTACTGGGATCGGGCACTGACGAACGCCGCCAATGCCGACAGACCTACCTCTGGCGCGCGCGGTACGGCGTTGATAAGTAAAGAACGGCGCTCCGAATTGGCGGACGCTGTAAAGACTGGTAAGGTTAAAGGCGCTGACGTACAGTCTAAGATTGATAAAGCCATCGCCGATATTCTCAGCCAGGCTAACTAAACTAAACCCCTAAGCGGTCCGCTTTGTCCCCTATTCAATTCAATCCCCCAATGATAAGTTGGGGGATTTTTTTGTGCGTTGATAAGTATCTATCAATGGACAAACTGGTCGTGGTGTACGTTTTGAAGTCTATTAATCTCCTATCAAATTCCTATCAACCCCCCACCCCTATCTTTTCGGTCCTTTAGCCCTCCTATCATCGCCTTGTCTTATGAACAGAAGTTTAATAGAAGTCGGTCTTTGATCCAGCTCGCCTGACGGCGAGACATTGGGTGTATACCGCAGTCACGAAAAAATCAAATGATCATAAAGATCGTATGGCATCGAACGTCAAGAAGGCGTATATATAGGAAAGGATGTTTTGCGGGATGGTTGTGTGTGTGACAGATACGAACCAGGCCCGGCGGGTCAGGTAGGGGCACATGGAGGGGGGCGCAGGCTTTTCCGTGGGGGTTTGGCCTCGTCCCCCTGCCCCACTAGTGTCGTAAGGCGACACTTATATGCCGCGCGCACCTAAGAAGATGCTCAGTCCTCACTTCTCTGAGAATGAGTTTCGTTGTAAGTGTGGGTGCGGCATCGTTCTAGTAAGTAAGAATCTACTAGGCGCTTTGGAAAGAATGAGGAAGATGATGGGTTCCATCACCATAAAGAGTGGCTGTAGATGCCCAACGTGGAACAAGGTAGTAGGAGGAAAGAGGAGGAGTGCTCATATTACAACTGAGGATAAAGAGTGCCTCGCTGCTGATATAGGACTGCGCTCCAAAGGTTCCCGTATGAGGTTAAAAGTCGTCAAGGCCGCTTTAGAAGTTGGAATAAAACGGATTGGTCCCCACAAAGGCTTCGTCCATATAGATGTCGCCACACATCTTCCTGAGGGAATGTGGGTGTATTAGATGCCAAAGTCTTCTGTAACAAATAGTATACTCTTCAGAAGAGTCAATATCCAAAAACTGACTAGGGTCGCAAAAGAGCCTCACATAACCTTTGGCAAGTCCGCAGTGGGGCGGTCAGTAAAGAGATTGCTGAAAGGCGAAGCAAGGAAATTCGTTGAGCATATTAAGAAGCCCAAACTCGAAGATTATCTGGTTCGTATTCCGTCGACAATCGCAGATAAAGAGGGATGGAAGAAAACGTATAAGCGTATGCGTCCCACCTCTGGTAAATTCACAAAACAGCAGATCAGAGCAGATGTAGACCTTGTTATGCGGCACGGCCCTGGAGCTATTGGAGGAGTTACACAAATCCTCAAACGTATGGGAATACTAAGAGGAGTACAAAAGCCTGTAAAGTTCGCAAAGCCTGTTATCCGAGGAACGCCTGAAGAATTGGCAGTAGAAATTGTAAAGCATGGAGGCAAGACAACTAAGGGAAAGAAGATTTTTGGGTTCTATGCTTCTGGCACCAACCAAGTTGCAGTAACATCTGCCAAAGAGTCACGCAAGCTCCTCATAGATGCTAGACAAGTACCTCTGCACGAGACACTTCATGGCTATATGAGGCGAGAGCTTGGCATCGCGCGTTCGGGGCTTGTGAAGGGTGATCCAGCTCCGAGCGAAAAAGCCTTTCAAAATATTCGAGACCTTTTCAAAGGGGCACGTGTTTCGAAAGAATGGATGAGAGGCGGCCCAGAAAGTTACCTACCACTGAAAGTTGAGGAACGTGTTGTTGATAACTTGGTACGTAAGATGCTTAAACAGCCACGAAAAAAACGAAAGCTGAAATAATGCCACGACTGATCCTCAAACTTCCACCGAAGCCTGTTCCTATGAAGGAAACTATCCGGGCGCCGAAACCCTGGGCCGGGGAAGGGTTCTCAGCCACCGCAAAGGCTGTCCGAGCGTTGCAGACTGTCAGCGATGTCGTGGTGGGAAAGGGAACAGAAGCAGCAATAATGAGCTTAATGCCTGGCGCTATTTTTGCACGCAGGCTCGCAATCAAGGCAGCAGCTCGGGGAAGGCCCAGTCTGAGTAAGATATATATGCGTGGGGAGTCAAGGAAAAAGTTTCCAAAAAAGTGGGAAACCAAAGCAGAGGTAAAAGAACGGAGAAAGCAACGCGCGTATGAGTTTTTTGATGATGCCGATCCAGAGACTCCCTTATTTACAGCTCAAGGACACTTAACTAAAGGAAGTACGCAACTCCATATAGAGGGGATAGTGCCATCTCAGGAGCTCCTACAAAAAGGTCTTGTGCGTCGGCGGAAAAAAGGTGTAAGTCAGAGACTTCGCGGACCGGACCCAGCCCTTCACCTATTATCGGCGCAAAATAAGCTAGTTAAAGGTATCATTGGAGCTCGAGGGATTCGTGAGGCATTGAAATCGGCAAAGAGGCTAGACCCATCTGTTACATCGCTAACTGGGTATCGAGTAACGGGGATTCATTCCCAGGCAGCAAGAGATATGACTCGTACTATAAGTATTGTAAAGAAGCGTAAAAAGGATGTGAGGAAATAATGCCTCTCATTTTTAAGCTTCCTCCTAAGAAGAAGAAGAAACACCGTGATACCATCCGTGCCCCTATTGCCTCGAAAGGGGAAGGGTTCTCCTTGACTGCTAAGATGATTAGAATACTTCAGAAAATTGCGCCAGGCCCAGAGAGTTTAGGAACTAACATTGGTCCTATACCTATAGGATATGTATCAAGCCTTGGGAGAACTATTCCCTTTCTAGCTGGAAGACTGGGCAAGCAAGTGAAGGTAGCAAAGCCAATTATTTGGGGTAAGTCTCCTAAAGACTTGGGTAGAATTGTTGATATTGGCGATGAAATCAAACCGACGGGACAACAGGTTCTCGGGTTTTTTGATCCCGAGACAAAGCAAATAGGAATGTTGGTTGGTAAAGCAGCTCGAAAGGTGGCAACGCAGAAGGGGGAAAGGATTACACGTACCGGACTTCATGAGCTTGGGCATGTTTGGGTTGATCGGACAAAGATGGAGATTAGTCGTGGTGGAAGAGGGGCCGCAAAGAAAAGACAAGTCCTAGAAGATTACTTTAAGGCCGGAAGAGACCCTGGGCCGGGCCTCGAGCCTTCACCAAGAGAAGATAAGGTTGTTGAGAATATTGCAAAACAGATAGACAGATATCACCGACGTCAGAAAGCTGCTAAAGAGGCTGTGGAAATACGGAAACTAAAGAAAAGATTTGCCACTGCCTTACAAAGAGCAGCCCGTTCACGAACGCGAGGTAAGTGATGAAGAGTCTAACTGCGCGTCACTACATGTGGATAGCTGACCACGTTCTTGGGAAGACTAACGCCGATATTGCCAAGAAGTATGGAGTTGTAGTAGGAACAGTTTCCACCTGTCTCGGGACCGCTATAGCTAAGGCAGAAATAATTGCTATGCGCAACCGTGTCCTTGGTAAAGTAGAGGACATTGGAGCCCTGATTCACACTCTACGTCCCAAAGCGGTCGAAGTTCTGAAAGATAATCTTAATGCCCAATCTACAGATCGTCATGTAGAGGATCGGAGAACAAAAGTAGCCCTAGAAATCCTAAGAGGCCCTGGAGGATTGGAGCCTCCTCTTAATACAGACAAGAAAAAGGCTGGAGTGCGCGTCAAGATCACAAAGACTGCTCAGGATATTGGGGCAGATGAAGGTCTTGAGGTTGAGGTCACAGCTGGGGTAGAGGGTTAATGGATGGCCTAAAAGATTACTCAGATCGAGATATCCTTGTGGCTCTACATACACAGATGAAGAATGTTCAAAAGTTTATGGAGACCCATAACAAGCGTCTTGTTCTTGTAGAGAGGCGTCTTTGGGTTCTTGCTGGAATAGGCACAGGAGTTACATTTACAGCGTCCTTATATGCTTTCTTTGTTCAATAAGGAGAAGTACCGTGATAGGCAACATATTATTCATGGTATGGATACTTGGTCCGGGAGGACTTATCTACAGTAAATCATATAACACGAATCTTCCCTTCCCATGTACGATAGGTGAAAAGAAGTCAGTTATACTGGATAAAAAAGTTGCACTCATTCTAGAATGTGGGGTATTTAAAGGAGTTACTCATTGGTCTCTGCAGTCAATGAAAAAGTCTAAGGGGAAAGGAACATGACTTATTTCATGAACGCCCTTCAAATAATGGCAATCGTTTCTGCATGGTCTGTGCAATCCCTGAGTGATGGGAAGGTTACTCTAAAAGAAGCCGCAGACCTAGCTGAAAAGATAGCTCGTGTTCTAGGTGTCAACATTGAATTGGATGTTGGGAGTGAAGGGATACACTAAGTGGCTTTAAGCGCTCCAGTAGATTACAATAACCTTGACGCAAATCCTGCTCAGGGGGTCTTCTTGACCGCTAAGGAGTTTCAGCTTCTCCTGGATGGGGGGGCAGGGAATGGAAAGACTCTTGCAGGATGCTACAAGGGTATTCAATGTATGCTCAACATTCCAGGTTCCGTAGGTTTGGTGGGCGGATATGAGATGCCTGAGCTGCGTAAATCTACAATGCTCGATTTTATTGAAATCCTCCGAGACATGATTGATTGGAAATCTGAGGTTGCAAAGTTTAATGATCAACAGGGAATTCTTACGCTCAAGAATGGTTCCACTGTGTCATTTCAAGGGTTGAATATCCCTCCCTCAGAATACTCGAAGATAAAAAATTTCAACCTTGGTTGGGTTTTCATTGATCAATTGGAGCATATAAGCGAGCAAGTCTATCTTCGTCTCCTTTTACGTCTTCGACATCCCTTGGGTCCACGCCAAATATGGAGCACGGCTAACCCTGAAGGTCATATATGGGTATGGCGAACATTTATAAAGCGAAAGCAGAAGATTTATGAAGATAAAAATATGGTTGTTAATAAAGGCCAAGACACTCTTCGTGTTGGGGCCAGTACATATGTGAATAGAAAGAATCTCCCTGATGAATACATTGATAGAATCAAACGCTCTTATCCAGGATATCTAGCAGATCGATACATAATGGGGTCTTGGGATTCCTTCGAGGGTCAAATATGGCCTACGTTTGATGATGACATTCATGTTGTCCCGGATCATGAACCTCCTCCTGGCTTCAAACGATTCGTGGCTATTGATCATGGATTAAGTGCGCCAACATGTGGATTGTTCTTTTATGTAGGAGCAGGGGAGACTGTAAAAAACGAGCCTTTCACATACGTAGTAGTCTTTCAGGAGTATTGGAAAATAAGTCATCTTGTCCAGTATCATAAAGTGAACCTCTTGAGACTTGCCAAAGACCTGGATTTGTATGATTATTGGAAACTTGATCCAGCGTGTTGGGCTAAAACAAGGGAGCGTGCTGGAGAGCCTTGGAGTATTGCGGATGAGTTCGCAGAAGACCCCTACAGTATTCCTATCTCTCAGGCGAATAATAACTGGGATTCTAGTGTGGCCCGTGTGGCACAGTACATGGAAGTTAATCCAGAATACATAAACCCCTTCACTGGAAAAATAGGATCACCTACTTTATTCATCTGTGAGAGTTGTGAGAATCTTATCGACACAATTCCAGGATATGTATTTGACGAAGCTGCAACAGAGCGAGGAGAAGACAAACCAATGAGTACAACGATTCGTCATGCTGTTGACTCTCTTCGTTACGGTATTATGTCTCGTCCCGATCCAACAAGAGAAGAAAAGCCCAAGGTTCCTGTGGGCTCACCCGCATACTATAGGATGAAGATGAAACAGGCTAGGCGTATGGGTGGAACTGATGGATGGAGGCGATATTATGTCGATTCCATCCTCAGCTAAAGATATTGTTCGCGATGTAGTGGACGCTCTTTCATGGCGCAAGCTGTGGGAGGAAAAGTTCAAGGTCAGTATGAACGACTCATACTACCAGGGGCAACAAAAGCGTCCGAATATCATTCGTGACACAGATGATTACTACATAACGAACTTAATCTTCTCCACAATTAGAAGTATGGTTCCTAGTCTATTCCCCCGAGATCCCTGGTTTTCTGTCAATGCAGAGAAGCGTGGGATGGAAGAGAGGGAGAAGATAAGTGAAGCTACACTAAACTTCTACCTCATCAAGCGTCAATCTATAAAGAAGCTAGTGCGTTCCATTATACTAGATGCCTTTATTGCGTATGGTGTTGGAAAGGTTATATTTGAGAGAGAAACAGAGAAGAATCCACAGGCAGGAGAGGTTCTTCTTGGAGATGATGGGAGACCTCTAGTAGACCCAACAGGCCAGGTTATTGTAGAGCCAAAGCAACTTCCCTCCAGTGAAAGATTCCTTTTGATTCGTATTCCTTGGTCAGACTTTGTTGTAAATCCAGAATGTGGTAATGAGCTGACAGAGGTTGAAGGACATAGATGGAGCGCACAGAGAATAATTCGGCCTTTGGAAGAAGTGAAGAAGGATGTGAGATATAGCAAGAAAGCTCGTGAGAATCTTCAGCCAGCAAATAAGAAGACACTGGAGACTGTCTCGCGAAAGTTCTTTCGTAAGGCAGGAGAAGGGGCATCCAGGGAATTGATAACTAACTTTGGAGAACACAAACTTCCCTGGGAGCCAGTTATTTTATGGGAGATACACTACGCAGAAGAACAAAAAATTGTAACTGTATCTCAGGACTTCGATGAAGACGTTCTCCTCTCTGAGGACTATCCTGAAGGAATTGATCGATCCCCCTTCGCTGTCCTAAAGTTTGCTGAGATTCCGGATCAATTCTATCCAATTCCTGAAATTTCTCAGTGGCGTGACCCACAAGATGAGTATAATGTCCAGAGAACAATGAGAAATGCGATGCGCCGCAGGATGGCAAGGATTCTTCTGCGTGATAAGCAAAAAGTGGACGATGAAGAAGTTGATAAACTGATGAATCCCATCGATGGAACTGTCATTGATGTGAAGCAGCCAGGACAAGCAGGTGTCCAGGGGGCGATTGCTGAGATGAACCAAAATCGCCTCGACCCTGGTGTGTTTGCTGACTTTGGTGCCATTAGACAAGACTTCGCCGAAGTGTCAGGGAGGTCTTCCGAGTCACGTGGCTCCCCACAAGCTAAGTTTGCAACTCAGTCTTTGATTATCCAACAAGGTGTGAAAGACCGCGAGATTGACATGCAGGATTCTATTGGGGAGCTTCTCAACAATCTAGGAATGATAACCCTTCGTCTTTTGGGAGAGAATCTTACCATTCCTCAAGCGATTCGTATAACTGGCCCGCGGGGGGTATTCTGGCAAGAAGATATAACAAGCGAGCAACTTCTAAGTGGTGAGTTTTGGCTTGATGTAGAGATTGGAGTCAAAGGTTCTCTGTCTCCTGAGATTAAGACTCGTAGGCTTATTGAAGCTCTGTCGGTACTTGCTAAGTTCCCTGCTCTTGCCATCTCGCCAGCCATGATGGAAGTCTTGTTTGAAAGTATGGGGATTAAGGATAGGAAGATGATTGACGAGATTGTAAGTCTGGCATTTATGTTTACGGGTATACAAGGGGGACAAGGTGGGAATGGAGCTGGGCCTCCTGGCGCCCCGCCTAGTGGCGATGGTGGTGGGGAAGGTGAGCTTGCCAATCTACAGTCCGCGGCGCTTGCTTCGGAGAATTAGTAATGCCATTGTATGAGTATGAATGTACCAATGGACACACAACAGAGCGATACTTTTACAAGGCTCTGGGTCTTCATAAAGTCCCTTGTACTACTTGTGGCTCTCTTGCTAAGAGGATTATGAGCACCTTTATGTGTGATACGGTCAACAACCCGTATTATGACGAGCATTTAGATGCGTACATAACATCTCACAGACAGCGCTCTAGGCTCATGAATGAGAAGGGTTTGTTAGAGAAGTCAAAATCCGATATGTCTGTAAGCGAGGGGTAAGTCATGGCTGATGAAGATACAGGAACAGAACTAGGGGGTGGCGCAACTGATGCTCTAGGAGCAGCCTTACGTGAGGACTTGGAGAACGAAAGCGTCGATGGTCAGGACGAAGATTCTACCGAGACTCCAGAAGGTGAGTCAGGCGAAAATGGGGATTTGTCTGACAACAGAAATGAATCTCCCCGATTAACTGCAGAAGAGGCTAATGCCATTCAACTTGTCGCAAACTATAATGCGAATCCACAGGGATACCTGTCAGCTTTGGCACAACAACAAGGATTGTCTCTTGTTCCGTTGGGTCAGGAGGATGCAGATGGGGCTAATGCCTCAGCCAGTGTATCTGCGTCAGAGGTAGAATTCCCTGAGGATATTGAGTGGCTCAAAGAGCCCATACTAAAAGTGGTAGATTCACTGGTCAGTCAAAAAATGAATGGCCTTGCAACAAGACGGGAACTTCAAGGTATGGAGGCAAGTATAGCCCCCATCCAACAGTCAAATGTAGAAAGAGAGCTCGATGGTATACACAAAGGGTGGAGGAATCATGAAACAGAGATTCTCTCTGCTTTGCAGACTCACCCAACACTTGCTGATGATTTACCTGCTTTGGTGAAACTTGTAGTGCCAACAGTAGACTCGAAAGCGGCGACACTTGCTAGGAAAGGTGCTCACGCCAAGAGGACCGCGGCGAGAAAAGGAATGGCTGCATCAGTTGATACTAAGCCAAAACTGAAGGATATTCCCTTCCGTGAGGCTGTATCAAATGCCTTTGACGATGCCGCACGAACTCTCAGAGAGAGAGGAGAGTTATAAGAGGTGGCTGACACTTCACTAACTCGCACGTATAACTCACTCCTCACCCTTACCTTGGATGCGTTGCGGCCCATCCTGGTCGACAACATCTTCAAGGGAAATAAGATTATTGCCATTTTGCGTGACAGAGGAAGGTTCAATGCCACGTATGATGGTGGGGAGAGGATCAAACGTCAGCTGATGTATGGTAAGAATAGTACATTCAAGTCATACACAGGCTACGGAGTGGTGGATACTACACCACAAGAGGGGATCACCGCGGCTTTCTATGAATGGACAGAAATCGCGGGTACGATCTCTATGTCACGGCGTGAGCTTCGTCAGAACTCTGGGAAGGCAGCAATTATGAGCCTTCTTGAAGCAAAGACAAGACAGGCCATGATGTCCATGATTGAAGAGCTGAATCGGCAGGTCATGTCGGGGACGATCAGCGGAACAGCCTTCATTCAGGGGAACAGTTCTCAGGATTTGATTTCGATCCCAGAGCTGATCCCCAAAGATTCGACAGCAGCAACAGTGGGGAGTATCAGTCGGGCTAACGAGAGCTGGTGGAGGTCTGTTGCTACAAGCTCCTCGGCTACAACCTGGGCGACACTCCGTGCAGAGCTTTACACGCTTTACAATGATTGCTCAAAAGGTTCCATTGGTGGGTCGCCGAAGCTTGGTATTGCAGACCAAACCACCTTCGAGACCTATGAGCTTTCGTTGAATGATCAGAAGCGGTATATTGATGCCGCGGTGGCAAGTCTTGGGTTTGAGACCATTATGCTCAAGTCAGCGGCTCTTGTTTGGGACGAAATGGTTCCTGACATGCAGACGCCTGCTAATGAGGATACAGGAACCAAATCTAAGGGCTCGCTGTTTCTTATCAACGATGAGTTCATGGAACTCTCCGTAGATAAGGAGTCAAATGTGGTAACGACTCCTTTCTTGGAGAACCAGAACCAAACGGCGATCTCTGCGAAGGTGCTATTCATGGGTCAGTTGACTGTGGATAATATGCGGAAGCATGGGCTTCTGTATAACATCTCGCAGAGCATCACTTCATAAAACACCAAGGAAGGAGGTCGTTGGATGTTTTTCCAACGCGTAAACCGGAGCGACCCCGAAAAGGTGTTTATCTCCGTGAAGAACTCGTATAGCACCGCGGCTATCACCGTGGGTCAGGTGGTGGCATGGGACTATACGACCGATGCAGATGGTGTGGGCGTGACGAGACCAACTACAGCACTCCTGAAATGCACTGCGGGTGTTGTGGTTGATGCCTCAGTTGCCGCCAGTGAGTATGGGCTGATCCAAACCTATGGGCATAATGCTGATGCCCTCGTGGATGGAACATCCGGACTTGCTGCTGGTGGCGCGCTCATCAGCAAGAACGCAACGTTCAACTTTGACAAGTACAGCACAGGTCACAGCATCGCTTTCTGTGGAGAGACCTACTCCACGGGAGCAGCCGCTGTGAAGAAGGTTTTCCTGCGCTGCATGTAAGTCTGCCTTCCTGATGGGGAGGGGGCTCATCCCCCCTCCCCAGAAAGGGACTCTATGAACATTACTATATGGAATAAGGAGACTGTAGTTCATGTCTGTAAAAACTGTAACGCCGCGGTCTTTCGAGAGGATATAAAGACAGGAAAGGGATTGTGCTGGCATTGTGGCGGTCGGCAGTTCTTTGAAGCCATCAAGATAACCTTTTGGGCGAGACTGAGATATGTCCTTAAATGGCGATTCACGTCGTAAACATATCCATATAGGGATTGCGACATTCGCGGACGTTGATCCTGAAGTGATGGCCTCTATGATGTCTTGGTCGTTTCACCTCGGAAGACGTATGCGGGAATATGATTTCAGTAACTCTATTGCTCCTAAAATGGCTCAGTGGAGAGCGAAGAATCAGCTTGTAGAAAATGCGAAGTATATGCGCGCTGATTATCTTCTCGTTCTTGATGATGATATGCTCCTAAATATAGACATGGATTGGATGCGTGTCCTTCTTAAGCACGACAAGGATGTAATTGGGCCTATATACTTCCAGCGAGGCGGGAATTACCATCCTGTTATTATGAAAGCCATTCGTGGAACGAGGGCTCATAAGAATGAGTTACACTTCGAGTTCTATGAACGTGGAGAGTTGAGTGACGGGCTTATGCAGGTGGACGTGTTGGGCGGGGGATGTCAGCTCATTAAGATGGAGGTATTTACCAAGATCATCTCTCCTTACTTCTTTGAGAATGGGGTCCACGGGCAAGACGTCTACTTCTGCCAAAAAGTTCGAGAGGCTGGTATGGAATCGTATGTTGATACATCAGTCCAAGTAGGCCACATGGTGCGGGATCGGTATACTTTGACTCGGGAGACTTTGCCAAGTGACGATTTTATCAAAAGTACCCCGTATTACAAACTTTATCAAGAAAGGAACGAAGATACACGGCGTGATATTGCCGCGCCTAGCCTCGTTCCTGAAGATGGAGCAGGAAGAAATATCGTCGCTTGATCCTAACTATGTTAGGTCTGAGTGCCGTAATGAGTTTTTAAGCTCAGAAAACAAGGCTGAAGTATACGCGACCTCTAAGTTAAACCTGATTAGAAGCCTTGTCTTTCAGCGGGATAGAGATTGGCACTTTCTTGATGCTCTTGGTAATACATCAGAGTGGACTATACTGGACTACGGACCAGGGGTAGGATATTGGAGTACATATCTAAAGTGGACCAAGTTGATGATTGTGGAGGCTTATGGTCTGCCTACTGAGTATCATCAAAGTGTTTATGAGGGGAATGATAAAGTGGAGGTGTTCCCCTCTGAAGCTTTTGTGCTAAACCCTCCAGAGGAATTGTTTGATCTTGTAATTTTTGCGGATGTTATAGAACATCTTACAAATCCTATGGAGGTTTTAACGAAGCTAACAAGTTCTATGGTTCCTGGAGGGCTCATGATCTTTTACTTTGCCATGAGTTTTCATGATGGAGGACATCTCAAGGAAACTATAGATAACGCTCCAGAGTGCCAGCGTTACATTCTGGATCATTTCGATCTGGTACGGAAGCTAGATCGTGGTAGGTACTACTTACTAGCGAAGAAGGAGAAGCCAGCATGTCAGGAGTACTAGAAAGACATATGATCATTGAGAACCGTGGGAAGTCTCGGGCTGATGGGCGAAATGATTTCAAAGTTTTGGATGCGTTCCTTGTTATAGATAAGGAGCATGGAGCTCTGATAGAGCCCAATCCTATGAGTGTTACGCATCTTAGGCGTGATGATAAAGGAGGAGTCACACCATTCTCTGGAGACCTTCGGAACGATCTGTTTGCCGATCCAGATCGTAGAATTACGCATATCGATTTCTTTAGCGCCCTTGATGACTTCTGGGCTCGTTATACTGGCCGCCACAACATGAGTGGACTTATGCAACGTGACCCGCAAGGGACGTAAGATGAAGATTCTCATAGTTCCTGTGTCATGGAACTCTACATTCAAGGATAGCGCCTCAGAGCGTTTTCGGTGTGATTGGCTTTTACCACACCTCCCAGCGGATAAGTATGATGGGAGCCAGGAACCGAATGATTACGATGTAATTATTTACCAGAAAGGTTTCCGGCCAGATATGCTTGCGGAGCGACATGGATTGCTCACTGTGTTTGATAGCACCGATCCATTCTGGCTTGTGAGCAGTCGAGATGAACTCAAGTTTTTGTATGAGCATGTTGATCTTATAACTGTACCCACCCCTGGATTGGCAGGCAGCTGTGAGAAAACATGCCCTTTGCCTGTTTATGTAGTTCCAGATGGACACGATTTGAATTATTATGAGGTAAGAAAGATACATAAGAAAAGGCGTCCTGTCTTTGTGTGGTTTGGATATTCATTAAATTGGGATCAGTCCACTGATCTTATAGATGCTATATCAGATTACAAACTTATTACTATCTCTGATTCTCCTGTAGGGTGGCGAAAGGGTCAGTGGATTAAGTGGGACATAAATACTGTAAATGAGAATATAGTAAAAGGGGATATTGTACTATGCCCTCGTGATCCAAATGGATTTAAATCGGATAATAAAAAGATTACCTCCTGGGCGTTGGGGATGCCTATTGTGGAAGTTCCTGAAGACATTCCTAAATTCCTAGAGTGGGAGGCGAGAGAACATGATCAAACGCTTCACACTTGGGATATTATCCAACATCGTGCTCAGGCATCGGCAGATAAGATGCGCGGTATACTCGCTCGATCTTTAGAATTAAGTGTCGTAGGGCGACAGTTAAATGGTACGTAACCTATCGGATTATCGCGCGGGGCTTTCTCTACGTTTGGGAGTCAGCTCTGTTATGTATGAGGACTCAGATTTAGATGAAGCATTAAACAATGCCGTCTTCGATATGAGTGAGCGTGCTGAACACTTGAATAGGTTATTTTCCATAGACATGCGTAAGAATGTTTCTCGTTATCTTGTGGGTGATACTATAATAAAAGCTCCTTATCGAGCGTGGCACTCGAATGTAAATAGGCCTTGTGAGATGACTACTATGGAGAAAGTAGAAATAGATCATCCAGGATGGGAGACGTCATCAGGTCCAACCGTTGAGGAGGTTTATATATTCGATATTCGAACTATAGGGGTGTATCCTATACCATCAGCAGATACTGGAATCTTGTATCTTGAGTTTCCTCGATGCTCTCATAAAATGGTCGAATCTACTGATATTGCAGAAACACCTGTAGAGTTTGAAGAGGCCCTTTATGACTATGCGATCTTCTGGTTGAAGTTGGATCAGGATAACGATGAATTCATGTTGGGCCTGAGCAGGCTACAAAGATTTGGGGATAGGATTGGAGGATCACCTGCGCGAGAGAATAAGCCAGACAGTATGCGCGCTTGGGCGAAGTCTAAAACTCGGGATAGGTTGAAAAATACTCCACAATGGTAGCACTTTCTTATACACGCTCCGAGATGCGGGGCTCAATACAGCGCATCATTCGAGACAAAGGAAATGATGTGTTTACAGATGCAAACATAAATACAATTATTGATGATGCGGTTGCGGATATGACACTTCGCATTGAGGCTTTGCGTAAGATTTCACGTATCGATGTAGGACAGACCCCTCCCTATTCCTATACTCATCCCTGGGAAGTATCGGAGGCAGGCTTAGATTCTATGAAGGTTGGCCGTGAGTCGGGAAGTTATGTTCGTATGGAAGGCCCCTCAGCACAAGGCTATGCGACGTACTCTTGGGAGATTGTATCGGAAGATTTAGAACAAGTAGCACAGTGGGCGCTTCCTGCTGACCTTGTTACTATTCTAAAAGTTACATACAATGACTCAAGTACGACAAGGATGCGTATGAATCCAGGAAGCAAGTTTGACCTTGACTTAAATACTGCTACTTGGCCCACAACAAGTGGAACTCCTGTGGACTATATTGTGGATGCAGAAGACCCCCTTCATTTCATGACCTTTCCCCGTTCAAGTGATATATCATCCTACCTTGTGGCTTCAGATTCTGAGAACGGGGCGGTTGTTGCTTGGACAGGAAAAACATTTGACTCTTCATTTGGAGTACTCGTGGTGATTCACGATATGACAATGGATGGAGAGTACGGAATTGTAATTCCCACAAGAGTAGGATCGCCTTCGGTAGAGTTCACACATTCTTATGCTCATCCTGTTGCCTCAGGTGATACTTCTACCTTCAGTGTTCCTCGGCCTTATCAGACGGGAATCATCTTTAAGGCGTGTGCTGATCTCTTAGCTTTGGACTCTAGCTTGAGGAATTTGGGCAAAGCAAAGATTATGCTCGATTTGTATACAAATATACTTCGTCGTATGTCTCTTGCTTTGGTCGCTAGGCGAATTGTACGAACTAAAGGAACGGTTGGTGTCCCAGCAGGTAGGCGCATGCGCGTTCGGCTTCCCCAGGAGTATCCCGACTTTGGATAAGGATAATGCCTGATATAACAGTAGAACTGATTGGAAAAGAAGATATAAGTCTAGGCACGGGATCGTTTAGTAGAACATCTCGTACTGCGGCTGGTACAACCACCATGTCTCAGTTGTATGCCGCCCACATTCCTATTAAGGATACCGCGGGGGTCATAACTGCTACTGATGTAGAAGAAGCTCTTAATGAGAACAGGGACGCTATTGATGTCCTTGAAGCTACAATGGCCACCGAACAGTCAAACATTGATACCTTACAGACGTTGGCTGGTACGGCGATCAATCTTACCCTCACTAACAAAACGGGGGGATCATTAGCGGCAAACGATCTTGTTCAAATTGATACAGCAAATGCCTCATCTGTGAAGGTGATAGTGGAAGGGGCTGATGCTGAGTATCTTGTCGCTACTGCTACGATTGCAAACGATGCCTCTGGGCTATTCCGGAGGATTGGATCAGTTACTGTTGCAACAACGGGCACAGTTAATATAGAGGACTACCTTTCGGCAAGTGGAACGGCGAAGAAAGCGAAGGGCAGTTCTACAAAGGCAACAGGTAACTTTGGTATTGCCCTAACTGCTGCCTCTGGTAACACTTGTACTGCACTGTTGTGGGGATCGACAGCCACCATTTCAGCCTCTGTTGCAACCCTCAGAGCTCTTCACGTAGATACAACCTCTGATACATGGACAAAGCCTAGTGATTTAGGCTCCACTGGCTTCGTAGTGGTTCATGTTGTAGGGGGTGGTGGTGGTGGGGGCGGGGCTGATTCAGGAGCTGCCGCTGCAGGTGGAGGAGGTGGTGGACATTCCTGGAAAAGAATTGCTGGCGGCTCTCTTGGATCAACCGAGACAGTTACGATTGGTGCTGGAGGAGGTGGAGGATCGTCAGGGTCAGCTGGCTCTACTGGTGGAACATCGTCCTTTGGTTCACACGCCACGGCCACAGGTGGCGTCGGAGGTGATAAAACTGGTGGTGGTCCGGAAGGTGGAAGGGGTGGTGTAGGTGCCTCTGGCGATCTTAATTCATATGGGGGTAGTGGCGTAACCGCAAGTCACGCCGCGGGGTCAAATATGTTTGGGGGAACTGGTGGTTCATCTTACCTAGGTGGCGGCGGTGCTGGCAGAGGATCTGCCTCGACTGGTAGTGGCTTCGCTGGTGACGTGTACGGTGGTGGTGGGGGTGGAGCAACGCACAACTCAGGAAGTGGTGGTGCTGGAGCTGCCGGTGTGGTTGTTATAGAGGAGTGGTACTGATGAGAAAGGCATTGGTAGGTAGTGATGGTAGTCGCGTCGCTATGATAGTTGAGGAGGGCAAAGAGTTTCCTGTAGCTCCCGAGCTAAAATGGGTAGATATAGAGGCTGATGTAACAGAAAGACACACTTATAAAGGGAAGAAGTTTATACCTCCAGAAGCTCCCCCGTCTCCTCCTACAACATGGCAGGGGAAGACAAAATCGCAAATCACAGATCAAGAAGCATTGGATCATATCCGAGACATGATGATATCTTTGGGAGTATGACGTGGCTGGTGAGTTAGGGTTTCTTACAATTTCGGAGTTTAATGGAACGCTTAGGCTCATTAAGCCAAGTGATAAGTTAGCTCCAGGGGATTTGCGCTTCGCAGAGAATGTCATTTTGGATAAAATCTCTGGAACTATATCCTTAGCTCCTGGTTATACTCAGTTGAGTGGGTCAGCTTTGAGTCAGACAAGCGTGCATAGCCTTATACGTCGGGGAGCGACACGTTATCAGGGGGCAGGGAGCGAGTTCTATAGGGGATTTGGAACAGCTATAAAAACGGGGCTCAATGGTAATAGACTTTCCCTTGTAAACTATGGAGATGGAAAGGCTAATGATTGGACATTTATCGTTGGTGGAGGGGATGAGCTCAAAGATGATGGAACTAATCTTAGAAACTTTGGGATAGCCGCGCCTACATTTACAGCTTCTATTGCAGATGGTGGAGCAGGAAATATAAGTTCCACAAACAGCTACAAAATTACATATAAGAGTTCTGTCACAGGGCATGAGAGTAACCCCTCGCCTGTAACCTCTGATCTTGCAGTCTCAAGTAAGAATATAGACATCTCTGGAATGACTGCAAGTAGTGATGCTCAAGTAGATAAGAAAAGGATATATAGAACTGATCTTACTATAAGCACATGGAATTTTGTAGCTGAGATTGCTGATTCAGCTACAACATATACTGATAACATCGCTGTAACAGCCTTGGGAGATGCCATTGAGATAGATAATAATGTTCCAGGCGCGTTTACTATTCTTACGGGTCCGGTGTTTAATAGACTTTTTGCGGCAGGTCTTGTGGGTAATCTTCTTCGCTGGAGTAAGCCTTATGAGGATGGTAAGTCCAGAGGAGAATGTTGGCCAGCCCTATTCGAGCTTGAGGTAGGTTCTCTTGAGGATACTATTGTTGATCTCATTACTGCATTTGGAACTCTCATAATTCCGTGCGCTGAGAGTTGGTATAGATTGTCTGGGACAACCACGAGTACATTTAACATTGTGAATACAAGGGCACATCGAGGGTTAGCGGCATATCGTGCTTGGGCTATGACACCGGGTGGGATAATGTTCCTGGGATTGGATGGCCTGTATGTATTTGATGGAATTAGAACTGTTCCTATATATGAATCCTTACGTCCTCTTTTTAGGAACGAAACAGTAAATAGTGTGGCTCCTCTGAACCTGGAACAAATCTCTAAGTGTCGGATGGCATCATATGGGGACTTTGTATACTTATCGTATCCCTCTGGTACAGGGACGAACAATGACAAAGTGATCCGTTTCCACATGTTACAAGAGCAAGCGACGCAGCTAGATTGGGATGCTGAGTCTATCTATCACGAGCCTATTGCTGATGTTCTTACCTTTGGAGATCGATCTGGGAAAGTACATCAGGAGACAGGCTTTCAAGCTAACGGGTCGAACCAGTCTTATCAAGCGCAAACTGGAGACTTACGAGATACTAACGATCCCCTCACCTTATTTAGAGTTAAGAGGATTGTCAAGATTCTTATAGATTACGAGACTGGTGGCACTAATATGACCCTTGATATCATAGGGGATGGAACAAGTATTAAAACGTATACGCTCAGCACCAGTAGTAGAACTAAGGAAACTTTAGACCCCCCAAATGACGCTCGTGGAATAAGGATTAGGGCTAAGTTTACAGGAACATCTGGTACAGATTTTTCTCTTTATGGACTCACGATACTATATGAGTTAGGAGAAATAAAGTTTGGTTGACGGAGGAGACCCACAAGGAATTCCTTTTTTCATAGGAGAAGGGCTACCAGAAGAAGCCCGAGAGGAACTTATAAATATGTTCCTCGCTATTGAAACTAGGCTGGATCAGATACAAGGACAAAGAGGATGGTTGAAGACACGATACGTAGAGGACGACGCCGAACCTACCCCGAACGAGGACGAGATAGTTCTGTGGAAGGACACAGCGAACGTAAAGTACTACCTAGTAGTGAACTTTCGGGGAACGGTCAAGAAGGAAGAGCTGACATAGAGTTTGAGGGGAAGCTGACGAGAATAATTCCCTTCAGCCCACATATCCACGACGAGATGTTTATGGGGAGACTCTTTAAGTGGGTGTCATGCGACCCCTCCTATAAACTTGCCTTTCGTGATGGATTTTTGGATTGGTCAGAATTCTTTCGTTACTTTGATAAGACGTTGCATCCAGAGCGTATCTTGATAACCATTATTACAAATACTAATCCTGTAGATTTTGCTGGGATCAGTTGGTTTAATGTAAATCTTCCTACGGCGTGGCCTAACTTTATGTTCAGAAAGAAGTATTGGGGGACTAGGATTCCTCAAGAAGGAAGTATACTCTCTCTGAAATATGTCTTCCAGGTTCCTGGTGTAAGGGTCATGATTGGTGTGACACCCGCGGATAACAAACTCGCAATAAATTTTGTACGGAAGCGTTTAGGGTTTCACATCATAAAGGAAGAGATTCCGTATGGTATTGATGCCGACACAGGAAGTGTGACATCGTATCTTACCAAGGAGATGATGAATGGGTAAAGGAACTCCTAGTATCGCGCGTACAAATGTGCGAGGTGCGGGCGGAGAAGTTGTGGACCCTACTTTGCTTGATCAGTCCCGAAGGGCACTACAAGATGCTGGAGCTGGGGCTCAAGGAATATCGGACTTTGTAAGGAGGGAGATACTAGAGCCTACCTTTGATATTCGTCAGGCCGCCGCTGGTGTTACACCTGGACTTATTAGAGCAAGGGGTGAAGGGGCGGAGCGAATGGCGGGTATTCAGCCTCTTGGATTAACAGCTCCGTTGCTTGATACAGGTGAGATATTTGGGCCTCGTTTTGAAGAGGCCAATCTACGAAAGGCAAGGGCTTTAGAGGAACTTGCAGAGAGGAGTAAAGGTAGGGGTGGTCGGCAAGAGGCGCTTCGGGCTCTGATAGATACAGAGCACAATAAGCTGCTGACCAGTGCGTCCATAGCGGCAGATAAAGCTGAGGCCGATGCTGTCCT
>Ga0256380_1000003_pt1 | contig 40452 bp, 52 predicted proteins | sample LS1230viralmetaG_FD_189071 | JGI IMG/M metagenome (GOLD analysis project Ga0256380, IMG submission 189071) | Seawater viral communities from deep brine pools at the bottom of the Mediterranean Sea - LS1 2300m | ecosystem: Environmental > Aquatic > Marine > Bathypelagic | place: Mediterranean Sea... | reverse complement strand
CTGTTTGGAGACCGTGCTAAGAAAATCATTAGGCTAGGACGCACGGTACAGGTAGTCAGGGTCAAACCTGACTATCTGTTTTTAGCCAGCATCTTTCGCTAAAGATGCCAGACAGTAGAGAGAGCATTGCTCCTATGTGGGTGCTATCAGTCAAACAGTATGCCTAGTTTCTCGCTCAATTCAGCTTCAATCTGGGTAGGTGTACGGTTCTCTACTACCACGGTTTGAGTGGAGTCGAACAGACCGGCTCCTTTACCTAGTAATTCAAGTGCCCGAACACGGGTGGAAGCATTGTTATCCTGATCCAGTGCTTCTTCCTTGAGTCGCTCTAGGATCCAAGCTTGGCGGGTATGTTCGTGTGCTTTGGTAGCCGTCGAGTTATTTGCTTTCAGCAAATCGACTTGAAGTTTAACGTGTTCTTTCTTCATGAGTTTATAACCTTCGATACTGATCGCATTGTTCGACATATTCTTGGCGTTATACGCCAGGCGATAGGAAGCGGTATAGTTTTTTCCTTCAGCCACGAAGCCAGCGAACGCCGATTGTTTTGGAGTTAGGGGCAAGCCCTTAGCCTTAGAAGTATCCATAGCAGTACTCTATTCCTTCCGAAGAGGAGGCAATGGTGCGCTACAATATAGTGCCGGAGAAGCTGGGATTAATCAATCCCGGTGCCTACAGACGGGCACGATTCGCGTGTACCGTAGACGGCTCGTTATGTCAAACGTCAGCCGACAAAATCACAGCCAGATTCACCAATGACTTATGGGAAAGGTACGGAGTTCGCTTTGTAGCGAGCTACGATCCCGACTCCGAGAGTAATGCTAGGGCTAGGCGTGAGGGCCAATTCATTGGCGAGTACACCCGCAAGATATCGCGGGGCGGGTACCGTTACGGCTACGGTGCTATTAAGGACGTTACCGATGCCACTGCGTGGCGCAGGTATGGCATAGCGGGTAGCGGCTAGATCGGTATGTTTCACGTATTGAATCTATGGATAATCACCTTCGCAACAGGAGCACCGAGATGACCGACACGTTTATGCAGATGACACGCGAAGAGAGGGAGACGACACGGCTAGGCCCGCCACGGGTGCGAGTCGGATACCGCCCCGCCACTGGACAGCCCCGCAAGTATTTCAACCAAGAGGCCCCAGAGGGTTGGCACGTTCATGCAATGGCACCGCGCAACGGGAAAAACACCTACGCGATGACAACCAGTTTCGGCAGGGACGAGGACGGCAAAGAGGTCAACGGTCAGACCATCCATATTTTCGACAAAGGCACTGAGCCGATGGTCATCATCGACTACCTCAATTACTACGAAGAGCGGATCGACGCAGAGCGGATGACCTTGGACGCATACCTCAACCGGGAGGGGGCCTAAAGAGGTCACCTCCATCCTTCAGAACAGGGGCACCAAGATGAGCAGCCCACGCTACGATGAATTAGGCCAGCGCGTAACCGATTGCTGTGGGGCCTATTCGACTTACGTTGAGGCCACCCTCTGCTGCAAGAGGTGTTACCAAGAGGTGCCCACCGGACAGGGCGATGGCTACGAGTTCAAGAAGGGCATCACTGAAGACGAGTATTTCGCCAACCTTGACGCGAGGAGGGAGACACCATGAACAACCCAGTGAATTACATCAATCGCGAAACGGAGAGGGATCGGCTCGACATTGCATTGGATGAAGCAGAATCCAATGTCTGGTCCAGACGTAGCAAACTTGCCTTTAAGAGCCAAGATCTAGAGAGACCCAAGGGGGAGAAATAGCATGAGTCATTCGGGAAACGATCAGATAATCGATGCGATCAGAGATGAGATGGAAGAGGAACCCGTCGTGAAATTACTGGAACAGATTGAGACCTACGGAATCCTGAGACGTAAGCAAGGGCAAGCTGAAGGACCGGGCGACTGGCACATGGAGCCGTATGATCTCAGGTGTGATGCGGAGAAGTTACTCAAGCAGATCATCGACCGAGTTGAAGGGAGGAGGCATAATGAGACAGCCTTGGACTATGAAAACCCACAAGCACACCGACGATGAAGGTGTCACGCATACCCGGTGTCAAATTTTTGACAGCGAGGGCTATTGCAGGGCTGACGGTCCCCAAGCAGGTGCCAACGCTGTCTCAGCTATTGATATGGCCGACGAGGCTGAAGCTCTAGCCGCCAAGAATCCCTCTGGCACTGACGGCTTTGGGATGACTTTTGCCAAGGTTGCAGAAGGCTTACGGGATCTCGTCACCAGGGAGGGGGGGGAGAGAGATCGTTACTAACACGAGACAAGGGGGGAGTGATGACGGAATCAGACCAAGCGTTGTCCGCAATACTAGACAAGGGGCTGACCAATTGCAGGGAAGACAGAGGCAAGGCGGTACTGCTGATTAGGGCGGGAGTTTCCTTGGAGACGGTGAGTCGAGCACGAGCATGGTGGCACACTTGGACAATCGAAACACAACGCAAGTGGCAAGCTTCCGTATCCAGACGCCCCCCACGGGGGAAGCATCATGACTCGTGGGAACAACGGGAGAAATACGTCAGATGCAACACCGTATTAGGTAGGTACCAGTAGGGAGGAAGCAAACGCAACCTAAGCAAAAAGAAGGGGGGATATCATGCAAGTTGACTTCGATGACACAAATGATGGGTTCCGGGCCAAGTTTGATAACGGCTGGACCATGTCAGTCCAGTGGAAGTCAGGTAACTACGCCGACAAGCACACCCAAGAGATCGCCGCATGGGATGAAGACGACATCTGGTGGGACTTCGACGCAAAGAAACGAGTCGAGTGGGGGACCTACGTCAAAGGCTGGGTAAATTCCGATGCATTACTTGGGTACCTGACGGAAGTCAGTCGAATCAAACCATATAGGCCATTCAGGTGGGTCGAGCGTCTCTTCCAAAGTAGGAGGTAACATGGCTTTCGGAACTAGGATCGATGACAACTTCGGTACTTGGGAGATAGATCCAGGTGACGATCCAGAAGAAATGGAAAAATTCTATGATCATGTTCAGAATATTTCCGTCGAGAAGGAATGTCGGGGCTGTCTAGAGATAGTCCGAATCATGCCTCAGTATGGCTACTGTAACTCCTGTGCCACACAGCGAGAACGGGGGTGGGATTTCTAGTTGGGTTGGTAGTGTTTCTTTCACGAAAGAAGGGGGGAGAATGGACACCCGGATCTGTAGTATATGTGACGGCCCGATTGAGCCACAGCGTAGGCCGGATGGCGAGATCTACTGGGAGCATGGGCACAATGCGTGGCCGATAAACGATGGCCAATGTTGCACTTCGTGTAATGACACGGTCGTAGTCCCTCGTCGTATCAGCAATTACTTCGACAAGCATGACACGAAAGAGGAGCAGGATGACTGACTTACCTATTAGTGAAAAGGAGAGAACAATGTCAGAGTCAAAGCAGGAGCTTGATCATCGGTTGGTGGACCTGATCACGGACTTCGGTAGAAACGAGTATTACATGGGGCAGTTGAGCATGTGCTTGCAGGTCACCCTCGCTCATGAAGATAAGGAGTCTCCTTTCACTGAGCTTGCTTGGCGCTATAGGCAACGCTCCAAGGATGAAATGGATGAAATGATGGAGATCATCAAAGAACTCTTTCCAGAATCTGGATGGAGACTAATAGATGGTTCGTATAGGGCGGATCAGAAAGAGGAGAAGGTAACATGAACACCGACTACACAGTAAAAGGATTTCGCAGAATCAACGGCCATGACGGCCAAGGATGGGAAGCCAACCTTTATCACGGCAAGACCAAGATCGCCGAAGCGTTCGATGACGGGAGGGGTGGCGCAGTTGAAATTCGATGGGAGGTGCCCACCAGATTTTACGGAGATGGAAGTGCCGTCCGACAGCACAAAGACGAGATGATCGCTCTTCATGTGCCAAAGATTAATCAGTGGCTCAGTGAGAATGAGGGATGGTGGACAAGGTTTATAGACAATCCGTCTGATGAGTCCGTTGCTTGGTTCATTGAGCACCAGGGGGGAGCATGACCATGTTTCTGAACATCATGACTTCAATACCTCCGACATTTGCCTTCATTTTCCTGGTACTTATTGGAATCAATCTATTCCTGTTGGGTTGGACTTTAGGCTTTTCTAATGGGCTCAAGCGACGGCAAGATTCGGCCCTTGAAACAGTGCAGTTAGGAGGGGGGGAGTGATGTAGTTGTTTCTTTCACTAAAGGAGGAAGGGAATAATGCCAAGACTTAATGTGTTAGCTACGGATTTTGAAGAGTTGGTTATGGATACCCAGGGTTGCGAATTGTGGGATGCATATTGGGGACTACCAGGGACGGCCCACGAAGCATGCGATAATGATGCTACGTTTTTTAGCGGGTGGGGGAGCCCCATCATAGGAATTGAAAACCACAATGATCATATCCACGCCCACCTACACGTTCTCAGGGACTCCAGACCCGGCTCTCCCGGTGAGGGAAAGCATCCCCACGAACGATACCATGAGGTCGAAGAGATCACGATGCCCGTGTCAGAAAAGGATGCCGATGACAAATGGGAGCACGAACTATATGAAAAAGCTATCGAACTTGTACTCGACAAATATCAGTCTGTCCCGGATCCCGAATGAAACAATTATGGAAACCTTTGGCACTAAAAGAGAGGGGGGGTGATGTACGGTCAAGATCTAAATTTTGTGGTGGTATGTGGTGCGTTCTTTTTCATATGCATGATGCTATTTGGTATAACCGAATACGTCATGCAGTCGGCTCGCAAACGAAAGAGGAGGAGAAATGGATTCCAAGCCCAGCATTTTGATTAGAGAGAAAACGGTGTGGGGAAAAGACATATTCTACCCCGTCTGTGATTTGTCTAAAATGTTCTGCGAGTTAGCCGGAACGGAGACTTTAACTCCTTGGATGTTACGCACCGTCAAGGACACGGGGTTCTTCGAGATCTGGGAAGAACTCAAGGGTGGTCATGAGATTGAATGGGAGGGAAAATGATGACTAAAAATTCTAGAGGCTACACTACGCCGACTTACAACGATAAGGAGAAAAGCAAATGAGCAAGGCCTATGAGGTAACCTACACCTGGGTTGGCACCCTGGAAGTGGAAGCGGAGAATGAAGAGGGAGCTATCGCGGAAGCGGAGAGAGAGTTGGGGAATCACGGGGCACCACAAGAGTTGTTCTCTTTTGACGATGAAACAATGGAGGTGACCGGATGAAAGCCCAATGGCCAAACAGGGTAGTTGTTTCTTTCACTAAAGAAGGGGGATCACATGGATCTTGAATCGAAATTGGATTATGGGAAGTGGCCCAAGGCACCCGCTCATATCCTCGAAGCGATAGTGGACTACGCCGACAATCGTAATCCCCACGGTCACTTCGTTACCGCCGTCTTGGAAAACAACTTAACGGAGGCAGTCTTTCGTGCAGACGACGAGAGTCTCGCTGGCTTGAAACATATTGTGGGGTTTGTTCATTGGGAGATTCCACATGCCTGCCATGGATCACCCGAAAATGTCACTGCATGGCTGAAAAAGGAGAAGAGCAGCCATGTCATATCCATCCTAGTCGAAGCCGCGACAAATGCTAGGAATGTGCTAAGACAGAACCTCGACTTGTTCGAGGGGGAAGAGAGTACGGACGAGCGGGAGAGCTACGATGAAGCGGCATCGGTGGCTCACAGTCTCCACGACGCCCTTCAACTCTTTGAAAAGGAGGCACTATGACCAAGACTTACCGCTTCACGATTCGGTCCCCAGAAGTGGAGGCGTTAGTGGAAGCGGCGAAAAACGCTTTCGCTACTCTCGACAATATCATGCTCCACGCCACCGCTACGTGGCCTGCGCCGGGTGGTATGACGACAGGGGACATTGAGGGGCGCACCAAGATTCTGAAGGGGTTACACGCAGCACTGGAGCCCTTCGATGGAGAATTCCAAAGGGACGGCACCATTCGATCAAAGGACGAGGATGGAAACACCGTTATCACGTCCTCACCAAATGAATTTGGGGACACAATCGAAGTCACGATGAAGCGATAAGAATGACTTGGCGGGGGGTGCTATCACCCTCGTACATGATGTGTTACATTCTTATATCACCTAACCATACGGGGCCGATGCGCCCCTCAACGGGAGTGATGCAACAGTGAAACTACTAACAAGTAGTGCAAAGACTGTTAAGGGGGAGAAGCTAGGGTATTTCACCATGGTTCAGTACCTCATGGCAGGGGACAAGTCCGGGTACAACATGTGCCCGATGGCGACTGAAGGATGTTTGGATGCATGCCTGGGTCATACCTCAGGCCGCATGGTGATGGACACCGTCCAACGAGCCCAGTACAACCGCACGATCAACTTCATGGAAAACCGTGAAGCTCATATGGATCAGTTGGTTGACGAGATTGAAAAAGGCATACGACATGCCAAGAGAAGAGATCTCACCCCGGTAATCAGACTCAACGGCACCTCAGATCAAAGGTGGGAGAATATCCCGGTACAGGGATATCCCAACCTGATGGAATTGTTTGCTGACTATCAGCACTACGATTACACCAAGCTAGAAAACAGACGCAACATTCCAGACAACTACGACCTGACGTTCAGCCGTTCGGAAACCAATTGGCAGGTATGCGAGGAGATGCTCGCCAAGGGCACCAGGGTGGCAGTATGCGGTACTGCCGATCCCTTCTCGGGGGCACCACCATCATGGGGATATCCCATAGTAGATGGCGACGAGCATGACCTGACGTTCTTGCAGCCCAACCCGTCGATCATATGGCTCAAGGCCAAGGGCAAGAAAGCGAAGGAGGACATTTCAGGATTCACCGTACATACGATAGACCCAGTTTACTAACCAAGAGGGGGAGGGATAAATGAAGGCCATTCGACATGGTGGCCCCTATGACAGGGGTGGTGCCGACTCATGGTACCGGCGGGGCAGATACCCGCACCACTACACGGGAACGGGAAGCTATGACGGCAAGCGAATCGAAGAAGCCGACATGTCGCCCGAAGAGATAGCCGCATACCACCAAGGATACAACGACAACGAACAATCCGGTGGCCATAAGGACTTTTAAAAAGGGGGGGGGATGTACGACCAACTACTCGCATGTCAGGACACCATACGGGAGTTCGCCATGAACGAGCCGATAAACGCACTGTTCGCAGCTTGTGTTTTGATTCTGGAATTAATCGGAGAATGGACCGGAATGGGATACAACCTGGCTAACATAGTAATCTTCGTGGTCCTACAACCTGGGTTGATTCTACTGTTCTTGTACCTATGGCTAAGAGAAAAGAGGAGGCGATAAGACTATGAGAATTTGCCAGGCATACGGTCTGGCATGACGCCCAACCTACCTTAAAGGAGGTAATTATGGGCATTATAGGAGCAGGGGTGAAGGATAACAGAGCGTCGGAACCAGAAGTGTTTCTGACAACGACCCCTCAAGCCACCGACACCCATTACCCTATTCCGCACGGCACGCTTGTAGAGACCGTTAAGGATGTGGTAGAGGGGGCACGGTGGAACATCACGGAGACGGACTACGCCCTGTTTCATGATGACAACGAGATGTTTGCCGTATGGCGCATCCAAAACGGGCAGTCCCATCCAGACTATGATCTGACTATCGGCCTACGCAATTCGCATAACAAGCTGTTTGCGGCAAGCATGGCAATCGGAACATGGGTGATGGTGTGCTCCAACTTGGACTTCGATGGAGAGGTCACGTTTGGACGTAAGCACACACGGTATATCATGCGTGATTTGCGTGGATTGGTGGAGAAGGCTTTCTCCAAGGTTCAAGCCATGCGAATACTGCAAGATCGTAGGATCGACGTGTACAAAAAGTACACTCCATCCAACACTGAGGTGCATGACTTCTTGGTTCGCAGCATGGATCAAAAGGTCATAGCTAATTCCTATATTCCGAAAGTTCTAAAGGAATACAGGACGCCTCGACACGAAGAGTTCTTCGGTGACAATCGTGTTAGAACTGGATGGACCCTTCTCAACGCCTACACCGAAGTGTTTAAAGGCGTTACTCCCTTAACGCTGTCCAATCGTACAATCAAGCTGCATAGAATGCTCGACGTTCTATGTGATGGTGCCGAATTGACGTTGGATAATGTTATTCAACCCGAACCCGAAATCGAGCCTGAAGACTATACTTTCACTGAGCGAATCAGGAACTGGACGAGCCTCAACTAATGCCAGATTGGAGCGAAGGTTCCGTGTTTGTCGCACTAGGAATAGCGTGCCAGGACAAAGAACTAATGCTTAAAGGTTTCAAGCTGATCCATGAAGATGGCCATACACTGGCACCAGCCTTGATGTCCATACTACACGGGAGATTCAAGGTAATAAAAGTCGTGGAATCACATGAAACCGAAAACGAAGAGCAAGTTCTGAAGTTGATAGCTCCATCGTATCCAGATGTTATCGTGAAGTTCAGTATCAATGATCTTGAGAACAGAATTGAGGATAGCAAGATCGTTGAAGCATTCCTGGCAGACATATCAAAAGATCACCATTAACCCATATGAGGAAAAGGACATGGTAGACCTAGAAAATGATCTAGCGTGGATTACCAATATCCGATCAGACCTCAATGACTTTGCCAAACAACTCAACGGCACGAAGACAAAATGTGACTGTTGCTCTCTCATGAAATGGGATGACTTCGGTCAAGGCGTACTTCAAGTTTCCGTACAAACGGTTGTTAGTAAGTTGACCAAACTCAAGTCGTTGATGGAAGATCAGGTGGAAGCTGAATCCAAGTCGTAGCACCCGATAGCGACAAGCGTTGTCGGCAATTTAGTTCCTTAAAGGGGGAGTAAAATGTTCAAGAATTACGCAGTAACCGTGGAAGGGATCACCCCACTCATGACCAATCGTTTCGTTGGTGACGATGGGGTGGACGACGGCAACTCTCGCCCGGTTTTTAGGGGTGAAGAGGGAACTCCAAGGGAGCAGGCTTGGAATACTTTGTATTTCAGTGGTGATGGCGAGACACTCATCGTGCCCGGTCCCAATGTATTCGCTTCTCTTATGGAGGCAGGTAAGTGGTTCAAGATCGGAAGAAGCAAGGTTACGACTCAAAAGACCTCGCTGCTTCCAGCCTGTCTACACTTGGAAGAGCTTGTGTTGCCGATTGAACACAAGGATCCGTGGGAAGTTGATAGTCGTCCGGTGAGAATTCCAGCAACGGGTGGGCGCATTATACGACACCGGGCCATCTTCAATGATTGGAAACTCGATTTCACCCTCAACCTTGATACGGAGCTACTGGCTCCGAAGATGCTTCGCGAGATCGTGGATGCGGCAGGTAAGCGTATCGGGTTAGGCGATTTCCGTCCGCAGACCAAGGGTCCGTTCGGTAAGTACGTTGTCACCGATTGGAAGCAGCTTAAGTAAGCTGTACAACCACTAGAGGAGGTATATCATGGAGGCGGAACGCTATACCCAGAAGGAGTTCCAGCAATTAGTGGACGCATTGAAGGACAATGCCGACAAGTTGTTGGACGGAGACGGACACACCCTCATGTCCGCCGGTTACTACTTGGATTTTAAGGTGCCCGAAGTCTTTGTCTGTCCTTACTATCGGTGGAATGAAGCGGGCCAAGGCAAGTATGCCATCTTTGTCGATGGCGAAACAGTCGAGGGTCTGTACGGCATCCACAATCTAGATTGGCTGTATGGAATAGCCAAAGTACTTGATGTCATGCCAGGCAAAGACTACGGATCATACCATGGGCGCGGCTCCCAGGCAGTGGCAATATGCAAGGGGATTGAAGAAGCCCTTGAGATACTGGAACCCGTGGAGACGACAACACAAAAAGAGACATGAGAACTCGTGAAGCCAGGCGCATGAAAAAACGTGCACTAAAACGGGTACGAACCTTGGGTCATCAACCCGCATTGATATCCGGCGAAGGTGCACTACACCTGTACGGATGCCTGGAACAAGGCTGCTTTCATGTACTTGAGTGTTGGGACAATCCAATTCATGCCTGCGGCCAAATGATGCATAGCCCATGTGACATCGCACTGGGACGCAGCCGGTGGAAGAGACTTAGATACAAAATCTACAAACTCTTAAGGGGGGAATCATGGTAGGTATGGAAAACGAAGCGCGGGTGGTCACGTATACCATAGCGTTGTGGGCGTTGGACAAGCACTTCGATGAGGTCGGTGATCATCTAGATTTATCCGACTTTGAACTGACGAAAATCCTTACATGGCTCCGCACAGCAATGGAGGAAGACAAATGATGGAAAACTTCGACAACATCCCATCCAACCATTTGAAGGGAGAGGTCACGCACCTCGTCAATACACTCGCCTCTAATGCAGGATTATATGATAGCGACGACGTGTTAGGTGCTCTCTATGTACTTCGGATGAAGGTACAGAAATCTTCCCAGAAGCGGGTGCTACAACTTGACGAAAACCGTTCTCTTCGCAAGGAGGAAAATTAACCAATGATTGCATTAGCGTGGGCATCGTTCATCGTGGGAATTAGGTATGGCTTTTTCTACGGATGGCTGGCTGCAAATACACATTGGGTAGTGGAGCGAGCCGCAAGAAGAGACCCCCTGCGCTAATCAATGTTGGAGTTGATTAAGACAGGGGGAAAGGATTGGGAAAGGGGGATAACCCAAACCTCTTTTTTCTCATTGCCCACCAAGACGAGAACACACGGAGGAGGTATGTGTTACATCGTCATTACGAACCTAATCACCGATAGCACTCGTGGCAACATAAACAGGGCGAGGCCAGGCGGGGCTAGGTAAAGCACGGCGTGTCATGGCAGGGTTCGGCGTGGCCCGGTAAGGCATAGTAGCGGGGTCAGGCATGGTTCGGCAGGGCATAGTGGCGGGGCGTGGCGCAGCGGGGCTGGGCCAGGCGGGGCGAGGCAAGGCAAGGCATAGTAGCGAGGCGAGGTTGGGCGTGGTAGGGCATGGCAGGGCCTGGTATGTCATGGCAGGGTTCGGTCGGGCTAGGCCGGGTTCGGCAATGCTAGGCAAGGCATAGTAGCCCGGCGTGGTGCGGTTCGGCGGTGCTAGGTGTGGTATGGCAAAGTCAGGCAAGGTGTGGTAAGGCACAGCGGGGCTGGGTGAGGCATGGCACGGCAACGCTAGGCATAGTAGCGCGGCGAAGCGTGGCTTGGCAAAGCCAGGCTTGGCTCGGTACGGTGAGGCGTGGCACGGCAAAGCGTGGCTAGGCATAGTAGCGCGGCGGGGCTAGGTCTGGCGGGGCGTGGCGCGGCGAGGCAAAGCAAGGTAAGGCATAGTAGCAAGGTGGGGCATGGCATGGCAGCGTGTGGCGTGGCCTGGCTTGGTAAAGCATGGTGCGGCGAGGCGTGGTTGGGCGAGGCAAGGCAAGGCATAGTAGCATGGCAGGGCGTGGTTTGGCAGGGCTTGGTCAGGCAGGGCTAGGCCGGGCAAGGTGCGGTTAGGCGAGGCAGGTCAGGGTAAGGTAAGGCATGGCCAGGTACGGTGCGGTGAGGTGCGGTGCGGCCAGGTAAGGCACGGCGTGGCTAGGCTGGGTTTGGCACGGCAAGGCTAGGCATAGTAGCGCGGCATGGCAAGGCAACGGCTGTACTAGAAGTCCCAGTCCTCCTCGTCATCATCAAAGCCGGGAGCAAAGTCACTCCAACAACCAATTGATCTATCGAACTTCAACGGACACACGCCATGTTTACCAATCCAAGACCAACGAACCTTCCATATATGAGCTTCGGGAGGGGCTATGTCATATGGGTCTCTCCATAGCGTGATGCCTATATCGGCTTTGGCAAACCAGGCCGCAGATCCAGCGATGTCATGCCCATTTACAACCATCTTGGATCCCCGCCTATCGGGAGAAATCTTAGTGGGATGGGCTATGAAAAATACGTGGGCATCATGCGATTTTGCCCAACGCTGTACTTCGGTCAGTAAATTTGATATCTCATCAGATTCTTTAGTTCTATTGGCCAGCGTGATGTAGTTATACGGATCGATTACTAAAATCCTGCAACCCATTCTCATCACGGCAGAACTAGCAGTAGCGAGGATGCCGGTGATGTCATTGGGGCTATCACGCCGACTGTCCATGAACAAGAAATGCTCCTTGAGCCATGCTTGAGCATGATCCCTCTCTTCGGGACTCATCCTCTGCTCACCGCCCTTGAAGAAGGGGCGTTTGGTGAGCTTCTGTGCTAACTGCATGAGGTGTAACTCAGGAGGCTTCTCGAAACTACAGAACACAGTCTTATAATTCATCGACAAGGCGAGATTCAAACAAATTTGATCTATGAAATCACTCTTGCCACTAGACGGAAATCCAGTCACCACCGTGACCATGCCGGGCGGTATCTGGATGAATTTATCAAGAGATGATAGGCCAGTCCTAGCTCCTCTCAACTGGCCATTGTTATAGAGATCCACAACAGCATCGCTGAACACCTCAGCACCATGTAATCCTATCATGGGAACGGGCTGACAATCTTCTAATTGTCCCAGTAAGTATCCGGTGCCTTCTTTTTCTAGAGCATCACTGGCATCCTTATGATCCTCTAGATCAACAAGCCATACTTTAGCACTACCAATTCTACGGACAATCTCTTCTTGAAGAGCTTTTCCAGGCCCATCGTTATCCGTGTTGAGGATGATACGAGGTGCAGACTCAAGCTCTCGCTTGGCTCTCCAGATGTAAGCAAACTTCTTATCATCCTCCGGCGTGATCTTGCCGTCCTTAACCTTGGATGGAGCACCGTTGGGTATGGATACAACGCTGATGTTGTCCGGTAAATTGCTGGTTATCCAGGCTAGAGCATCAATCTCTCCTTCGCATATCAGGAGATCGTTGCCATCGACATAGGAGTCGATGTTGAAGAAATCTTCGCAAACATTTTCTTGGGAAAACCTCTTGTCGGTATCGGCTGATCGCCATTTGATGGCGTTGACCAAATCACCGTCACGATATGGAAAGCCCACGGCAGGAATGACCTGGCCATTAAAACGACGAGTGCCCGTAATCGCATGTGATTCGATGACCGAATCTGCAATGTGCCTGCCTTGCAGGTACTTCCTTGCGACTTCGTTATTGGATTGTGGTAAATCGGCTATCGGCTCTCTGGCCATCGGGATCGTTTCAAACGACCAATCCCGACTGTTTACCCAGCCACCGTTTACATCACAATGATGGCATTGGTACTGGACACCTTTTGCATCGATCTTAATCGACAGGGATTTATCGTGTTTATTCTTCGTTCGACTGCCCCTACACAGTGGGCAATGCTTTTTATGCTGCCCCATCGTCAACGTAGATACCACTTGTTCAATTGCCGAAACCAAATGCTCTTCTTTCAAGACTCCCCCTTACTAGAAACTAATTCGGATAGTTTTTCTAAAGCTAAATCCCTCTTATCTAGTGTTGTTATAACAATTAAAGATCTAGGATTATCCTTATCTAAACCCCACTCTATATACTGTCCCTTAACTAATCTATCATTGGGATATACATAGTCTTGTAATAAATCTAGTATTAGAGAAGCATCTAGATCTGGTCTACGACTTCTGTAATAAATCTTGATAGCTACAAACAGGTCCTCCTCAAACAACTTCTTTCTACCGGGGCACTGTATCTTAAAACTTTTAGTGTAATCAAGAGCTTTTTTAGACTTTATAAATCTGGGCTTACCTCCTATGGCAACGAACCTTCTGGAGTTGGCTTTGGAGGCAGGCTCACCAAGTATAGTAATTATACACGGATCGTTGTCAATGCTATTGCGTTTCCTTAAACGGTTGATTATCATTACTCTCGACGTGGGGCACCTCAGACGATAACACTTGGTGGTGAAACGTGCAAGAAGACTCTAAGCGATACAGGGTCTACGAGGGGGTAGGAGTGCCACCTCCCGTAAACCCCGGACCACACCGCAAGTGGGGTGACTTGCCACTTGAGAGTGTGGCAGTGGGAGATCTTATCGAAATGCCCATGAGCAAGGAGGGAGTCGATGAATTGATCAGTTCAATCAGGAGTTACGTGTATCGTGTATCTCGCAGAACGGACAGGAAGTTCACCGTTCGCAGGACCGATTACGGGATTGGAATATGGAGGGTGAAGTAACACAAGAGGAGGGCACATGCCTTTAACCAACGAATATGGGGCACCTGACGCCTTTGTTAAGGCAATCGAGGGTGATCCATACACAAAGGGGGATGCCGACTTCTCCGCTACGGAGTTGTTGAAGCCACCCCAAATCGTGAGGCTCTACAACGAGCACGAGGACACGATCACGACCGATGTACGAGACGAGTGGTGGAAGCTTTTAGGTAAGGGCGTTCACGGTGTGTTGGAGAACTACGGAGAGGGGGCACGCGAACAACGCTTCTTTGCCGAATGCGAAGGAATGAAGGTGTCCGGGGCTATAGACCTTATAGGTGATGATGGTGCCGTTACCGACTATAAAGTGACAAGCGTCTTCACGATCCAAAAAGGATTAAAGCCCGACTGGGAACAGCAACTCAACGTCTATGCTTGGTTGCTAAGGCAAAACGACATCACCGCTACGAGTCTTACTATCGTTGGGTTGTGTCGTGACTGGATGAAGTCTCGTGCGGAAGCGAAGAGAGACTATCCACAGAGCCCCATCGTTTCAATCAAGGTGCCATTGTGGCGTCCCGAACGGCAGGATGACTTCATAGCAGGCCGTGTAAGGGTCCACACGATGGAGAACACCATACCGTGTACCCCCGAAGAACGATGGGCGCGAGGGGGCTACACGGTGCTTGGTGGAGGGCTTAAACCACGGTCGTTCGATACAATGAACGAAGCTGCTAACTACATCAACATCAAACAGAAGCCCGGAAGAACTTTTTCCATCAAGGAAGGGGGAGCAAGGTTCGTGCGTTGCGAATCTTGGTGTTCGGTATCAGATCATTGTCCACAGTGGAAAGGAGGAGCGCATGAGCAGTCCAACCGCAGGTGAGATTTGGAAAACCCTGTCTTCCATCGACGTAAATCAACACGTCGAGAAGCGGAGACAAGGCAATATCGAATTAAGCTATCTATCATGGGCCAATGCTTGGGCCTATGCCATGGCTCATTACCCCGAGCTTACCGTCAAATGGCATGGGATGACCGACAAGGATAGCGTAACACGGGATATCACGATCTATGAAGACGGCTCATGTTCCGTGTGTTGTTCGATTACCATCGGAGACATCAAGCGGGAGATGTGGCTTCCGGTGATGGACTATCGCAACAATGCCATTACGGGCTCTACCGGCCCTGACGGCAAACCCACGGGACCTGACGCCAGGGCGATTTCGGACGCCAAGCAAAGGTGTCTGGTTAAATGCTTGGCAGCTTTCGGATTAGGCCATTACCTATACAGCGGGGAGGATGTCCCGCCCAACATAGGTGTTGAGCAGGCTGTCGAGCCTCCCGCGAAACCTAAAAAGAAGAGAGCCCCAAGGAAGAAAAAGGTGGAGGAGCCCGTGATAGAGGAGCCTGACGCTGGTGCTCTCAAGACTGAGTTGATCGCACTGACCCACAGGTTAAATGACGGTGGTTGGACGCCGGATGACGCTACCAAGGCACAAATCAAAGCTGCGGTAACGAACCTCGACGTGAAGGTACTGACATCGCTGGTCGATACGTTGCAGAAAGCAGAACAACCCTTGTTGCTACTTAGCGACGACACAGAGGAGAACAACTAATGGCTAAGAACTATGCCGATCAACCGAAACTAAACTTTTCCATCTTCGAGAACAGGTTCGCAAACAGCCCAAAGCATCCAACCATGACGGGTGCCATTGAGTTCACGCGCCCCTTCCTCAAGGCCATGGTCGAGGAGGCAAAGTCTGGAACAATGCCCACCGTCAAGGTGGCTATGTGGGAGCGCACGGGCCGTGACAGTGGCAAGCCTTATCAATACATGAGACTAGAGCTTGACCAAAGAGGGGGAGAGGCAGATGAAAAGGAGGAAGAGGATGACGGTCTCCCCTTCTAAAGAAGCATTCTTACTACGCCTTGAGCGCACAACCCTGAACATGATCAGGCGTGAGGCGCAGAGTAAGGGTATCACTATCACCGATATGTTTAACAAGATCATCGAGAGCTACGACTTTACGGGGCAGCATGAGCAATTGAAGTCCCCCAAGAAAAAGCCTTGGTGGAAATAAAAGAAGGGGGGTGTAAAAAAGCTATGATAAAATTAGCGAAAAGAACTTTCTTGGCAGTTCTACTGCTCCTAGCACTTTCTTTTGCCGGTCTGCAACGACTCGACCATCTGTCCGCTAGGCCGGTTGAATTGAGTGAGTTCTCATGGTTTAACAAGGTGGAAATCTATACCGCCTATGTACTCATGAATGTACTAGGTGCTCCACTCTATCCTGAAGCAGCGAAAGAAGCCTCGTTAATGTTGTGGCCTTCCTCCGAAGGTAAGGAGGTGACATTCGAGGACAACTTCTTTCTGGAGTCCAAATTCATTCAGAATAAATTGGATAATTATTCTGAGCCCGTTCGTTTGGCTTGGCTGCCTAACGACTACTTACTGGGCAACTCAGAAGCCAGAATCGCTTTGACTTTGAACACCGGGTTTTTGTCTATAGAAGATGACAAAGTAAAAGTATCCGTACCCTCCACTTGGCCTAAGCACAGTGACTACAGAGATCACTCGTGGACTACTCCACTTGTGAGTATTCGGGGCCTTCCCGAAATAAGAGTTCAAGAAGGGTTGTTCTGGATATTGGAGCAGGAAGGTTGGATCTATCCGTATACAGCGGTTTGGGAGGCGGACTTGCCGGTTAACTAAAAGGAGGGGGGATGCTCGTTCAGACATCATTATTTAACGAGCCTTTATTCGACAACAAATATAACATTTCACAGTTGCGACGAATGTCGGAAGAGGGCTCAAAGAAATGCGGGTGCTGCGGGGGCAACATCCGTGTCTATCGTCGGAAGCTCAATTCCGGTATGGCACGGGTGTTGTGTTGGCTCGTAGCCAACCGGATGGGAGAATGGACCCACATCGTTAAGATCCCTGCGGAGATCGACAGGGGACATGAGGTTGGTAGACTTTCCTACTGGAACTTGGTCGAAAGACAAAAGAATGTCGATACCGCCAAAAGATCGTCCGGTGTATGGCGTGTAACCAATACCGGGATCTCGTTCGTCTTACATGATACCAAAATACCAAGTCATGCGTTTTGCAGTGTTCCGGGCCACATCATACTTGGTTTCGAGAGCGACCTCGTTACTATACATGATGCCCTGCAAGATCGGTTTAATTACAACGAATTAATGCAAGGAGGTAACGGTGCCATGGAGCCGGTAGGACTAGACGGAGACACCAAATAATGATCCGTTTTATATCCGGTCTCGTGGCCGGAAGCACGGCGACACTCTTAATTCAAAAAATAGTAAAGGAGAGATGCGAGTCGAAAGATGAACGGATCATGTTAAAGCATTTCCGTAATCTTGAAAAAACGGGACGAAACGAAGCATACTTTTCGGAACTTGCCGGGAAAAAATAATGAGTATCGTGACCTTTGCTTTTGGCGTGTTTGTTGGGGGAGCATTAGGAATTCTCATCATGGCACTCTTCGCAAACTCTCGTGAACGCTAGGGAGTCGCCCGAAGCGAAGATGGCCACGGCAGTGGTTGCTCAGGCGATAAAAGATCTACACCACAAAAACTTGGTCCAGATTAAGGATCATGTTGACGCGGTCTGTTGGTTAGGATCCAAGGCCAGCATTAAATGGTTTAACGCGGCAGATATTCACCAAGGTTTTGCACTCCCCAAGATGCGGTGGGACGTATACGCTACGGACATACTACTAGACAACGACATACTTTTGTCTGGTTCTCAACACCGATTGCTCACTTCGACACTCAAATACTTTCAACGCTGGCAGAAGGAGAATGACGATGTCTGACTCCAAGGACGGCACCGCAGTATTAGCAGAGCAACTGCTTGATCTTGGAGTCGAGAGTGCGTTGGTCATGGACGGCTTCGATGATTGTGTCATGGGGATTCTGGAACGTTTCGGTATGGAGAATATCGTCATCTATGACAAGGAAAAAGTCATCCAGCAACTCATGGATGAGGGTTGTGATTCCTACGAAGGTGCGGTGGAGTACTACGAATTCAATCAACTGGGCGGCTGGCACGGCGACCAAACACCGGGATTTCTAGTTCTATTACCAAAGTATAAGACTATCTGAAGTTTAGTAATGTCCCGATCCCAATACCCACGGCAACATACGGCACCACCCTACCAACCCTACTCATGATACCGGGGGTGGCTATGGCTCTCCATGCATCCGATTCCTCGTTCAAGGCCGTGATCTCACGCCTCAAGGCATCATTTACTCGCTGTTCCGTGACCCATATGGAATCAAGGGCTTCGACTCGTTGCCAGAGGAGTACCTTGTCGGCCTCAAGCGTTTCTACCTGCTCTTGGTAAGCTTGCACTTCGTCCTGATGGTCAGCCTGAATCTCATCAAGAATCACCCCCAGACCATCATAAGCTTCTAGGCTGTCTCTTAGTACCTCTATCCCTTCATTGAAGCTGACAGAGGCACTGGAGGCCCTCTCGACGGCCCGTTCCCTGACCTCAGCTATAGAATCATGGGCTTGATCAAGACTGTCTCTCAGAATCTCATAACCCTGGAGGGCTTCTTCGGCCTGACGCTCAAGATTCACACGCTCCATCTCAAGGAGCCTGACCCTTTCCTCTGCAATCAGGGCATCTGCTCTTGATGAGTTGATGACGGAAAGGCCGAACCATAGCAACGCCATGGTTCCCAACACCACGGCTATCGTTTTAATGTTCATCTATATCGTCACGCATTACTGTACATCAAGGTCTAAATCTGGTATCGATATACTTGGTGGCGTGCCTAAATCCAACCTCTCTAATCGTTCCCTCAGCATTGCCGACTCATCGATTGGCGGGATCCTCCTTTCAGCCAATCGTACATCATCATCTCTATCACCTCTGCCAACGAAGCCTCGCAGCCAACCAAGACCTCTAGCCATTCTAGAAGGCTGCGGATCATTGGCCGCTGCATATGCGGCAAGAAGTTCTTCTCTTGGTCCTAGATTGATGTCCCAAGATCGGCCTTCGGTAGGGTCATCTTCCGTACTACCGAACTCAGACATATAATGTCGTGCCATGTTGAGTGCGCGTCTTCCTTTACTTTTATTTTTTTGGCCCCAGAAGGCCAACATGTCCTCACGGAACTGTTTACCTTCATGTGGTCCCAGACCCCGCGCATAGTCTGAGAATTGTGTGCTAGTATCTTCTTCACGCCCAGGAACTTGCCCTGCTGTCATATTAGGGAAGTTGTATCGGTCTATCAGATGGATGTTGCCTTCAGGATCTTCATACATAGTGCCCTGCCCAAACGTGGCTCCCCATCCGCTAGGATCTCTGAATCCTATAGCTTCGGCAGATTCGGGATCTACGTCGGTTCCAATTGCCTTTCCCACAAGTCTATCCATCAGCGAAGGATCAAAATGTTCTGCTGCAAATTCTTGGGTAGGATAGGGTATATGTAGACCCTGAACGTCGGCATTGGGGCCTGCTTCAGCTATAGCCTGAGCCGCAATCATTCTTGCAAAATCATGCACGTTTTCGGGCAGGTCGTCCGCCGTCAGTTTGCTTTCATCAAGGACATTCGCCATCGATTCACGCATACCTCTGGGCAACACCCTAAGAGCGTTCCATAGCCCAACATCGGCATTTTCTATACCCCTGGCTGTACGATCCCTGACCATTTCCCATGCAGATAATCCAAGCAAACCGCCCATCTTTTCCCTAAGCCTATTTATCGGAAGCTGACTACGCCATCCACGCTGAGGAGCATCCAGTGTTATTGGCACCCCTTCAGCAGTTATTGTCATGGACGGATCATCGGGATCGGGGATATCACCCCCTATCGCATAACGGGGAATGCCCTGTCCTCTCAGGCTTCTTATGCCACGATTACGTCTCATGATCCGCCCCTCATACTTATTTGGATTCTATATCCATGGTCTTTTCAAAATGCAGTAGGATCTTGTCGGCATCTTTACGCATCTTGTCCGCAGATGAAAACTTACGCTTCAATGAATGACGCTGAGCACGTAGGAGAAGTTGACCATACATCTTTAGTTTATCGGATGGGGCCATGCTGCTCAAACGGTTGTCTATCATAGAAATATTTTTCATCTACATACCTATCTCTCAACATAATTTCTGCGAGCAGCCCCGGCAGCACCAAGACCTAGCAGTGGTGCTATACCAGCCAGTATGTCTGCACTTCCGGCTTGTGCTGGGTCAAACGCGGCGAACCGTGATCGGATATTTTTGGGATCGAATACAACTTGATGTTCGATGGTCTTTCCAGTAGGCACCCAGTCATCGCGCAATCTCACACCCGGCTTCATCTGGGGACGGGTCATAATTACACCGTCATATCCCGCTTCTATCGCAGCTTCCTGTGCGGCCAAATCTGTCGCACCCTCTTTGCCAAATCTTTTCCAAAACTCATCTGGATCTGTGATACGAAGGGGGTTTTTTAGTCTTATTTTGAGAGGCATTATCCGTGCAGGGGCACCCTCCAGCACCTGACCTATATTCGCATACGCGCCAGTGTATCTAGCAGCCTCACTAGCGGTGTCTGTGGTATAAACACCGGGACCAAATTCTCCCGTTCTACTCGGCCTAAATTCAGTAATTTCTTCCGGCACACTCGTACCGTGGTAGACATCTTTGTCGAACCCCATTTCTTCAGCCCGTGCTATCCGGCTCACCTCGTCCATCGGGAGTTCATCTGCCGCCCTCGCTCCCCGTTTTACAATTTTTCGCAAGGCTGAGCCAGCGACAAACGGAATAGTAAACCCAGCCGCACCCCATCCCATTCTGGGAAGATCGCCTGTCCGCGCTCCAGCTATGATATCAGCTATGTCGATAGCCTCACCAACGCCGGGTACCATGGAAGCACCAACCAAGGCAGCAGTTTCCCCGCCTGTCTCCGGTTGCAAGGCTCTATTTATTCTACGCGGAACAGATCTAACTTGAGCGGCGACACGCTCTGCCCATGGTGGCCTTGGCCTGATAACGGACGATCTACGATCTTCTGCGGTTGGATAGCGCAGGCCACCATTCTGATAGCCACGTAGACCAGCTATGCCATTACGCATTGCTGCCCCACCGTGCAGGTGATGGGCGATCCAAGACTATGTATCCTCTCACATCCACATGCGTAAAAGTTTTACGGATAAAGTTTTTCGATTTCACGAATCATAGGAGTGCTTCCTTCAATACTAAGTACCGCTTTCTCAAAAGCTCTTTGTAGATAATCAGGAATTTGATCTGCGTATCCCCATACAGCATCAATATTGCCACCTTCTTGGGAATACAGTTTCGTAACATGATCGGCCAACTCTTCAACAACATCTTCGTCAACCAGTTCACCCGGTCCCGTTCGCATCTGCCTTCTAATGGCCGTTTTCATCTTGTTGAGCCCAAGATTGGGATTGTAAGGACCAACCTTTCTTATTTGTTGAGTGCTGGGGGTTTTGGGAAGGTATTTAAGAATTCCTTTCCACCCAGCCGCAGTAAGACCCGGAATCGCAAGACCCGCAATACCCAATCCAACACGACCCAGGCTTTTCCCTCTTGAGGTTCGTAAATCTTGTAACCCAGCAAGTACCTCTACTGCATCTGCACCCATACTCGTATAAGGTGCCATTGCTCCAGCCGTATAGGCCAAACTGGGATCATCAGCTTCGCGCCTGACGCCCCTCCATAGATTCTTGAGCTTGTCAATGACAGGACCACCTTCCTGATAAGCCGACAGGCCAGCTATGCCATTACTCATTGCTGCCCCACCGTGCAGGTGACGAACGACCGATCATGCCTCTCACGTCGATGTGTGTAAAGGTTTTGTAACGACCTATACCGAAGAGACCGGCATCCGGGTGGCCTTCGAGCATGTCCGCGACTTCGGATGGAACGCACCCCACCTTAACAACATCCGCCGCACCACCCGTCAGATGCATGCTACGGCGTACTCCGCCTATCGACGCATTGTAGCGTGGATCCCTGTACCACGAATTGATCAGTACACTTGACGTTCCGTTCTTGGCACGGAGCCATTCAAGTACATCAATCAGCTTGTACACATTTTCTATAAGCTCCAGAGGAGGAGCTTCTAAGATGGTATTCCTGCTCTCTCGACCTACGTCGCAGATCTCCAGAGCAGAGAAATTCTTGATGCCGCGATCCTTGAGACACTGCCCGCAGGCATCAACCCAATCACTTTTCGTCATGCTCTTTAAACGACGGAGAATTATCTAACAAACCGGGACGCCGTGGACTACGCACTGCCTTTGCTATACCCGCTGCCGCCGCACCTATCTGGGGAGCCAAGTACTGAGCCACCCGTGGCCCGCCCGCCCACGCGAGCAATCCCACATTCAGACTGCCCAGAAGCGTGTACGCGATTTCCGGTACTTCCAGTATAAGTGAATCCAGCACGATGATGCTGCCCGTAAAGACGAGAGATCCGAAAAGAAATGTTCTGGCCGCACTCAAGGTGCCGCGCTCGTCTGTAAGCATTTCCTTGATCATATTACGGACCTCTCCCAGTTGTATGGTATCAATCCTTTCATTCCAGCCTTGACGCTAGTTAAATTATCCAAGATCCGGTCACGTTCTTCTATCATGTCGAAAAGAAGTTCGCGCTTGCGATCATCGGATATCCAATCGCTTCGCAGCAAGTTGTCCCTGCGTTGACGCCATCTCTGCATATACGTCCCGAAGGCATTCACCTTACTACGGTAGTTGCGTGTATTCACATTGTCTGCGATCCATTTTTGTACTTCTTCCGGGGAACCCTCTCTTCTGAGTTTATTCACTACGGACACGTAGATATCGACTTCGTCTTTAAGTTCGTAAAACTTGTCTACATTTCCTCTACCCATCCTCCAGTCCCCCACGACATCACCTATAACGGGGAAGTTTTCGATGCCCTCTCCAGTCAACAAAGATGATGGAGCCCAATCGTAGCGGGTACCAACCATATTTTGTCCAGTAAACTCTCTGATCATGCGGTCACTGACGAGCATAGCGTACAGGCCCGCTTGCCCGAAGTATGACCTGATCATGTTCTCCATCTTCATGGGAGACGAAAGAGTATCAACGCCTGGAAGTACGCCGAACATACTTGCCAAACGTGCCGCTGAATTGCTTGTGTACTCAGTTCGTTGGTACTCCGAAGGCAAGTCTTCCATGTAGCGAGGAACGATGGGCTCTCTCGTAAAATCACTCTTGTTCTGCATGGCATACCACATCGGGCGCATGATTTGTGGCATGATATGGAAACCAAGGTTTCTTCTAGTTTGATCTAAAACCTCTTTACCAACATCTGCTGGCGTATAATCATCTTCGTCTATCAATCTGAGAATAGATTCCGGTATCGTCTTGAGAAGAGCCCCGGATGCGAAGGCGGTGGGAATCTTGAAGTATTTATCAGTACCACCGATTGGGATAAGGAAGTTGTTCATCTTCTCAACTTCCCCGGCACTCTTATAACCCTCATCGTCGCGCACCATCATGTAATATATCAAGAGCGCACCAACCGCATGCAGGGCGCGTATAGCGGCACGGTTCCTGATTGTCTTAGCAGCCTCGTCGTTCATTCTAGGATCTACCGCGATGGCACCTATGGAATCGGGAGAGCCCGTCCAGCTTCGTATAAAAGCGTCGGTTCCAGTGATGCTACCAGCCATGAACGGTATCATGGAAGTGATGGCATTCAGTAATGGATCATTTCCATGCCTGCCAAAGTTCTGAACTTCTAAGCCAGCCAACGCAGCTTCAGCCGTACTACCAGTTGCACCTAGAATCGTATCATGGGCAGAAACTCTGGCCGTTGATTCACCTATCTGCTTCATGTTCTCATACATGACGCTCATATACGCAAAATAGTCACCAAGATTCCTGAGCGGCATCCGTCCTTCTTTGAAATCCGCAGACACTTGATCATACTTCTTATACATGTTGGCTCGTCTAGCCATTCTTTGACCAGCCTTTCCAAGACCCAATACGTTCAAGGTCTCTTGAATCGCGCCCTCGCCACCGACTAACTCTTGGTGAGTGGTAAAGGCACCACCACCTGATACAAGCCCTATCCTATACGCTCTTTCAAGCGTGTCAGGTTTTAGAGCAAGCCGTATGCTACTCTTTAAGGGGAACAAAGAACCCTTATCAGCCGCGTTTATGGCATTCTGATGACGCGCATCCTTAGTAAAGTTCCTGTATATAAACGCAGGGAAGTTGACAACCCCCCATCTGGTAACTTGAGCACCTACTCTAGCAGCGCGTAGCCAGTTGTTTGTGCTCGAAAACCCTAACGTCATGAGTGCCGGAGCAAGTAATGGGTCAGCCAACTCATGATACTCTTCTTGGCCCTTTACCATGATGCGGATAACATTAGGTTGACCAGCCTTATCCTTACTTACCTGCCTACTTTGTACACCGAAGCCCTCCTCTGTTAGCTCCTGAGCATCACGGACAACTCGCCGTGCAGCCGTAAACGTGAAGGCGTCACGGATCATAGCCATTTCAGAATTCATGATGTTTCTGAGCAAGTCTATATCTTCTAGGTTATCGAAGCTTTCTAATGCATGGTCAAAAACGTAACCTTTGGCATCAACCATTTTACCGAATTGCAGGAACTTTTCCCTACCCTTGTTACCACGGCCATCACTACCTAACGGGAACGACTCCATTGTTCCTATGTTTTTGTAGAGTGGCAGGTAAGTCATGTCTTGCAGGAACGCATGCATCTCCGGCGTGATAAGTTCCTTTGCCAGCATGAAATTTAGATTGTTTTTATTGTGTGCCTGGTAGGACTTATCAAACAGAACGAGGTTAGGAGCATCCTTTGTGATGTTGTATACCACCTTCTCTGCTTCTGCAATTTGTTCTTCAGTACTCAACTTAGTGTCCCACGGCCTATCTTTAACTTGTTGCGTAAAAAAGGTGATATTCGCTTCGTTGCCTTCTTGCTTTGCACGGTCCAAATATGCCTGCGCCTCGACCATTTTCCGCTTCATATCAAGGAAACGCTTTGCAGCTATGCGTATTACGCCGAATGTCCTGTCCCGTGCGCTTTGGAAGTGGGCAAACATCTGTATTAGCGTTTCTTGCTCAGGACCGTATTCTATAAACTCATGAGTACCATCTAATGGGTCGCCAATCCATGCGATTGCGCCCAGTCTCTCATGGCTGGCTAATAAAAACCCAGCAGCATTGCGCCATCTTATCGCTGCATTGGCACTAGTGTCAGCTAAAGCCCGTACACCTGTTATGAGACGATCTTTTATCTGACCGAAGTTTTCTATCGCATAAGCACCGTCTGCAATATTGCGTCTCCATATATCTGCAAGCTTCGGTAAAATGCCATTTTCCCAAGTGACGGCATAACTCTCGTGAAACTCACGGGTTTTTTTGAACTGCTGTGCTATCGAAAGCTTTTGATATTCGGGGTCATTGTGTAATACAGCGAGAGCATCCGTCAGGTTTGTCATAGCATCAATCAGGATTTCTCCGCCTAATTCAGGCTCTGACTTTATCCTTGCGGCACGTTCATTAACAAGATTCTGAAGCTCTTCGGATGGTGCCCATTGCTCTTGGTTGCGGAACTTATGCTTGATGGCTTCCGGCATCGTGTACGGTTGTTCTCCACGCTTTTGCCTGAAGTACTCGTTGATTGCCCTGTCGGAGGCGTTGATTCCTATGAGAGGAATCTCTCCGGGTCTCGTATTTGCAAGCTCTTCGTCCATCATAAATTGGTTGAATAGCCTGTCACGCCAAGTCAATTCAGGCGGAGCAGACTGGGCCATATCAAACTTCTTTTCGTCTAATATATCCTGTGCAATGCGCTCTTGAGCGTCCGTGTCACCCTCCTCTATCGCCTTCTTTAATTCTCTTATATGTCTTGGATCGGCATACCTCGACAGACGTAGAGATCTAGGCTGACCGGGATCAGGTGGTCCCCTGCGTCCCACCTCTCCAGATCGGAACTGATTGAAGATGGACAGCATCTCCTGCATTTCGGCTTCTCGCCCGGCTTCGATACCAGCCGTCAAGAATGAGACTATTTTATCCTTCAGGTTGCCAACCTTACCGGCAGTTCTTCCTCTTGGAATCTGATTTTTGGCCAAAGCGGTCATGTACTTTGCACGCGCCTCAGACATCGTGTCCTGCTGATTCAAGTTGGGATACAGCTTTTCGGCAAACTGTACGAAGTTCAGTCCATCCTTGTGGCCCTGTTCGCTGACAGACGCTGGCACAACCGTATCGAATGCCCTGCTGTCCATCGTACTCAATTCATTTTGATACCAATAACCTTGTCGGTCATAAGCATGTACAACCTCTTCGGTGAGGTCTTCGATAATATCTCGAATTGGTCTGGTACCGTCAGGATCAATTTGTGAAAGGCTGACCCACAATTTGGCGTTAGGACCATCCAACATTGCCACCGAATTCGCCATGTTCTCAGGGCTTTCGATGATCCCTTCGATGGCACCGTAGATACTGTCTACGTCAGCAGCCAACATGAAATCCAAACCCGGCAGACTAAAGTGTTTTAGACGGGTTCCAAGTGCGAGCTTAACCTTCTCTATTCTGGACACTAATCGCTTTTCTGTCTCGCTTTTTTTGACTGCCGCCTCTTCATCTGCCGCTCTCTCCGGGTCGGTGGCCGCTTCAGTGGCTTCCACGGTAGACGGGCGCGTATTCTCGTTGAGAGATGCCCCCAACTGATTGCCCCTCATGCTGGCGGTAACGTAGCCCGCTTCAACCAAGTGTCTTACAAGCTGGGAAGCTTGATCCAAATTATCTAACGGTTCCACCCCCGGTGACTCTCTGAGGCGTGAGATCTCAGCCCTGAATGCTGCTTCTTCAGGGGAAACATCTGTCTTTTTAGGGAACGCTTCTACCCAACTATCTGCCTCCTTCCCTGATGCCTTTGATGCCTCCCGTGCGATTACCAGTTGTTCTAACAGGGCAGCAGCTTGTTCAGGCGAATACCGTCGCCTTGAGAGGTCGGGGAGCAGAGTAGGGTTCTCAAAGGTTGGTAAGTTGGCAATATGTCCAACCAAAGCTCTTTTTTGGCCGCTAGTGAGTCCCGGTTTGTATCCTTTAGTCCCAGGTCTCTGCACCTGCATTCGGAAATTGGTCTCTCCGGTAACCCTTTCTAAAAGAGCAATGAACGCTTCGCTATTAAATTCTGTCCCACCCGCTCTGGAGTTTTGATTGAGAACAATATTTTTAGCGTTTAAAACCTTCCTTATGAGGGTTACTAGCCTTAACCCCCCAGCATTAGATTCTTCCCAGAATTTCTTAGCAACACCTTCTTGTATTAAGGCCGTAACAGACTCTTCGTTGGGATCGGGTATAGTTAATTCTAATTGGCCAGTCTCATTCTGACGCCATACCGTTGCTCGTTCTGCGTGATCCTGATTTACCCGGTCATACAGACCTACATTACCCGAAAATCCGTATATGAGATTGTCTGTCTGGTCTGCCCTGAAACCATCGATGCCAGTTTCGCTATCAGAAACCTCATTAATGATACTATTGATTTCCGCTGGACTTAGACTTTCCTGCGCCAAGAGTGCCTGAGACTCAGGGGTCAGGGATGGAGTCAGTATCTCAACTGCTCTCGTTGCTCGCTCACCTAACAATTCAGAGCTAGTATTTGCTCCAGTGTCTATATCTGGGTGGCCAGCCAGGATAGCGGTGGCGACGAGGGTTGGACTGTACCTGTTGTTGACCTCTGCATTACGGAGAACGAATTCCCTTAATGCGTTTCTGGACCCACGGCCAACATTACTAATGCGATCAGCTACAAGCAGTGCATCATAGGTTTTTGCTGTAATCTGACCTGTACTGAACAGGCCCATGATCTCTTCGGCAGACTTGCCATGAAGTTGATCTAGCTCCATAAACGTGGCACCAACTTCTTCCGTAGCTATCGCCTGAGCTTCTTGTGCCCGTAGAACCTCCGCCTCTTCGTTTGCTTTGGATTCTACAAACCTTCTTTCCACCTCAGCTTCTAATTCTTCCGGCGTTGTCCACCGTGGCACAAATGTTTCAGCTTCTGGAGAGAATTCAAATGGGGCAGATCCTCCACCCTCAGCTTCTAGAATATCCCGTAATTGATTCAATGCACTTATAGCATCGCCATATCGTCCTTCCGCTAGAGCTATAGGTGCCGCAGTCGCAAGTCGCTGTACTTGGTTATAGACCGGAATTTGTCTGTGTGCTTCTGCATACTGACGACGTAACTCAGCAGCTTCTTCTAACACTTCAGGAGATTTTAGATCACTTCCAAATCCTACTCCACTAAGGTGCTGCTCTAAATCTTTAGCAAACCCGGAACCACTCTGTACCCATTGCTGATATTCTGGACTTTCATATCCTGCTTCCCGCACCTCAACTGGCATACCATAGGACTTCATCAAAAGATTTAACGCTTGATTTATCTTTTCGATGGTTGATATGCGATCTACCCAGCGGCCCCGTGGTGAAATCCTATGAGGTATATCACCAACGTGTTCCAACATATGTGACAATTCATTGTTCCCAAGAACCTCTATATGCTGTTGCCCCAATCTTTCAGCGTCTCCGGGTTCCAGTCGTTGATGTCTGCCCGTCTCTTCTAACAATTCCAGCTTTTCTTTCTCTGTTAGATTTTCTAACTCCTGTTGTGCTTGTTCAAGTTGCTCTGCTCTGGTGGCCTCATCCTCCAACAGTTTATCCCTCAACCGTTCACGACGATTAGCGTCTAACGTCTCTTGGTCTGCTAATGGCATACCCTCTGTTCTGGCACGGGCTACCGAAAGATCGGGATCTGCGTCTTTACCAAGCTTCTGTCGCCGTTGTATGGCCTCCTCAGCCGCTGCGTCTTGGCCCCATGCCCCACTATCCCCAGTCATACCACCTGTAGACCCGCGTATTGCCAAGTTCGTGAGAACGCTGACGATACCACCAGCACCACCACCTATGATCCCGGCATCCCACATTTTGGAGCCTATGTCTGCCAAAGCTTCATCGTCGTACAAGGCCCTGGCCATAGTCATCTGACCCAATTCTGAAGCAGATTCCTGAACGGCTTCAGTTGCGGCACCTGTTAGAAATGCACCCGCATGTGACAGTAGCTTGTTCTCCGCGAGACCAGCACCTATCAACCCTGCTGACTTTCTCGCCACTGTACCAATGCCAGGCATCATGGCAAGTGGAAGCATCTCGCCAATACCCAGCAACGTGGCTGGCGCGAATCCCGCTAATTCTTTAAGTGCAGATACATCCTGACCAGTACGTTGTTCGTAATCGGATATCCCCGAAGCCCACTGGCCGTAGTGCATGGGTATACTCATCAATGAGCCAGCAGCTATGTTCTTGACTCCTTGTGCGCCACCCAAGAGTTTCATGGCCTTGCTGCCCATGCTTATCCCAAGACGATTAGTGAGCATCCCAGGCACTGCCGCGCCAACGCCAAGAGAGGCCAAACCCAGACCGCCAACCATCATCGGAGCCATTTGGCCCACTGCCAGCCCGATGTTCGCTATCTTGGACTCACGATACTTGGGATCGATACCGCTAAACAGCCAATCTTTAGCTCCTCTGAGCTTCTTCTCTATGGCTGTGTCTTTGTGGGGCGAGATCAGCGCAGCAATACCCTGCGCTCCCAAGAGTGGGAAACTAGCGGCTCCACGGGGGAGGTTCTCTACGGCTTGGTAGAGTGCCCCAAAGATATTGCCCTCGTCTTCCTCTTCTTCTTGGCCGTAGGTAGACCATGCTGCACCGATAGAGTCTGGAAAATCCGTGGAGAGTTTGTTGAATAGGGCAGTTAATTGGGCGGGGGTAGCACTATCCGGTATGGTGAGAACCGAACCATCAGGTAGGCGATAAGTCTCGTCGGGCATGGCTAACTACCCTCAGTCAACCTCTCATACAACTTCATAAGATCTTCTTCAGACACATCATCGGGCGATGGGCCACCACTTAATCTCCGCGCTATCTCCCGAACAATTCCCTGTCTTTGTTCCAGTGATATATATTCTATAGCACCCGGATCATTTAAGAAGTTCAAAATGGCTGGCAGGTTTTGTGGTCTGAAGTAGTCGGTCGCCCCCTGCTGCCTGACTCTTTCTACGTTAAGTGCTAAATCTGCCTGTAATCTCGCAAGCCTTTCAGCCTCCCCAGACTCTATCTTAGACTGCAACGCTCCTATCATGGGTCCTTGGAACGCATCGCCAGCCCGTTCACGTAAAGCTCGTTCTCCTAATGACCCACTTTCGACGCCATAGATGTCCGTGTCGATACCGGCAAGTATCCCTTCATCCGCCCGACGCCTATCCCTCTGTCTGGTTGTCTCACCACGAATAGCTGCCCCTACTCCACCAGGCTCAATATCCCTGGGACCGCCGGTTCTAGCGAGAAATTTGGACAACGCACCGAACCCGACACTTCTGTTCCTTAAACGGTCTTCCTCTTCGGTAGGCATCAATGCTTCAATTCCAGTTCTGCGACCTGCAAGATCTTTAGCACGATCATCGGCTAATTTGTATCGGTTCCTTTCTGATTCCGACGGGATAGCAGCCGCCTCTGCAAATTCATCTATTTTTGCAAACAGATCTTGGTAAACAGAGTCTCCTCTTCCTGCTCCTGCTCCTGCTCCTGCTCCTGCTCCTGTTCCTTCTTGCGCTGCTATCCAATCTTCAATTTCTGACAGAGCATCATCGTCCGCGCTGGGCTCACCGGACACCCTACGCATCTGCCCACTCCAACCTTCTGTGCGAGGATCGTAATATGAGCCTGGATCATCCCTATCCCTAAACAAACGTTTTGCTAAGAGTTGTCCTTGTGGGCCTCTATAATGTCCCTTAAACTGTTGGCCTGGGAGGATGTTCTCTACAAGACTTGCAAGCCCGTATGTGCCTGCCTGTGCTACGTTATAGGGAGCCGCTGCTACACGTCCAAAAAATCGACCAACATCACCTAGAATAGACCTTTCCCCTGAAGCATAATCTCCTTCTGGTGTACCAAGCCAACTCTTGGTGGGATCGTATTCATACGCATCAGCCCACCCCAACCTTTGTTCTGAATCTTGTTCTGGATCTTCACCATAGGTCCACTCATCTGCAATTCCACTCAAAGGCGTCTGAGAGACGCGGCGCAATGTTCGCGTCGAGAACGGTTCGCCAGCAGCAGGATCAGCGCCCCTATACCCCACAAGACCATTATTTTGGTAACCAACTATACCACCCCGTCTCATTGGGGCACCCGGCCCTTGTGCTCCTCGCAACATTCCGGGCATAGCTCCACCTGCTCCCCCCGGCACTCTAGGCCCAGGCATGGGACCACCCGCCCCTACGGGTTCGGGGAAAGGCTCGCCCGGCCCTAACGATCCACCCTGTGGCATGGATCTTCGTCTTTCAGGCGGTGCACCGGGTGGTGCGCCGGGTGGTGCGCCGGGTGGCGGACCTCCGGGCCTTTGTTGTCGGGCTGCATCCGGGTTACGCAGATATGCTTCTAGCTTATCGGTGACACTTTGACCGGGTTCCGGTAGCCCGGCTTGCTCTTCCAAAACCTTCAATAAAGCGTCATTCTCCTGCATCTGTTTGGCTGCATCAGCCACCAAAAAACCCGGAATCAGAGGATGACCATTCTTCAGTGCATCCGCTATTTCCTTACGGGTCATACTATCTGCATATCGCCTCTCATCAAGAATGCCCATTAGTAGTTGATCCTCCCGCCAGCATACAGCCCATCTATAAGTTTCTTATGATATGGTGCCAAGATCCCACTGCTTGATAGGTATCCACCACCTGCCATGCCGAAATCATCAAAAGATTCGTCAAAAGAGCTTCCGGTGTCTTGTGTCTCATTGGTGGTGGATGCATATGGATCCGGATCTGTGACGGACGCATCTGGATCAGGGAATTGCCGCTGACGGGCTAGTTCTGCCTCTTTCTCTGCTGCCGTGGCATCCACTGCCCCAGCTATGTCGGACGCAAGGCCCGGTGTCGGCTCATAGTCACCGATTACCTGCGTGCTCTGATACGGCAACTGTTGCATCGCACCTAACTGCCATCCTATCTGTTGCTGAGGATATTGCTGCTGTCTCAGGAAATCCTGATGGGCGATATCGTAGTCCCGTTGCTGTTCTTGTTGGGTACGGGCACCAGCCTGCTCCATTGCCTGTAGTCTCTGTAATTGCTGCCGTTGTTCTTCATAACCTAGCTGTCTCTGCTGACCACCAAGTTGGCCCATCTGGCCACCAAGTTGGCCCATCTGACCAAATGCCTGACCCTGTGCGCCTAAAGCACCCTGCTGTTGTCCTAACAGTTGACCCATCGTGCCATAACCCTGCTGGGCCAACTGACCAGCCTGCTGTAGTCCGGTCATGCCAAGCTGTGCGCCTGCCTGACCAGCTTGGAAACCCTGTTGTTGTCCTTGTAGACCAAACTGTGCGCCTCTGGCAGCAGCAGCTTGTTGGGCCGTAAGTCCTTGCATACCCATGCCGATGCCCTGTCCGGTAAGCGCACCCTGTCCTGCAAGAGCTTGCTGATACGCTCCCGCACCAGCCTGTCCCATGGCCGCAGCTTGCTGCTGTGCCCTCATCTGGGCTTCACTACCAAACTGACCAGCAGCGATACCCGTCTGCAACGCTTGTAATTGTGCATCACTGCCTCGCTGACCTGCGGCCAGACCTTGCTGTGCAGCCTGTAGCTGTTGTGCCCCACCTGCCTGTGCGGCACCAACACCAGCTTGTTGTGCCGCCAACGCCTGTCCTTGTGCCGCTGCGCGTATTTGAGCAGCCTGCTGTTCGGCGGTAAGTCCGGTCTGCTGGGCTTGTTCCCTGCGGCGAGCATCTTCACGCTCTCGCTCTACCGCCTGCTTTTGTCCCTCTTTCAGGCCCTCGCCAATGATCTTGGAAGCTTCCTGTGTTGTAGTTTCCGCCAGCTTCCCTCTTTCAACACCCATTCGTGAACCACCAAAGGCACCAGCCTGTGCCGCTCGTGATCCCAATTCCTGTCCCTGCATCCTCTGAAATTCCATCAACTGCTGTAACTGAGGATCGGTGACGCCAGCGGTGTACTGGGACATATAGTCGGACAGATCCGCACCCTTACCCAATTGAGGTGCCTGACCACCTATTTGACGCATACGTTCAGCAGCCTGTTGCGCCTGTTCCCTGGATTGCTGTCCAGTCTGGCCCATTTGGCCCATGGCTTGAGTGCCAAGCTGCCCTGCCTGAGTTCCCAACCCAGCCATTTGAGCTTGTCCTGCCGCACCAGCCTGTTGCGCCTGCTGTCCTAATGCCGCCGCCTGAGCCTCACGAGCTTGAGCCTGTCCTGCTGCGCCAGCCCCAAACCCCTGCATTCCAGTACCAAATTGCTGCTGTGCCGCTAATGCAGCTTGTCCAGCCGCACCCATTCCCGTGCCCAAGCCAGTCATTTGCTGTTGGCCAGCCGCACCAGCAGCCGCTTGTCCGACACCTAAAGCCTGTTGTTCTGCTTGAGCAGCAGCCCCGGTCCCTCTCATTCCGGCAGCGGCAAGATCACCACGCATTTGAGCAGTACCGGCAGCGCCACGCAGACGGGCAGCATCAGCCTGTGCTTGCCCTAACGCACCTTGAGCCGCTCCACCAAACTGTCCAGCCATCTGAGCATATTGCGGCTGTAGCCCGGCCATACCCTGATAGGCACCACCAAGCATCTGGCCAGCTTGTCCCATCGTAGCGGCTGCTTGTTGCGTGCCAGCCGGACCAGCACCACGCCCGTAAGCTCCATAAGCAGCCCGTGCGAGTGCCTGATCGGCAGTTGTAGCAGCTAGACGCTGTCCACCATATGGGGTATAGGGTTGTGCACCTGCTCTTTGGATTCTACCAGTTAGATCGGCATAAGGCCGTGCCACTTCAGGTGACACATAAGATTGAACCATTCTCTCCCGATAGGGGCTACCACCAGCTTGGAATCCTACTATGCCACCAGAAGCACGACCTTCCAATTCATTCTTCTGGAAATCCATACCAAAGTCAGGATTCCGAAATCGCCCTGGCGTCAGGCGTCGAGCAGATTGAAGAATACCACTTCTCAGTTTCTCTGCGATATCACTATCCCTGAAACGTCTACTTAAATCTCGTACCGCTATATCAGCCCCCCATCGACGTTCTGCGGGATTCCGATCTTCGGGCCTTCCAGTTCCTCTTCCTATCGCTTCCATTATCTCAATGTGGGGCGCAATCCGATCTCTAAGTCTTTCTCCCACATTCCCAAGACTTTTACCGGCTCTTCGTAACCTCCTTAACCCGGAAAATGGTGATATTTGACCAATACCTCCCATAATTCTTTCTGCATATTCCCCTAATCTACTGGGACCACGAGACTCTTCCATTTGACTAGGATCCCGCTCCAAGCCACGTCCGATCACCTGAAGTCCATCTGGTACGGCTCTAGCCCGCTCTAGAAGTTCTTGAATAGTGTCACTACCGCGTGGCCGTGGCCCATAATCGGGAACTGTTCCAAACGTCGGTCCTTGAGGGAGATCCCTCAAAAAACCACCCCGCTGTAGCCCAATTATGCCACCGTAAGCCAGATCGGGAATCACGTCTTCCGCCCTATCCGTTCTCGCTTCCAACATTCTTCTGATAAGTCGCTGAATGTCCGTGGGCACCCCGGAAGGCATCCCACCTGCCTGATATTTTGGATAACGCCTATCCATATCTCTCACCATATGTACCGGGTAATACATCTCTTAAATCAATAGGGGCCGGTTGTTCGGGCGAACCAGTTCTTTGTACTCTGACATCCTCCACAAACTGATCCATAACTTCACCACCTTCTTCGGTGTTTCCACTACCTAAATGGGCCAAGACATCCCCAGGAACGATGTATTCACCTGCCGATACCGCTATCGGTTGTCTTTCTCCATTCATGCCCATTTCGGCATTCACCAAAATGTCATCAGCCATGGCATCGCCACCGCCACCATTGATCAAGCCACCTCTAGCCCAATCTTCATGCCCATAAGTCATTTGGCCTGCAACTTCCTGTTGTGCGGGAGCTTGCCATGCGGCTGGATTAGGCATATACCGCTGAGGTTGAGGACTTGGCAACGCAGTAAGGGGATCTTCCTCTAGCTGAGGTGCATCTATTAGCTGATCCTGCGGCACGGCGGCAGCTTCCCTATCCCTATCCGCCGCATCCATCCTACCTTCTATGCCCTTTGCTACTGCGCCAATACCAGCAGCAGCGATTGGACCAACCCCTGGAATAAAGTTAGCTGCTACAGGTGCAGCTTTTAACACACCCCTATTAATGGGATCTCTTATTCTTTTAGGAAGAAGCTGTGTCCCACCTAATGTCACCGCCTTACCTAATTTTTTTAGAAAACCTCCGATACCATACTCTGGAACAGAACCATCGGGAGCCGTCATCGGACCCTGCTGTTGGATCATTGTTATGATCTGATTAACCATCTCTACGCCAAAATCTTCAATAGCTTGTTCTATAATCTGTTGGGAACCGGGACTTTCAATTTGTTGGGCGGCTTTCGCTAACCGCTCAAGCCTGTCCATGGGAACTTGGCCAATGTCAACAAGGCCACCCTCTGCCGCCCCTGGTACAGGCGCAGGAGACAAATAATTCTGTACCGGAGCAGCAGGTGCATTCAATCTGCTTAAGAGATCCGCACCACCCGCATCACCCGCCACGGCAAAGTCGGCAGAAGTTCGTGGAAGTTCATGTGGACTAAATCCACCAATATCTCTCTTGGCCGGATCGGGGGCATTGGGATCAAACCATTTCTGCTCACCATAGAAACCAGACCCCACACCCGTTCCACTTCTGGTTGTGGGAGTAATGCTACCAGCAGATGTGGTAGACTGGGCATGACGCTCCTTCTCTTTTTCGACAGCCGCCCGCTCTTCATCTGTCGGAGTATGTGGCTTGGCATATGGATCATAATCAGGATCTTTAGCGAGACGCTCCCAATCTACAGGAGCCTCTCCAATACCAACTACACCCGGCCCCAAATCTTCGGGAAGTTTTAAAGCTTCCTTCTCTTCCTCACTCGCGTCAGCCAGCCGTATTTCTCGTCTCCGCTCTAATGAATCAATGGTTTTCTGATAGGCAGCATCCGATTCGGCTCCTTCCTCCTCTAATTCTTCGTCTCGCCAGTCCTCTGGAAGTCTTGCAGGTGGCACATATCCCGCCATCGTAGCTGGCAATTCACCGGAGAGATCAGCAGGATCAAATTCTCCTGTCGTTGCTGACATCGCTGCCTGTTCCCGTGTAGCCATTTCCCGTTGTCGATCAGCCATTGAAGGAGACTCAACCGGAGGTGCTGCCGACGGAGGTGCTACATCCGCCCCCTCTTCGGCATAACGACGCTGTTCGGCTTCAAATGCCGCTCGTTGGGTATCCGTAGGCGTGGCTACAGCCTCTTTCCTGCGTAAACTACGAGTTGTTTCCGGCACTAAATCTTCAATATCATCTGGTATCTGCCGCCTATCCACAGGATAAGGTGTAGCTACGGGCTCTTCCCCCCAGTCACGCGACTCCTCTGGAACTGACGTTTGCGGCGTAATCATGGGTGGTACGGGCAAGGCAACAGCAGTCTGGGGTATTTGTTCCTGTATTTGCGGTAAAATCGGTGGAGGCGCGGGAGTAATGACCTCTGGAACAACTGGCCTCACATCCTCCATATCCTCTTCTTCCTCATCTCGCCAGTCCACGGGCGCAGGTTTAGGAGGTTTCTTTTTGATAGGAGGTTTTTTTACCTTCTTTCTTTTTTTTGCTTTCACGGGCAAGGCAGCAGCAGTCTGGGGAATTTGTTGTTGTATTTGCGGTAAAACTGGCTGAGGTTCTGGAACAAATTCCTCTTCTTCTATTATCTCCTGCTGGTCGGCAGCCAGGGGTACGGGAACGGGAGCAGGCGTCGGAATAGGTGGCGTGACAGCAGCAGTTTGAGGTGTGACCGGCAGCTGAACTACGGGTGGCACAACCGGCGGTACAACCGGATATTCTGGCTCCACAAAGTCTTCATTCTCTTCCATGGCCCGCCAGTCAGGCACGACTGGAGGTGGCGTCCGAACAGCCGGTATCATTGGCGTCAGCGGCACAAGCCCCGATTGCTGTAACTGCTGGGCAACCGGCTGAACGGCAGGGACGATAGGTGGTGGAGCAAACCAATCCTGCTCCTCATCCTCTCCATTGTCATCATATTGAGGAGGTGGCATAATGGGCTCCCGAACAGCGGGAGCAATCCTTCGTCGTGACTGCCCTCTCCCCCCTCTCCCCCTTCTCTTCGTGCGCCCACCTTTCCTATAACCGGGAACTATTCCACCATCCGATCTCGAATAATCGATTGGTTGTTGACCATAAGTCATCCGTTCTGCAATTCCACCGACAGGATCAGCACTCACCAATGTAGGCATTATGCGTCCAGCGGTGCCCATCGGATTAACTACTCCGGTATAGTCGCCCGCCTCTGCCGCCTGCTGTTCTGCACCTCGTTTCGCCGCTGCTTCGGTTACGGCTAATGCTTGAGCCTCGCCAAACGGAATGTCAGCCAATGCTGCCATCGCTTGCCTGCTAACATCTTCATCGGTCAGAACCTTACCAAGACCCCCCCATAGGCCCTCATCCTTTAATCCCTCTATATCCCTTATTCTATTGATAGCACTTGAGGTCGCATACGTTCTGCCTGCCCCACCCAACATTCTATCTAAGTTCAAGTCTCTTCCAGAAGATATATCGCCTATACCCTGAGACAACGCACCTATTCCCGCCTTGGCCACTCCACTCAAAGAACTAAGCCCTGGAATGAAATTCATTGCCGTGGGTACTACTTTAGATAGTACCTTGCCCAATCCTCTAAAGAATCCGCCTATGCTATAACCAGGAATTCCCCCACCTGCATACATCGGTATATAACCGCCACCTTGTAGCCCGATTATGCCGCCATAAGCACGACCTTCATCAGCCCGTGCCTGTAATTCTGTCGCATACCTGCTATATGGGGTGATTGACCTGCGAATTCCCGGTCGGGGATCGTCGGGATTTTGCCACATTATTTCTTTCCCAAATAAACGAGAACCCGCCCCTGATCTTTGACCCGGAAGAACAACATTCTCCGGGTTCTTGGCCCAATCATGTAACAACGCAAGCTCTGCATTTTTAGCACCTAAATCCGACAAACTTGTCGCTGCTCTGAGTGGATTGTTTGATACCGCATAATTTATAGAATCAAGAGGAACCACTTGTCCACCAAAAGTGCGTTTTTCTTCAGGTAGGATATTCTCCCGATACCATTCACTCTCTTCAGGATTCTCACCAAAAGGAGATCGGCTTGCAAATCGGGAGTCACCCTTCGCTATCTCCCTTAACATAAGCTCCATCATAGCAATTTTCTCATCATCCGGGTCAACTCCACCACCATTCTGATAACCCGGAATCATACCACCATGAGCCATTGGTTCAATACTCATTTTCCAACTCGTTGGAGGTCCACCTGCACCACCACCTGCTTGATCGGGAGCGGAAGGAGGAGGTGACAATGGCTTGGCAAATCCCGGTCCACGTGGTGGCCGAAAAACATTTGGTTGAATTGCTTCCACTCGTTCTCGCAGATATGCCGTATCCGCAGGAGAGGCAGTTTCTACCATTCTATCCGGTGCTAAATGAAGCATTCTTGCTGCATCTGCTCGCTGCCGTGCAGCAAGCTGCGGATTATACAATCCCGGCGGAGGCCCCTGCTGCCCCAACTGCATCTGCTGTTGCTGGGGTCGCGGCTGCCCATAAGGCAGCGGCTGTAATTGCGGCTGCTGGGCACTTAGCTGCACCCCCGCCTGCTGCATCGGCTGAAAACGCTGGTTACGCTGCTGCATCTGCCGGGGTTGCTGGAATTGACCACGCAACCCACCTATACCTCTGCCCCATGCTCCGCCGAATGCCATTTAACTAGTCTCTACGCCGAAAATGCTGAACGACATATCGCCTGAACTCGCGTAAATGGTGATCACGTCATTTTCACTCAGGGTTATGCCAACGATGATGAATACCGTATCGTTGGCGGCAACCGATTTACCGTAGTAGATGTAATGCTCGTTCGCTACGGTTGCGCCCGATGGGCGAACAGCCACCCTGAAGGTGAGTGCCCCACCGGAGCGGTTGCAGGCGGCAATAGAACTGACCGTCGTTACGGTAGCATCCGGTACCGTGTACAGATCGGTATTCGTCGTGGCAGACGGTGCTGATTGCCCCAGTACCTTTAAGATATCAGCCATTACTCGCACCAAGCAACAAAAACTGATATTTACGAAGTGACAGGGAACTGTCGCTGTCGGCCTGTATCTTCACGGAATGGATATCACTACTGACATCTTGAAAGTTTTGTTCGATGGTCCTACGGGACATACTCTCGTCGTATTCCTGATATTCCTCCGGTGCGCGATTGAGCGGACGATAAGATTTGATGCTCATCGTCTGCCATCCGTTCTGCCGTCGAGTCGTACATAGCCAACACGCCAACCGTATCCGGCACCCGTACTCTGCACTTTCATCGACACCTGCCGTGCCCTACCACGAATGAACGCTTGATCCGTGGAGGGCGTGACCGTGGCAGTCGCTATTTCGGATTGGGCTTGTGCGGGATAGTTATGTCCATTCAAGCTGACCGTCACCTCGTCACTTGAATCACCACCCCTGAATTGGATGTCCGGTATAATCTTGTTCAGCGACCAGAATTGATCACCTTCACCAAGCTCTATGTCACCCGTTTCGATGTACGCCGTCATCGCTGATCCATCATCGTCATGGCCGCTTTCGTGGCTGTATAACAAGTTTGGATATATACCTTTAGCCTCGTCCCCACCGCCCGTGGCGGAGGATGTAGCGAGATCCGCCAAGGTGATCGTGTAGGTGTTCGCGTCCGTGACGGATGCGACGGTATGCTGATTGTTGAGCACCACGGTCGAAAAGCCACCAACCGTCGATACGTTATTCAAAATAATTTCGTCATCCGCTTTAAGCCCGTGACCCGAATCCGTGATCGTGATGGTACCGGAACTACTACTTGTCGATAACGCAGTACTGCCTAGATCCCTTTCCCGTATCGAAGAAGCAAGCGGATAAGCTTTAGTACCGGCATGACTCCATGTGCCACGCACCATCGTTCCGGTATACCAGATATTTTCGGCATAGTTGAAGATGACGTACTTGTCGATTTCGCCATTACCAGACTCGGATGGATAAAACCATATAACTTCGGAGAAATCCGTATTTGATCCGGCAACCACCTTATAAGATTGACTATCATCAAAATCATCGAACACGGTGCCCAGCACGGGGCAGATAAGTCTCTGTGCCGTTCCGGTATAGGTGTTCT
>Ga0256380_1000002_pt1 | contig 43981 bp, 70 predicted proteins | sample LS1230viralmetaG_FD_189071 | JGI IMG/M metagenome (GOLD analysis project Ga0256380, IMG submission 189071) | Seawater viral communities from deep brine pools at the bottom of the Mediterranean Sea - LS1 2300m | ecosystem: Environmental > Aquatic > Marine > Bathypelagic | place: Mediterranean Sea... | reverse complement strand
GAAGCGAGCAGTTCGTCGCTGATCGGGACGATGGTGCGGCGCTTCGCGGTTTGCGCCCTTCCCGGTTTGCGGAAGTCGATTTGCCTGCGCATGAAATCGACGCGCTCCCATGTAAGATCGAGAATAGCAGACGGCCGCGCAACGGTGTGAAGCCCAAGCATGACATAGGTCTTTGCATGATCCGCGTGGACGGCATCGAAGAACCGGCGGAACTCGTCCCGGCTTAGGTGCTTCGGCTCGCGCTCCGGCAGCGTCGGGAGCCATAGCTTCGGGTTGGCCGTGATGTGCTTTTCTTCCCGGCCCCACTTGAGGGCGGTCGATAACTGGATCAGTTCATAGCGTGCGGTCGAATCGGCTACGCGCCGGGTCTTGCGGTAGTCCTCGCACATTTTCCCGTCGATCAGATCCGGCTCTACACCTTCCCAGAACGGGCGCATTGCCTTCCATGCGTCAGTTCGACGCTGGTGTGATGGCTTGGCCGCGATCGAGGCGAGGTAGCCCTGCATCACCCTTCCCACGGTCCACGGTGAACTGTCGCCTGTGTGCCAGCGGACGCGGGCCTCTGCCTCGGCGGAGGGCCGATCTTTCGAGACGAGGCGGATACGGCGACGCTTCGGTTGTCCGTCCTCGCCCGGTTCCCACCAGACGATTGCGAAGCGGTCCTTGAGCTTTTGGACGCTGTATTCTCGTTGCTCGCCTGACATTCGAACCTCTCCACTTCCTCTGCACTGATACGGATTAGCGCACCTGGGCGGAAGCAGCGCAAGTCCCCTTTGCGGATCATCTTGCGGATCAGGCTTTCACTGCACTCCCAACGCTCCGCGAGCTGCGGCACACTGAAAGGGCGGCGGTCCTCCTGTTGTGCCTGAGCGGTCACATTACTCTCCGTTGAGGTGCTTGCGGACGGCTAGGCCGGTTTCGTTCAACTGCGCCGAAAGATACCATTCAGTCCCAACCGGCTTGTCTGCCTGTGCCGAGCCGAGCCATTCTTTCCGCCCGTAGTAGACCGGATAGTGGTAGCCGAGTTCGTATTCGTCGGGTTCCATCTGCACATAGAGCGGCGGCATCGCATCCCACTGTTCCGGCGAAAGCGAGGTGGGTATCGTGGGCATCGCCAGCACCCAGTCCCGCTGCGCCTCGGTCAGCTTCCCGGCTATTTCAGCGATACTCTTATCCATTGTGGGCCTCCTGGGCGCGAATGGCGGCAGCGCAGAGAGCAAGCGCGGGGGTGGCTGCTTCGCCACTAAACTCAGGTATACCAGCGTCGTGATTTTCGTAGGCGACGTGTGCATCGCAATATCCCTCCCGAGCCTCAACCATCCACCACCATTGGCCGGGCCGAATTTCAGGATAAGGCTGGCTCGGCACCAGCGTCATCGCGGCGTCGAGAAATGCCCCCGCATTGACCAAATCCTCGAATCGCCGCCATGCTTTGGGGTCGATGCATTCGGTCCCGTGAACTGCCTCGTAGGCGCGAATGAACCAGATGCGCTCATCCCTCTCCAGCGCCTCGATCCGCTCGGCCAGCTTTGTTGTGTCGGTCATTGTGTTACTCCGGTTGGGGGTGGGCGATGGCCGCGCTTTCATCCTTGCGGACCACGCCTGCTTCGCGTCGTGGCGCTTCGCGTTTCAATCGCTATCGCGGGTCAGTAGGTCGGGCATGGCTCCCCCGCCCAATCTGTCTTGATGCTCTCGGGAGGTTGCCACGCTCGCTGCGCGTCCTCAGGCAGCGCTGCCCACCTCTCACGTAGTGCGGTAAGGATTTCCGGCGCGGTTTGATCGTCGGCGTTCACTAGCGCGACAACGGCCTCCATTGCCCGCGTGTAACCCTTGAACACGAAGTCATAGCGATGGGTGGTGCTGAGACTGTCTTCCAGCGCTTCGACAATAGCTTCACGGTTCTGGAAGGAATAACCGTCCTCGTTGGCGATTATCTCGTCAACGGTTTCCCGCAGGTGGCGAAAGGCTGACCAGCTTTCGTAGAGGCCATTCTTGAACTGGTCGACGGTTGCTTCCCGCAACGGGAGTTCGCCAAGCCTCTTTAGGTGGATGCGCTCCGGTGCCTTTTCGGTGGCCACGTTGCGTTGCGCGGCAAGTTCTTCTGCTCGCTTGTAGGCGGTGGCCTCGTCGGTGATGATCTCATCCTCTTCGACGCTCAGACTCTTGCCTCGGTAGCGCACGCCTTCTTTCCCGTATTCATTGACGGAATACCCTGTGATTTCGTCGGCGCGAACGCGTGGGATATGAGCGTCAAAGCGCAGACTGGGCACCTCGCTCAGCCGGTAGCCCCCGCTACAGCGCGGGCAGTCCATCGTGAACTCGTCACCTGACGGGGCGGTCACCTTGAATGACTTTTCGCCAAGGCAGTCGGGGCAGTCTATCTGCTTGGTTTCACGGTCTGTGGTGGGCACGAAGAACTTGGTGCCGATTGCATACTTGGGTCCGGTAGTGGCAAGCATCTCATTTCTCCTTGCAAAAGCGATTGAAGCGCGCAGCGGCGAAACTGCGCAGCAGGTTCGACCCGAAGGGCGAAAGCGCGGGCCGCAGGCTTTGCCCATCCTCTAGTTCGGTCTGTCGGCTATTCATCAACGCCTCCTTTGAGTGCGGCAAACTCTCTGCAAATATCCTCGAAGCGCGGGAGCATCTTGCGTCCGTCCGCTTCTGCTGCCTTGCGTCCTCGCGCGGTAATCGCTGCTCGCAATTGCGCCTGTTCCCGCTCGATGCGCTTGAAGGCGACGATCTGCTCGGCAAGCGATAGCTGTGCGCCTGCTTTGACCAGGCGGGGCGCGCTGCGATGGGTGCGCTCGTAGGTGCTGGCGCGGGTCATGCTTCACCTCGTGCTTTGGCGATTGCTGCGCGGGCTTTAACCACGCACTCTGGCTCGGTGGGATCAAGACCGCCCGTGAAGTCTGGCAACAGACCCTCCAGCGCCTCAAGCAATTCCGGCGCGGCTGCGATCAGGCAGGCGTTGGCTTCTAGATCGCCGGGAACGTCGTCCGATCCCATGCGAACATCAGCGATAGTATCAAACTGGCCTAGCCCGATCAGTCTATGCTCTTCGCCATCCCCCCGTTCGTAATAATAAGGGAAGACCGCCCAAGGCCCCGGCGTATGTGCTTCCTTCGCCACCATCAATTCTCCTGTCCTGCGATAAGTGCCTCTGCCCGCGCTATGCTGGCCTGAATGCTGTCGATTGCTGCTATCTGCGCGTCACACAGGGCGATTGCGGTGGCCTGCGATGCCATGCGGCCCCACTCCCGCTCGCGCAGATCCCGCGCGGCCCGTTCGTCGCAGCGCGCCTGCTGTGCCCTGCCCCCGTTCATGGCTGGGCCTCGCGGTAGGCTGCGAGGGCGCGCTCAACCTGTGTGGCAACCTCACTCGCGCGGGCCAGCCTTCGGCCCATGCTGTCGCTACTCGGCGGGAAGTGCAGGTCGTTCTTGTATTGCCAGATCACCTGCATCGCTTCATCTGCCGCCGCGACCAGCGTTTTGACTTCTGGCTGTGCTGCGGAGGCGAGACGGTGGGCGGCGAAGGCTTGCTCAATGCAATCCCGGTTGTCGCCTAGCGTTTTGTCGCCTGCCAGTATGCGCGCGGCCTGCTTATTGTGGAACGCGGTCACTGCGGCCTTGTCTGCTTCAGTTACGTCGTCCTGCGTCACATTATCCTGCATGGCAGCGGGCACCTTCTCATTATCCATGATCTGTCTCCTTGGGGGTGGCGGGGGCTTCAATCTCTGCCCAGCATTTGGGGCAGTAGACGCAGCCCGTGTGCGGGTCGCTGCGCACCCAGCCTTCGGGGATCGGGGCGTCATCCAGCGTCGGCTCCTGCCAGACCCCGAAGCCGTGGCCCTTGCCGTTGAAGCTATGAAACTGGCGGTGAGGGATGGTGTGCGGGCCGGTTTCGAGGTGGCACCCGTCACAGGAAAGTGTGATGCGAACGGTCATGCCCCGACCCCCACCGGAGCCACACGCGGCGTAACAAAGCGGTCAGGCTCGCCCCGAAGCAGCCCCGCAATCGCGGGCTGGTAATCGTTCAGGCACCAGCCAAGCGCGCTCTCTTCCGGCTGCGAAAGGTTCGCCAGCGTCGGTGCGCTTATCTCCATGTTCGCCTCGATAGTGCGGGCGATCTTGAGGGCGCGGGGTGCGTCTGCGGGGTTGCGCTCGGCATGGTCGCGCAGGCGGTCGATCAGGTGCGTTGCGCGAAGGATAAGGCTGTCCGCCTCGCTTGGCTTCGCGTCGGTGAAGGTGGCGGGGGCCGTCATTTCGTCTCTCCCTGCTCAGGATTGACGAGAGAGAGGTCGCGCCCCTTTGCACCCTTGATTTGCACCGTGCCGTAGTGCCACGGCCCCGGCGGGTCTTGGCTGAGATCGTAAAGCCAGAACCTCCGCTCGTTGTCGGAACTCATGTGGCAACCAACGATGTAGAAGTGTTCCCAGCCCGATAGCTGCTTTCCGGACGCGCTGGTCGCCGTGGTCTTGAACCAGACCCCCTGCCCCGGCCAAAACTCAGGACCGACCTTTGCCGCGCCTTCAATCCACTGCCACGCGATGTTGTTGGCCAGCGGCCCACCTTCGCATTCGTAGTCGCACGCGCGAAGCTGCTCTAGCGCAGTCTCAATCGACCAGTGCTTGTCCTTCGCCATCTGTCTTACTCCTTTGCCAAGTGGCTGTGGGCCCCTTGTATGTGCTAACCTGTGCAACGTCAATGCTAAAAAGTGCTTGACGCGAAAAAAAAGTGCCCCTACCAAATTCCCATGACCGAAGACATCACACCTGCGACCATAGAAGCCGGCGCCCTTGATGCCCGCGTTACGCTGAGCACTGTTCTGCAGCGCGCCAAGGTGTCTCGCACCGCATTCTACCGATGGCGCCGCGGTGAAGGCAACATGCTTGACCTCACCAAGCTGCGACTGACCGATGCCATCGACGATCTTCGCAAGGAAAGGGCTTCTTCCCCTTAGCCCTTTCCGCACCTGGCGCCGGGGAGGCTTTACTCTCTCCATGGTCGGCCATCCCGGCGCCCTTTTCTTTCTCATAGGAGAAAACCCGTGATTGAACCTCTCATTTTCACGCGCGAAGACGAACGCTCGCGCCTGGGCGATTACCTCACCGGCGCGGTGGCTGGCTCGATCATGGTCGCAGCCGCTTATCTGATCGTGATGGTGGTGGGATGATAAAGCCTCCCCTTCGAAGGTGGACGCGCAAGGACGCCGAAGAGGCTGGGCGGCTTTGGCAAGCCAATGTGCCGGCCGAACAAATCGGGCAGCGTCTGGGCAGGTCGCGCTGCGCTGTCATAGGCAAGCTGCACCGCATGGGCCTTCTGGGTATGGAACCTGCCCGCAAGCGAGTGCGGGACGAAAGAATCGCCAAGCGGTACAGCGATGGCGCGCGCGCCGATGAACTGGCCATGGTCTACGGCCTGTCGGCATCTAGGGTCACCGCGATCGCGCGCCTATACGATGTCAGGCGCGGCGCTGGGCGGCCTCCCATTCGCAAAAAGCCTCCCATGCCGCAGCAGCGCCAAGCGCAACGCACGTAAAGCACCCGGCGGCCTGCGCAGCCTGCAGATATTCCATCTGCCCATCCTGCCACTTGCTTTGCGTGTGGTCGCGGCGCTTGAGCTCGCACACAAAGGCGGGCGAACCGGGCACGATGATGTCGCTGGCGCCTTTCGAAAGCCCCTCGAGCTTGTGTTTCTGCATCGCGGAAAACTGCCCGCCGATCAGCTGGCCTTCATTCCGGGGGTGCACCGCCAGCAAGCCGTAGCTATCGGGATATTCCTTGCGGATCTTCGAGAAGAAGCTGGCCTGTTCGACGTGCTCCTTATGGCATTTGCCGCGGAAAGAAGTGTCGCCGTAAATGGGAATCGTTTTGGGGAGGATCATGACGCAGATCCCTTCGTGTCAATGAACAGGTCCGCTTGCCGCTGGGCGTCCTCAATGCGCTTGCAGGCTATGTCGAAATACTTTGGCTCGCGCTCGATGCCGATAAAGTCGCGGCCCATCTGGATCGCCGCAACGCCGGTCGTTCCGCTTCCCATGAAGGGATCTAAAATTAGTGCCGCAGGATCGGGTAATCCCTCAATGCACCACTTCATCAGCTTGAGCGGCTTTTGCGTAGGATGGCCGACGCGCTCAGGGTTCGTCTCGCTAATCGAAACCTTCAACTGGCGCGCGTTGCGGTCAAAGCTAGTCCACGCAAGCTCGAAGCTCGCCATTGAGGGCGGCGAATCCGGCTTGAACCATGAAAGCCACCCACGCGAAGGCGGCAAGGTGTAGTAATTGCCGCCCCAAATGATCGAGGGGGCAATGTCTGGCAGGGAAAGGACAATAGGAACCGGGCTATCGTCCCACTGTTCCGGCTGCTGCCCGGCACGGCGCTGCCATTTGGTCGGCTGTGCTGCAAAACCAATCCCATAAGGTGGGTCCGTGACGCAGGCATCTACATTCGGCAGCGTCGGCAGAATGTCGCGGCAGTCCCCGCAGGCCAGCTTTGCGCGGCCAATTTCAACCCACTCGATCATCACACAGTCTCCAATTCATCGGCCGGCATGTCGTATGCCAGCACCCTATAAAACCCGCTGTCGCGGTCTTTCACGTAGCTGATCGTCGCAGGGGTTCGCCCGCCAGCGGTTGCCTGCTCGTATTTTGCCATTTCCGCCATCGCGCGCCGGTGCGTGCCTTGCGGCTGGAACCATGTCGAAAATTGCCGGTGCGGCGTAACCCAGTCCACGCGCAGCGTCGGGTTGCCCCTTTGCGATACGCCGTGCTTCACCTCCATGCCGGTCACCTCGTCGGTCTGTGGCCGGGTCGGGTCGCGCTTCATGGCCTTGAATTCCGCGGCGAGCTTTTCGTTCGGATCCACGATCTCGCCCTTGCATTCGTAGCAATAGCGCGCCGCTATGTCGTTCATCTCGCCGCATTCGGGGCATTCCTTGCCGTTCCAGCGGTATCCGCAACGCGCATAAACCCCGCCGGGCTGCAGCAGTTGCCCGAAGCACCTGCGGCCGTAGTGGCCGGGCACCGGCCCGTGCTCCGATTGAAGCACGTCTCCGAACACGTCCAGGCAATAGCCATGCTGGTCGGTCTGGAATTCGGCATAGTCCTTGTGGATGCGGAATTCGTTTGTGTGCCCGCAATCGGGACAGGCAGCCTCGAGCGTCCCGCCTTCGCCTCCCCCACCACTGGCCTTGATCACCGGTGCGTAAATGTCGCCAACGGGGAAGTGTCGATCGACGTTGCCTGCATAGTCCAGCAGCAGCCCTTCGGTCTTGTCCGGGTGCAGGCGCCATGCGCGGCCCATGATCTGCTGCAGCAAGGCGGCGCTTTCGGTGTAGCGCAGCAAGGCGATCACGCTGGTGTGCTCGACATCGAATCCCGTGGTCAGCGTGCCCACGCTCACCAGATACCGGAACTTCTGGTCGCGGTAGTCTTGGATGGTGCGGTTCCGCTCGCCGCGGTCGGTGTCGCCGGTCACCAGTCTCGCATTGCCCGGGGGTAGGCTGGCCATAACCTCTTCGGCGTGCCGCACGGTGGCCGCGAAGATCATCACGCCGCCGCTTCCCTTGCCGGCTGCGCGGTGCGCGCGGGCCTGCGCGATAACATCCGCCACGATTGCCGCAGTCTTGCGGCCGTGGCCCACGAAAGCGCGCTCGATGTCGTCGGGCGCAGGCGTGCCGTTGGGCAGTAGGTGCACGCCGCTGGTATCGTAGGAGCCTTCTGCGGAATTGATCGCCCCGATCGTCATGGGGGTGATGAAGCCTTCCTCGAGCATTTCCTGCGCGCTGACGCGATAGACGCAGCGTGTGAAATACGGGTCGCGCGCAGTGTCGTCGCCGTTCGTCTTGCCATCTGGCCAAACGCGGAAAATATACCCACTGCCAAGCCGATAGGGCGTGCCGCTGAGCCCGATGACGCGCAGGTTGGGATTGGCCTCGCGCATGGCGTCGATGATCGCGCGAATGGTCGGCGTCATGCCGTGGCATTCGTCGACGATCACCGCGCAATAGCTGGTCAGAAAGCGGCTGATCGCATTCTTGACGGTGCCCGGCGTGCCGAAGACGATCGGGTGCCGCGTCGACTTCGCGCCCGCGCTCGCGCTGAATATGCTGGCGCGCTCGCCGGTCAACAGGAACTTGGCGAAATTCTGTTTCACGAGCTCCGCGCTCGGCGCCAGGCATAGCACGCGCTTGCCCTTGCTCATCTGGTGGAGCTCGGCGCCCAGCGCGGCGATCATGAAGCTTTTGCCGGCGGCCGGCGCTGCGTCGATCAGGCAAGGCTCGATCGATTGGCGCACCTCCGCAATCGCTGCTTCGACGCAGCGCGATTGGTAGGGCCTTAGCTGCATTGCTTGATCCGCTGACCCAACCAAGACATGCAGGGCACCGCCATCGAGTTGCCGAGCGCCTTGTAGCGCGGGCCATCGGGGCACTGGTTGGCGTCTTTGCCGCGCCACGGGATTTGCGTGTAATCGTCGGGGAAGCCTTGCAGCCGTTCGCATTCGCGCGGGGTCAGGCGGCGGACGGCGGAGCCTTGGAGCAAGCCGGGGCTGCGCTGTGTCCCGCTTTCGCCCGCGCTAAGGGTGGGCGCGCATTCCTCTTGCCAACCGATGCCTTGAGCCTTGGAGCCCTGTCCGGCTTTAAAGGCATAGGCGACGGCCTGAACCTTATTCCGCGCCTCAAGCGTGTAGGCTGTGTTTTCCTGCCACCCCTTGCCCTGCGGACCAGCGTCAATGTTCTCGCTTACGGCGCGCTCTTGGATTGCCACCGGCACCAACGGCGTCCCGCGCCCCGTGCCGTCCTCGCTTGCGTCGAAGCCTTCGCCGCGCAGGAAGTGGGCGATCAGGTTCGGCCCTAGCGCCGTATCCGAACTATCTGGTTGTTTGCCGTAGTTACTGGTCAGCGCACCTGCTATTTCGCGACAGCCTGTAGCGCCGTCATCAGTGAACCCGGCAGGCTCTTGCCCCTTTTCTCTGCGCGGCGCAGGATTCCCTTGCAGGCTTTCGCGCTCAAAAAGAACCGCTGCGGCACGTCGCCAGTCTCCAAGATGTCCGACAACGAACACGCGACGGCGGCGCTGTGGAACTCCGAAATGTTGCGCATCGAGAATGCGCCAGGCGAGCCCGTAGGATTGGCTGTCTGCCTGAACGACGACCCCTGCGTTTCCCCATCCTGATTCAGGTGGGGAGAAAATAGATCCGCTTGGGTATCCAGCAAAGGCGGCGATGAGGGTTCCGAAATCTCTGCCGTCGTCAGATGAGAGCAGGCCGGGGACATTCTCGAAAACGAACCAACGGGGGCGCTTTCGGTAAACAACCTTGCCGGCGACGAGGGCCAAGTTACCACGCGGGTCATCCAGTCCGAGTCGTTTGCCCGCGATTGAGAATGATTGGCAAGGGGATCCGAAAACAGCAACGTCGATTGGTCCGATTTCATTGAAATTCGCCTTTGTAACATCGCCTAAGTTAGGCACTTTTGGGTAATGATGAGCCAGAACAGCAGACGGGAATTTTTCTATCTCGCAAAAGGCCGCTGCTTCCCAGCCTAGCGGCCTCCACGCCACGGAAGCGGCATCAATGCCGCTAAACATTGACAAGAACTTCATTCCTTTTCCCCTAAATATCGTAGCGCGGCTTCTAGAAAGCCCTTATCCTCTACAGCGGGCAGCTTAATGTTGCAGCCATGGCAAAGCAGCCCCCGAACGGCTCCGGTTTCGTGATTGTGGTCTATGACTGGGCGCTGGGGCTTTTCGCCACATATTCCGCAAAGGCCGCCTTGCGCTTCCGCCATCGCCTCGGCGTCTTCCGGTCGCATCCTGTAGCGGGTCCAGAGATTATTCCTTCGCCTTTGTTCAGGCGTGACTTTCTTGTTGCGATGGGCGCGGGCACTTTCGTTGAAACATTTTTTGCACCATGAATGGAAGCCGCGCTGGCCAGCTTTATGGAACTCCGCTTCGGGCTTTACCGTATCGCATTTCGTGCATAGCTTCGCTCCCTTCATGGCTTATCGCCCCCAACCGGCCTCACCGCCCCCACATCCCAGCTATGCCCCGTCAGCCCCCACCGCAGCTGCGCGGGCGTGTATTCGTGGCGATCGTCGATACGCCCATTTGCGAATTGCACGCGCAGCTTCGTTTCTTTCGGCATCAGGTCGGGATAGGTGCCAGGGTTCTTGTGGAAGCCGGGCGCGGGGATTGGCTGGGGAGGGGTCACGTCACCTTCCAATATGCCGAAGCCTTGCCGCGGTACGGCTCAAGGTCCAGCTTCGGCAGGTGTTCCTTCACGACCTTCGCGTAGGACACCGCACCCGCGCGCTCTACCAAGGAAACCTTCCGCCCGGCCACCAGCGCATTCTTGCCGCCGGCCATGTCGGTGATTTCTGCCAGCAGATCCTTTTTGCGTTCGGCCAGGCGCTCCATCTGCTCGGCAATATCGTCCCATTCCGCCATCGCCTTGTGTGCGGCCGGCGTGTCGATCGTCACGCGCTTGGGGGCGAGATGGTCGTCCGCGTTGTTCTCGAGCTCGTCCATGAACTCGGCGTGGAACTGGCGCAGGCGGGGGATGTTATCGGCCACCCAGTCGCCATCGGGCTTGATCACGCGGTGATGTGTGCCATTCGGCGCCCATTGGAAAAACGACCACCATTCGCGCCCGGTAACCCAAAGTGTGAATTGCACCTGCGCATAGTAGTGCGGCTGGTCCTCGAGCGGCTTGAACGGCACGGGGGCTTCAGCCTTGCGCAGGCCATACGGGCACTTGATTTCAACGCCGCCCTTGTCGCCCACCAGGCCGTCGGGGCTGACACCGGCCCAGTCCTCGTACGGAATGAAGCCGACCTCTTCGACCTCGTGAAGCGTCTCGATCCGGTAATCGATCAGCGCGCCGGGCTCGTTGTTTGTGCCCCATTCCGTTGCCACGTTGCCTTGGAATTCGCGCTCGGCGCCAAGACTTTCGCGTACCATCGCGCGCATTGCATCGTCGCGGGTCATGTAGGGATTGAGCCCAAGGATCGCGCCGACCATGCTGGCGGTGACGCGGTTCTTGCGAGCTTCGAACCATTCGGGGGATTTTTGCTTCATTAGGGGTTCCTTTCACCTCTTATCCTCACCCCCGCCGCCGAAAAGCGACGGGGGCCCGGGAAGGGGCGGTCTAAAATGGCAAATCATCGTCCAAATCATCCGCCAGCGATCCACCACCCTTTGGCTTCGCATCGCCCTTCACGGCCAGTTCTTTCGAACCGTTGGGAGCCACCGCTGCGACCCAGTTGCCGGTGTTGTCGCCAATCTCCCAGACCTTCACGGTCAGGATCATGGGCTTGTTCACCAGCGCCAGGGCAAGCTGGTCGTCGGTCGGTTCGCCGCCGGCCTTCGCCAGCTTGCCGCCCGCATTGGCGTCGATCGTCGAAAGCATCCGCAGCGCCTTGTCGCGCTTCTTGTCCGCGTCTTCCTTGCCCTTCTTGAAAGCGTTGGGCTCGGGATCCTTCACCCAAAGCTTCTGGAAAACGACACGCCGCGCGACCTGCTCGGGTTCCTGCACCTTCCACTTGATGTTGATGTAGCGCGGCTCGCCGTCGTCCTCGCGGCCCTTCGCCCACTTGGCCTCTTCGACGAAAGCCATGACGGTAGACCCGTCGGGGATCAGTTCGAAATCGCCGCCGCCCGCGCTGTATTCCTTGGGGGCTTCGGATTGGGCGAGGTCTTCGCCGGTGCTTGTGCTCCAAAAGCTCATTTCGTATTCCTTTCCTGTTCTTTCACAAATTCACGCGCGGCTTCCATCGTCGAAAAGCCGATGTTGGAAATGCGGGTGCGGGGGCCGTCGAACGTGCCGATCGTCTCGACAATCCGAAAGCGCAGCTCGCCCACGCGGTTGGGGGTGTGGTTTTCCCAGATTTGGAGGGGTTTGTGCGCCATCATTCTTTCTCCTTCTCGCCGGCGGCCGCCTTGCGCGCGGTGATGCCAAGTGCATCTTCGAGCGGGTTGGTGCCTTGGTCGAAATCCAGCGGCTCGGTAATGCCGAAGCGGTTCTTCGCCACGCTCGCTGCCGTCGCATAGGCCACCAGTTCGCGGCTTCCGTCGCTGATCACCTTTTTGCGCTGGTCCTCATCGCCGCGCAGCACCGAGGTCAGCCGAACGAAACCCACGAGGTCCACGTCGTCGACGTAGTACGGCAGCGATTTCGGCATCAGCCGCAGGCTGTGGCGGGTATAGTCGTCCATGTCGGGCGGCCGCATGGTTTCGATGTCGGCGTGCGCGATGAACACGACGGCCATGCCTTTCGCCTCATTCAAGCGGCCCGCCAGCTTGCGGACGCGGCTGTGCATCGCCGCCACCGCCGCCGGGCCGTTGCCATAGCCGCCAAGCGCCTGGTTGATGCCCTTGGCGCGCTGGTCCTTGGCGAGAATTTCGCGGATGAAGATTTCTTCGAGCTTCGACACGCTGTCGACCACGAGCGTGCTGTATTCGTGATCTTCGGTGCCCAGCGCCATCATCTGTTCGAACAGGTTTCCGCTGTCCTTCACGGGCGGGAAGGCGTCGGGCCGCTTGTCCTTGGGGATTGCCTGCAGGCCGTCTTCGGCGCGGATGAAAATCGGCTCGGGGAAGGTGGCTGCGAGGCTGGTCTTTCCGGTGCCGGCATCGCCGCAGATCGTAAGGATCGGCGCGCGGTCGGCGGGTTTCGAGATTGTTTCGAGGATGCTCATTCCGTACCTCATTGGGCTTGTGCTGGCCGCGACAGCTTCTCAACAGCGGCGAGATAGGGACTAGACGGGTGCAGAAAAGATTGCAATAGGGAATTTGCAATTATTTATCGCAACGAAAGGAAAGACCGATGCCCGAACTCGAATGGCTCAAGAAGGAATTGAGCAAGCGGCATATCCCTGATGTCTGCCGCGCGACGCAGTTAAGCGATCCGACCGTGCGCGCCATCGCCAACGGCACCAATGACAATCCGCGCCTAAAAACCATTCAGGCAATCGCGGATTACCTCGTGTCGACGGGGGCGTGATCATGACCGATTGGCAGAAAGGCGATCTGGCGCTGTGTGTGTGCCACTTTGAGTTGAACGCGGCCAGTCACGGGCTGGATATGCCAAAGAAGGGGCGCGTCTATGGCGTTACCAATGTTGCACCGCACCCTTATGGGGAGCCTTGGGGGGCGGTGGCTCTTCGCCTTGATGGCGTCCTAGATATGGGGGCTGGTTCAGGTTGGAACAGCAATATGTTCCGCAAGGTCACTCCCCCCAAGCCCACCGCAGACGACCGCGAAGTCATCGACCTCATGGCAGGCAAGAAGGCACCCGCATGACCCACGACACCGAAGCCATTCGGGCAGCAAACCCCATCAAGACCATCGTCGAGCAAGCCCTCACATTGCAGAAATCGGGCAAGGAATGGAAAGCCTGCTGCCCTTTCCATTCGGAAAAGACGCCATCCTTCTACGTCATCCCCGACAAGGACATCGCGCATTGCTTCGGCTGCGATTGGTCCGGCGATGTCATCAAGTTCGTGATGGATTACAAGTCCGTCTCATTCCTCGATGCGCTTTCCATGCTGGGCGGCGAAGAACACGCGCTTGTCGATCAGTCCCCCGAATCGAAAGCCGAACGCGAGCGGCAAGCCCGGGAGCGCGATGAGCGCGAGCGCGCCGAACGCGAGGCGGCCACCGAAAAGGCCGTTCGCCGCTGGGAGCAAGCGGAGCCTGCGGACCCACACCATCCCTATCTGACGCGCAAAGGCATCGAGCCGCACACCATCCGGCAAACAAGCGCCGGCGACCTGATCTTGCCGGTCTATGGGCCCGATGGCGAAATCCAGTCGGTGCAGACCATCACCGATCGCGGCGACAAGCGGTTCCAGTTTCAGGCGCCTATCTCCGGCGGCCGCATGATGATCGGCATCAACATGGGCCGGGCAATCCTGTGTGAAGGTTTCGCCACCGGCGCCAGCATCTACGATGCCATCCCCGATCAGGTGGTCGTCGCCTACAACTGCGGCAACATGGAAAAGCTGGCGCGCGAATATGCCGAGGAAGGCCGGTCATTCGTACTGGCGGCAGACAATAACGAACAGGCCGCGTCGAAGATGATCAAGCTGGGCGCGGAGCTCGGCGTGCCCGTGGTCATCCCGCCCGAAGTCGACATGGGCTACGGCGAGATCGGCAGCGACTTCAACGACATGGCGCAGGTGCTGGGCATCGACGCGGTGGCGCGGTTGTTCCGCGATACGCTGAAGGCCTATTCCGAAGAGCGCGCCATTCGCGAAAAGCCGATCACCGAAGACGCTGGCCCGGTCGATCTGTGGGCGCAGCCGCTCGCGCCGGAGCTCCCTCGCGGCTTGCTGCCCAGCCTCATCGAACGCTTCGCCTTCGCCAGCGCTGAACAGATCGGCGCGGATCCGGCTGGCCTGGCCATGTCTGCGCTAGCCGGCTGCGCGTCGGTCATTAGCGACCGAATCAAGCTGAAGCCGAAGCGCAATGAGCAATGGACTGAAAGCGCGCGCATCTGGGTCATGCTGATCGGGCCGCCATCCGCGCGCAAGACGCCAGCCATGAGCCGCGCCACATCGCGCATCAAGAAGCTGGACACCGAAATGCTGGCCGAAGGCAACCGCAACCTGTCCGATTGGCAGGAAATGGGCGGCAGCAAGAGCGAGCATCCCAAGCCTCCCCAGCCGCGGCTGCGCATCGGGGATAGCACCACCGAATCGGCGCAGGAAGTCTGCAAGGAAAGCCCCAACGGCGTGCTGCTGCTGCAGGATGAGCTTTCCGGCCTGTTCGGGCGCATCGACAAGTATGGCGGCAAGGGCGGCAGCGCCGATCGGTCGTTCTGGCTCGAGGCCTATGGCGGCGGGCAATATGCGGTCAACCGTATCGGCCGCGGCGCGTTCATCATCGACAATTTGTCGATTTCGATCCTTGGCGGCATCCAGCCCGAAAAGATCAAGAGCGTGATCAACGGCGCCGACGACGACGGCATGATACAGCGGTTCATCCCCGTGGTGCTGCGCCCTGCAGAACGCGACCGGGATGTCGAGGCGCCCGCGGTCGCCAATGAGTTCGGGGACCTGCTCGAGCGTCTGCACGGCATGGTGCCGCCGTCCAATTTCTTTGGCGACAAGCCGCTGGTCTTTTCCGAAGAGGCCATGGCAATCCGCGAAGAGCTGGCCGATGAGCACTTCGATTTCGTACGCATCATGGAAGGCGTCAACACGAAATTCAGCGCGCATGTCGGCAAATACGACGGCCTGTTCCCGCGGCTGTGCGTCATCTGGCACTGCGTCGAAAACTCAGGCGCTGGTGATCTGCCAGGCGAGATCAGCGGCAACACGGCGCGCCGGGTGGCCACCTTCCTGCGCGAATTCGTGATGCAACACGCGCATGTCTTCTACGGCAGCATGGGCAACGTCGACGAGCACGATGAGGTCGTGAAGGCGGTCGGCGGGTGGATCCTGTCGCACGGCGTGGAGCGTTTCACGGTGCGCGATCTGACCCGCAATGTGCGCGCATTTAAGAACGCGGACGACCATGCGCAGGAGCGCGCGGTGCACATTCTGGAAAGCTTTGGCTGGGCCGAACCGGACCCGAAAAAGCAGGTCCACAAGGCATGGGAAGTGCCCGCCGAGGTGCATCAAAAATACATCGAAAAGGCCGCTTCGGAACGCCAACGGAGGGCTGAAGTCAGAATGCTTATTCAGGAAAGGGCGGCAGAAGGTGAACGGAGTTAAAGGGGTGCGTCGCGTTTGTCGACGTTTTTGCGTCGCGTTTGTCGACGGTAAAAAAGGGCGTTTTTGGGCTGATTTGGCAAAAAGCGTCGACATTCGTCGATTCACGGGAAGGAATAAAAAACTCTCTTTTTTTTATATTCTGCACATACGGGGATGCGGCACCCCCACTAAATCGACGTTTGTCGACGGTTTTAGGTTTTGAAAGGAAACGGAATGGCAAAGGACTTCACGATAACAGCGGCTCACGAGCGCGCATTGCGCAAGCGGTATTTCGCCTATCGGGATTGCGGCGATCAGCATGACAGCGCGTTCGCCAAGGCGTGCCGGGTTTCATCATGGAATATTCAGCGGCTGAAGGATGGTCGCTATCGGCAGCACAATGCCCACGCGGTCGAGCAAGTTGCGGTTCTGGAAAACATCGCCGCAGCCATGCGTGCCGAATTCGATTGTTTTGGCGGGTCCCAGCAAGGCTTGGCTGGCGCAGTGGCACTTTCCCCCTTCCCTTCGGCGCCGGAATAGCATAGATGGGGACTATGGCGGAGAGCCCCTTCCATGCGATGCCGTGATGAACATCGAACTCGGCAGTCACCCTCGAAAGGGATCGCTATGAACGCACTGACGACCATCGAAGCTGCGCCCGCGCAAACCCTTGCGCTCGCCCTGCCCGACAATCTTGCTTTCGACGACTGGCTTGCCCAGGGCCGTGCGCTCGCCTCCACCAAGCGCCATCTGGATTTCTTGGTTGGCGACTGGATCCTGTTCGGCCGCGAGCACTTCCCCGAGCAACTCGATCTCGCGCTGGCCGATGTCTCCGACGATCCGCGCAACCTCAAGCGCATCGAGAAGACCGCCCGAGCCTTCCCGCCTTCGCAGCGATGCGCATCGCTCAGCTTCGAGCACCACGCCCACGTGGCCGACCTACCCACGCAGGACGCTTTGCCGCTGCTCCGCGAGGCCGAACGCGAAAAGCTCCCGGCGAAGAAGCTGCGCATCAAGGCCATGCTGCGCAAGGTCGAGACCGGTCAGATCCTCCCACGCGAGGAAGACGCCGAGGACGATGCGCTCATGGCGCTGGTCCGCGCATGGAACCGGGCCCCTGTTTCGGTGCGGGAGGAGTTCGCCGAACTGATGGCGGATTCGGCGATGGGTGTGATCGAGGCTTAGTCATGCGAAATCAGAACATCACCGATGCCGCAGAATGGGCGCTCGAAGCTGAGCGGATCAATCGCGAAGTGGACGCCTACCGCACCGAGACCCGCAAAATGATCGAACGCCACCGGTCTTTCCCAAAACGCGGCGATTACCCCAACCGTCAGCAATATCGGGCGGCAGTCTCACAGCACCGGAAGGGCCGGACATGACCCGAACCATCCCCCCCGCCCCGCCCGAGTTCGCCGAGCAGTTCGCCATCGGCGGTTGGGAGCGTGTCGAGCACCTCTACGGCGCACGCTCCGACCTCATCCGCAAGTGGATCACCATCACCGGCGCGCAGACCCGCCGGCAGATCAGGAGGGCTGCGGCGTGACACCAAAGCAGGAGAAATTCTGCCAGAAGTTCGTCGAGCTCGGCAATGCCAGCGAGGCTTATCGGCAGTCCTATGACGCCTCCCGCATGTCCGCTGCCAGCGTCAATCGCAAGGCGAAGGAACTGCTCGACAACGGCAAGATTGCGGCAAGGCTCGACGAGTTGAGGGCTCACCACGCCGAACGGCACGATGTCACGATCGACGACGTGCGCAAGATGCTGCTCGAAGACCGGGCTTTCGCCAAGTCCTGCGGCACTCCGGCCCCGATGGTATCGGCCACCATGGGGCTCGCGAAGCTCTACGGGCACCTCCGCGACAAGGTCGAACACACCGGCAAGGACGGCGGCCCCATCCAGACAGAACAGGTCGAGAGTGATGCAGATGCTTTCCGCCGCCGACTGCTTTCGGGCGCTCCCGCCGGAACAGCAGGAAGCGGAGCTCAAGAAACTCAGCACTGAGGCGCAAGCCCGACTGCTCCACGACTGGCGCTTCTGGGCACGGCCGAACCAGCTGGCACCGGAGGGAGACTGGCGGACATGGCTCGCTCTCGCTGGTCGCGGCTTCGGGAAGACCGAGGCGGGTGCGCAATGGATCCGCGAGCGCGTCAAGAACGGCGCGCGCTCAATCGCGCTCGTTGCGGAGACCCAGAAGGACTTGGAAGAGGTCATGGTCGCGCGGCTGCTGAAGATCAGCCCGCCCGACGAGATGCCCACCGTCCGCTACAAGCCGGTGCGGGTCACCTGGCCGAACGGCGCGCAGGCGCTTGGCTACAACGGCACTGAGCCGGACCAGCTGCGCGGGCCAGAGTTCGATACCGCATGGGTCGATGAGCTTGCCAAGTACCGCTATGCTCGCGAGACGTGGGACATGCTGCAATTCACGATGCGTTCGGGCGACGATCCCCGCGTCTTCGTGACGACCACGCCGCGCCCGATCCCCGTCCTGCGCGAGATCATCAAGGACGAGACCACCGTCGTCACGCGCGGCTCGACGATGGACAATGCATCCAACCTGCCCCCGGCGTTCATGAAGGCGGTGGTCGACAAGTATGCGGGCACCCGGCTCGGCCGGCAGGAACTCAACGCCGAGATGCTTGACGACGTGCCGGGCGCGCTGTGGACGCGGGAGATGATCGATGCGGAGAGGGTGCGCGCCGACGATGACGGGCTCCCGGTTCGCGAGGGTTCGCCCGTGCAGATGCGCCGCGTCGTGATCGCGGTCGACCCTTCCGGCACTGCGGGCGCTGGCTCCGAGAACGAGGGGGATGACGTTGGGATCGTCGCAGCAGGGCTTGGCGATGATGGCCGCTCCTATGTGCTCGGGGACCATTCCTGCAACCTGTCACCCGAAGGATGGGCGCGCCGCGTGGCCGAGGTCTATTCGATGCACAAGGCCGACCGGATCGTGGCCGAGCGCAACTTCGGCGGGGCCATGGTCGAGGCGGTGCTCAAGGCCGCGGCCGATCTACCCGTGACGGTCGTGACCGCATCGCGCGGCAAGGTGGCCCGCGCAGAACCGATCGCCGCGCTATACGAGCAAGGCCGCGTCTCGCATGTCGGCAGCTTCGCGCAACTCGAAGACCAGTGCTGTTCGATGACGCCATCCGGCTACGTCGGCGAAGGCTCACCCGACCGGGCCGACGCGCTGGTGTGGGCGCTGACCGAGTTGATGCTCGGCAAGGGCAAGCGCCCGGGGCTGGGGGATGTGCTTTAACGGCGGAAGCGCTCAGGCAGTTCGCCAGCGTCCATCATTTCGAGAATTATCGCCACGGGCCCGCTGACGGTTCTAGATCCGTCCTCATAGCGGCGGATGGTGCGGCTGTCCGATAGGCGAAGAACGCGGGCAAGCTGACTTTGTGTAAGGTCAGCCCGCTCGCGGATTAATTTAAATTCGGTGGGGGTCATGCCGCCAGTTTCCTCTGTGCCCACCTCTGCGCACCGGCGATGGTTTTTCCGGTCCAACGGATGGTGGTTATATCAGCGTCATGGATGCCATTGCGTGCGTTTACGTAAAGGGTAGCCCACACACGCCCATCCTGCTCATTGATGACTACCGCCCGGTTCTCGTTGATGACTATCATTTCGTTTTCCCTTTCGTGGTGGGCCATTGGCCCCTTGCTTCAACAAGACTGTTATAGGACCATTGGTCCGGCATGGCAACAACAATCAGCAACGGTTCGTCGCATTTTCGCGAAACCAAGCGGCGGTAATCCCCGCGCCCCCTTCGCGCCACACCCGCACCCATGGGCAAAGTGCTAAACCTGTTCGACGGCCTGCGCTCGGCCCTCACCGGCACCGGGACCGCCCGCGATGCCCGTACCTCCTACGATTATGCCTTCCGTGCGCTGACGCAGCCCGAGATCGCGGCAGCCTATTCCGGCTCGGGATTGCTTCGGAAAATCTGCCAGATCCCAGCGCTCGACATGGTGCGCGAGTGGCGGACGTGGAACGGGCTCGAAGCCGATCAGGTCGCCAAGGTCTATGCCGAGGAAAAGCGCATCGGCCTCGTCGGCCTTGTGCGCCAGGCGGAAGTTCTTCGCGCTCTCGGCGGCGGGGCGCTGATCATGGGCCTGCCTGGTGACCCGACGCAGCCCGCGCGCCCGGCCGACAAGCTCGCATTCGTGCATGTCGTCTCCCGCTGGCACCTGACCTTCGCCAAGCTGCAGGACGACGCCACCCGCGAAGGCTTCGGCGAGCCCGAAATGTGGACGATGAACACCACGGCCGGGACCAAGGACATTCACCCGAGCCGCGTCATCCCGTTCCGCGCCGACCGCACCGCCTCGCTCGCCATGCCGACGCTGGGCAGCGCCGATGCGTTCTGGGGCGAGAGTACGGTCGCGCAGGTGCTCGACGCGGTGAAGGACAGCGACGCCGCGCGCGCCGCGTTCGCCGCCTTGCTGCACAAAGCCAAGACGATGCGGATCGGTATTCCGAAGCTGTACGAGATGGTCGCAGCGGGCGAGGACCAGAAGGTATTCGACCGCCTCGCCATTCTCGCCACTGCGGAATCGATGCACAACGCGGTCGTGTTCGACAATGGCGACGACGAGGGCAAGGGCGGCGAAGCGATCACCGACGCCGAATACAACTTCGCCGGCGCCAAGGACATGCTCTACGCCTACGGCGAATTCGTGGCCGCTATCTCCGATATTCCGGCCACCCGCCTGCTTGGCCGCGCGCCCGAGGGCATGAACGCGAGCGGGGACAGCCAGCAAAAGGATTGGCAGAAGAAGGTTCGGGCGATGCAGGAGCTCGACCTGACGCCCTGCCTCGACCGGCTCGATCCGCACCTGCTTGCCGCTGCCGGTGCCTCGCCCGACAAGGCGAACGCATCATGGGATCCGCTCGACACGCCTTCGGAGAAGGAAAACGCCGAGCGCTTCAAGGTGCAGATGGAAGCGATCGACAAGTTGCAGGCGACCGCGGCCATTCCCGACGAGGCGTTCAACCGCGGCGTGCAATCGCTCATGGTCGAGGAAGGCTATCTGCCCGAGCTCGAGCTTGCGCTGTCGGAACTTGGCGACGACGAACGGTACGGGATCGGCCTGCCCGACGATCCCCCGTCGAAAGGAGGTGATCCGGTATCTCTTGGCGAAGGCGGGGCAGATGATGTCCCGCCGCGCCTTGCTGCGAATGATGCTGCGCCGCGCCCGCTTTACGTGAAGCGCGAATTGCTCAACGCTGCCGACCTCGTGGCGTGGGCGAAGAAGAACGGCTTCGACAGCACCCTCGCCGCCGAGGACATGCACGTCACGATCCTCTACAGCCGTTCGCCGGTCGACCCGATGAAGATGGGCGAGACCTGGACGAGCGAAGAAAACGGCGGGCTGACCATCAAACCAGGCGGCCCACGCGCGCTCGAACGCTTCAACGAAGGCGCGGTCGTGCTGCAGTTCGCCAGTTGGTCGCTTGAAAGCCGTCACCGCGAAATGGTCGAGGCAGGCGGCTCGCACGATTGGCCGGAATACCTGCCGCACGTCACGCTGTCGTATCAGGCGGGCGACATCGATCTCGAAACGCTGGTGCCGTATTCGGGCGAGCTTCGGTTTGGACCTGAGATTTTCGAGCCGTTGGATTTGGATTGGAAGAGCAAGATCGAGGAGGCGTAAATGCGCGTTGACCTCGCCGCCATGACCCGCCGCGCGAAGAACCCGCGTCGCACCGTCATCCCCATCCGTCCGATCAAGGCGCAGGCAACTCAGGCGACAAACCTGTACCAAAGCGCCTATCGCCCGGTCGTCCAGGCATGGGAAGCGTCCCTGCCCGCGATCCTCGCCGAGTACGAGCGCACCCTTGCCCAGATGACGACCGACAGCCCGGCCGATGTCGAGGCGCGGATTGGCCAGGCGGAAGCCGAGGCGCAGTCGATCGTGCTTCGCGTGTCGATCGCGCTTGAGCGGTGGGCGGCGGTTGTGGAGCGCTGGCATCGGCGCCGCTGGGTCGCGAACGTGCTCTCGGCTACGAGCGTGGACCTCTCGACGATGATCGGAGCGGGCGACATGCGCATGACGCTCGAGGCGGCGATTGCCCGCAACACCGGGCTGATCAAGTCGGTCTCAGACGAAACGCGCCGCCGGGTGGGCGATGCCGTGTTCCGCGGATTGCAGAACCGCACGCCGTCGCGCGATGTTGCGCGCCAGCTGCGCGAGGCCGTGGGTATCGAGCGGCGCCGGGCACTTCGGATCGCCGCTGATCAAAATACCAAGCTGGCCGGCGCGCTGAATGAAGAACGCCGCCGACAAGCGGGAATTTCGGCCTGGGCGTGGGTACATTCGGGCAAGCTAAACCCTCGCGAGGACCACCTTGCCCGCGATGGGAAGCTCTACAGCGACGACAAGGCCGACCACGGCCGCGAGTATCAAGGCAAGACCGTGCGCAAGCCGCCAGACGACCTACCGAGCCAGCTTCCGTTTTGCGGCTGTACGTCCAGAGCCGTGCTTATTTTGGAGTGACGATGATGACGAAAGAAACCGACCCTGTGATAGTGGCTATCCGCGCAGAGATGGCGGAATATCGGAGGCGGATCGAAGCTTTGGAGCGCGAGAAAGAAGACCGGGCCGAATTGACGGCCAGCGGTGTTCGCCAGATAGCAATCGACACCATTACGGCCGCCGCGCCCTCATTGGAGTACGCGAGAAGCAGAAAGCTTTAGGCGAGCGGTCCTGTCTATGCTACAAGCGGGCCTCCGGCGCGGTAACGCCGAAGACCCTGACCACACCGATCACATGGAGATCGAATATGGCTGACCAACCAGTAAAACCCATTGAAACTCGATACAAGGGCTATCGCTTTCGCTCGCGCCTAGAGGCGCGCTGGGCAGTCTTTTTCGACGTGATCGGTTTTGATTGGTCTTACGAACCAGAGGGATTTGAGACGGAAGGCGGTCGCTATCTCCCTGATTTCGAGATTAGAGACCCAGAATCTCCTGAGGGGTTTCGCCAGTTCGTCGAAGTAAAAGGCGGCGGCAAGAACACTATCCCAGTATCAGATCGTCAAAAATGCGAGGCTTTTATCAGAGGGGGGGTTGGAGGGCTTTTGCTCTTGTCCGAGGTGCCTGAGTGGCGGTCGGGTAGCGTGATATTTCACCCTTACCTGTTTGTCGACGAGCAGCTTAATTTCGAACGGCGATGGGCGATGCCGGGCATAGGACGGTTCAATTACCTTCCTAGGATCGGCCCTCTTGAAATCGTGTTGGATTTGGTTGGGGAGCGTAGTTATTGGCCTCATGCGCTAGACGCCCAAATTCCCGCAGAGTTGCCCGCTGATTTCTGGGAAACGTCAGCTCGGTATGCTCCCGCTGTGAGATGGAGCCCTAAGGCTAGGGAGGCTTACCAAGCAGCGCGCGCCGCCCGCTTTGAGCATGGCGAAAATCCGGCCCCCGCCCATGCCTAACCCAATCATCGAACGCGCGATGCAGGCCATTCACGATTGCGAATGCCTGCTTGACGCCGAAGAGTGCGAGATGCTTGTCCGCGCCGTCCTCCGCGCGATCCGCGAGCCGAGTGAGGGGATAATCAAGGCCGGTAGCGATCCGAGCTGCGATCTTGCGGAAGTCGGGCAACTGGACGCGTTATTGACGTGGCAATCCATGATCGACGCCGCGCTGGGGGAAGGGTGATGCACGAGCCTCGCCACGAACCGCAGCCGATTGCGGATCAGGTGATGGCCAAGTGCATCTGCGGTTGGCGCGAGCCGGTTTCTACCTATGGTTATCCGACGCGGGAATCGCTCTGGGCAGAATTCCATAAGCGGTACAAGGCTCACCTAACCTAGCGGCGGTAAATCACCCCCCGAGCACAACGTATCGCTCGGGCAATGTATTTCGCAGACCGCCTTGAATTGGACGCCCCGAAGCGCACGAAGGATGGCTACCTTGCCATCAGGGCGCGCGCCGGGCGCGTGGGCGTGTATCAATACACGGGTTCAGAAATCGACCCGAACAACGAACACGGCCTGCGCGACAACGCGATCGTCAATGTGCTGCGCGATGAGGAAACCGTTTTCGACCGGGCCGCGCAGCAGTCGTTCATTGGCAAGCCCGTAACGGACGACCACCCGACTGAACCTGTCACCGCCGACAATTGGAAGCGCCATGCGCGGGGCACCATCATGGGCGTCGCGCGCGATGGCGAATATCAGGCGTTCGACATTCTGCTTACCGATGCCGAAACCATCGCGAAGGTCGAAGCGGGCAAGCGCGAACTCTCGAATGGATATGGCGCTTCGCTGGAGTTCGGTCAGTTCACCGCCAAAGACGGTACAGTTTGCCAAGCTCGCCAATCGAAAATCACGGGCGGCAATCACGTCGCCCTCGTCGATCGGGGCCGTGCCGGTCCTGACTGTGCGATCAAAGACCTCGCGGTCTGCGACGCCCTCACCGCTGACGGGCTCGCCGAGCTCCAGGCAACTCTCACCAACGACCGAAAGGACGGCACCATGCCGCACATCCTCATTGTTGACGGCCTGCAGGTGCCGAACGTCTCGGACGAGGCGAAAGCCTGCATCGAAAAGCTGCAGGGGCAGCTTACCGCCAAGGACACCGCGATTGCGGATGCCAAAGCGGAACACGACAAAGCCCTTGCGACCAAGGACGCCGAGATCGACGATCTCAAGACCAAGGTCGTCGACCAGGCCCAGATCGACGCGCTCGCCGACGCCAAGGCCGACGCCGTGGCCAAGGCCAAGGCCGTATGCGGCGACAAGCTGCCCGACACCGCCGGCAAGACCGTGGGCGAAGTTCGCCGCATGGCTCTCGACGCCAAGGGCATCGACTGCACCGACAAGTCGGACGACTACATCGAGGCTCGCTTCGATGCGCTGACCGCGGATGCCAAGACGGCCGACGCGGTCGAATCCTTCACCCCGCGCGCCAACGTCACCACCGACGCCGCCGCAACCGTCACCGCCCTGCGCACCGCGCGCTACAGCTAAGGGAGCCTGAAAAATGCCCACTCTCCAGAGCACCTATAGCGAGGCCCCGGCAAAGGGCTTTGCTGGCATGGTCGCCAACGGCGAAACCAGCAACCGTATCTCGCGCACGATCGAGGATTCCGCAGGCGTTGCCTTCGGCGTTCCCGTCTGGCGCGGTTCGGGTGACCACGGCATCACTGCCACGGTCGGCACCGCTGCCAACTTCCTCGGCTTCACGATCGGAACGAGCGCCCTCGGCCTCGTCGCCGGCCAGACCGCCGACACCTATGCGCAGTACGACAACGTGCCCGTCATGACGCAGGGCGCGATCTACGTCGAAGTGACCGGCGCGGTTACGGACGGCGCAGCGCTCACCGTCGGCACCGGCGCTGGCGCAGCAGACGGCATTGGCGACACCGCCGCCGACGCCACTCACATTGCGACCGGTTGGGTTGCTGACGAAACCGTGACGGACGGCCTCTGCCGTATCGTTCGTCGCTAAGGGGGTCTGATACCATGAACGCTATCACCAATCTTTACGACAGCCAGAGCGGTATCAAGGATGCCACTCTCTTCATGTCGGCTGATGCCGATGTGAAGCGCGCGGTCATCTCGGCTTGGGCGAACGACAACGCTCGCCTCGCCGCAACCTTCGCGGACAAGGCCGATGCCTTTTTCAGCGACGCGCAGGTCGGCCTCGCCTTCCTGACGCCGCAGCTGCACCGCATCGAGGCCGAGGTCTATATGACCAAGTATCCGAGCTTCGACATCACCCCGTTCGTCCCGGTCGTTTCCGAGGGCGATATGTGGGATGTCGGCACGCTCGTCTACTCGATGGACAATGTCGGCCAGGCCGAGTTCATGTCGGCGGGCGGTTTCGACGTGCCCTACGCATCGAACAAGATGACGCAGGCCACCCGCAACTTCCACCTCGCCGCCATCGGCTACGAGTGGAACACGCAGGAAATGCAGCGGGCCGCCAAGCTGGGCCGTTCGCTTTCGAGCGACAAGGCGCAGGCCGCGGTGCAGGCCGCCGACCGGTTCATCTACTCGATCGCCATGACGGGCAACACCCCGGCGGGCAACAACGAGAAGGGCTGGACCGGCTTCACCAACAACAGCGCGGTCACCGCTGCGCAGGTTGCTGCTGACGGCACGAGCTCGTCGCGTCTCTGGTCGGCCAAGACGCCGGCGCAGATCCTTCGCGACATCAACGCCGCGCTGACTGCGGTCGAAACCGGCACGGGCGAGACGGCGATTGCCGACACGCTGGTCCTGCCGACCTCGGCCTACAACTACATCGCGACCACGCCGCGTTCCGACGGTTCGGACATGACCATCCTGTCCTACCTGCGCGCGAACAACGTTGCTGGCGAGAACCTGACCATCCTCAAGAGCCGCGCGCTCGAGACGGCCGGCACCGGTTCGACGACCCGCATGGTGGCCTACGAACGCAACGCCCAGGTGCTGCGCTTCCTGCTGCCGGGGCCGCACCAGTTCCTGCCCGCGTTCCAGAAGTCGAGCCTCGTCTACGAGGTGGCCGGCATCATGAACGTCGGTGGTCTGGACGTTCGTCTGCCCAAGGCGATTGTTTACCGCGACAGCTTCTAAGGAGCACGACATGCCGAAGTTCACCAATGTCTCGAATGGCCCGCGCGGCGGCTACCTCAAGGGGAAGCTGATCGAAGTAGAGCCGGGCGCCGAAGCCGAACTGGACGACGCGCCGGACGAGTGGTTCGCCAAGGCTGGCTCGAAGGACGCCAAGGAAGCGCCGAAGCCGAAAGGCGACGACGGCAAGGAATGAGCCCTGTCGGGTCTCAGGGGGCGGGCCGCTTCGCATAGCGCGGGGCGGCCCTTTCCATTGCGGCGGTAATTCCCCGCCGCGCATAGGAGCAAACCGAAGTCATGGCATACACCGCGCCTACCCTCTCAGCTTTCCGCGCCCTCTATCCGGCGTTCGATGCCGTGGCCGATGCGACCGTGCAGGCATGGCTGGGCAAAGGCGAGACCGAAACCGCGAACTGGCCCGATGCGAACCGCGACGACGGGATTATGCTTTTCACCGCGCACCGGCTGACGACGCAGGGGCTTGGGAAAGGCGCGATTCCTGCGGGCGTGACCAGTTTCAAGAGCGGGACTTTCTCTGCAACGCAGTCCGAGAAGCTGGCAGGCAAGACCGGCTTCGCTGCGACCGGCTATGGCCGCGACTATATCGACCTCTCCAAGCGCATCTTCGGCGGGCCTCGTCTCGCCTGGACGCCCCCGACCCGTGTTTGACGCCGCGTTCGCCTCGATCGCCGTGGGCTTTGCCGAGCGCTTCGGCGCGCCATTCGTCGACGCCGTAGCATGGTGGCCGGGTGAGCCGGTCAAGGATGCGGGCGGCTCGATCATTTCGCCCGGCACGCCAGTCCAGTATCCGTGCCGGGCACAATTCGACGCGCCCACGATCGAGATGCGGCAGGCCGAGGGCTTCACCGAGAAGGATGCGCGCATTCTCGTGCTCGGGTTTTCGGCCACGCTCGACGACAAGGCCGAGATCCGCGTCGCATCCGGTGATAACGCTGGCCAGTGGCGATTGCTGACCGTCACGCGCGATCCTGCCGGCGTCGGGTACGAATGCCGGGCGAGGCGCAAGTAGATGGCTTTCAAGGGTCTCGACAAGCACCTGCGCCGGTTGAAGCGGCTGCAAGGCCCCGAGGTCGAGCGCATGGCCGGGGCGGTTGTCTTCGAAGGCGCTGACACAATCCATGCCGAGGCTTTCCGCATGGTGTCCGCTGGCTCGGTATCGGGCGCCGGCCACGTCGCGTCGAAACCCGGCGAGGCTCCGAACCGCGACACTGGCGACCTGCAGGCCGGATTCGAAACCGCGAAGACCGGACGCGTATCGGCTGAGTTCCGCAGCAAGTCACCGCATGGGCGCCCGCTCGAGTTCGGCACCTCGAAAATGGCACCGCGCCCGCATATCCGCCCGGCGCGTGACAAGAAGGCGGACGAGATACGCGACCGCCTCGCCGAGCAGTTCAACACCCTCGTGAAGCGGTCAGGATAGGAGCAAACCCCATGACCACCATCGAACTCGACGCCCCGTGGACCTACCGCACGCCGGAAAAGACCATCAACTACCCGGCGGGCAAGCACGAGGTTTTCCAATACGTCGCCGACCAGGCCGAGGCCGAGGGCGCTATCACCAAGAAGGAGGAAGCCGATGGCGACGCCGACAAGCCTAGGCTCTCCAAAAGGACAAGGAAGGGCGAGTGATGCTTTGCCCCGCCGGGTCAGATGTGCTAGAAAATACGGACCGGAAACGAGGTTGCACCCTCGCTCCGGCCCTAACCGATAACGTGAGGAAGCACGCTATGGCTGATGCCCAACTACCCACCCCGACCGAATTGCGTCAACTGCTTCGGTACGAGCCCGAAACAGGAAAGCTGTTTTGGCGTCGGCGGGGCCCTGAGTATTTTGCATCGTCGAAGCAGGCGTCCTCAGAACAGCTAGCCGCGCTGTGGAATAAGAAATTCGCGGGGAAGGAGGCCATGACGGCCATCAAGAGCACTGGCTATCATCATGGCTCGGTGCGCGGAAAAATGGTTCTTGCTCATCGCGCAGCATTCGCGATTTATCATGGCATGTGGCCGGATCAGATTGACCACATCAACGGCGAACGTAGAGACAATCGGATTGAAAACCTGCGTAGCGTAACTGCATCTGAAAACCATAAGAACCGGGCTAAGACGCGCGGTAAGAATGATCGCATAGGTGTTTATTTTGTCGAGAAGCTAGGCAAGTGGAGCGCTCAGGTCTGCTCGCAAGGCAAAAAGCGAACGCTCGGCGTTTTTGAAACTGAAGAAGAAGCAATCGATGCCCGGCAAAGAGCGGAGGTGCGTTTCGGATTCCACGAGAACCACGGTCGAAAGCTATGAGCACGCCGACATCATTGCAGAGGTTGGCGAAGCGCCGCCTCTTGGAACTCCTCAAAGCCGATGCCGGGATTTTAAGCTTAGTCCCGCAAACCCACATCAACCCTGACGGCAGCGCAAGCTTCCCGTTCATCCTTATCGCAAGCCCGCGCACACTGCGCCTTCGATCCGCCTGTGTCCGCGGGGCGACGGTATCGTTCGACGTTCACGCGTTCGCCGGGCCGCGGGAGAGCGGCGGCGCGGTAGTCGAGACCGGCGAGGACCACATCGCCCGTATCGGATCCGCGATCGAGACCGTGTTCGCTGACAACCGCCTGGTGCTGACCGGCGGCGCGGTGTGCAAGATCGAATTCAGCGATATGCAGCTGCTACCCGACGACGAGCCCGACCACTGGCACTGGATTTCGCAACTCAATTGCCGAGTGCTCGCCGAATAGCTATAAGGCGGCGTGGACGTTCACCCGCCCAACCCCGCGCTCGACGTGTTCCTGATCCTGCTGTCGGAGCTTCACCGATCGGGCACGCTCGACGACGAAGGCTTGGCGCGCGTGATGGAAAAGCTCGAGCAGTCAGAATATCACGACATCGCCGACCGGGTGGCCGCGCTTCCGCTCATGAACTTGCTGAGCGAGATCAAGCGGCGGTAAATCGGTCTGGCGAGCGGCCCTAGCGTCTCTGCGTGTAATTCAACGCGGAGAAGCCGAGTGAGTGTTCCGAACGAATCCGACTTTGCCCTCATCAAGATCGGTGACGGCGAAGCAACCGAGACCTTCACCGCGATCTGCGGTATCGAAAGCGTCTCGATCAACCGCACTGCGAACACGAGCGATCGCGCGCGGCGCGACTGCGCAACGCCCGGCCAGCCCGCAGTGCGGCGCTCGCGCACCGTCTCGAAGCAGATGGACATCACCGGCACCGGCGGCGTGGACAAGGCGAGCATCGCTTCTTTCGAAGCCGCGCTCGGCGTGGTCGGCAACTACGAAATCGAGCTTTACCAGTACGACGGCACCGACACCGGCACGCTGATGGGCACCTTCGCCGGCGCCTTCAACATGACCAGCGCCAACATGAGCCTCGACGCCAACGGCGATAGCTCGGGCGAGGTCACGCTTGCCAGCGATGGCACCTGGACGTGGACGGCCGAAGCGTAAGCTGAGCCTGATCCATGACCACCGAAGTTGTCACCGAATTCGCGGACGGGACATACCGATTCTGGCTTCCCATGCCGCAGGTGACGAGCTTCGAGCGCGATCACGGCTCGATCTTCGACTTCTGGGGCAAGCTCACCGATGCGATCGGCATCGATAAGGAAGGCGCGTTCCATTACATCGGACCGAGCGGCCCGCCCGTCACTGCGCTGCGCGACTTCATCCGCCTCGCGCTGATCGGGGGTGACCAATGCACGGTCGATGGCGAGGAAGACGGCGTAGGCCCGACCAAGGCCAAGCACCTGGTCGACGATTACTGCTACCCTGCCCGCCCACTTGCCGAAGCCGCGGCGCTGGCGTTCCAGATCGCGGACGCCGCAGTGCGGGGGGTGGATCTTGCTGGCTCGAAAAAAAAGTCCGAAATCGTGACGAGCGAGCCGAGCCCTTCCGGCGCGGAGCCGTCATCGCAAACTGCGGACAGCTAGGCATCGACTGGCGCACGGTCGATATGGCCGAATATCTCGAAGCGCTCGAAGCGCATTCCGAAGCTCACAATCCCGATTCCGACAAGAAGAAGCAGGCGTCGCCTGGCCTCATGCGCTTTGTGAAGGCGCACAAGGGCGGGGCCTAATAGCATCTCGCACTCAATCGCCAGCCAGCTTCGCAAGCTCCCGGTCTGCGGCGACCATTAGGCCGGCGGCTTCCGTGCAAAACATTTCGATCGAGTCGCCTTCGACCGTATCGCCAAAGACCTTCATCCGGAAAGTGGAGTCTTCTCCAGGCCGCGAACAGGAAGCAAATTCAGCCATAGCTTCGGGAGGTAAGGAGGCGATGCCGTGCTCATAATGCGTGCAGCTCGTGCGGCTGCAACTGACATCATAATCGATCCGATCAACATCGGAACTGGTAGCCTCGCCGCCAACAAGAAAGTTCACGCGCCGCAGCCTCGGGGCGGACTTGCTCACAGCGATCAGATAGAGCTGATACCCCACCTGCCCAGTGCTCTTGTCGATGGCCGCTCGAAGAAATTTGTCGCCCATCCTATTCTCCAGGAACGGCCTCGTGCTCAGGATTATCCTTAAGTCCAATGGATCATCAGCGCCGCGAACGGAAACCACAGCCGCGACTTGTTCCGGCGTCATCTCCATCGCCCGCTTCTCCTGCCTTGAGAGGGACTGAGCGTGGGCATGGCCCGCTGAAATTGCGAGTATTGCTGTTGCGAGCAACCGAAACGTGACCATTTAACGCATCCCCTTGCGGCGGTAATTCCTGCCCCTTGTGCCTCATAGGCTCCGGTCGCTCAAGTTGGAGTTACCGTGGCTGCCGAGGTCGATCCTGTAATCTTGGAAATTCGTGCCGAGCTTGGTCGCTACAAGTCCGAGCTCCGCAGCACGACGACCAGCGTCGAGCGGCTTCTTGGCCGGCAGGAGAAGTCGGTCAAGCGCCTCGAAGCGGAAATGAAGCGCTCGTCGGGCGCGATCGGCAACACGCTTAAGGGATTGGCCGGGACGCTGGCCGCGGCATTTACCGGGCGCGAACTGGTCGGCCTGATCGACAGCTTTACGCGGTTCCAGAACCAGTTGAAAGTCGCAGGGCTCGAAGGCGCGCAACTGGCGCAGGTGCAAGAGCGGCTTCGCCAGACCGGCGCGCAATATGGCGTCGAACTCGAAAGTCTCGGCTCAAGTTTCAGCCGTATGGCACAGGTTCAAAAGGATCTCGGCGCATCGACCGAAGACCTACTGCGGCTTAACGAAATTGTCGCCGCCTCGCTCAAGGTCGCGGGTACGGACGCGCAGGCCGCGTCGGGTGCGCTCCTACAGCTGGCCCAAGCGCTCGGTTCGGGTGTCGTTCGCGCCGAAGAATTCAACTCGGTCCTAGAAGGCGCGCTGCCTCTTGCCCAAGCAGCAGCCCGCGGCATCGAGGGCATGGGCGGATCGGTCGCCAAGCTTCGCGCTGAGGTGGCTGAGGGCAACGTAACCAGCCAGCAATTCTTCGAAGGCGTGCTGCGCGGCGGAGTGCAGACGCTGGCTGACGCGGAGAATGCCACCCTGACGCTTGGAGGGGCGTTCACAACCCTGCGCAATGAACTGACGCTGTATTTTGGCGAGGCGGGCGGTGCGTCGGGTGCTACCGAAACGCTGGCAGGGGCCATCAAAGCGCTCGCTGACAACTTGGACATTTTGATACCCGCGCTGGCTGTTCTCGGCACGGCGATCGGTGGGCGCTTGCTTGCCGCGTCGCTGGTGGGCGGGCGCGGGCTGCAAACAGTTGCCGCTTACGCCTCCGTTGCCACCACAAGCCTTGCGGGCACGGCCTTGGCCGCGCAGTCCGCCGGCGCCGCGCTGCTTTCTGCGCTCGGTGGCCCGGTCGGCTTGGCAATAACGGCAGTCACGCTGAGCCTCGGCTATCTGGCCACTGCGACCGAAACGGCGGAAGGCGCGGTTGAGCGGCTTGGCAGTGAAACGGACAAGCTTCGCAGTTCGAGCGAAGAACTGCGCGCCCGTCTGCAGCAAGCCGGAGTAGCCGTCGACGACATCGGAACAGCAGCCCGCTCTTCGGCAGATAAGCTTGGCGAAATGAACAGCGCCATGTCGCTCAGTATCGGGCTGGCGCTGGATATGGCGCGGGCTTTCCAAAAGGTTTCGCTTCTGCAGGGCGACCTGGCCGAATTGCGCGCGACGCGCGAGCGGATCGAAAACCCGAATGTCCTTGATGGACCGGAGGCGCTCGGCACATTGGTGCGCAACCAGTTTGGCGGAAACGACGCGCTCATTCGCGAATTGCGCAAGAAGGAAATTGCGCTCGAAGAGAATATCGCGCTGCAGGTACGCGCGCTGGAGAATGGGATAAAGCCGTCTCCGACGGGCGGCGGCTCGGCCACACCTGCGCCTCCGGCCACCCCCTCGAAAAAAACCGGCACTGGCCGGTCCCGCACCCGCTCCGGCCCCGCCGCTGCGGAGATAGCCGCCCGGCAGGAAGCCGAGATCGCCCGCCTACGCGCCGAGGAAATTCAGGCGCGGCTCAATCTCACCGACGACATCGACGAGCGCGCCAACCTGCAGGCGGAACTCGACGCAATCGAACTTGCCCAGCGCCGTGCCGACATCGAGACCAATGCCGATCTCAGCCGCGCGCAGAAAGATGCGCAGCTTGAAATCCTCAACGGGCTGTTCGGCGTATCGGGCGAGATCGACGAGCAGGGCCGCATCATCGTGCGCGGCAACGAGGGGCTGTATGCGCAGATCCGCGAGCGCGAGGCGCAGTTTGAGGAAATCAGGCGCCAGGGTCAGTTGGACGCCGACACCGCGCGGGCGAAGGAAGACGTTCTTCGCAGCCAGCTTTCCATCACGTCCGACCGCGAAGAGCGCGCCCGGCTTGAGCGCCATATCCTCGAAATACAGATCGAGGCGGCCAAGGCCGAACTGCGCAACCAGATCGCGACGCTGGAACTGGCCAAGGGGCGCGAGAAGGAAGTCGCCCTGCTTCGCCAGCGCTTGTCCGACCTCGACACCATCCGCGCGAACGAAGCGGAAGGCATTGCCCGCGACAACGAAAGCCCGTTGCAGCGCTATGCCCGCGGGCTCAACGAAAGCGACCTTGGCGACGAAGCCGAGCAGCTGATCATCGACGAGATCGAGACGGTGCGCGGCGGTATCCGCGACGCCATTGCAGACGCGATCGGCACCGACGACCCGCTGATCACCGGGCTGCTCGATCTGCTGCTGCAGGACCTGATCTTCAAGCCGCTTGCGAACAGCTTGGCCAACGCGAGCGGCGGTGGGGGCGGCGGGTTTTTCGGTTCTCTGCTTTCCGGCATCGGTTCGATCTTCGGCGGCGCGCGCGCATCGGGCGGCTACGTCTCGCCGGGCACCATGTACCGCGTCAACGAAGGCTCAAGCCCCGGGCGGGTCGAGGGTTTCCGGCCGGCGGGCTCGGGCGAGATCATCCCGCTTGGCCAGATGAACGCGCTAGCGAATGGCGGGATGCGCTCGGCAGCGGGCGGGGGTGTCGCGGTCGTGCGCCTCGAGCTTTCCGGCGACATCGACGCGCGTATCGACCAGCGCAGCACCAACGTCGCAGTCGAGGTGCAGCGCGCAACGGCCCCGCGCCTGATCGATGCGGCGGCAAACGAAACCGCGCGCCGCTTTAGCAGGCCCAAGCTATGACCGAGATCATCGTCCCGAACGCTGACGACTTCCTGCTCGACAGCTTGCGCCTTCGCGCACCTGCACAGGTCAACCGGTCGACGTGGACCGGGCGGCGCAAGGTTATCGGCCTGGCGGGCACCGAAGTTTGGACCGGGCAGGCAACGATCGACCTGATCACGACCGAGGAACAGGAGCGGCAGTGGCGGGCGTTCCTGTTCGCGCTCGAAGGGCCGGTCAACTGGTTCCGCTGGCGCCTGCCGTGCAACAGCCATATCGGCCCGAAGCCGACCGTCGATGCAGGCGCGTCGGACGGGTACACGCTGCCCCTCACCGGCGGGCAACCGAACGCGCGGATCCTGCGCGCCGGCCAATTCATGACCGTGCCCCTTCCCTCAGGCCATGCCCGCGGTGTGTGCCTGACCGCAGACCTGCGCTTCGATGCGGCGGGGGATGCGACGGCTCAGTTCAAGCCCGCCTTAAACGAGACACCGACCGAGGGAGCTACGGTCGAGACGACCGACCCCTACGTGCCCATGAGCGCGGTCGATACCGAGCAGGGGCTCAACAGCGCGGACGGCGTTTCGGGCGCGACCTTCGATGTCGAGGAAGCGCTGTGAGCCTGCCCGACGCAACCTATTCGGCCGCGCTCGACGAGCCGATCGTCAAGCCTGCCTGGTTCGCTTTCCTCGATTTCGTGGGCGACCCGGTGCGCGCGAACACCAGCGGCAAGGACATCGTGCCCAGCGGGTCGGGCGATGCGGACCTCGACGGCGAAACCTTCGTCGGTATCTCGGGCGAACTGGTCGCGGTGTCACCGGTCAAGATCGGCGAAGGCGGCTCCGAGACGGTCACCGCGCAGCTGTCGGGCATTCCCGGTCTCGACGACGACGAGATCGCGCTGCTCAATGATCCGGCCAACTGGCGCAGCCGTGACGCCCGTCTCTGGAACATCGTCCGCAACTCCGCGAACGTGCAGCAGGGCGGCTTCCACTCCTACTACACCGGCAAGATGGTCGGCCTCACGCATTCGGGTTCGGGCGAAGGGCAAGTGCTCACGGTCACGATCGAGAGCTATCTCGGCGTATTCTCTGAACCGTCGAACAACACCTATCTCGATCAGGATCGCTACGACCCCGGCGATGAAAGCGCGCGGGCGGCCATTGCAATCGCGAACGGCAACTACACCGGTGCGCGGACTGGAAGCGGCGGCGGGGGTGGCGGGACCGGCCCGGGCGGGCGCGGCAATGTCTTCGGCGGCCCAAGGTACGATTACCTATGACGCGGCTACCGGATTGGGAGGCGCGGCTGTCCGCATGGATCGTGACCAACCGGTCGCGCGAGTTCGCGTGGGGGCAATGGGATTGCATCCTCATGGCCTGCTCGGCGGTCGAGGCACAGACCGGCGTTGATCCGGCTGCGGAATACCGCGGGCGCTACAGCGATGCGCGCGGCGCGGCCGAGGCCCTGCGCGAGCTCGGCAAGGGGACGCTGATCAAGACCGTCGATGCTGAGTTCGATCGGCGCCCGGTCGGGAAAGCGCGGCGCGGTGACCTCGTGATGTTCGAACAAAGCATCGGCGTCTGCGTCGGCGGCGCTGGTCTATTCGTGGGCGAAGAGCGCCTGACCGACGCGGCCGGCATCCCGATGCGCGCAGGGCTGGTCACCATCCCGCGCGCTTCCCTCACGCAAGCTTGGACGGTCTGATATGGGCAAGGTGGTCAAGGCCGTAGCTACAGTGGCAGCGATCGCGGCCGCGATCCCGACTGGCGGCACGTCCTTGCTCGCTCTTGGCCTCGGCGTCTCGTCGCTGGCGGCAACGGCAATCGCGGTCGGTCTCTCGGTCGGCGCGTCGCTACTGAACAAGCCCAAGTCGCCCAAGAACAGCCCCGAAGCGCTCGATCGCCTGCGCGCCAATCTCGACCCGCGAACGCCGCGAAAGACTGCGGTCGGCATCACCGCGCTTGCAACCGACATTCGCGACGAGGAATTCACTGACGACCAGACCTACTTTCACCGGTTCATCGTCTGCGCGAGCCATAAGGTCGAGAGCATCGACGAGATATGGTTCGACGACAAACGCGTCTGGTCATCGTCCGGCGGCGTAGAAGGCGAAGCGGTCGGCTATTTGACGGTCGCTACCCGAATTGAGGGCAGCGCGGGCAACGCGATCAACATCTCGAGCCGCATGGGTTCGACGCGGCGCTATACCGGCCTCGCCTACGTCCACCTTCGCTACAAGCTCACCGGCAACAGCAAAAAGGCCGAGAGCCCCTACGCTGGCGGTATCACGACCCGCATCACGATTCGCGGGAAAGGCGCTGCCCTTCCCGATCCGCGCGACCCGGCGCAGGACATGGACGATCAGTCGACATGGGCCTGGGATGCGGACGCTTGCCGCAATCCCGCGCTCGCCCTGCTCTTCTACCTGCTCGGCTACCGGATCACCAACCCGTCGACGAGCGAGGAACTGCTTGCAGTCGGCAAAGGCATCCCGGCCAATCGCATCGATCTCGACAGCTTCGCAGTGGCCGCGAATATCTGCGACGAGGAAATCGGCAAGGTCGGGGGCGGCACCGAGCCGCGCTATCGCTGCGACGGTGTGTGGAGCGAGGGCGACAGCCCGACCACTGTCATGGACATGCTCAAGGCCACGATGAACGCCGACCTCGACGACGTGGGCGGCAAGCTGCGCCTGACGATCTTTCACGACGACCTCGCGGACGTTGCGGCCGAGTTTGACGATGGCGACATCATCGACGCTTTCGAATGGCAGTCGGTCCCGCCGCTCGACCAGACCTTCAATATCGTGCAGGGCGCCTACACCGATGGCAGCGACGTGGGCCTCTATCAGCAGGTTGATTACCCGCGGCAGGAGGCCAGCAGCCCCGATGGCATCGACCGCATCAGCACGTTCAACCTTCCGATGGTGGAATCGGTCGGCCAGGCGCAGCGCCTTGCTGCCATGCGCCTCGAGCGCCAGCGCTATGGCGGCGTGTTCTCGGCAGAGTTCCAGGCGACTGCGTGGAAAGTGCAGAAGAACAGCATCGTCAAGCTGACCTTTGCGCAGACTGGATTCACCGAAAAGCTGTTCCGCGTAGCCGAAATGGAAATCAGGCAAGATGGCGTGGTGCCGATGACGCTGGTCGAAGAAAACACCGCGATCTACACCCCACCCTCGCTTGCCGCCGCGATTGCCCCGGTGGCCTCCACGCCGTATCAGCGCGCGCTGGATCCGCTGGTGCAGGCGCTTGGCGAAGTGGACGCACAGGCGGCGCGGCTCAAGCTATCGAGCAGTTACACCCGCGGTCTCGCCGGCAACATCACGCAGGTGCATGACGGCACGGGGACAGGCACCGTCACGGTCACCATCCCCGACCATACGCGGGTCTATGGCGACTCCTCCGAGGTCGCAGTGACCGGGGGCGACTTCACGCTTGATGAAACGACGAGCTACCTCCTGTCCTACGACGACGAGGATTTCGCGGGCGGTGAGCTAGGCGTGGACTTCGCCCTGGTTGAAATCACCCCCGGCACGGGCGGGCAAACCGGCGGCGACGCTTATTTCAGCGCGGCGAATCCCTACCGCCACTATATCGCGAGCATCAGCACAGTGGACGAGGCGGGTAATGGCGGCGGCGCTGGTGGGGCATCACCCCCCGGCGGAGGTGGCTGGGATAATGACGATCCCGGCGGCTCAATCCCCTAGCGGCGGTAAATTCCGCGCGGAGCCAGCGATACCTGTGCGATATGGCAAGCGCACCCGAAATCCACATCGTGGCCGACAAGCGGGTCCCGTTCGACGACACGATCCCCGAAATGGGCGTCGACTACTCAGGCGCGACCGCTTCGATGGAAATCCGCTCCGAGCCCGGCGCGCAAGGCAGCGCGCTCGTCTCGCTCGGCATGTCGGTGGCGGGTGGCGAAGGACTCGCGATTACGCATGACGCCGCCTACCCCGACCCTGAAACGGGGGAGGCTGATGACGCCACCATCGTGCAAATCATCGTCAACGAGACCACCCTTGAGGGCTTGGCCTATGGGGCCGACCAGTCCGAGGCGGTCACGCTCTATTACGACATCCACCTGACGCCGGATGGCGGGAAGAAGCTCGTCTTCTGCCGCGGTAAATTCATCGTTTCGCCGGGGGTTACGCAATGACGATCGCGGTCATCAAGAGGGCGCGCGGCGCCGTAATCAAGTCGGGTGTCAACAGCGCAGAGGTGCGGCGGCAGGCCGAAATTGCAGAAGCAGACGCCGACCGAGCCAAAGCCGAAGCTGACCGTGCGGAAACTAACGCCGGCTACACCGAAGAATTTCTGCAAGGCATCTCCTATGCGACCCAGGCAGATGGTGAGGCGGCGACCGCAGAAGGCCAGTTCTTTCGCGTCCCTGTCGGCACCACGCCGGAAACCTACGCACGCTATCAGCGCACGGCGGGCGGTTCGGTCGAGGCAGCCTCGCTCGCTACAACAGCAGACCTTACCTCCACCGATCCAGATAAGGGTGCCGCGATAGTCAAGCAGCAGGATGGCAAAAGCCTGGCATTCCTGCGCGCGGCCGCTGACATCACGCTCTATGTCAACGCCGCCACGGGGGATGACACGACCGGCGATGGCAGCAACGGGGCGCCCTTCGCTACGATACAGAAGGCCGTAGATTCTTGCCCCCGCCTCACCGATGGCAAGACGGTAGCTGTTGAGGTGGCAGCGGGCACTTACGCAACCAGTTCACGCGCCGCAGCCAGCATGGACCGCCCTGCGGTGGTTTATATTGATGGCGTTCGCATAGGTAGGCGCACGGCGCAATCCGGCTCTACTCTTTCAGGAGGGCTGATAATCAAGCTGGCGTCGGGCGCGAAGGTCACGCCAAACAGCACCTATCCGCGCGGGATATATGTTACCGGACATTGCGGCTCGGTTGGTATTGTCGGCGGTGAGGTTGAGGCTGCAACGGGAGCGGAGAGCCTGATTGTCGCGCATCGTGGATCGTATGTGCATGTCCGCGACACTGTTGCTGATGGCAATTCCATTTCCCCCCTTGGGCTTGTCTGCGAGGCAGGCGGCATCATGGAGTGCATTGACGTAACGGCTTCGGGCGCGACCAGTGCAGATGCGATTTGCTACGCCAATTCGTTCCTTCAAATGGCGGCACCTGGCGGGACCGCGACTGTCGAAAAAATCACGAATACCGGGCACGTTGATCTTGCTGTCGGCATGAGAACTACCGGAACTATTACTAACCGCGCCCGATTTACGATGACGGGGATTGGTTCTGCGCCGATCCTTGTTGGCGGCGGCTATGACGGCAAAGGTGGTTCGGTATATGGCGCAAGTGTGCACATTACTACACCGACCGCATCTATCGTCGCACAGTCCGAGCATTGGGCCTTAGATGCCCTGCACTCAAACGCGAAGCTCAACTTCCGCGCCTGCTCCGTCAATCTTTCGGCATTCCAATCTTATGTCGCTCCAGCGACCCAATCGACCCACTTGCAGCCAATCGCGCTTCTGGAGGACAGCACCCTCTCGTTCAGTTCCACAATCGACAACGTGAACAGTGCGGGCAGCCTTATCGGCCCCGACCTTTCAACGCAGGTTGTGACAGTTTCGGCTGACAGCGCAATCATTTCTCCGCAGATCACCGCCCGCCATCATATCATTCGACTAAACAACACGAAGGGGTCTTTGGCGACGGGCTGCACTCTGTCGCTTGATATGGGCTGGAAGTCTGGGCAGCGCATCCCGAACGGACAGCTTGTCACCCTCGTTAATCTTGGCGGGAACGGGGTTCAGATCATTAATGGCACGACCATGACGGGGGCAAACGGGTCGGCGGTTACTGTCGGCGCTTCCACAGGACAGAGGCGCTCGGTTACGCTTCTTTACCTGACTGACTACGGAAAGTGGATGCCTGTTTCGTTCGGAGAGACGGTCTAATGTCTGTCCGCTCCATCGCCTGCCTCGCTGTCATGTGCCTAGCATGGCCGATAAGCGAGTGCGCGTTTGACTTTGTGCAGGGCAGGAGGCGCGCGTGATGGACGACGTCCTCGCTCATACCTTCCCGCCCTCGTTTGAAGGCTCGCCGTGGTCCTACGGCTTCGCGCTTTTCAGCCTGACGCTGATCTGCGCGCTGTCGTTCGCGATGCTTCTGCAGTTCGTCTTCGAGTGGCACGCGCGGCGCGAGGCGCAGAAGATTGCAGTCAACCGCATCAGCGCGCCCATGCCGCTCGCTTCGCCGCTGGCAATCCATCGCTGGATCATTACCGGCTTCCTCGTCACGATCCTGCTCGGCGCCTTACCCGACGTGATGGTGCTGTTCATGTGGGGCGAGGCGCGCGACAGCACGATGGCGCGGCTGTTCATGATCGATCGCATCTGCGACGGCCTGACCATCTTCCCCTTGACACTCGCCGCGGTCTTGTCCGCCTGGGGAATGCAGGTGCTTCCTCAGCAGTTGGTGCGCGAGACGCGCGTGATGCTGCAGCGCCCGCGCTGGGAGACAATCAAGGCTCAGGCCAAGATTATCGGCACGGTCCTCGTGATCGCGGTCGGTGTGACGATAGCCAAGGCCGGGGCATGAAGGTTTCGACCGGCATCGCCATCGCCGCGCCTAGCCTGGGCCCGGCGATCGTCACCGTGTTTGGCATCGACGTACCCGTCATGGCGCTGTGCCTGTCGGTGGCTGGGCTCGTGCTCGCCCGGGTCGTCGCGCCGCCCCCGCTGCGCAAGCTTTCGCGCGTGCAGGAAGTGTCGCTGACGCTGCTCCTGCTCGTCGTCTTGTTCCTGATCGTAACTGGGGAGCTCGGCGGCGGTGATCCGCTGGGGCCGGGCATGGCAACCGTCTGGGGCATCGGCCTCGGGTTCTCTGGCCTGCTCACAGTCGAGTTCTTTGGCGAGCGCATCCGCGCGATGCTTACCGCTCTCATGGGAGGTGCGAAGTGAACATCAAGAAACTGCAGGAATCGCTCGGTGTCACGGCTGACGGCATCGCCGGACGCGGCACTTTCACCGCGCTGTTCCGCAAGCTTGGCGCTTCGCAGGAGCGCGCCGAAGAACTGGCGCTGTCGGCCAATGTCCACTTCCCCGCCTACGGCATCATGGACAGCGCGCTACGCCTGGCGCACTTCATGGCGCAGCTGTGCCACGAAAGCGGCTCGTTCCGGTATATGGAAGAGATCGCCAGCGGTGCAGGATACGAAGGCCGCGAGGATCTCGGCAACGTCTATGCGGGCGACGGGCGGCGTTACAAAGGGCGCGGCCCGATCCAGCTGACCGGGCGCGCGAATTATCGAACCTTCGGCCGGCGCATCGGCATCGATCTTGAGCGCCACCCCGAGATTGCGGCCATCCCCTCGATCGGTCTGCACACAGCGCTGGAATACTGGCGCGACCGGGGGCTCAACGCATGGGCCGACCGTGACGACGTGCTGACGATCACGCGCAAGATCAACGGCGGCACGAACGGGCTTGCCGACCGCAAGCATCACCTCGCCAAGATCAAGGGATGGCTGCTGTGACCGAGCTTCCCCGCCACGTTGTCGGCGCCGCCGTCATGGTGCTGTGCGGAACGATGATCGCGGCCCTGTTCTTCGTCGAGATACCCGAGGGCAACCGCGACATTGCGATGGTCCTTCTGGGCATCGGCATGGGCTGGGGCGGCTCGGTCGTGCAGTTCCATTTCGGCTCGAGCGAGGGTTCGAAGCGCAAGGACCGGCGGCCGCAGGGAACGCCAGCGGATCCCGTACATGTGGAGGATGACCAATGATCGGCGACAACAACGGCCCGCTTATCTGGCAGGGTATCAAGAACCGGGTGCGCGAGTGGGTCGCCGATTACTGGCTGATCGCCGTATCGCTCGTGCTGTTCTTCGCCGGGCTCTGGGTGGGAGGCTGGCAGTGATCACGAACTTCCTCGCGCCGCTGACGCACAAGCTATTCGCCGGCGCCCTCGGCATCGCGCTGGTCGCAATTGGCGTCCTCTGGTGGGCAAACGGCGACAAGGCGGGACGTATCGAAGGGCTGCAGAAAGATTTGGCCGGCGAAGAGGCTCGCCATGCTGTCACACGCCAGTCGGTCGGCACGCTCGAAAAGGTGATCGCCGATCTCAACGAACAGGCAGAGCAACGCGCCGCGGCATTCGCAGAGGCGCAGGAGATGGCCGAGAAGCGCGAAAGCGAACTGGCTGCGGCCCGGCGCTCGTCCAACGCGGCAATCGCACGGCTGCGCACCCTGTCGCAGCGTGAGGGGCAATGCGCGGTGCCCGATAATCTGCGCGAACTTGCGGAGGGTTTGTGATGGAAGTTGTAAAGCTATCCTTGACGACTGCTGCGCTCGCCTTGCTGGCCGCCTGCAACACCGCCGAGCCCGGCATCGAAGTCCGCACGGTTGAGGTCGTCCGCGAGGTGCAGAAGCCCTGCCCTGGCACGCCGCCGGTGCGCCCCACGCCGCTCGGGCCGCTCATGGCGACCGCCGAAGCCGCCCTTGCACAAGCGCTGGCCAAGCTGGCCGAGTATTCCGCGCCCGGTCAATTCGCCGATCAGGCTGGTGCTTATGTCGAGGCGTGCCCGCCGGCTCAGTAGCCAACGGCAAGAAACATGAGGGTTATATGCCCAATCAATCACCCCCACGATGAGCCCCAGGCCGATAAGCACCTGGACTGGCTTAGGTAGGCGCATTGGATACCTCGAGCATAGCGCGGTAGATGTCCTCGGGATGGCCGCTGTCCAAGTCTGCAATCGGTAGGCCCGCGCTAATCATCGCTTCCGTAGGTTCCGCAGGGACCACAACGAACCCGGCTTGCTTGATTGCTGCTAGGGCGGCGTCGGCGTTGCGCGGGTAGCCTTCACTGTTCGGGATGGTTTCTCGGCTCTTAACCTCCGGCCATCCTCCTGCCTTGCGGTCATCGTTCAGCAGCGCGAGCGCTATCACTTCTCTAAGATCATCCATGTTTGCTGTGGTGGTCGCACTCTTCGATGCACAGCGCCATGCGGGCGATAACAAAACCAGTTTCTGGCGTCTCACTCTGCGCCGACTGTTCCCGCAGCCACTCGACAATCGCCGCGCGCTCCCGTTCTGCCTCAGTCATGGCTGGCGTCCTTGGGGGCAAGGGTGCTTTCGATCATATCCTCCGCACAGAGCGCCCCCAGCCAAGTGAGAATCATCACGGCAAAACCAATCAGCGGATGCCCCTTATCGGTGAACCAAGCTAAGGCGGTCATTCCCGATGCCGCGCAGGAGATGGGCACAGCGACATAAAATATCCTTCGCACGATCGTCATCCATTTATCTGACATTGGTGTCTCCTGTGGCTAGGCGGGCTGCTTCCACCACTTGCGCTTGTTGCAGCGGGTGCAGATCAACTTGCTCAAGCGGTGCGTCTCAAAGCGCGGGTGGGTCGGGCGCCATCGGTGCAGCCCTAGGTAGCAAAGCAATCGCACGGCTATTCTCCTTCACTACTGGCTAGGCGGTAAGACAGGGGTCGAAGGCCCAACTTGAACCTTGGACCGTGAACGAAACGGGAAACTATGCCACCATGTGACAGGCGCGTGTGGGAGAAACCCACGGGAATGCGCTGTGTGTCGGCAGGGTAAACGTTTTCGGGAGGCAGGGGCCGGAGGTTCGAATCCTCTCTCCCCGACCACGTTTTCCGCCATTCTTGGCGAAAACCTACAGGGGTCGAAGGTTCAAGGCGAACCTTCATGCCGCCCCGCCGATGGCATTAGCCACGCCGCGCAGGTGATCCGGTGAATACCTGGCGTAGTGCTTTTGGGTCGTCCGGTCGTCGTCATGCCCCATGAACTGCGCCAATTCCGCCATGCTTACGCCAGCTTCGGCGGCCCAAACCGCGCCGGTATGGCGCAGCGTATAGGGCGTCGCGTGGACATTGCTCCTTTTGCTGGCCGCCTGGAACGCCTTCTTCACGCTTCCAACCTGTTGCCCGCCGCGCTCTACCACGTATTCGCAGGTGCGCGCCTCATAGGTCGTTTGCAGCGCCGCGAGCAGTTCGTCGCTGATCGGGACGATGGTGCGGCGCTTCGCGGTTTGCGCCCTTCCCGGTTTGCGGAAGTCGATTTGCCTGCGCATGAAATCGACGCGCTCCCATGTAAGATCGAGAATAGCT